>Ga0114977_10002140_pt1 | contig 12753 bp, 12 predicted proteins | sample S_130805_MF_Meta_FD_87026 | JGI IMG/M metagenome (GOLD analysis project Ga0114977, IMG submission 87026) | Freshwater microbial communities from Lake Simoncouche, Canada to study carbon cycling - S_130805_MF_MetaG | ecosystem: Environmental > Aquatic > Freshwater > Lake | place: Lake...
GAAACATTTCAGTGGAAAAAATTAAATGATGAAGTTTTTGACATTATTGAAGAACTAAGTGAAGAAAAATCTGAAGAATTTGATGCATTATTTGAAGAAGATGATGATTTCGAAGACTTCGAAGACTAATTAATTTTATGAAAAATATATATATTGTAGCACTATTAATTTGTGTTACCCATTCCGTTTTGTTAGCCCAAGACGAAGCACACGCTCATGCTTTAGGTACAAGTTTGCATTTCCCGAATATAATGGGGTATCAAACATTAAAATGTGATTTTCATCAACACACCGTTTTTTCAGATGGTGATGTTTGGCCAAGTATTCGTGTTCGAGAGTCCTTAATGGATAATTTAGATGCTATTTCACTCACAGAGCACATTGAATATCAACCACATATTGGTGATATACCACACAAGGATCGAAATAGATCTTATCAAATTGCTGTAAAGGAAGCTAAGGATCATAATTTAATTATTGTAAAGGGCTCGGAAATTACCAGAGCCATGCCCCCAGGCCATAGCAACGCAATATTTATAGAAGACCCTAATAAGTTAATTGTAAATGACTATAAAGAAGCATACAGAGAAGCAAATCGTCAACATGGTTTTGTATTTTGGAATCATTCCTATGAAACTCCGAAAAATGATAATATCAGTTTTTTATATGAAGCAAATAAACAATTAATGGACAGTAATTATATCCATGGCATTGAAATTGTAAATACCCATACTTATTCTACCGAGGCACTTCAAATTGCTTATGATAAGAACTTAACCCTTATGGGAACAAGCGATGTGCACGGACTTATTGATTGGGATTATAAAAAAGGACCAAAAGGGCATAGGCCAATCACTTTGGTATTTTCAAAGGACAGAACACAAGAAAGCATTAAATCGGCTTTATTTGATCGCAGAACAGTGGTGCACTTTGACAATACATTAATTGGTAGGGATAGTTTACTAATTCCATTAATAAATGAATGTTTAGTAATTAAAAAGGCCTCCTATGAACCCAAGTCTTTAGTTTTGTCTGTTGAAATAGAAAACGTATCCTCTTGTAATTTTATATTACAAAATCTAAGTTCATATAGTTTAATTGAAAGTTCAGATATTATTGAAATTGAAGGAAGATCAACAATGACGCTACATTTTAGAACCAAGGATAAATTGAGTCAATTGGATTGGAACTTTAGTGTAATCAATGCTGTAAATGCTCCAAATAAACACCCATTGATAACAAAGAAAATTGTAATTTAAAGGAGTCTTAAAGTGTTTTATACCCTGTAAAATTATTAGTATGAACTGGAGAAGATTTAACGGAGATCCAATTCACTTACCCATCAAGGATCAGGTTCGCAAAACAATTGAATCAGAAATAGCCAACAATAATAAACTAACTGTTTATATAGGTACGGATAGTCAAGTAAAGCAAAACATCACAGAGTTCGCAACTGTTATTGTTTTTTTACGAGAAAAAAGTGGCGGTTTCATGTTTATGCATAATGATAAAACAAGTCAACAATTTCATATTAAGGAAAGAATGCTACTAGAAGTATCCAAGAGTATTGAAATTGCCTATGAATTATGTGATTTATTTATTGAATACGATATTGAAATGGAAGTACATGCTGATATTAATACCAATGCTCAATTTAAAAGTAATGACGCACTAAAAGATGCCATGGGTTATATAATGGGCATGGGCTTTGCCTTCAAGGCCAAGCCCGATGCGTTCGCTAGTAGTTGTTGTGCAGACAGGGTAATTCATTAAATATATAAAGTAAAAACTGCTAGTTGGTTTATTTACTTTCTTTTAATACCATATCAATGGTAATAGCCCCTGCTAGGATAGCTACTTTATTTTCCATGCTAGAAAAATCTGTATTAATATTTACATTGTATTTATCTGCTGATGTAAATATTTCTTGCATGGCACCGGCCCATTTTTTATTGATGGTTCCAATTTGATTATTTGATGCGTCTTGAATCTTAAAATTCCAAGCCTTCCAATCGCCAGATATTTCTGCAATTAATTCTTCGGATGTATTATAAATTTTAAAAGTGGGCTTAAATAATTTAAATTTTTGTCTAATGATACCTACTACAATTCCATCGGCATTAGTCACCGTAATTTTTGATAAAAAGAAAGTCCAATCTCGAGCAATGGTTGCTACCACATTATCGTTTACATCTTTAATTTCAAGCAAAAAAGGAAGCATTGCTTTATTTAACAAGAGTCTTAAAATTTTTTGACCCCCGGATAGTTTTTGGTTAATCATTCCCACGGGATCTCCCTGATCATTATATATTTTATAGCAGTTTTCAAACTTGAAAAAGTTAACTTTTTCATCAATAAAATAACTGTTGGAGTCAAAAAAATGGTTGTTCATGATATATTATTTGATATAAATATATAGTATTAAACTAATATTATAGCAAATCTTTCATAAATGACTAGGCTCCTGCTTATCTTTATTTGAATTTGATCCTATCTCTGATTTTTTGAAAAGGTTGCTCAATTAAATAATACATAATAACCGCTCCAATAAATATGACAATCAATGAAACAAATACAGTTATAAAAAATATTTGTGTATTTGAATAATCAGGCGTTAAATACTTAACTAATCTTGGTGAAACCCAAATGATAAACATTTCATGAAATAAATAGGCTGAATAAGAAACCTGTGCAATTGGATAGAAAAATTTGGAAGATAAAAACTTGTTTATTGGGTTAATAATAAAATTGTTGCCATGTATACAAGCTAATATAATAAATGCTACAAATAATGAAAAAAGGGGTCTTGTCAAAATTTCATACCATCTTCCTACATGAATGTTTAAATGATTAAATATTGAATCTTTCATTGGCATCCATTCCCCTACGGGTGTGAAAGAAAAGATGATGAATCCAATCACTGAAATAAAAGAAAAAATAGTAACTAATCCAGATTTATTTTCAAATACTTTTTTTATTTCAGTGTTCTTATACACATTTACATAGGCTGTTGCTACGCCCAATAGTAAGCCTATATATCTTAAATGGGTTACCATATAGTAACTATTAAACCAAGCACCCCAATCTTTAGTAAAAAAAGTAAGATTAAAAGGCAATCTATATTGCTTTAATACATAAACATAATACCAGGTAAGTGAAATAGAAATTACTGATAATAAAATAAAGAAAGTGGCTTTGTTTCTAAATTTTGGAAAAATAAAAACTAAAAGAAAAGGGACAATTATATAAAATTGTTCTTCAATAGCCAATGACCAGGTCCAACCCATTGGAGATCCTGGTAAATAATTATTGATATACAATAAATTGGGCCAATATTTAAGTAAATTATCTTGACCAAATTCTTTTAAAAAATATAAATTTAGAAAGATGGCAAAAATGTAAACAGGCGACAGTCTTAAAAAACGTCTAACATAAAACCTTTTAAAATTAAATTTTTCTGAGGATTTAATTTCTTTAAAAATAATGCCTCCGATTAAAAAACCACTAATTACAAAAAACAAATCAACGCCTAGGTCTCCTTTGGTTACCCAATAAAACAATGGATAATTATAAATATTATCTATAAAGCCAGGAATTGTTAATTGCTGGAAGAGCCAAGCATGAAAAAATATCACCCACAATACTGCTATGGCTCTGATACCATCAACGACTGCGAAATTTGAATTGGATCTGTTTAGCAACTTGTTCATTATGATTTTTTAGAAAGAGGGGATAAAATTATCCCCTCTTATTATAGATATTATTTTAGAAGCTTTACGCCCTATTAGGTATGATCTTACCATTTACCCAATAAGATTCTAGTTTTTGAAGTCGTAAAAGTTCTTATTTCTTTCAATGAATTAAGCATTTCTGTATACCCTTTTGCACGCTGTATATCGTCTGTGAATTTAGTGGTGAAGTCCTTATAGCTTCTAACGATATAATGAGTTGTACCATCTTGAATTCTAGTACCTACACTCCCAAAAGATATACGTGTATTTGGAGAAGTATTTTTACTCCAAAATGCATCAAATTTTGCTTTGTATTGATCTTCATCTTTTATAATTACAAATAAAACATCTTGCACTGGATAAATTGCACTACTCGTATCACCAAAACCTGAAATTCTTTTTCCAGTTGCAGCACTTACTCCTTTACAATATTTAGAAAGTTCGGATTGGAAAAGTAACCAAGCATCACTACTTTTTGAATCGTAACCCGCCCCCATTAAATCTGCTGGACCTGAAAAAACCAATTCATGGGTAGCAACCTGCTCTCCTTTAAAATGATTTTCATATAAAGTTGCAGTTACACCCTTATTTGGATGCTTTTCGAAATAGTTTTTATATAATTATAATACCGTATTTTGTTCTTTGGGTTCTATATTAAATGCATAAGAAGTAAAAATAGCTTGTGCACTTAAACTTGAAAAGCTTGCAAAAATAATAATTGCAAAAAGTGATAATTTTTTCATGATTTTTATTTTTTGATTTACTGTTTTTATCTATTTTTTAGCAGTGGTTCCTTTTAGTACTTTAAATATTGGCATATAAGAGAAGCCATCAGGCATATAAGTACTCATTTTTGTTTTCTTTGATGCCTCATCGCTTCCAGGGAATTGAAGTCCTATTCTATATTTCATTAAGTCCTCTAAACTTGAAAAGACATCCCAAGACATAACAGTATTGTGACTGGTTTCCATGGTAGGAAAGGTTAGTCTTCTTGCAACACCCCAAACCTTCATATTCATTTTACTCATATTTTTTACAAAATACGGTTTCCATAATGTTTTATTTTCTTCAATAAAACCTGCTACATTAGCTGGTCTTCCAAAATTAAATTGAAAATAATCCGCTTTCCCATTATTATCATAAGCTTCATCATCTACTACAAAGAAGTTTCTTGCATCTTCAACACCTTTGTAAGAAGCGCTAAGTACTTTCATCTGCTCCATCTCTGCGGGCGTAAGTACTTTTGAAATATTTTTCCACCACTCCCCTTTCGCGCCTAATAAATCATCTATACTATTTGCCCATTGAACCCAAACATAATTATATTCACCTGGAGCAAGGGAGTTGTTAAATTTGTGGACTTTAAATAAACCCCAATAAAGTACATCCCCTTTATTTACTGCATCTTGTGTAACTTTTGACATTAATTCTGTTTCTACTTTTTCAAAAGCATCTGTATTGCCTTCAACTCTTATAGCATGTAATGAAAATACTTTTTGTGCATTTGCAAATTGTACAGTACATAATACTGCAATTATTAGAAATATTTTTTTCATTTTAATATTTATTATTGATTAATTAATTTAATTAGCAGAAACTTCTAGTTTCCAAACTTCAGTTTTTACCATCTTTCTAGCTGCCACTGGCAATGCTGCTTTTGGGAATAGTTTATTAAATATTTTGTTATAATCTTCAACTGTAATGCTATAAGACTTATCCCAGTCCGTAAATGCATTTGAAGTAACATAATTGTATTTTGATCCATCCGCTAAAGGAGAAATAAGTTGAGATAGTCCCCAACCTGTTCTATTGCCATTTTTGATGAATTCTTGGTGAATGGGCTTGTATATTTCTTTTTCTTGTCTAACATATTCACTTTCTTGTCCTTCATTGGCTTTCATGAAATTCATTTCATGATAAGGTTGATTGCCTCCGCCTATGCCATCTATTCCTTTGTATATTTCATATTTAACAGAAGTTCTTATAGAAGTGAAGCTCTTAGTGATGGCCGTAAGTGTTTTTTCGTCAATTCCGGGCATCGCTTTTTTAAACAAATCCATGGTGTTGGATTTAGTAAAATCATTAATGGAGTTTGAAGCTTGTACAGAAATTACATTATACCCGCCATCATCCGACGATGAAACAACACTGTAAAGCGAATAACTAGTTACATCACCAGCCTTTACTTTTTCTTTCCAAATTTTAGAAGCATAATTTTTCATCAAGTTTAAATATTCCTCGGTTTTGTCTCTATCTGTCTTGTAATAGCTTACTAGATAGTACACTGGTTTTGTTTGTGCTTGGACTTGCGTAAATCCATATACAAAAACAACTAACATTAAAAGTAGTTTTTTCATAGGTTTAAAATTTTGGATAAATATATGTATCTAAAAGAAACTAATAAAATATTTTTTTAATTAATATTTTCTTAATATTGAATATAAATAATGGGGATGAGGAGTGGAATGGATCTCGCTATTTTACATATTAAATAAATGAATTTTTTACTAAGGAATTTATAAATGTTATATGCGACAAAATTCTAAATAATTGTAAATCAATTATTTAGACCTAAAAAGAGGAAAACGAATTAGATGAAATGAATTAAAATTGATAGTTTTGTTATCGTAAAATGGAAACACTTACAAAAAATAATACTGCTGAATTTAGATCACTCTGCCCTGTAGCTACAGGATTAGATATACTTGGAGATAAATGGACGCTATTAATCCTTAGGGATATGATTTGGGGACACAAAAGCCTTTTTAGTGAATTTAAAGGATCCCCTGAACATATGCCAAGTAAAATGCTTTCTAATCGTTTAAAAAAATTAGAAGATTTTGGATTTATTTCCAAAAAAGCTGGCATGACCAATAAAAAAAGTATTTATTATTTAATGGAAGAAAAAGGAATAGATGCATTTCCCATCATGATTGAGATGGCTATTTTTACTTCAAAACACTTTTTTGATTATTTGGGTCACACCTATACCAAAGAGGCCCGAAGTGTAATGATTAAAAACAAAAAAGAATATATTGGTGATCTTGTTAAGCAATATAAAAGTTTTAAAAAGAAACTTGTATTGTAATACAGCACATAAATAAAGAAGGGACTCAAATTTGAGTCCCTTCTTTATTTAAATCTTTATCGAAAGTATTGAGGAGCTAAAAAAATTTAGCGACTTAATACTTTGCAGGAGTGCCAAATTTTGGAATTGAATTTTTAATAAATATTCTTAAGTGCTCATTACTTGTTGCTAAATCCTCCTTGCGTAAATACATCATGTGTCCACTGCGGTATCCCTCCCAGCTCATTCTATCTTTAATTTTACCCGCTGGATCCATTTGCCACATATTAAATTTGGCATTGAAATAATCACAAGCACCATCATAATAACCAGACTGTACAAATAAATGTAGATATGGATTTTCCATCATCGCTAAACGTAAATCATCTCCAGTTTTGTTGTTGTTATTATCCCAAGGAAATGTTGGACCAAAAATGTAATAGTTTAAATCGGTCTTGTATCCTAATTGGTCTCTTAGATAAATATTAATAGCGGGCGTAAAAGAATGCTCCCAGCTAGTTAATTCTGCATTATAATCGGGACCTGTACCTGCATCTTTTTTATCAATGCCTATATAGCGAGAATCTAAACGACCCACTGTTTTACCTTGATCACGTAATAATTCTTTCCAGAAAAAATCAAATGGAATTTCTAAATTTTGTTGGGATACAGCGGTTTCGCTTAATCCAATATACCTAGCTAATTTCTTGGTGATTTCTTTTTTCTTATCGGCTTCTATATTCCATCCTTTTGAAAGCGCTGGCAATAATTCATTTAATGTAAACGCCTCCACTTCTGGTAAAAATGCAGTGAGGTCTTTGCTTTGTAAGTCGGCAGGTAATTTTTTATGAAACCATGCAGTAGCGGCCATATAAGGTACCCGTAATGCAGCACTAGCAGGTCCATCCCGCTTAATACCTAAATCGGTGGGTGATACTAATATTACACCATTTAAAAACATCCAATGTTTATTTTGTAATTCTAAAGACAAACCTGATACACGCGTAGTTCCATAACTTTCGCCAATTAAAAATTTAGGAGAAGCCCATCTTTTGTTTCTGCCAACAAATGTATTTATCCAATCTGCTAAATATTTTACATCGGCATTCACTCCAAAGAATTTAGAGGTAGGAACCGACTTGTCTACAATGCGAGAAAAACCAGTGTTAACAGGATCCACATATACAATGTCAGCAACATCTAAAATGGATTGGTTGTTATCCTCTACTCCGTAAGGTTGGACCGGATATCCTTCATCGTCTATTTTTAATTTTTTAGGGCTGGTATACCCCAAATGCATCCATACACTTGCTGTTCCAGGACCGCCATTAAAAGAAATTACTAATGGACGCTCGTCTTTATTGGCAACGTCCGTTCTTTCATAATACACATAATATAATCCTGCAATGGCCTTGCCGTCCTCATCCCATACCGGAATGGTTCCTGACACTACTTTATAAGGCACTTTTTGACCTTTAATGGTCACTTCTCCCTTGGCTTCGGTTTTAGCTTCTAATGAAAGTTCTCTTTTAAGACTTGGATTTTTATCGTCTTGTTTTGTAACTGGTTTTACGCCTTCTTCAGTTGGTCTTTGCGCCTGAGCAAACAAATTAGTAACTAAAAATAAGGCCAGCCATAATTTCTTTTGCATATTTCTTTTTTTAAGTAGTAAGTATTATGATAGATAAATATACGGCATAATTTAATTAAATTTGAGCATGTCAACTAGTTTGAAAAAAGTAATCATTTTGGCAGCACCATCCGGGGCTGGAAAAACAACCATTACTAAATATTTATTGGAGCGATTTTCTCGTTTAGCCTTTTCTGTTTCAGCTACAACCCGCGCACCAAGGGGGGCAGAGCAGGATGGGGTGGAATATCATTTTTTGAGTCTTGCCAAATTTGAAGGACTTATTGAGCAAAATGAATTCATAGAATACGAACAGGTGTATGAAGGCGTTTACTATGGCACTTTAAAGTCGGAGTTGGAGCGTATTTGGGCGTTGGGTAAAGTGCCCGTTTTAGATATTGATGTAAAAGGCGCCATTCGTGTTCAACAACAATTGGGGGAGAAGAGTCTTTCCATTTTTATTATGCCTCCTTCAATTGAAGCATTAAAAACGCGGTTGTTAAAAAGACAAACCGAAACAGAACAAAGCATTCAAACCAGGATTGATAAAGCGGAATATGAAATTAGTTTTAGCAATCAGTTTAATGCGATTATTAAAAACGAAGTATTAGCAACCGCATGTGAAGAGGCGGCGAATATATTAATTGAATTTTTAGGCCCCGAGTTCACGAAATAAATATTTTAAAAATTAAAATTTATAATTATGTCTTTGCAAGGAAAAACAGTGTTTATAACCGGTGGTAGCAGGGGCATTGGGAAGGCCATTGCTTTAAAATTAGCAGGTGCAGGAGCGAATATTGTAATTGCTGCTAAATCGGTGGAGGAAGACCCACGTTTAGGAGGAACTATATTTTCAGCTGCCGCTGAAGTGGAAGCACTAGGTGTAAAAGCCTTGGCGGTGCAAGTAGATATTAGAGACGAAGCACAAATTGCCAACGCCATTAAACAAACTGTGGACAAATTTGGTGGCATTGATATTGTCATTAACAATGCATCTGCAATTCAATTAACAGCTACTGAAAACACGCCGAGTAAAAGATTTGATTTAATGCATAGCATTAATGTACGTGGTACTTTTTTAGTAGTACAACACGCTTTGCCTTATTTGAAAAAATCGACACATGCGCATATTCTTACTTTATCCCCTCCCATTAATTTAGATCCAAAATGGATAGGACCTCATATTGCTTATACGATTACTAAATACGATATGAGTATGATGGCCATTGGATGGGCACATGAATTAAAAGACGATGGCATTGCCTCCAACGCATTGTGGCCGCGCACAACCATTGACACGGCAGCAGTTAGGAATTTATTAGGGGGTGTGATGTTAGCCAACATGAGTAGAACGCCTGCCATCCTTGCAGATGCTGCGTTTTATATTTTATCCAAAGAGAAATTAGCCTATACTGGTAAAACATTTATTGACGAAGAAGTAATGGCCGCAGAAGGGATTACAGATTTATCAGGTTACTCGGTAGTGCCAGGTGCACAATTATACACCGATTTATTTTTATAAATTTTTTAATAAATAGCTTAAATATCTTCAATGAAACAATTTTTGATTTGTGGATTGGTATTGGTTGCGTTATCTAGCAACGCACAAAAGAAAACAAAAGTAGATCCTAACGTTGCGGCCTTAAATGCAACAAAAGATGCTGCTATTAAATCCTTGTCAGCAAACTACGAAGCGGATAAAAACACTGCTTTACAAATATGGGATTTTGCGGAAGTGGGTTATAAGGAAAATAAAAGCGCAGCCTTGCACATACAACATTTAAAAGAGGCAGGCTTTACCGTAGAAACGGGTGTAGCAGGCATTCCAACTTCATTCGTGGCTACTTATGGTTCAGGCTCCCCTGCCATTGGAATTTTAGCAGAGTATGATGCATTGCCTGGACTAGCACAAAATGCAGTTGCTGAAAAATCAGGGATTGCAGGTAAAAATGCAGGACATGGTTGTGGCCATCATTTATTTGGAACCGCTAGTGTGTCCGCAGGAATAGCGATTAAAGAATTAATAGCTAGTGGAAAATTAAAAGGAACTATTAAGGTATATGGATGCCCTGCAGAAGAAGGGGGTAGTGGTAAAGTATTCATGGTACGCGCCGGCGTATTTAATGACTTGGACGCTGTAATACATTGGCATCCTGATGATGTGAATGCGGTTTCAACAACCAGTGCACTCGCCAACAAATCAGCTAAATTTAAATTTTATGGTATCTCTGCGCATGCCGCTGCACAACCCGATCAAGGTCGTTCCGCATTAGATGCAGTGGAAGCCATGGATAATATGGTAAACATGATGCGTGAACATATTCCTCAGGAAACAAGAATACATTATGTAATTACAAGCGGTGGTAAAGCGCCTAATGTGGTTCCTGATTTTGCAGAAGTATATTATTATGTGCGTCATCCAAAAAGAAAAGATGCTGTTGAAATTTTTGACAGAGTAGTGAAAGCAGCGGAAGGTGCAGCTTTAGGAACAGGGACTACAATGAAGTTTGATATTATTGGAGGCACACACGACTTGTTGATTAATAAAACCTTAGCAGAAGTAATGCAATCTAATTTAGAAAAAGTGGGTGGCGTTACGTATACCGAACAAGAAAAAGCATTTGCAAAAACCATGCAACCCACATTTATTGGTGCGCCTGTGGATGTTGCTACAGCAGGAACGGTAAGACCCTTAAGTTATGTAGTAGAAGGTAACAGTGGCTCTACCGATGTAGGTGATGTTAGCTATACTAAGCCAACTGTTGGATTAAGAGCTGCCACCTGGGTACCAGGTACGCCTGCGCATAGCTGGCAAGCTGTAGCTAGCGGTGGAACAGAGATTGGAACAAAAGGAATGTTGGTGGCTAGTAAAACAATGGCATTAACGGCTATTGATTTAATGAGCAACCCAGCATTGATACAAAAAGCAACGGAAGAATTTAAAATAAGTATTGGCGATTATAAATACAAAGCATTATTGGGTGATATCAAGCCCGCGTTAAATTATCGTGATTAAAAAGGATTCCAAAAATTAAATCCTTTTTAATCACTCCTTTTAAGATTTTTTCGAGGCAACCCATAAACGGTTGCCTCGATTTAGTTTCAGTAATTACTATTTGGTAAAGTGTTCTGGTCTCATTTGCGGGAAGAACAATACGTCTTGTATAGAAGGTTGATTTAACATCATCATACATAAACGATCTATTCCAATGCCAATACCCGAGGTTGGTGGCATACCATACTCCAATGCTCTTAAAAAGTCATGATCAATAAACATGGCTTCATCATCTCCTCTTTCCATTAATGCCAACTGATCTTCAAAACGCTTACGTTGTTCAATGGGATCGTTTAATTCAGAATACGCATTGGCTAATTCTTTTCCATTCACCATTAATTCAAAACGCTCTACCAATCCCTCTTTAGTTCGGTGTTTTTTAGTCAAAGGACTCATTTCCACAGGATAATCAATAATGAAAGTAGGTTGCGTATAAGTATGTTCACTGGTAGCACCGAATATTTCGTCAATTAGTTTTCCTTTTCCAATAGTAGGCGCCACGTCTACCTTTAAAGTCTTACATACTTCTCTTAACCCTGCCTCGTCCATACCCGTAATATCAATACCTGTATTTTCTTTAATGGCATCTATAATACTTACTCTTCTATAAGGTGCTTTAAAATTAATAGTCTTATCACCCACTGTTAATTCTGTTTTACCGTGTAATGTCAATGCAATTTTTTCAAACAACTGCTCGGTAACTTCCATCATCCATAAATAATCTTTATACGCCGTGTACCATTCAAGTACCGTAAACTCTGGATTATGCGTACGATCCATCCCTTCGTTTCTAAAATTGCGGCTAAACTCATATACAAAATCAAATCCACCGACTATCAAACGCTTTAAATACAATTCATTGGCAATACGCAAATAGAAAGGGGTATCCAAGGCATTGTGATGGGTAATAAAGGGTCTTGCAGCCGCTCCACCCGGAATCGCTTGTAATACCGGCGTATCTACTTCTAATGCACCGCGCGCATTTAAAAATTCACGAATGGTATTCATTAAGATGGTGCGCTTCATAAAAGTTTCCTTCACATCCGGATTGATAATTAAATCCGCATAACGTTGACGGTATCTAAATTCAGGATCCGTTACGGCATCAAACGTATTTCCTTCCTCATCTCTTTTCACCACAGGAAGTGGCTTTAAGGATTTAGCCAATAAAGTAACCGTACTTGCGTGTAAAGAGGTTTCCCCTGTTTTAGTAACAAACACATAACCCGTTGCACCAATAATATCACCCAAGTCCAGCCCATTTTTAGTA
>Ga0114977_10002144_pt1 | contig 12751 bp, 11 predicted proteins | sample S_130805_MF_Meta_FD_87026 | JGI IMG/M metagenome (GOLD analysis project Ga0114977, IMG submission 87026) | Freshwater microbial communities from Lake Simoncouche, Canada to study carbon cycling - S_130805_MF_MetaG | ecosystem: Environmental > Aquatic > Freshwater > Lake | place: Lake...
CGGCGCGGATCACCATCACCGGCAATCCGTCCGTCGAGATAGGTGATGATGTCGCGCTGGGCCTGCTTGCCGAGCTTGCGGAGTTCCTTCAGCGCCCGTTCGTCGAACCTATAGACCCAGCTCATGCTTCACTTCTTCTGCGGAATAGGTCTTGCCCGGACGCTCCAGACGTTGCGTGGCCAGATAAACGTCCTCCAAGTCTTCGAGGTGTTCGAGGATCGCCTCGCGGGCGTAGAAGGTCTTGGTGCGTCCGGTCATTTTGGCCAGACGTTCCAGACGCCTTTCGATTTCGGGATCGAGTCGGATGGCGAGCATGAGGGAATCCTACTGTCGCTATACACGTATAGCAAGCGGCAGAACCTCTTTCTTTCAGCTGCTTCTGGTCGGAACGCTTCTTTTGGGCGGAATACGCGTCTGGGGTTTTGCGGCTACGTCGCAACCCGTGTCGGGGCAAACCGTCCTAGCAAGTCTTTCATTGTGGTTGCGGACACCGTGAATTCGGCGGAAGACGAGGGGCCTGTCAATTGGGTCGGTGCGATCGAAGACGCAGGGGATGAAGCGGTCGAAAAGGCGGCGGGAGACATGGGAGAGGAGGTTGTTGTCCCAGACGGCGTTGTCGAGGAGGCGGCCGATGGGTTCGGCTTTGAGGGCGCGGAGGACGAAGATGCCTTCTGGGGTGCCGCGGATGGCGTCGAAGGGGATAGCGGCGAGCTGGATGTTAGTTCCTCGAGGAAAGAGCCGGGGATGAGCTGGAGTTGGTCCAATTGGATGAGGGCGGAGACTTCTGCCGGGAGGTGCTGGGGGAGGAGAGCGGCGGCGTTGGCTGGGTCTGAGAAGCCTTCTTTGAAGAGCTTGTCGTATGGCTGGTGGAGATCCTCGTCGGGCATTGGATTGCGAGGAGGATAGGGTGATGGGAGGTGGTGGCTGGAAAAAAGACGGCAAAAGACGTAATTGCGGGTGAAGGTGAATTGGCAGGGGGATGCGGGTGAGGAGATCGGGTATGAGGTTGGCTTGCGGATTCGGTGGTTCGTCAGTGTGGCATGGATGCGACTGGATGGGAGTTGACGGGCGCTGAAAAGTGGTATTTCCTGCTCTCATGAAAACCGCGAATGTAGCAGATTTAAGAAATGACTTCCGCAAAGTAGCCGCGTGGATTTCCGACGGTGAATCGGTGATCGTGAAGATGCGAGGTAAATCCTTTGCCTTGCTCACTCCAATTCGGGGCGAGGATGGCCCGCCCATGCCAAAGATTGATTTTGCTGGCCAGCTTAAACGCATTTGGGGGGACAGGGTCTTTTCGGATGAAGAGGTCCGGCAGATGAAGGAAGCGGAACGGGAGGGGCAAGAAGGCTAAAGATGACTTACCCGGACACTTCCTTTCTTTGTGGTCTGTATGTGGCGCAGAGCACCTCAGCTAGAGCAACGCGATTCATGAGCCAGCAGCCCACGGCTTTAGCAGGCACCTCGCTGCTTTTTTATGAGTTTCGCCAATCAGTGCAGTTTCAGGTTTTTCGTCACAGCAAAGACAAGACTCAAGGCTACCCTTCCGCAATCGCCCGAGTTGCACTCATGACTCTGCAGGCTAACATCGCTTCCGGCGTGTTTCAAACTCCTCACGTTGATTGGGGAGATGTGCATCGGATGGCGGAACGACTGGCTTTTCAGCACACCGCAAAACGAGGTCACCGCAGCTTTGATGTTCTCCACATTGCGACGGCACTGCACATTGGGGCTTCGGAGTTCCTCACTTTTGATGCCAATCAGAAAGAGCTTGCTGAGGCGGAAGGTCTCGTGGTGCCGGTATGACCGCAGGAGCTTCAGGGTTCGATCTGATGCGTCTGCTGCCGGTGTGCCTGTCTTGCCCGGTTTCGGCCATGATCGACCGGGCTGCTGGATTTTGGGAATGAGGGGTGATTTGTGGGGATGCGGTGGGCCGCTGCGATGCCGAGGGCGTTGCAACGGAATGGGCTGGGTGCGCGGTTGAGTTGGTGAGAGAGGGGTCTTGACACAATTGCCACCGAGTGAGGTGTGATACAGTCTGCACATGGCTACTTCATCCATCATTCACGCCCGGATCGATGGGCCGACGAAAGAGGCGACGGAAAGCGTGCTTCGTTCGCTAGGAATGACGCCTACGGAGGCGATTCGACTGCTTTACCGGCAGATCGCGTTGCGGGGGGAATTTCCCATCGAATTGCGAGTTCCCAACGAGCTGACGGCTGCGACCTTGTCTGCTGCGGAGCGCGGGGATGAGATTGAGGAGCACATTCAGGTTCCTTCCTGAGAATGGGGGCATGATGTTGATGGTCCAGATTCTGGTTCGCTGAGGCAGCGACTAGGGCGGGACGCTTGCTGCGGGGGGCTGCCGGGTTGGATTCGCGTGATGTTATGGCCGAGATGGAGCTGCCTTCCGGGATTACCATTCGAGGACGAGGCCGTCGTAGGCGATGCGGATGTGGTCTGGGAGGCTGGCTTCGAAGTCGGCGTGGGAGAGTTCGTGGCTGAGGTGGGTGAACCAGACCTGGGAGGCGTGGGTGGCGGCGGCGGCGGCGAGGGCTTCTGAGGCGTTGAAGTGGGTGGGGTGGGTGGTGAGGCGGAGGCAGTCGACGATGAGGACGTCGCAGCCGTGGAGGAGCTGCATGGTGGGATCGGGGATTTCCTTGCAGTCGGGGATGTAGGCGATGCGTGGGCCGTGGTCTGGGTGGAAGAGGAAGCCGGAGGTATCGACCTTGCCGTGGAGGACGGGGAGAGCGGTGATGGTGGTGCGGCCGAGGCGGAAGGGGCCTTCGATTTCGCGGGGGTCTGGTTTGAGGTAACCGGCGTAGCGGTTGTGTCCGTTGAAGGCGAAGTCGAAGACACGCCGGAGGTCGTTCATGGTGGCGTGGGAGGCGTGGATGGGGAGGGAATCGTCTGGGCCGAAGGTGAAGCGGCGGAGTTCGTCGAAGCCCATGATGTGGTCGGTGTGGGCGTGGGTGATGAGTGCGGCGTCGAGGTGGCGGATGTTGGCGCGGAGGCATTGCTGGCGGAGGGCTGGGCCGGCGTCGACGAGCCACTGGGCGTGGTCGTCGTTGATGAGGAGGGAGCAGCGGAGCCGTTGGTCGCGGGGGTCGGTGGAGAGACAGACCGGGCAATCGCAGGCGATCATGGGGATGCCTGTGGAGGTACCGGTGCCGAGGAACGTGAGAGAGAACATGGACTGGGTGAGCAAACACGGGAAGCGGGGAGGTGCAGGTGGATTTTCTGCGGGGTGTGGAGAGGTGAGGCGGCTGCTTGATTCCGTGCGGCGGGCAGGCATAGTCGGGCGATCCTGACACCTTGATCAACGCCATGCTTGTATCCATTACTTTGAAGAATCTTGCGCTTGTGGAGACGCTGACGTGGGAGCTGGGGCGAGGATTGGTGTGTGTGACTGGGGAGACTGGTGCGGGGAAGTCGATTATTGTGGGGGCGCTGAAGCTGGTGCTGGGGGAGCGAGCGGATCGGGATCTGATCCGGACTGGGGAGGATCAGTGCACGGTGGAGGCGGTGTTTGCGTTTGGGGAGACTGGGGTGATTGATGGGGTGCTGACGGCGGCGGGACTGGAGCCGTGCGAGGGTGGGCAGTTGATTATCAAGCGGGTGATTTCGGCGGCTGGGCAGAACCGGCAGTTTGTGAATTGTGCGCCGGCGACATTGCAGGTGCTGAAGGCGGTGGGGCAGCATCTGGTGGATCTGCACGGGCCGCATGAGCATCAGAGTCTGAACAGCCGGGAGCGGCAGCTGGCGATGCTGGATGCGGCGGCTGGGGCGGAGAGGGCGCTGGGGTCGTATGAGGCGGCGTGGCGCGGGTGGCGTCGGATTGGTCAGGAACTGGATGAGTTGAGCCGGAGCGAGGCGGCGGGGACGCAGGAGCTGGAGCTGTTGCGTTATCAGGTGGAGGAGATTGATGCGGCGGGTTTGCGGGTGGACGAGGAGGAGCCGTTGCTGCAGCGGCACCGGATGGCGGCGAACGGGACGCGGCTGGCGGAGCTGGCGGGGCAGGCGGTGGGGTTGCTGGGGGACGGGGAGCAGTCGGTGCTGGTGCAGTTAGGGGAACTGCGTCGGGTGTTCCGGGATCTTGAGAGGACGGATCGGGGTGCGGCGGTGGTGACGGCTCCGTTTGAGGCTGCGTTCATGGAGCTGGAGGATCTGGAGCGGGCGGTGCGGCGGTATCAGGATGGGCTTGAGATTGATCCGAGGGAGGTGGCGGAGCTGGAGGAGCGGATCAATCTGATTGAGACGATGAAGCGGAAGTACGGGGGGACGGTGGAGCGGGTGCTGGATCACCGCGATGCGGCGGCAGCGAAGCTAGGGCGGATGGAGGGACGGGGAGAGGAACTGGAGCGGCTGGGGGCGGCGCTGGTGGCGGCGCGGGCGGCGGTGGAGACGGCGGGGACGGCGTTGAGTCAGTTGAGGCGGAAGGCTGCGCCGCGGCTGGCGCGGGAGGTGAGCCGGCATCTGGCGGACCTTGGTTTTCGTGAGGCGAAGTTCAGTGTGGAGCTTGCGCCGCTGGGGCAGCCGGGAGGGGCTGGGCTGGAGGAAGCGGAGTTCATGTTTGCGCCGAATCCTGGGGAGCCGGCGAAGGCGTTGCGGGTGATTGCGTCATCCGGGGAGATGAGTCGGGTGATGCTGGCGGTGAAGAGTGCGCTGGCGAAGGAGGACAACATTCCGCTGCTGGTTTTTGATGAGATCGATGCGAATGTGGGTGGGGAGATTGCGGCGGCGGTGGGGCGGAAGATGCGGGAGCTAGGGAGCAGTCACCAGATCATTTCGATCACGCACATGCCGCAGGTGGCGGCGCTGGCGGCGTCACATTATCTGGTGACGAAGGTGGTCGAGGGCGGGCGGACGCACAGTGAACTGACGGCGGTGAGCGGTGCGGCGAGGGTGGATGAGATTGCGCGCATGCTGGGGGGACGCGCGGCGAGTGCGCGGGCGCATGCGGAGAGCCTGCTGAGCGGTGGGGAGTGAGCCCGCGGGTGGGGGCAGGTGGCGGCTGATCAGGGCTGATCAGGGCTGGCCGGGCTTTTTCTTTTTGGAGTAATCGGCAGGGGAGCGATCCGGAACGGGCTCTGAGGTGGAGTCTTCTGCGACCTTGGGGAGGGGCAGAGAATCCAGCGGGGCGGTGCTGTGGGCTTTGTCGACGACGGCGGCGGCGATGCTGTAGCCGCAGCGGCGCAGGTCTTCGAGACCGATTTCGATGGTGTCGCGGATGAGTTGGGCCCGGGTGCGGTTCATCAGCGCAGCGGTTTTATCCAGCTTGGAGAGGAGCGCGGTGGGGAGGGCGAGGGGAATCGGGCGGGACTTGGAGCTCATGTGATCCTGACGCGAAGCCATTCCTTGATGCGGCGACGGTGGAGATGTTCATATCACGAACCTTCCGTCTGGAAACCGGCAATTTTGACTGGTTGCGTGGGGTTGGGTGGGGACGCGGAGGGACGATCAGACGAGGACGCGGAGCGGGAAGCCGGCATGGCGGATGTGGACGGGGACGGATCCTGACAATTCGCCATCGGCTTCGAAGGGGACATGGCCTTCAGCGGAGATGGTGAGTTCCGGCGTCTGGAATGTGAGGACGGAGCCGTCTGTGGCGAACTGGCCTGACATGACGGAGAGGGAGAGCTTGAGGAATTCGGCGATGCCGTGGTATTTCATGACGACGACATCGAGTTTACCGTCGTCGAAAGAGGCGTCCGGGAAGAGACGGAATGGACCGCCGTAGCTGCGGCCGTTGCCGATGAGGGCGACGGTGCCGGTGATGGGGTCTCTGCCGGGGGCGCGGATGGTGAGGAGGGGTGCGGGCTGCTGGAGGGTGCGGAGGCCGCTGAGGAGGTAGCTGAGGGGGCCGAGCTTCTTTTTGCTTTCCCATGTGGTACTGGCGATGATGCTGGCGTCGAGGCCGGCGCCGGCGAGCTGGACGAAGTAGGAGTCGTTGGCGCGCCAGAGGTCGATGGAGCGGGAGGTGCCGCGTTCGATGACGGCCCAGCATTCGTCCATTTGGTCGGAGGGGAGGCCGAGGTCCATGGCGAAGACGTTCATGGTGCCGGAGGGGAGGAGTCCGAGAGCGGAGGGGCAGGAGGGACCGGCTGAGGCGATGCCATTGACGACCTCGTTGACGGTGCCGTCGCCACCGGCGGCGACGATGATGGGTGCGCCTGCGGCGGCGAGGGAGGCGGCGATGTCGCGGGCGTCTCCGGCCTGGCTGGTGGGGTGGAGGACGATGCGGTCGCTGAGGGCTTTGAGTTCGTCGATGCGGCTTTCGGCCTGAGCGCTGCGGGCGCTGGGATTGAAGATGACGGGGACCGGCGGGGCTGGGGACACTGGTGCTGGAGGGTGCTGGAGAGGAGAAGGACCGTGCGGGCGGAGGGCTTGTCAACCCCTTGGGCGCGAAATTGCCAGATAAAAGGCTGGGCGCGCACCGCTATTGCTGACGAAGATCAACCTCCGGCTCTGCCCCAACTCTGAATTTTTCCATGACTATGCTCCCGCCCACTGCTGTCCGCGGACTTGCTGCCGCTTTCACTGTTCTGACGGTTCCCGCAGCATTTGCGGACACGCTGAAGGAACGCCAGGCCAAAGTGCTGAGTGTGGTTGAGAAGGCCCGTCCGGCGGTGGTGTGCATTCAGTCGCGCAGCGGTGCGGCGATGGGGTCCGGCAGCGGGGTGATTGTGTCGAATGACGGGATTATTCTGACGGCGGCGCACGTGGTGGACGGGACTGGTGGCGGCAAGGGGCCGACGGAGGTGATTGTGGTGCTGAATGACGGGCGTGAAGTGAAGGCGAAGGTGTTGGGGCGGGATCGGAACCGGGATGCGGCGATGTGCAAAATCGAGCAGGGGACTGAGTGGGCGCATGTGGAGATGGCGAAGGCGGAGACGGTGGAGCAGGGGGAGTGGTGCATTGCGATGGGGCATCCTGGAGGATTTGATCCACAGCGCGGGGCCCCGGTGCGGGTGGGTCGGCTGTGGCAGAACAACGACAAGGCGTAGTACCGGAGCGACTGCACGGTGTCGGGTGGAGACAGTGGCGGACCGCTGTTTGATCTGGACGGCCGGGTGATTGGGATTCATTCGAGCATCAGCATGGACCTTGCGGAGAACCGGCACGTGCCGATCGGGGTGTTCCATGATGACTGGGATCGGCTGATGAAGGGGGATTCGTGGGGCAACATGAACAAGCTGCTGAGCGGGTCGGAGGATCTGACGCCGAAGAAGAAGGAGAAGCCTGAGCCGAAGGCGGCGCCGAAGCCTGAGAAGGGGGAGACGCCGCCGGGGCCGCGCGAACCGGCACCTCAGCCGTCGGCGAAGACGGCGGTGTGGCTTGGGATTGTGATGGACGTGGTGGATGGGAACATCACGGTGACGGAAGTGGCGGATGGGTCGCCTGCGCAGAAGGCAGGTCTTGAGCTGGAAGATGTGATTCTGAAAATCGACGGCAAGACGGCGGGCGGCACCGGTGACATTGCGGCACGGGTGCGCGGCGCATCGCCTGGTGATGCTGTGACCTTCACGGTGCGCCGGAAAGGCAAGGAGCAGGACATTTCCGTGACCCTAGCTGAACGCAAGTAACCCCGCAGGTGAGAACTCCAACTGAAACGATCATGAAATCCCGATTCTTCATTCCCGTCATTGCCGTGGTGGCCGCTGGTGGTGCCGCGCTTTCGCTGCACGCCCAGGATCAGCCGAAGCCGAAGCTTGAGTTCAAGTTCAATGGTGACCCGCGAGGCGGGGCGGCGATGGAAGAGACGCTGCGGAAGATGATTGAGCGCATGGGGCTCGGCGGCGAGGCCCGGGAGCAGATGGAGAAGGCGCTGGAGCAATGGAAGCAGGGTGGGGAGGGTGGCCGCGGGACCCAGCAGCAGCAGGCACCGCAGCAGCAGCAGTTCCGTTTTGAGTTTAAGGACGACGGGAGCGGCCCGAAGATGTACCGCAACGGCAAGGAAGTGACTCCTGAGGATCTTGGGGATCTGATGGGGCCGATGCAGAAGCAGCTGGAGGAGATGTTCAAGCAGCAGTTTGGTGGTGAGGGGCCTGGGAGCGGTGGCAATCCGCTGGAGGAGATGATGAAGGAACTGCAGAAGCGCATGCAGGGCGGTGGAGGATCGGGAGCGCCGGGTGCACCGGGCGCGAATCCGCTGGAGGACTTGATGAAGCGCGCCCAGAAGGGTGGATTGGGCGGGCCGCGGACGGGCCGCGAGCGTTCCCGGTTCAGCAAGCAGCACACGGCGGCGCTAGCCGAATGGCGACCGCTGACGAAGGCGGCGCGGGAGTCGACGGTGCGGGTGCTGCGCGATGGCGATCAGGTGGCACTGGGGACGATTGTGAGTGCGGATGGTTATGCGCTGACGAAGGCGAGTGAAGTCGAAAAGGGTTCGCTGGAGGTTGAGTTTGAGAACGGGCGGATTGTGACGGCGAAGGTGGTGGACAAGATGGACGCGTATGATCTGGCGCTGCTGAAGGTTGAAGCGAACGGCCTGCCGGTGGGGTCGATTGTGCCCGAGGAAGTGGCGGTGGGGACGCTGGTGGCGGCTGTTAGTGTGGATGAGGATCCGCTGGCGACTGGGGTGATCAGTGTTCCGGCGCGGAGCCTGTCTGAGAAGACGAAGGGAGCGCTAGGGATTGAGTTCAAGATGGATGCGGAGCTGGACGGCACGGGCGTTCCGATCGGGAAGCTGGTGACGGGCTGCGCTGCTGAGAAAGCGGGATTGAAGCCGGATGACAAGATCATGGCGGTGAATGGTCAGCCGGTGCCGTACCCTGCGACGCTGATGCGGATTGTGTCGGCGCTGAAGCCGGGGGATCCGGTGAAGGTGCGGTATGAGCGTGAAGGCAAGGAAGCGGAGCTGGAGTTTCCGCTGTCGAGCCGTGAGGAACTGTTGAAGGTGCGTCAGGAAGCGATTCTGAAGGAGACGGGCATGAAGCAGCTGCCTGACCGGCGCGCGCTGGATCCGACTGCGCAGATGGGATCGAGCCTGAGCGGCAATGCGTCGGGTTATCCGAAGGCGGTGCAGAGCGACCTGACGATTGACGCGAATGAATGCGGCGGGCCGGTGGTGGACGTGGACGGGCGGATTGTGGCGATCACGATTGCCCGTGCGGAGCGGGTGAGCACGTACATGGTTCCTGGCAAAGTGGTGGCGGATCTGCTGAGCGACCTGAAGAGCGGGAAGTTCACGCTGGCGAAGGATGAGGACACGCTGCGCGGGGAGTTGCGTGAATCCGAGCAGGAACTGCAGAAGGCTGAAGCAGCGCTGAAGGAAGCGGAAGCGCGCCGGAGTGCGGCGGCCGAGCAGCTCAAGAAGTTCGACAAGAAGTGATACGTTAGCCGATTACGGCTGAGAAACTGACGAGTCCCCGGTGTGCTGCGGTGCGCCGGGGACTTTTTCTTTCCGGCGGCGGGAAAAGACGGAGAGGCAGGGTAGGGGAACTGAGCCGCCGGCGGGGTCGCGGAGTGCTGGATTTCAGGAGAGGCGGTTGCCGCTGTCCGGGCGGGTGGGGGTGATGCTGCGTTTCGGGAGGAACGGCTTCACGAAGGCGTCGTCGAAGGTGTAGACGTTTTCGAAGTCTTCGACGCGGTCGGTGGCGCTTTTGCTGAAGATGCCGGCTTCGATGAGATTGAAGACCATTTCGCCGATGTCGCGGGTGGTGCGGACGCCCCATGCTTCGAGGATGGTGGGGACCATGGGGCCGAATTCGCGGAGGGCGTATTCGCGGAGGCCTTCACAGAGTTGGGGGCCGCTGACATGACCGGGGATTTTCACCTTGCGCTTCTGGAGGGCGCGGATGGTGAAATCGAGGGCGTCGCGGAGGAACGCGTACGCTTCCGCCGCGTAACGGGGGTCGCGACCGGTTGCCTGCTGCACCGCCTCGTCGAATTGGGTCTTGCTCATGGATTCAGGGACTAGTCACGGGCTCGGCGGTCCGCAAGGGCGCGACGGCGGCGGGAAGGATTCGGGCGTCATGGCTTTTGCGCACGAGGCGGACGATGCCGCCGATGATGACGGCGCAGAGCAGGAGGGCGGCGATGATGGATTCCCGACGGGTCACTGGGGCACGTTAGCCATGATTGCGGGGAACCGCAAGCGGGCGCGAGGCTTGACGGCGAGGGGGCAGCCCGGCAGTTTGAGGGCATGAAATGGCTTGTGCTTCTAGGTCTGGTTGTTTGTGCCCCGATGGTTCCGGGTGCGGATGAGGTTCCGCTGAAGGGACTTGTGGCGACGCTGCCGGAGACGCCGCCGGCGGCGAGTTATGGGCGACGGGACGGATTGGTGCAGGAAGTCTGGTATGAGAGTGTTCCGCTGCGGGGGAAGCCGACGCGGGTGTTCGGGTGGCTGGGTCGTCCGGTGGCGGGTGGTGGACGGGCACCGGCGATGGTGCTGGTGCATGGTGGTGGGGGGCGGGCGTTTGCGGAGTGGGCGAGGCACTGGGCGGAGCGGGGTTATGTGGCGCTGGCGATGGACACGGCGGGGCAGGGACCTGACGGGAAGGCGCACGAGGCGGGTGGGCCTAGCCAGGGGGACGACGTGAAGTTCCGGGTGTTCAGCGATGCGGAGGCGGCGGACATGTGGACGTGGCATGCGGTTGCGGCGGTGCTGAGGGGGCATGCGCTGGTGCGATCGCTGCCGGAAGCGGATCCTGAGCGAACGGGAATCACGGGGATCAGCTGGGGAGGATACCTAACGTGTCTGTGTGCCGGGCTGGATCCGAAGTTCAAGGTGGCGGTGCCGGTGTACGGCTGCGGATTTCTGGGTCATAACAGTTTCTGGCGGGACCGGAGTCTGGCGGCACTGGATGAGGAATCACGGGAGCGGTGGCTGCGCTGGTTTGATCCGGCGACGACGGCTGGAGGGATTCGGTGTCCGGTGCTGTTTCTGAATGGGACGCACGATTTCGCCTATCCGCCTGACAGTTATCGACGGACGTATTCCCTTGTGCCGGAGGAAGTGCGGACGCTTTCGCTGCGGGTTGATCTGGATCACGGGCACATCTGGACGTTTAAGGAGGTGGATGCGTTTGCGGACAGCGTGCTGCGGCCGGGTGAGGGCAGTCCGCCGCTGGTGCGGATGGGGCCGCTGGAGCTGATGGATGGCAAGGCGAGCGCGGTGATTGCGGCGGGTGGTCCGGTGGCGAGTGTGGAGTGCCATGTGACGACGATGACTGGCGACTGGACGAAGCGGGTGTGGCGGACGATTCCTGCGGAGGTTTCGGGGAAGGCGGTGAGCGCGGTGCTGCCGGCGGAACGGCCGCTAACGTATTTCTTCACGGTGAAGGATGGCCGGGGGCTGGTGACATCGACGAGCTGGCGTTCCGAGGGAGCGGAGTGAAGGATTTCCGAGGAGGTCATGCCTGATGGGCTGCATGCGTCGGAGAAGGGGTATGGGATCTGGGCGGAAGCGCGGAAGCCGTTTCTGCCGTGAGGTCGGGAGAGTCGGCGGGAAGAAAAAGGGGCATGGCTGCGGTGAAGCGAGCCATGCCCCGGGGAGAGGGGATTCTATCCTGATCGGTCAGACCGTCGGGATGCTGAATTCCTTGCGGTAGACTTCCATGTCGAGGGCGTTGGCTTCGGCGGCGAATTCGCCGGTGTATTTTTCCGAGGCGGGGTCGAGCTGGAGCATGGGGCCGATGACGATTTTGGAGAGATCGGCTTCGAGTTTGTTATCCTTGAGGTGGGTGAGCATGCGTTCGAACGTTTCGGTGAAGAGGGCATTGCCCTTGAGGTGTTCGCGGATCTGCTCGGACGAGGTGACCTTGCCGAGACGGTAGCTGTGGTTGGCCATGTGGGCTAGGGAAGCGGCGAGGTGGCCGGTGAGGGCGTTGTGGGTGTCCTCGAGTTTGCCTTTACGGATGGCGTCGAAGAAGTGGCGGCGGTGGCCGGCGCCGTCGTTCTTGTTGAACTTGGCGACTTCCTTGCCGGCATTGTCGTAGGCTTTGCCTTCGGCGACATAGCCGCCTTCGCATTCGAGGACGTTGCCGATGTCGACGACGCCCTTGTAGCGGTCCATGCGGCCGCGGAAGTTCATGTCGGCCTGTGGAAGACCGCGGACTTCGAAGATCATGGGGATGGGTTTGAAGTCGTAGAAGGCGATCTGGGTGTTAGCGGTGGTGGCGTCGTCATCGATGCCGAAGCGGCCGCCGATGCTGATGACGCGTTCCGGGTTGGCGGCGGGGTCGCCGAGGACCCAGCGGGCGACGTCGAGCTGGTGCGGGCCTTGATTGCCGATGTCGCCGTTGCCCCATGGCCATTGCCAGTGCCAGTCGTAGTGGAACTGCTTGCGGTGGACGGGTTCCGTTTCGCGGGGGCCGCACCAGAGGTTGTAGTCGAGGGTGGAGGGCGGCTGTTGCGGGCCGGAGATCTTGCCGATGCTGTCGCGTTTTTTGTAGCAGAAGCCGCGGGAGACGACTGGTTTGCCGATGGCGCCGGTCTTGACGAATTCCATGATCTTGACCCATGCGGCGTCCGAGCGGCGCTGCATGCCGTGCTGGCAGATGAGGTCCGGGTGTTTGGCGGCATGCTGGACGAGGAGGCGGCCTTCGTGGATGTTATGGCTGACTGGTTTCTCGACGTAGACATGTTTGCCGGCCTGGAGGGCGGCGATGGCGATGAGGGAGTGGAGGTGATTGGGGGTGGCGATGATGACGGCGTCGATGTCCTTGTTTTCGAGGAGCTTGCGGTAGTCCTGGTAGGTTTCGACTTTGACGGAAGCCTTGTCGGCGTCGGCCTTGCGCTGATTGAC
>Ga0114977_10002146_pt1 | contig 12745 bp, 14 predicted proteins | sample S_130805_MF_Meta_FD_87026 | JGI IMG/M metagenome (GOLD analysis project Ga0114977, IMG submission 87026) | Freshwater microbial communities from Lake Simoncouche, Canada to study carbon cycling - S_130805_MF_MetaG | ecosystem: Environmental > Aquatic > Freshwater > Lake | place: Lake...
AGCCGGGCGAACTCCGCCGGGGGAAGGAGCGAGCTCTCGACGTGCACGTGGGCGTCTACGAAGCCCGGCAGCAACCACGTGGCGTGGGCCGCAGGGTCGTCGGCGATGGCCGCGATCCGCCCCGCGGCGATCGTCAGCGTGGCGGGACGGATCGACCGGCGCAGCGGATCAACGAGGTTGGACGAGATCGTCCACGGTCCGTCGCGGCGGCTGTTCGACTGGTCGCCCATGGCCGCATCCTACCGCGGATCGCCGCCGGCGTGGTCGGTGGCCGCAGCATCTGCGATGATGAGAATCCCGCAGGAGACCGCCGATGCGCTGGTTCTGGATCGACCGCTACGACGAGTTCGTCCGCTGCAAACGCGCCGTCGCCATCAAGACGGTGACGCTGTCGGAGGAGCACCTCCACGACTACTTTCCCGGCTCGGCGGTGATGCCCACGTCACTCGTGATCGAGGGGATCGCCCAGGCGGCCGGCCTGCTGGTGATCGACGCCATCGACTACGCCCGGCAGGTCGTGCTCGCGAAGGTGACGCGGGCCGAGTTTCTCTTCGACGCGGTCCCGGGCGACGTGCTCCGCTACGAGATCGAGATCGAGCAACTCGGCGAGTCGGTCTCGATCGTGAAGGCCACGAGCACGTCGGGGGGCCGGCCGCATGGCGAGGCGGAGCTCGTGTTCGGGCATCTCGTCGAGGGGGAGATGGTGCCGAAGCTGATGTCGAAGGCGGAGCTCATGGAGTGGTTCGACTCGCTCCGCGTGTTCGAGGTGGGCACCGAGCCCGACGGTAGCCCCATCATCTACGACCGCCTCCCGCACGTGACCTGACCCTGAACGTGGCCGCAGGTTGCCTGAAAGTGGCCGCAGGTTTTCAACCTGCGGATCTTCGCCCCTGAGGTGGCCGCGCCGCTCGGGGCTGCCCATGCCCCGTCGCCGGACGCTCGCTGCGGGCATCCTGCCCTCCGCTCGCTCGATGTCGCCTGCGCTTCGCCATCCTGGCTGCGCTGGTCGACATACGCCGGCTCCCGGGGCATGGGCAGCCCCGAGCTCCATTCCGGCATCAGGAAGCCCAATCGCGTGAGCGATGGGGATCGACGCGATGTGGGGGTCGATCGTACCGCTGACGCGGTGACGCTTCCCGAGCACAAACCCCGGTCAGCCTTCGAGGCCGGTGCGATAAGGATCGCTGGCCGCGAAGTGGAGCAGCGCTTCGCTGCTGAGCCAAGCCCGGCCGCGGACGGTCGGCACGAGGGTGCCGCCCGCGCGGCAGATGCTCGCCTCGTACACGCCGCCGAGCACGCTCTCCTGCCGCCACATCTGCCCCTCCTCGATCACGCCGTCGTCGAGCAGGCAGCCCATCAGGGCGCTCGTGCCGGTGCCGCACGGCGAGCGATCGAAGGCGCCGTCCGGACAGAGCACGAACGCCCGGCCGTCGTGGCCCCGGTCCCGCGGCGGGCCCAGCAGCACCACGTGGTCGATCACCTCGCCGCCGTCGCCCGTGATGCCCCGGGCCTCGAGCGCCCGCCGGATCGACCACGCCCGCGCGGTGAGCGCCGGAATCGCCGCGGGCTCCACGGGCAGCCCGTGGTCGCGGCAGAGGAAGAACCAGAGGCCCGACGTGGCCACGTCGCCGGCCACCAGCGCGCCGTCGTCGCAGGCGAGCACGAGGCCCTTCGCGATCCGCCGTGGCGGCACGCACTCGAATGACGCCTCGTTGCCGCCGTGCCAGCTCACGCCCACCACGCCGGCGGGCGTCTCGAGCCGGAACGAACCCGGCTCGATGCGGCCGAGATGCCCGAGCGTGACCGCGAGGCCGATCGTGGCATGGCCGCACATCTCGAGAAAGCCCACGCGGTTGAAGAAGAAGGCTCCCACATGGCAACTCGGATCGGCCGGCGGCAGCAGGATCACGCCCACCATCGCCACCGCTCCCCGCGGATCGCCCACCAGCGCCCGGCGGACGTGGGCATACCGCTCGCGAAACCGCTCGCGGCGATCGCGGACGCTGCCGCCGCCGAGGTCGAGCCCCGCGACGAGCGCGTCGTCGATCACCACCCGCGTCGGCTCGCCGATCGTGTGCGAGTCGATCACGCGGAGCCGCTCAGGGAGGCCGCCGCTCATCGCGCCGGCACCTTCGGCCGCGTGGCGAGCGCCGTGCGGATGATCCGCAGCACCCTCTCCCGGTCCGCGCCCACGAGCGGTCGTCGCGGGGCCCGCACCGTCTCGCTGCCGAGGCCCACCTCCGCGTCGGCGAGCTTGATGCACTGCACGAGCGTGGGGAGCGTGTCGAGGTGCAACAGCGGCGTGTACCAGCGGTAGACGTCGCGGGCCTCCTGCCAGCGGCCCGCCGTGGCGAGATCCCAGAGCAGGCGATTCTCCTCCGGAAACGCGTTGACGAGCCCCGACACCCAGCCGACCGCGCCGAGCAGGATGCTCTCGAGCGCCAGGTCGTCCACGCCGCCGAGGATCACGAACCGGTTGCCGGTGAGGTTGAAGAGGTCGGTGATCCGCCGCGGATCGTCGCTCGACTCCTTCACCGCCACGATCGTGGGCTCGTCGGCGAGTTCCGCGACATGCTCGGGGGCGAGATCCACGCCGTAGGACACGGGGTTGTTGTAGACCATGATCGGCAGGCGGCTCGCCTTTGCGACGGATCGAAAGTGGTGGAGGTTTTCGTGGGGCTGCGCCTTGTAGATCATGCCGGGCAGCACCATCAGCCCGTCGGCGCCGAGTTTCTCCGCCTCGGCCGCCCAGCGGCAGGCGCCGCGGGTCGTGGTTTCGGCCACGCCCGTGACCACCGGCACCCGGCCCCGCGCCGCCTCGATGCCCGCCCGAAGCACCTCCCGCTTCTCGTCGGGGTCGAGCGACGTGCCCTCGCCGACCGTGCCCATCACGACCAGGCCGTGGATGCCCCCGTCGATCAGCCGCTCGAAGTGCCGCTTCGTGGCCGTCACGTCGAGCGACTCGTCGGGATGGAACTCGGTGGTCGCGGCGGCGTAGACGCCCTTCCAGTCGATCGGCATCGGCGGTGTTCCTGGCGGGGGAGGTTTTTCGGATTGGCGGATGGCTGACGATCGGCGGAGAATCGGGAGTCTAGCGGGTGCCACACGTCATGAACCAGCGGATCACGATCGTCGGTGCCGGGATCGTCGGAGCGGCGTGCGCGCGGGCGCTCGTGCGGGCGGGAGCGCGGGTGACGGTGGTCGAGGCCCGGTTTCCGGGTGGCGGGGCGACGGCGGCCGGGATGGGGCACGTGGTCGTGATGGACGACTCGCCCGCCCAGCTCGCGCTCACGAAGCGGAGCCGCGACCTCTGGCAGGTGCTGGCTGAAGAACTGCCCCCCGAGGCCGAATGGCGGCGGACCGGCACGCTCTGGGTGGCGGCTGACGACGACGAGGTCGCCGAGGCCGCGCGGAAGCAAGAGGTGCTTGCGGCGGCGGGCGTGGCGTCGCGGCAGCTCGACGCCGCGGAGCTGGCGGCCGCAGAGCCGACCCTCCGCGCCGGACTCGCCGGCGGCCTGCTCGTGCCCGACGACGGGGTCGTTTATCCGCCGCCGGTGGCCGCGTGGCTGCTGGCGGAGGCGGTCCGCGGCGGGGCACGCGTGATCCGCACCGCTGCGGTGGTCAGCGTGGCGGGTGAGGATCTCGCGCCCGGATGCGTGCGGCTGACCGACGGCCGTACCCTCGCCGGTGATGCGGTGGTGGTCGCGGTCGGCACGGCCACGCCGCGGCTCGTGCCGGGCGTGCCGCTGCGGCCGCGAAAAGGCCACCTCGTGATCACCGATCGCGTTCCGGGCTTCGCGACTCACCAGCTGATCGAGCTCGGCTACGTGAAGCGGGCCCACGACGTGGGCACCGACTCGGTGGCGTTCAACGTGCAGCCGCGGGCCACGGGGCAGCTGCTCGTGGGGTCGTCGCGGCAGGTGGACGACGACACGCGGGACATCGATCCTGCGATGCTCCAGCGGATGCTCGACCGCTGCCTGGCGTACATGCCGGAGCTCGCCGGCGTGTCGGCCCTCCGCACCTGGACGGGCCTGCGGGCCGCCACGCCCGACGGCCTGCCGCTTGTCGGCCCGTGGGGAGAGATGCCCGGCGTCTGGCTCGCTACCGGGCACGAGGGGCTGGGCATCACCACGTCGCTCGGCACGGCGGAGCTCGTGGCCCACGGCCTCTGCGGCGCGCCGACGACGCTCGATCCCCTGCCCTTCCTCGCAGCGCGGTGCGGACTCGCGGAGGGCGTGGCGCATGGATGATCGGGTGGAGCAGGCGAGCGTGCGGCTCACGATCGACGGCGTCGTGGTCGAGGCCGCGGCCGGCACGAGCGTGGCCGCGGCGATCCTCAATCGCGAAGGGGCAACGGCGTGGCATGTGCGGCGGAGCGTGTCGGGGGCCGCTCGCGGGCCGCTCTGCGGGATGGGCATCTGCTTCGAGTGCCGGGCCACGGTCGATGGCCTGACGCACGTGAAGACCTGCCAGCTGCCGGTTCGCGCGGGCATGGAGGTGCACACCGATGGCTGAGCGGCGCGGGCGCGTGGTCACCGATGTGCTCGTGATCGGCGGCGGCCCCGCGGGCATCGCCGCCGCCTGCACCGCGGCGGAGGCGGGCCTGCGGGTGGACGTGATCGACGACAATCCCACCGCGGGCGGCCAGATCTGGCGGGGCGGGCCCGGCGGCGGGGCACCGGCGGCGACGGCGTGGCTCGCCAGGCTCGCGCGGTCCGGAGCCTCGCTCCATCGGGCCACCACCGTGATCGACGTCATGCCGCAGGAGGGTGGCCCGCCCGCTATCGCCACGCATGCGGCGGCGGGCGTGGGCGTGTGGCAGGCCCGGACGATCGTGCTCGCCACGGGCACGCGGGAGCGATTCCTGCCGTTTCCCGGCTGGACGCTGCCGGGCGTCGTCGGCGCCGGCGGCCTGCAGGCGCTCGTCAAGCAGGGGCTCGACGTCCGCGGGCGGCGGATCGTGATCGCGGGCACCGGCCCCCTGCTCCTCGCGGTCGCAGAGCTGCTCGTGGAGCGGGGCGCGACGGTCATGGCGGTGGCGGAGCAGGCCGGGCTATTGCGGCTCGTTCGTGGTGCGGCCGCGATCATCGGGCATCCCGCGAAGCTCATGCAGGCGGCGCGGATCCGGCGGGCCATCGGCCCGGTGCTGCGGACGGGCACGTTTCCGCTCGCGGTCAGGCGTGAGGGAAATGCGGTCGTGGTCACGCTCGCGTCGGGACCGTCCGGCCGCGAGCGGCGCGACGACATTCCCTGCGACCTCTTCGCCTGCGGGTTCGGGCTCGTGCCGAATGTCGAGATCGCCCGGGCGCTCGGCTGCGAGTTGCACGCCGGCGGCATCGCCGTGGACGGCTTCGGGGCCACCACGGTGTCGGGCGTGTTGGCGGCGGGCGAGTGCACGGGCGTGGGGGGTGTGGACAAGGCGCTCGTCGAAGGGCGGATCGCCGGGCTCGTGGCCGCTGGCCGCCGCGATCAGGCAGGCCCGCTCCTCCGCGAACAGTGTCGGTGGCGTCGGTTCGCCGCGCTGCTCGACCGGACCTTCGTCTTGGACCGCCGCCTCGCGCATCTGGCGGCGTCCGACACGGTCGTCTGCCGCTGCGAGGACGTGGCCGCGGGCCGGCTCGCCTGCCACCGGTCGTGGCGAGAAGCGAAGCTGATGACCCGCATCGGGATGGGCCCGTGCCAGGGCCGCGTGTGCGGGCCGGCTGCGGAGACGCTCTTCGGCTGGTCGCCCGACGACGTCCGCCCGCCGTTCAGTCCGACGCCACTCGGCCACCTGGGCTGACCTCGATCACGGGCACGAGCAGCGCCAGGAGCGGCTGCACGCCGCCGGCGATCAGGAAGGCGGTGGGGGTGTCGAGCGTGGCGCCGATCGGGCCTGCGAGCCACGACCCCGCGCTCGTCGCCAGGTTCATGATCGCCATTGAAGCCGTGAACTGCGTGGCCGCGACGGCCGGCGAGGCGACCCTCATGAAGATGGAGAAGAACGCCACCGTGGTGGCCGCCAGGCAGATGGTTTCCGCGGCCACGAGGCCGAACACCACGTCGGTGCGGTTCCAGCGCTGCGACGCAAGCCCGAAGGCGATCCAGGCCGCGCCGAGCACGAGGCTGGCGACGACCGCCGTTCGCCGTGGCCCGACGCGTCCGGCCAGAAAGCCGGCGGCCACGGAGGCGGCGAGCCCGAGGAGCACTCCCACGCCGCCGCTTACGGCAGAGTAGCGCTCCTGCGACCAGCCGAACCGCTCGATGAGCTGCACGAGCATGAGCACCGAGAGCGCCGCCGGCATCACCTTGAGGAGGAACGCGGCGACGGCAGCGCGGAAGGCCTGCGGCGCGAGCATGCCGCGGGCCAGGCCGCGGCCGAGCGCGAGCAGGCCGAGTCCTGACGCCGGCGCGGCGTGGCTCGATCGGGGCTGTTCGCGGACCGCGAGGACGAGCGCCAAGAGCGCGGCTTGCGCGGTCGTCAGCGCGGCGATCGCCCACGGCAGCCCGAACCGGGCAGTCACGATGCCGAGGCCGGCGCCGCCGAGAAACGTGCCCACGTAGGCCGAGCCGAACATCATGCCGCTGGCCCGCTCGCGTGCGGCGCCCTCGAGCTGATCGACGGCGAGTGCGTCCACGGCGACATCCTGAAGGCCCACGAACACGTTGTGCAGCAGGATCACCTGGCCGAGCAGGGCGATGTCGGTCTCGGGCACGAGGGCGATGCCCGCCGCCGTGACGATCATCATGGCCTGGGCGACGATCAGCCACGGCCGGCGCCGGCCGAGCCATGCCAGCCGGCCGGAATCGACGACCGGCCCCCAGGCCCACTTGAAGCTCCAGGGCAGCACCGCCATGGCGATCACGCCGCCGATCGCGGCCGCGGCCGCACCCCGAGCGGCGAGGTGGGCGGCGAGGGCGACGGTGACGAAGCCGTAGGGAATCCCCTGGCCCACGTAGAGCAGGCAGAGAAACACGAGGCGGAGCCGCGGATGGTCGGCGAGCGTTAGCATGGTTGAGTCCGAGCATCGTAACGCTGACGCGGTGACGCTCTCCGGTCAGGAAGCCCAATCGCGTGAGCGATGGGGACGGCCCGACGCGGAGGACGATCGTACCGCTTACGCGGTTACGCTTTCCGATCCGGGAGACCGACGCATGCACACGCGACTGATCCTCAACGGCAAGAAGGCCGACCGGACGGACGTCCGCGCGGCCGTGCGGGCCGTGCGGGCGGCGGGTCACGACCTCGAGGTCCGCGTCACCTGGGAACGGGGAGATGCCGCGCGGATCGTCGCCGAGGCGGCGATCGAGGGCGTGCCGCGGGTGATCGCCGGCGGAGGCGACGGCAGCGTCAACGAGGCGGCCAACGGACTGATGGCGCTGGATGCCGCGGCACGGCCGGCGCTGGGCATCCTCCCCCTCGGCACCGCCAACGACTTCGCCACGGCCTGTCGCGTGCCGCTGGAGCCCCGGGCCGCCTTGCTCCTGGCCGTCACCGGCGAACCTCGGCCCGTCGATCTCGGCCGCTGCAACGACTCGTGGTTCGTCAACGTCGCCTCGGGCGGGTTCGGCGCGGCGGTCACCGCCGAGACGCCGGTCGAACTCAAGAACTTCCTCGGCGGCGGCGCCTACACGCTGATGGGCCTCGTGAAGGCGGTTCACTTCACGCCCTATGCCTGCTCGATCCGCACGCCCGCCGGTGACGTGGCGGGCCGCGTCGTCGTGGGGGCGATCTGCAACGGCCGGCAGGCCGGGGGGGGCCAGCCGCTCGCGCCCGAAGCCCTGCTCGACGACGGCCTGCTCGACATCGTGTCGCTGCGGGAGTTTCCTCCGGCGGCCGCGGCGCAGGTGGTGGCCGAGATCCTGGCGAACCGCGGCGACGGCGAATACGTCGCGCGGATCCGGGTGCCGTGGATGGAGGTGACGGCGCCCGCGGCGGTGCCGGTCAACCTCGACGGCGAGCCGGCCAACGGCACCTCGTTTCGGTTCGCCTGCGACCCCGGCTGCATCCGCATGGTGCTCCCAGCCGACTGCCCCTGCCTGACAAGATCCGCCCGCTGACGCGGTGACTGTTTCCGGAGCCATCGTACCGCTCACGCGGTTACGCTTCCTGGAGCCATCGTACCGCTCACGCGGTTACGCTTCCTGGAGCCATCGTACCGCTCACGCGGTTACGCTTCCTGGAGCCATCCTCCCGCTGACGCGGTGACGCTTCCGGAGGCGATCGCGATCACCGCGTGAAGGCGTCGTAGCCGGTCTTGAGGATCAGCACGGCCACCACGCCGAGGAACACGACGCGAACCAGCGGCGAGCCGTGCCTGAGTGCCAGCCGGGTGCCGAGAAAGGCACCCACGACGTTGGCGATCGCCATCGGCAGAAAAAACTTCCACCACACGTGCCCGGCGGTGCCCAGGAAGACGAGTGCCCCGAGGTTCGTGGTCATGTTGATCACCTTCGTGCAGGCGGCGGCATGGAGATAGTCGAAACCCAGCAGCCGGACCATGAAGAAGATCAGGAAGCTGCCGGTGCCGGGGCCGAAGAAGCCGTCATACAGACCCATCACCAGCGCGATGCCCGAGGCGATCGCCGCCTCGGCCCGCGGCCCGAACCGCGGGGCGTGCCGCTCACCGACGTGGCCGCCGAAGAGCGTCACCAGGAACACAGTCGCGAGCATGAACGGCAGCGCGTTCCGCAGCCCGTCGGGCGAGACGAGCGTGACCAGCCAGGCGCCCACCGCGCCGCCGAGCAGGGCCACCACGACCGCCGGGCCGAGCGTGGCCCACGGCAGTGTGACGTGCCGGGCATAGTCGACCGCCGCCGAGGCGGTGCCGCAGATCATCGAGGCCTTGTTGGTGCCGAAGAGCACGGCCGGCTCGGCCTGCGGAAACACGCTGAGCATCACGGGGAGCGTGACCAGGCCCCCGCCCCCCGCGATCGCGTTGACGAAGCCGGCGAGCAGCGAGCCGAGCGTGAGGGCGACGGTTTCGAAATCGGGCATACGGGCTGCCGGCTCTTTCCGCGATCAGTCCGCCCGCCGTGGGTTCATTCCCCGAAGGTGTCAGGATGACTCCCTCGGACAGGGCCTAGGAAAACATAACTCAGTTTGTGTAAATAAGGACCCTCGTTGTCCGGACGCCTCCCCTGAGCGTAGGGTCACAGAGGAAAGGCCGGTCTGATCCGGTCAGGGATCTGGGTTTGAACGCGGCATATCCGGCGGACTGCCGGGGCCGCAGAAAGTGAGCATGCGATGTCCGTGAAGGTGGTGATTGCGGACGACCACGAGGTGGTCCGCCGGGGGCTGGTGAGCCTCCTGGCCGGGAACGAAGTGACGATCGTCGGCCAGGCGTCGAGCGGCGACGAGGCAGTGAAGGTCGCCAAGAAGACCAAGCCGCAGGTGATCCTGCTCGACGTGCGGATGCCGGAATCCGACGGCCTTGCGGCGCTCGAGAAGATCCGTGCCCAGATGCCGGGCGTGAAGTGCGTGATGCTCTCCACGTTCGACAACCCGACGTACGTCGCCCGGGCGGTCGCCGCCGGGGCCCACGATTACGTCCTCAAGGGCTGCACCCGGGCGGAACTGGTCCGCTCGATCACGGACGCTGCGGCCGGCGACCAGCCGGCCAAGGTGGGCGAGCTGAGGCGGGTGGCGACGACGATGGCCAATCGGGCCAACGTTGCCGACCCCGACATCCCGCTGACGGCCCGGGAGACGCAGGTGCTCCGGCACATGGCACTGGGCCTCTCCAACAAGGAGATCGCGCAGTCGCTGACGATCAGCGTCGAAACGGTGAAGGAACACGTCCAAAACGTGCTCCGGAAACTCGCCGTGTCCGACCGCACGCAGGCGGCGGTCTGGGCCGTGCGCCGCGGCGTGGTCTGAATCTCGAGCAGGAAGCGTCGGGGCGGCCGTGGGGCCGCCCCGACGTCTTCACGGGCAGTGGCGCAGGGCCGCCGGCCGCTCAGAAGCAGTCGTTGGCGACCTCCGTGCGGATGAGCTGCCGGAGACGGCAGATCGCCTGCTGCTCGGAGGCCTTGCAATCGTGCCAGAACGCCCGCAGCTCCTCTCGCCATTCGGCGTTGGCGATGTACTGGTCGTAGCGCCAGAGGGCGTCGAGCCGGCGGCTCAGCTCGTGAACCAGGTCGTGGTCGTGGTCGCGGCAGCCGGCGGTCTCACCGATGTGCGCGAACTCTTGCTCTGCGGCGAACGTCATTGTCGTCATCTCCAAGGGGTGTCGAGTCGAACCGTGCGGCGGCTCCGGCCCTGGAGCAGGCATCCGCTCATCGCCTGCGTGCGATCGCCGAATCACGGTATGCCTCGGGGCGGCAGGGCGGAAAATCACCCGTGCTTCCGCGGGCCGCCGTGCAGCGGACACTCCCCGACGACGCGGATACGTCCTCCGCCGCTTGCCTTCGACCCGCGGGCCAGCGAATGCTTGCTCGCCTGGCAGTGCGGGTGAAGTGAGTCGCGGTCAGCCTTTCGATACGGGGCCGCCGTCGGCGGTCCCCAGGAGCCGGCCTCGCCATGGTGGCGCGGCCGTGATCATCAGGACGTGTTCACGTGGAGAGCGAGAGATGTTCACGAAGACCCTTGGTTCGGTCATGGCGTTCGGTGTCTGTGCGGTCACGACGCTGGCGGCGTTCGATGTAGAGGCGGGCTGCTGCCATCGGCATCGGCGGGCCACCTGCTGCAGCCCCTGTGTCACCAGCTGCTGCGATCCGTGCGCCCGCGAGGTTATCTCGCATGCGTACGCCGCGCCCGCGGCCCCGTGCTGCGGCACCGTGGTGCAGGAGGTGATCGTGTCGGGCTGCTGCACGGCGTCGAAGACGCCCGCCATGGCGACGATCGCGGTCGCGGAGGAGTCGCGTCCGGCCCGGCGGACGGCCGCCCTGCCGGTGTCGGTCATGCGGCAGACCCGCTGAGGCCGATGCAGGCCGCAGCGCACTCCCGCGCGGGACACAATCCGCGCGGGAGTGCCGCCTGCAGCGCCCGCGGGCCACGGGTGATTCGCGTCGCGCGCGGCCGCACCGGTTGCTTGTCTTTCCCCCTCCGTCTTCTATAATCGCGGGTGTCGGAGGCTGGCGGGAACCACAAAAACCCGTCGTCTTTCGGCCAAAAACAAGCGATTTCGACGGAAGACGAGTCGAGGGGCAGCCCGGCAAAGCCGGAAGGTCCATCGCAGCGTAAGCCGGTGAGAAAGAGTGCCTGAGGGCGTTCTTCCTCGCCGGCTTTTTTCGTTTCCACACCTCCCGCGGCCAAACGACCACGCCCCGAGCACGTTTCTTCGGAGTACCCGTCATGCCCTCGATCCACGTCGCCTATCCGATCGGCCGTCGCGCCCCGCGCGACCGTGTCCGTGCGGCTCGCCGCATCGCCCGCGCTGCGGGTGGTTTCGAACTGCAGCTGCTGGGCCGCGTGCCGCGGAGCGTGGCGGTGGTGAGCGATGGCGACTGCACCGTGGTCACGATCCACACCGGGCTATCGCGAAGCGAGCGGCGGCTCGTTGCAGCGCCGGAGGGCAGGCGCCGGGTGCTGGCGTGGCATCGCTCACTGGCGGCGGCCTCGTTCGAGGCCTTTCGCGATCATCTTCACGAGGCAGCCGGCATCTGGGTGCGGTCGGTGGCGACGCACGTGGATTCCGACATGGGCAGCCTCCTCAAAACCTGCACGACCGCCTGCGGCGTGGACCTCGTCGTCCTCGGCGGGCACGTGCTCGGGTTCGGTGTGGCAGTCGATGAACATGAGCATGTCGAAGACGCGGACGGCATCGGATCCGTCCGCCGTGATCTCCATCCGGAATGGATTCCAAACCATGAAAAAGGTGACCCATGTTGGTGCTAACGAGGAAGAATCGCGAGAGTGTGGTGATTGGTCGGCCTGAGGATCTGCAGATCGTGCTCGAGATCACGATCCTGGAGATCGAAGGCGGGCGGGTGCGGCTCGGCTTCACGGCCGACACGAAGATGCCGATCAACCGCCGGGAGGTCTGGGAGCGGATCTGCAACGGCAACGGCCATGCCTTCGGCAGCGGCCATGCCTACGGCAACGGTCATGCCTACGGCAACACGAGCGGCAGCGGCCGCGGCGTCGTGAAGCAGGAGCGGACTCTGATGGTGACGACGGGGTCGTAGCGGCCGGCGGAGATCGTCGAGATGGCCGTGGCGTGAAACTCGTGAGCGTGCACCACGACATCTCGACGATCATCGGTGAGGAGGTGCTCGTGTTCTCGCTGGCGGAGCCGCCGGCCTGCCGCCCCGAGCGAAAGACCTGAGTTGCTGTCTCACGTACCACCCGAACCCAGGCCGCGCGATGCGGGGCCGCAGCGCGGAGCATCGACCATGCTGGGCAGCCTGATCGAGACGATCGACGTGACAGTGCCGGTGAACGGCACGAAGGGTAAGCCGTTCGGGCTCGCCGGGCGGCTCGCGCTGCCCGCCCCCCCGACGGGGATCGTGATCTTCGCGCACGGCAGCGGGTCGAGCCAGCGCAGCCGCCGCAATGCCGCTGTGGCCGCCGTGCTCCACGAGTCGTGGATCGGCACGCTGCTCGTCGATCTGCTCACCGAAAACGAGGCCGCCCGACGCGCGAGCGTGTTCGACGTCGCCCTGTTGGCCGAGCGGCTGCTGGCGGCGGTGCGGTTCGTGTCCGCGCTCGAGCACACGAAACACCTGCCGCTGGGGCTCTTCGGGGCGAGCACCGGAGCGGCGGCGGCGGTCGTGGCCGCGGCCTGCGATCCCACGGTGAAAGCGATCGTGTCGCGCGGGG
>Ga0114977_10002153_pt1 | contig 12726 bp, 14 predicted proteins | sample S_130805_MF_Meta_FD_87026 | JGI IMG/M metagenome (GOLD analysis project Ga0114977, IMG submission 87026) | Freshwater microbial communities from Lake Simoncouche, Canada to study carbon cycling - S_130805_MF_MetaG | ecosystem: Environmental > Aquatic > Freshwater > Lake | place: Lake...
AGAAGGTCTGGGAAATACTTGTTACCGAGATTGCAAAATTCGATGGCAGAGTTTGTGGGCTAGGAGCCAGAGACACTCTTAGAACTGAAATGGCATACCCACTTCACGGCCATGAACTCTCGCTTGAAATTACACCAGTTCAAGCAAGTGCATCTTGGGCCGTAGTATTTTCGAAAGATTCATTCCGGGGTAAAGCAGCGTTGGTTGCGGAGAAAGCAAAGGGTCCGAATCAAATTCTTCGTGCGATCAAATGTGAAGATCGGGGAATCCCAAGAGCAGGCATGTTCGTTTTAAGCACTGAAGGCGAGCAGATTGGTCTGGTAACTAGCGGAACATTCTCACCAACTCTTAAAATTGGAATTGGGCTAGCGCTTATAAAGCCAGAAGCAAAAGTTGGAGATAGCGTTCAGATTGATATTCGGGGACGGATGAGCCAAGCCACCTTAGTTAAAGCTCCATTCGTTGAATCAAAAGTTCGCTAGGCCTTATTTTTCTTTCTTAGCAACGATTACTGGACGACCAGATTCCAGCGTGTAAACATTGATTCGGTTCTCGAAGGCGCTCTTTAATTCAGGTGAATGAATTACCTCATCAGATGAGCCATTAAGTAGAACTCGACCTTCCTGCATAACAATTATTTTTTCGGCATACATTGCTGCAAGAGTTATGTCGTGCATAGTTGAAATAATCGTTACACCACGCTCTTTGAGTAATTCAATATTGTTTAGAACTGCAATTTGGTGATGGAGGTCTAAGGCACTTGTGGGTTCGTCGAGCAGAATAAGAGTCGGCTCCTGGACTAGTGCGCGAGCAATTAGCGCCCGTTGCATTTCACCACCAGATAACTGCGTAACAAATTGGTTCTGCATTCCAAAGAGCCCAGTGAGTTTTAGAATTTGCGCTACAAGTTTTCTGCTGCTGGTGCTTTCGTTACCCCAACCATCACGCTTAGATCTGCCGAGCATTACATATTCACTAACGCTCATTCCAATTGGAATTTGTGGATGTTGTGGGACAAAGGCAACGTTCCTGTCATGGTTCTTAAATACTTCAACACCGCTATCCGTAATTGAACCCGAATAAGTTTGCGAACCAAGTAGCGCTTTTAGAAATGTAGTTTTGCCAGCTCCGTTCGGGCCAACGAGGCAGGTCCACTTTCCATGTTCGATCTCGAGGCTGATATCCCTTAGGACTTCTCTTGAACCAAGACGAACTGTTAAATCCTCTACTTTAATAACGGATGTCATTTAGAAACCAATCTCTTCTTTCGTAGAACAACAAGGAAGAAGGGCGCGCCAACAAAGGCGGTGATAACTCCAATTGGGAGTTCGGCAGGGGAGAGCAGAGTTCTTGCGCCTAAATCAGCGAGGACTAAGAAGCTTGCTCCAACTAGTGCAATGGTTAACAAACCTCTATTTGTAACGCGATGCGTTATGCCGCGAACTAAATGTGGAACGACAATTCCAACGAAACCGATTAGCCCACTTGCCGATACCGCAGTTGCTGTTGCAAGAGTTGCTGCGACTACTGCAATAACACGTAATCTATTTGGATTAATTCCAAGTGAATAAGCCTCTTCATCGGTGAGCATTAAACCATCTAATTGTTTTGAAACCGTTATAAGGATTGTCAGCGCAATGAAGATATAGATCGATGACCAAGCAACTTTCTGCCAATTTGCAACAGTCAATTCGCCAAGTATCCAGGAGTAAACCGGACGAAGCGACGAGCTATTTCGTTGCTGGAGATAAGTTTGTACGGCGGTTGCAAAAGACCCAACTGCTATACCTGAAAGCAGGAGTGAGTTTGGTTCTGCGAAGAATTTTCCGGATATAAAGAAACTGACTAAAACAGCGAGTATCGCACCAACGAATGAAAAAATTGGAAGCAGGCTATATAGATCAGCACCAGCGCTTGTGATTGCAATAGTTGCGCCTAAGCCGGCACCCGCCGCAGCACCAAGAAGATATGGATCGGCGAGCGGATTTCTAAATACAGTTTGATAAACCGCACCACTTGTTGCAAGAGCTGCACCGACTAGCGCTGCTAATAAGGCACGAGGTAATCGCAAATCAATTAAGAGTGTGCGCTCTTGCCCATTTAATCCGCCAGGCAAGCCAAAAAGTGTCTTTATAATTTTCATGAAATCTAGGGATACTGGGCCAAAACTAACTGCCAATATCCCAACGAAAAAAAGCAGAGCAAAAGAGAGCGCAGTTATCTTCCAATTCCAGATCGGAGAAAGCGTGCTCTCAGTGCTAGCGGTTTTCATAGTTACTTCTTAGTTCCAATCTGAGAGATTGACTTAGCAATGAATTCATAGAAATCAGCAAGACGTGGACCCCATCTAGATGGAATATCTTCGGGCAGCGAGATTACATCCTTATTCTTAACTGCAGCTATCCCGTTCCAACCTGGTCGCTTCATCAAGGTAGAAATCGATTCGCCATACTGCGCATCAGATAAAAATATAATTCCAGGATTAGCCTTTATTAGATATTCCGATTGCAGTTGCGGATATCCCGCTGAATCTGCGCTAGCTGCTGGGTCAGCAACATTTGAAAGATTGAAATCCTTATAAACCTTGCCGATGAAAGTATCGGAAGTGGCTGAATATAGGGTGTTATCTAATTCGTGAAAGAAGGTGATCTTCTTGGTCTTACGGGCACTTTTAATAGCTGCACTAATTCGTGATTTCATATTTGAAATCGTGCTCTGGGCGCCAGTTAAATTTCCAGTTATACGCCCAAGAGCGGTCACCTCTGAATAAGCCTGTTTCAAATTATCTGGGGCTCTCTCCAGAAATACTGCAATTTTTAACTTCTCAAGAGCAGCCTTTATCTCAAGGGCCTTGGTTGCATCAGCATTCAAAATTATTAAATCTGGTTTGTAATTTAAGAGCGCTTCAACATTAGGACTAAATGCAGAGAGCTTGGTAATTGGTGCAGCGCTTGGATAATTGGATAAATCATCAACTGCAATTACTTGTTTGCCGGCGCCAATTGCAAATAGCGTTTCGGTGGCACTTGGCGATAGCGAGATGATGCGCTTTGGAATTGGATTTGCTGCGTACGCTGGAAGTGTTTGAGTCACTATGGCTGCAATCGCTGCAACCGATATAAGTAATCCAAAATTTTTGGACTTAAACATAAAAAATCTCCCTCAAGAGTTTTTGAGGGAGGAAGTTTGGGCAAAAAAAGAAAGATAAATTTCTCTTGAGGCCCGACCTTCCTCCGAGGTCGGATACATCAATAATGAGTTAGGCGACCTGGCTCGGATTTGAAATCTAACGATTCAAATCTCTACAGTTGCGGGACAGCGCCGGGATTTCACCGGACTTCGCTAAACGCATTACTACTGATCAAATTAGCTTTCGCCAAACCTTTCAGCGGGGAAAAACTAGCACTACTTCAATCTTTTTTGCGAGAACGACGACCAATAACGAAGGCGAGTCCGGCTGCCAGAGCTAATCCCGCGCCTGCCGCAAATAATTCGCCGATGTCAAAACCCTCATGGGCTTCGGTTATTGAATGTTCGGGTTCATTCTTTTCATTTCCTTCAGCTAAGGCTGCGGTTGGAAGAAAAACCAGCCCGAGTGTTAGTAGGCCAGAAAAGAGTTTTCGTTTCATGACAGACAGACTACGCTTTTCTTTATGAATTATCGTCGCCTCGGCTCATCAGGAATGTATGTCTCAGAAATTTCCTATGGAAATTGGATAACTCACGGGTCGCAGGTTGAAGCTGACGCTGCAATCAAATGTGTTCATGCAGCGCTTGATGCAGGAATTACAACTTTCGATACCGCTGACGTGTATGCCGGCACTAAGGCAGAGAGCGTTCTAGGTAAGGCGCTTAAAGGTGTTAAGCGCGAGAGCTATGAGCTCTTTACTAAAGTTTATTGGCCAACTGGACCAGGAAAAAATGATCGCGGCCTTTCACGCAAGCACATTATGGAATCAGCCCACGCTTCGTTAAAGCGTTTGAATACTGACCACATTGATCTCTATCAAATGCATCGCTTCGATTATGAAACTCCGATTGAGGAATCACTTCGCGCATTTGACGACTTAATCCGACAAGGAAAAGTTCACTACATTGGGTTTTCAGAGTGGAGTGCTGAACAAATAAGTCAGGCGCTAAAGGTTCAAAAAGATAGCGGCTTTGATCGCTTCGTTTCTAGCCAGCCACAATATTCAATGCTTTGGCGTGTAATTGAGTCGAAGGTAGTACCACTCTGTGAACGCGAAGGCATTGGGCAAATAGTTTGGTCACCTGTTGCACAAGGAGTTCTAACTGGAAAGTACTTACCTGGGAAGAAGCCACCTTCAGGTTCTAGAGCGACAGATAAGAAGAGCGGCGCCGAGATGATCTCGCGCTGGATGCGCGATGAAGTTTTGACTGCTGTTGCAAAGCTCAAGCCAATTGCAGAATCAATTGATCTAACAATGTCGCAATTAGCACTGGCCTGGGCGCTATCAAATCCAAATGTCTCTTCGGTAATTATGGGCGCTTCTAAGCCGTCTCAAGTTAAGGAAAATGTGAAGGCCTCAGGCGTAACTTTGAGCGCGGAAATTTTGCGCGAAATAGATAAGGCCCTCGGTTCTATTCCAGAAACTAATCCAGATAAAACTGAGAGCCCTAAGCCAAGAGCTTAATTAGACGGTATCTCCAAGTTTTTTCTGTGGAGCCGGAGCACGCAAACGTCGCATTTGGGTAGAACGTAACCAGCCATAAATTCCAAGGCCCTTAGTAGGTTCGTCTGGGAATCGTTCACTAACCAATTTCTTAACTCGTGACGTAGTAATAAATCCAAACACAACTGAATATGCCATTGCAGAGTACATAAGGATTATTGCAAAGAATCGAATTTCAACTGATGGAACTAACGTCAGCATTAGAACGATAACCATGAGCGGTAGAAAATATTCGCCGAGTGAACGCTTTGAATCGATGTAGTCACGAACTAGCTTCTTAACTGGCCCACGATCTCTGGCCGGAAGTGCGTTCTGGTCCCCACGCATATATGCCGCTCTAGCTTCTGCTCGTGCCGCTTTAAGTGCTTCACGATTTTTAGCGCGATCGGCTTTAGAAACTGGAGAGGTAATGGAATTTATCTTGGTCTTCGCAACAGCATCTTTGCGCTTTGGTGTTGCCTTGCCCTTTTTTTCAGGGTTGGTTTCGGAGTTGTTCTCAGATTTGCTCATGTCGCTACGGTAGAGCGAGCATTCGCTCCAGCGCAACTTTTGCGTACTTCGCAACCTCGGTGTCGACTGAGATTTGATTGACTAGTCGGCCCTCGACTAGGGATTCCATCGCCCAGACCAGGTGCGGTAGGTCGATTCGGTTCATTGTCGAGCAGTAACAAACTGTCTTATCTAGAAAGTGGATTTCGCGGTCTGGGAAACGATTTGCCAAACGGGATACCAAATTCAATTCGGTGCCAATTGCCCATTTGCTTCCGATCGGAGAGTTCTCGATGGTTTTGATAATCATCTCAGTGCTGCCGACCACATCTGCATTTGAAACTACTTCATGTTGGCATTCCGGATGAACAAGAATAGAAACTCCTGGAAGTTTGGCGCGCATCGCATTGATATTGTCGAGTGAGAAGCGGCCATGAACCGAGCAGTGGCCGCGCCACAAAATAACTTTTGCCTTCGCGATCTCTGCATCACTTAAGCCGCCATTGGCTTTCCATGGATTCCAAATTACGCAATCCTCCAACGAGAGACCCAAATTTAAAACTGCAGTATTACGTCCGAGATGTTGATCGGGAAGAAAAAGTATTTTCTCACCCTTCTCAAAGGCCCATTTCATGGCTCGGGCCGCATTTGAAGATGTACAAACTGCGCCACCATTTTTTCCCGTAAAAGATTTAATTGCAGCTGAAGAATTCATGTAGGTAATCGGAATTGTTTTATTTGCGACCCCAGCTTTTTCAAGTGCGCTCCAACAATCATAGACTTGCTTTGCACTTGCCATATCTGCCATCGAACAACCAGCAGCGAGATCGGGGAGTATTACTTTCTGATCTTTAGTTGTGAGGATGTCGGCGCTCTCGGCCATAAAGTGAACGCCACAGAAAAATATAAATTCAGCGCTGGAGTTTGCTTCCGCGGCTTGGGCTAATTTAAATGAGTCACCAGTGATATCGGCGAAGGCAATGACTTCATCACGCTGGTAATGATGACCCAGGACCATCGCTCTATCTCCTAGGGCGGCCCGAGCGGCAATCGCTCGTTCAACTAATTTCGGGTCACTGGCTTCTGGCATCTCGCCGGTACAAGAAACTCCGCGTTCGCTCTGCAGGTCTGAGCCCTGCCCGAGCAAAAGTAATTCGGAAAGTCTTGTTCCACTCATAGGGACATTATGGAGTAGCCTTGGGGCATTCACGAATCAAACTAATAGTTTTTGCTTAAAGATTGGGAGAGCGATGAGCACAGAAACTTCACAAGAGGTAACAATTACTAGTGCACCTGCTACTGGAATTGTCTTGACCGATGTTGCCGCTGCCAAGGTTGCCGCGCTATTGACTCAAGAAGGCCGCGATGATTTGAGCTTGCGCGTCGCTGTACAACCTGGTGGATGTTCTGGACTTCGCTACCAACTTTATTTTGATGATCGCGCTCTTGACGGTGACACAATTACCGATTTCGGTGGCGTAAAGGTAGTTACAGACAAGATGAGCACACCATATTTAACTGGTGCCTCAATTGATTTCGTTGACACCATCGAGAAGCAAGGCTTCACGATTGATAATCCAAACGCTCAAGGCTCATGTGCCTGCGGCGATTCATTCAACTAATTAGATCTCTGATTAGCTCGGCCATAATTACGCCATGAAAATTGCCTGCGCAGGTTCAGTTGGTCGCGACCATTTAATGACTTTCCCGGGCAAGTTCACCGACTCACTCGTTGCAGAATCTCTAGATAAAGTTTCGCTCTCTTTTTTGGTAGATGGACTTGATGTTCGTCGCGGTGGTACAGCAGCCAATATTGCTTTTGGAATTGGCGCACTGGGTTTAAATCCTTATCTAATTGCTGCGGTTGGAACTGATTGGGCAGATTACGATTCTTGGTTAACAAGACATGGCGTAGATACGTCACATGTAAAGATTTCAAAAGAGTTATTGACAGCATCTTTTATGGTTACGACAGATCAGGAACTTAATCAGATTGCATCCTTCTTTCCCGGTGCAATGAGTGAAGCGCGCGAAATTGAACTTGCACCAATTGTTGAAAAGGCTGGAAAATTTGATTTGCTAATAATTTCACCCGACGATCCGGATGCAATGATTAGCCACAGCCGAAGCGCCAGAGATATGGGAGTCGCATTTGCCGCAGATCCATCTCAACAACTTGCGCGCATGGATGGCGAAGCCATTAAGTTATTAATTGAGGGCGCGAAATATCTATTTTTAAATGAGTACGAACTCGCATTAACTATGCAAAAAACTGGTTGGAGCGATGCTGAAATATTTAGCAAAGTTGAAATTCGGGTAATCACTCTTGGCTCTGCCGGAGCTCGGGTTGAAGAACATGGCAAAGAGCCAATTACAGTTGGCGTTCCACAAGAGCGAAGCAAGATTGATCCAACTGGTGTTGGCGATTGTTTTAGAGCTGGATTTGTTGCTGGACTTGCTTGGGGATTCGGACATGAACGTTGTGCGCAAATTGGCTCAATGCTTGCAACATTTTGCATTGAAACCAAGGGAACCCAGGAGTATCGCTTCACCAAGGCCGAATTCATTGAACGTTTTTCTGCGGCATATGGCGAAGGTGCAGCGGCCGAAGTTAACGAAAAACTTGCACCGCGTTTAGTTGGCTGATTTAGTTATTTCGAAAGTTTTTTGGTCAATAACTTCTACGCTATTTCCAGTCATTCGGGCCCATGCGACTAAATCGGGTGCGCTTGCTGGATCATCACTTAAAAGCAGTACTTTAAAGCCAGGGTCTTGATCTGCGATTTTTTTAGCTACTTCGATAATTGGAAGTGGACATCTTTTGCCCAAACAATCAAGAGTCTCCATTATTTACGTAACTCTTCAACGGTAGTTTTCAACACTTCTAGGAAGGTTTTTACCTCGTCAAAAGTTATTGCATGATGAATAGTAAGACGAATATTGCCTTGAGTTAGAACGCCTAGCGCGGCAAGAACATGGCTTGGCTGCATATTTGTTGCGCTGCAAGCAGATCCAGAATCTACTGCAAAGCCTTTATCTGCAAGAGTTGTAACTAGCTGTTCCGCATTCACGTATAAGAAAGATGCGCTTATTAGGTGGTCAGCTCCATGCGGCGCTAAATCAGAATCTGGAATGTTATTTGTAATGTAATTTCTAATTTCAAGATTTATTGCAGCAATCTTTGCTGAAAGATTTTTCTCATCTGCGGCCCAACTATCAATTGCGAGCGCACTTGCCACGATTAATGGAAGAGATGTTGGACCTGGATTAATTCGGCTATCGAGGTGGGGAAGTGGATTCTTCCAATTTGCCTTCTTTGATACGGCAAGAATTCCCAATCCACCTGGCCCGGCCCACGAGGTTGATTCCCAAAGTGCGGTACTCCAATTTTGCGGAAGTGGGATTCGGATTCCAGAAGCTGTTGCATCTACGAAAACTGATTCGCAATTCAATTCTCGCTGACTTTGGATAGCGCCAGTTTCACGATTGCAAAGTTGAAGGGTAGCCAAATCTTTTGGTGCGAGACCTGCACAATCAATCTGACCGGTTTTTGATGCCTTTAGTTGAAGAGGCGAAGAGTTAGGGCTTAGAGAATCGGCAATGGCAAAAATTTCCATCCGATCGATATTGCTGTAAACCAGGCGGGAATCTGTTGAGAGCAGACCAGCGATCCCAAGATAAAAACCTAGATTAGGTTCGCCAAGAAAATTGATCTCATCACTTCGAACCTTGAGATGGCCAGCAAAGGTTTCCTTCGATTCATTTAGCAAGACGGCGGCTGACTTTGAATCGACTCCCAGTTTTGTCGGGTCTGGCCAACTAGCTTCGAAAATATGGGGCAGGGCCATTCGGGCCGCCTCATGCAACCGAGGGTCGGATTGAAAATTTAGGGTGATGGAAACCACGCGCAGAACGCTACTCCCACCTGGTTAGAAGAGTGAAACCGAAGGATATTCTTGCCCAATGAAATTGAAGCCCTGGGGAGATATGAAGAAATCGATTATTAGATCAGCGCTTCTTCTGATTTCAGGTGGCTCATTAGCTTTCCTAACATCGTGTTCAACTGAAAATATTTCAGGCATGGGCTTTCCGAAGAACGTTTCAAGCGTTAACGACACTGCACTTCCGCTCTGGCAAGGAGCTTGGATTGCGGCCGGAGTCGTTGGAGTCTTCACCGCTATTTTAATTTTGTGGCCCGTTTTCCGTCACCGTCGCAAGGGTGATGAAGTGCCGAAGCAGACTCAGTACAACGTCCCAGTTGAAATTGCTTACACGATAATTCCATTCATAATTGTTGCGGTACTTTTCTATTTCACAGCAGTTAAAGAATCTGCAATTACTAAAGTTTCGGCTGATGACAAGATAAGCCACATAATTGATGTAAACGGTATGCAATGGTCATGGCAATTTACTTACAAAGATAATCCCGATGCTCCTACTGTTACTGGTACTACGGCTCAACCGCCAACGTTGGTGCTTCCACAAGGCGAGCGCGTCAAATTCAATATAACTTCTACCGATGTTGTCCACGGATTCTGGATTCCAGCTTTCATGATTCAAATTCAAAATCTTCCTGGTGTGAAAAACCATATTGAATTTACTGCCAACAAGATTGGCAGCTACCCTGGCCGATGCAATATTTTATGTGGCCGGGCGCATTCTCAAATGTTGTTTACAGTAAAAGTAGTTTCACCAAGTGATTATCAAACGTATATCTCGAATTTAAAGGTGGCTTAACATGACAACTTTTGCTAATCGCACGGCATCTGATTCTTCAACCAAAGCGCCTCGGGCTACGACTAAAGGCCAGCTCTTTGTAAAGATCATCACGTCAACTGATCACAAGATGATCGGCTACATGTATTTAGTTACAACCTTCGCCTGGTTCCTAATAGCTGGCGTATTGGCTCTTGTATTACGTGCGGAACTAGCTCGTCCCGGTCTGCAATTCGTATCGAACGAGCAGTACAACCAAGTTTTCACAATGCACGGAACAATTATGCTGCTGATGTTTGCAACGCCGCTCTTTGTAGGTTTCGCAAATGTGATCATGCCACTGCAAATTGGGGCAGCAGATGTGGCTTTCCCAAGAATGAACATGTTGTCATATTGGCTATTTCTTTTCGGTGGCCTAATGGCATTCGCAGGTTTCTTAACCCCAGGAGGCGCAGCCTCATTTGGTTGGACCGCATATGCGCCACTCGCTAACTCACAATATTCACCTGGCATCGGTGGCGATCTCTGGGTGATTGGTCTCGCGATCAGCGGTATCGGAACAATTCTCGGTGGTGTCAATTTCATTACAACAATCTTCACAATGCGCGCACCTGGCATGACGATGTTCCGAATGTCTATCTTCAGTTGGAACGTACTTCTAACTTCAATTCTTGTTCTACTTGCATTCCCGCCACTTGCTGCAGCATTCCTAGCGTTGGAATCTGACAGGCTATTTGGTTCGCATATTTTCGATCCGGCAAATGGTGGCGCAATGCTCTGGCAACATTTGTTCTGGTTCTTCGGTCACCCTGAGGTTTATATTTTGGCACTTCCATTCTTTGGAATCGCTACTGAAATCTTGCCGGTATTTAGCCGTAAACCAATTTTTGGTTATAAGGGTTTAATCGCTGCCACAATCGCAATCTCTGCGCTTTCAGTCTCAGTATGGGCTCACCACATGTTCGCAAGTGGTCAAGTTCTTCTTCCATTCTTCTCATTCATGACATTCCTAATTGGTGTTCCAACCGGTGTTAAGTTCTTCAACTGGATCGGCACAATCTGGCGCGGAAGTGTTTCATTTGAAACACCGATGCTCTGGGTTATGGGATTCCTAATTACCTTCCTCTTCGGTGGACTTACCGGAATTATTCTTGCTTCACCACCACTCGATTTTGCAGTCTCAGCTTCTTATTTCGTAGTTGCTCACTTCCATTACGTACTCTTTGGAACTGTTGTCTTCGCTATGTTTGCTGGCTTCTATTTCTGGTGGCCAAAGATGACTGGGCGGATGTTAAATGAGCGCCTTGGAAAGATTCACTTCTGGACACTGTTCTTCGGTTTCCATATGACATTTTTAATTCAACACTGGCTTGGAATTAAGGGAATGCCGCGTCGTTATGCGGATTATCTTGCAACCGATGGCTTCACAACTATGAATATGATTTCAACTGTTGGTTCTGCGTTGTTAGCACTTTCGATGATTCCATTCTTTATCAATATTTGGATCACAAGAAAGTCTCCACTCGTTGGCGTAGATGATCCTTGGGGCTATGGCGCCTCACTTGAATGGGCGACATCTTGTCCACCACCTCGTCACAACTTCACATCGATGCCACGAATTCGAAGCGAACGTCCAGCATTTGATCTGCATTATCCGCACATTAAGACAGAGGATCATTAAGCATGAAAACTGGTTGGGTTCTCTTTGTTGGCTTAGCGGTTTTCTATGCAATCGTGAGTGTGATTTATTGGTTCGTAGGTGGAGAAGCTGTAGGAATTACAGCTATCGGATTATCCGGTGGCTTAGCAGCGTTAATTGGTTTCTATCTATGGTTCACAAATAAGCGTCTTGGAAATACTTTGCCGGAAGATAATGCGAGCGCAGAAATTTCAGATTCTGCTGGGGAGTTAGGTTTCTATTCGCCACATTCATGGTGGCCACTTCCAGTTGCCTTCTGCATGATTCTTGCTGGTGTTGGGCTGCTAGTTGGTTGGTGGCTAACTCTTATCGCTGTTGGTGGTCTATTAATTAGCGTTCTTGGCTTCGTTCTTGAATACGAGAAGCCTTCAGCATCTGCGCACTAATAACTATCAGAACTATGGCAAGCGGCAAGGTAATTAAAACTCCGATTAGAGCGCCATTTAAATCTTGACCTAGTTGCGCAAGGTTGGCAAAGAGCATTGATACTGAAAGTCCAACTGTGCCTAAAGTTCCAACCAGGAATAAGTCCGTCTTCGAAATCACGGCATGACTCATTGCTCTCATAGCTAGTGCGCCAAATATTAAGATACCAAGTGGTTTTCCGATGAGTCTTGATATCACTAGCCCAATTACTATCGGGCTAAATAAGAGTGCCGCAGATAGTTTCCAAGGAATCCAGAGCGTTGTAATTATGAAAGCCGGAATTACTAAGTAATTAATCACCGGCGTAAGTTTTTTAACCATCCACTCTGACTCGTTATGGTTGATCAAAAGTCCAAGTAGTACACCTATAACAGTGGGGTGAATACCGCTCTCTTTGAAGACACCCCAGGTTAGAAGTCCAATGAGTAGGGCTATCAATGGAAAGTGAGGGGCGGTTTTCCAGAAGACAAGAAGCAGTACCGCGCTTATCAGAATTCTAAATAAATCAATATGGTGATGGTAAACAATTGCCACAACAATAATTGAACCGAGGTCATCGGCAATTGCAAGCGCTAAAAGGAAACCGCGGATGCGGTTAGAAACTTTCGTGGCCAAAAGCGAGAGCGCCAATAGCGCGAGAGGTAAATCAGTTGCCATCGGAACGCCCCAGGCAGATTCTGGAGCTGAACTATTTTTGGCGAT
>Ga0114977_10002154_pt1 | contig 12724 bp, 12 predicted proteins | sample S_130805_MF_Meta_FD_87026 | JGI IMG/M metagenome (GOLD analysis project Ga0114977, IMG submission 87026) | Freshwater microbial communities from Lake Simoncouche, Canada to study carbon cycling - S_130805_MF_MetaG | ecosystem: Environmental > Aquatic > Freshwater > Lake | place: Lake...
CATACTGAACGCTTAGTCAGCCTTAGTCTTAACGACTTTTTTGCCGCGGTAGTATCCGCTTGGGCTGATGTGGTGACGCAGATGTGGCTCACCCGTTGTTGGCTCAACTGCCAAAGAAGGCGCAGTCAAAAAGTCGTGTGCACGGTGCATGCCGCGTTTAGATGGGGATTTTTTATTCTGCTGGACTGCCATGATAACTCCTAAAATTAACTCTAAATTTACTGCTTCAATTTTTCCAGCACCGCGAACGGACTAGATAACTTTTTTGTCACGTCTATAACTGGTTGGCATTCACCGTCAGGATGCTTAGCCGCAAAAGGCAAACTTAACAACAATTCGTCCTCAATTAGCGCCATCACATCCATTTCGGATTCTGCTTCAATTACATCGTATTCATCGGTCTCATCATCAACCGCAAAAGGATTCGCGCCTTCTTGCAATGCAAACTGTCGATTCAAATGTACTGGATAAACAACTTCACCCAAACAACGCTGGCAAGTCAAAATACATTCGACCTCTACTACCAACACCAACATCGGTGGACTGCCATTTTTTCCATCCCATCCTCGCAACGAATATTCGAGATCACCCTGATTAGAAACAAGCAAATCAGATAAACGTGGCAGTGCGCCTAAGGGGAATTTACCACTTAAACTTCTGCAATTTCTCGCAAAATCAATGCTATCAATGAAAGGCCGTGCAAACATAAGTCGCGCATGATATATATTCCGTCCCGCTCTGTCAAAGATCGCAAGGAATATCTTGAAACCCCAATCTATTATTCTCGCCTCAACTTCACCTTATCGCAAAGAATTACTGGCTCGTTTGCAGTTACCATTTTTAACTGCCGCACCTGATATTGATGAATCACCACTGATTAATGAATCAGCACCGCAAACGTCACGCCGTCTATCTATCGCCAAAGCGCAAGCGCTCAGCACCGTTTATCCGAACTCACTTATTATTGGTTCAGATCAAGTCGCTTTACTCGGTGAAACTCAGCTTGGCAAACCGCACACTCACGAAAATGCCGTCCGCCAGTTGCAATCCATGCGCGGCAAGACTGTTATTTTTTATACCGCCTTAACTCTACTCAATAGCGCAACGACTGAAATGCAAACTGAGGTAGCCGAAAATTGGGTGACCTTTCGCGATTTGACGGATGAAGAAATTGAACGCTATTTAATTAAAGAGCAGCCATATAACTGTGCCGGCAGCGCGAAATCTGAGGGATTAGGCATTTCACTCATCCATAGTATGACAGGTGACGACCCCAATGCCCTGATTGGGCTCCCTTTAATAGCTTTGATAAGAATGTTTAAAAAACAAGCTGTTAATATTCCATAACCTAAACACAAATATGAAAATCTTGCCACTTATGCTGCTTTCTGGTATTAAAGCTCGATTTTGAAAAACAGTCCGTATCGGGAGAAATTAGCAAATGCCAGCAAAACCAAACAAGCCAACGACTCATTACAAGGCAAAAAAAGGGGAAGCGTATATGAATCCCCAGCAACTTAAACATTTTCGCGACATCTTGACGGGCATCAAACTAGGCTTGAGCGAGGACATTGATCGCACAGTTCATACCATGCAGGATGAAGCAACCGCTTTCGCTGACCCTAACGATCGTGCAACCCAAGAGTCAGATATGAGTCTAGAATTGCGCAACCGTGATCGCGAACGTAAGTTGATCAAGAAAATTGATGAAATCATCTCTAAAATTGACAGCGACGAATATGGTTATTGTGACAAATGCGGTATTGAAATTGGTTTAAATAGATTAGAAGCGCGGCCAACCGCGACACTTTGTATTGATTGCAAAACGTTAGAAGAAATCCGTGAAAAGCAAATTGCAAAATAACAATTAGTTTTATGTAAGCGCATGTAATACGGTTTTCTGCACGCTTCGGTTATTCCCAAACAATTATTTAAAATAATGGGAAAAAGCTAACCGAAACCTGGGCAGATGTTTGGTATAGCATACCCAAATTGAAGTTACAATCTGAAACCAAAATGACTAAAGCTACCTCAAAACGCGCTGCCCCTCGCATCGATGCCCTCTTGCAAGGTAAATTGCATGATCCATTTTCTTTTTTAGGCTTGCACGAAGATAAGAAAATATTTGTATTTAGAACGCTACGGCCTTACGCTCAAGAAATATCTATCAAAACCTTAGCTGGTTTTGAAATCATGGATAAAGTTCATACCGACGGTCTGTTTGAATGGCATGGCACAGAATCTCCGACCCAGCCCGTTCAATTAAAATTAGTAGAGGACGGCAAAGAGCAAATCGTTTTCGATGCTTATTCGTTTTACCCTTCAATTAGCAGCTTTGATTTACATTTATTCAACGAAGGTAGTCTGCATCAAGGTTATCGCGTCTTAGGCTCTCATTCGGTAGAAGTTAATGGCGTCAACGGCATTCGATTTTCCGTTTGGGCACCGAATGCCGAACGCGTTAGCGTCGTTGGTGATTTCAATCGCTGGGACGGCCGCGTTAATCCAATGGCGGCTCACGGTTCAAGCGGTGTGTGGGAAATATTTATTCCACAACTTCAACAAGGCTCCTTCTATCGTTTCGAAATTCGCCATCACTCAGGCGCGTTGATGACCAAAACTGACCCTTATGGCCAGCAATTTGAAGTGCGCCCCGGTACTGCCGCACGCGCCGGTGCAGCGATTAGTCATAAATGGAAAGATAGTGCTTGGATCAATGAACGCAAAGAATGGGACTGGTTACATTCACCGCTCAATATTTACGAAATTCATGCCGGTTCTTGGAAGCGTCATCCAGATGGTAGTTTTTACAGCTATCGCGAACTTGCCCAAGCCCTGATTCCTTATCTGAAGGAAATGGCCTATACCCACGTTGAATTGATGCCCGTTTCTGAACATCCACTGGATGAATCTTGGGGATATCAGTGCACCGGTTATTTCGCTGCCAGCAGCCGTTTTGGCACACCAGATGATCTGTGTTATTTGATCGACAGTTGCCACCAAGCAGGCATCGGCGTTTTGTTAGATTGGGTACCCGCGCATTTCCCACAAGATAGTTTTGCGCTAGCTCGCTTTGACGGCACCGCGCTGTACGAACATGAAGATCCAAGACTGGGTTTCCACCAAGATTGGGGCACACATATTTTCAATTTTGGCCGCAACGAAGTTAAAAGCTTCTTGTTGTCGAGCGCGCATTATTGGTTATCAGAATTCCACTTTGATGGCTTGCGCGTTGATGCAGTCGCCTCAATGCTTTACCTCGACTATTCACGCAAAGAAGGCGAATGGTTGCCGAATAAATATGGTGGCCGCGAAAATTTAGAAGCGATTGATTTCTTGCGCGCTTTAAACATTATGGTGCACGACCAATTCCCTGGCGCCATTACGCTAGCGGAAGAATCTACCTCTTGGCCATCGGTCTCTCGCCCCGTTTATTTGGGTGGACTTGGTTTTACTATGAAGTGGAATATGGGCTGGATGAATGACACCATCGACTTTATGTCGAACGAACCAGTTCATCGTCGCTACCACTTAAATCAGCTCACCTTTAGCCAACTTTACGCTTACACCGAAAACTTTGTTTTGCCCTTCTCTCATGATGAAGTCGTGCATGGCAAAGGTTCCTTGCTGAGCAAAATGCCTGGCGATGCCTGGCAAAAATTTGCCAACTTGCGAATGTTATTGACCTATCAAATGACCAGCCCAGGCAAAAAACTCAACTTCATGGGGAATGAATTTGGGCAAGGTCCAGAGTGGAAATCAGGCTGGGAAGTCGATTGGTGGCAACTGGGTTTTGCCGAACATCGTGGCATCCATAGCATGGTGCGTGACATCAACCGTCTCTACCGAGACCTACCATCGTTGCATGATTTAGATTTCGATCAATCAGGATTCAGCTGGATTGATTGTCATGACGTAGAAAGAACCTTGCTTTCCTTTATGCGTCGCAGCCGTAGTGGCGAAACTGCCATCGTTGGTTTTAATCTCACCCCTGTTCCACGCCAACGGTATCGTATCGGCCTGCCTTTTGACTGCAGTTATAGAGAAGTATTTAATAGCGATTCAGAATATTACGGCGGAAGCAATCTTGGCAATGGCAAACCTATTCAAGCTGAAAATAAGCCATGGATGGGTCAACCCTACTCTGCTGAAGTTGATTTTCCACCGCTGTCTGGCATAATTTTAATGCCCATTTAAATTAAATTTAATATTGAAAAGGAAATTATCATGGTTACCGCAAGCAAAAAAGCAACTGAAGTTAAAGCAGCAGCGCCTGTAGCAAAAAAAGTAGCAACACCCAAAGCAGCTGCAGTAAAAAAAGTTGCACCACCAAAAGTTGCCGCAACACCTGCTGCTGCAAAGGTAGCAACGTCGAAAGCTAAAGCACCTAAGGCCGCAACGGCAGAAAAAGCAGCGCCAGCGGCAAAAATAGTTGCTAAAAAACCAGCCAAAGTCACTACGCCAAAAACAAAAGCTACCGCAACGCGTGCGCCTGCCGTTTCACCTGAACACCGGTATCACATGATCGCCACTGCAGCCTATTTTATTGCTCAAAATAGAGGCTCAGCTAGTGGTTATGAAATGCAAGATTGGATCAGCGCTGAAGCACAAATTGACCTGCAACTAAGCTAGGGGAAAAAGTAACTAGCCTGAAGTAACTGCTGGCGTACTGCCTAATATATTTAGGCATGACGATTTATTTTAGTTCGTGGGTTTTATTGATTACTGAATATGTCGAATTTAACTGATTCCCCTGCTTGGCGGGCTTTAGAAAAACACGCTGACGACATGCGTCACCAAAGCATGCGGCAGATGTTTGCCGAAGACAGCCTAAGGTTCAGCAAGTTTTCATTTCAACATGAACAGCTACTTTTTGATTATTCAAAAAATCTCATCACAGAATCAACGCTAAGCGCGCTAATTGATTTGGCACGTCAAGCAAAACTAGATGAATGGATCAACCGGCAATTCAGTGGCGAAAGAATCAACAGCAGCGAACAACGTGCTGTACTTCACAGCGCATTACGCGCTCCTCGTCATCGCGAAATATTTGTCGACGGCAAAAATGTCGTTCCGGATGTTCACCGCGTACTTGATAGCATTCGAGATTTTTCTGATGGCATCCGCAGTGGTCGATTAAGCGGACATACCGGCAAAAAAATTCGCGATATCGTCAATATTGGTATCGGTGGCTCAGCGCTCGGCCCGCAAATGGTGTGTGAAGCGTTAAAACCTTATGCGACACCAGAAATTACAGCACATTTCGTATCCAATGTGGATGCCGCTGACATTGTTGAAACGCTGAAAAAGCTGGATGCTGAAACAACATTAGTGATTGTCAGCTCTAAAACTTTCACCACTCAAGAAACGCTAACTAACGCCAGCACCGCTCGCGCTTGGCTAGTCGATAAATTAGGTTCAGAAACTGCGGTTGCCAAACACTTCGCCGCCGTTTCCACCAACGTAAAAGCGACCTCACGTTTTGGTATTAATCCTGACTATGTCTTTGAGTTTTGGGATTGGGTGGGCGGACGTTATTCTTTGTGGTCAGCCATCGGACTTCCTGTTGCCCTGTTTGTTGGCATGGATCAGTTTGAACAGTTATTGGCCGGCGCACACGCGATGGACGAACATTTCCGTCAGGCGCCGCTCGAAAAAAATATGCCGGTTATTTTAGGATTGCTCGGCGTTTGGTATGGCAATTTTATTGGCGCCGGTTCTTATGCCATTTTGCCTTACGACCAATCGCTACAGCATTTTCCGGCTTATTTGCAACAACTGGAAATGGAAAGCAATGGCAAAAGTGTTGATCGAGATGGCCATCTTGTTGATTACGATACTCACTTTACCGTGTGGGGCGAGCCTGGCACCAACGGCCAGCACTCCTTCTATCAACTGATACATCAAGGCACTCGTCTGGTGCCAGCTGATTTTATTGCCCCAATAAAAAGCCATCATCCGATTGGCGATCATCACGCAATGTTGCTTTCCAACTGTTTTGCTCAAACTGAAGCACTGATGCTCGGCAAAACGGAAGCTGAAGCACGTGCTGAGTTAATCGCTCAAGGTTTATCGCAAGCAGCGCTGGAGGCCTTACTGCCGTACAAAGTTTTCCCCGGCAACCGCCCGACCAATACCATTTTATTTGAACAGCTCACGCCTTACACTTTAGGGATGTTGATTGCGCTGTACGAACAAAAAATCTTCGTCCAAAGCGTCATTTGGAATATCAACGCCTTCGATCAATGGGGTGTGGAATTTGGCAAGCAATTGGCTAATAAATTGTTGCCAGAGTTGCAAGCTGGGGCGTTGGTGAGCTCACATGATTCATCGACTAATGGCTTGATTAACTACTACCAAACCATAAAATAGACAACTTAGTCAATTAGTTAAATAAATAATTATCACCAAGTAAGTAGTCTATTATTTACTATCAAACACAAATACACCATCCCACTGTTCAGTGGGTGGGTTCAGTTTTAAGCTGGCAACCCTATCAGCATATATTTGGTATAACTTTGAATCTGGTGAAAAGCTGAGCAATTCAGCCAGCATCTTTTCAGCTGCTGACCAATTCTGTTGCAAATAGACCTGACGCATTTCATTAAATAATTTCACTTCTCGCAGCAAATCTTCGCTCACTTCAGTCAGCACACCGATCGGTTCGTAAATAGCGATCGCTTCATTTTTTCCCTTTACGCGAACGTAATCTAGTTCTCGATACAAAAAGTCGGGTACTGCCTTTTTAGTGGCTTCGCCAACAATCATGTCGACAGCATATTGTTTGGTAATCCCTTCCAATCGGGAGGCGAGATTCACTGCATCACCCATTACGGTATAGGCAACTCGCACTTCTGAACCCATATTACCGACACTCACCCGCCCTGTATTAATCCCCACACCAACGCGAATTTCTGGCCAACCTTTTTCTTTAAACTGTGGCTGCAGTGATTTCACAGCGGCCAACATTTCCAATCCCGCTATTAAGGCATGGCGCGCATGTTGGTCATCAGATAAGGGCGCACCCCAAAATGCCATGATGCAGTCACCCATATATTTATCAATGGTACCGCGATGGTTATAAACAATTTTTGACAAAGGCGTCAGAAAACTATTCATTAATTCGGTAAGTGCTTTGGCATCCATTTTTTCAGAGATGCTGGTGAATCCGCGCACATCAGAGAATAAAATGGTCATTTCCGCGCTACGACTTTCCATCGATACGCGGGTCGGATTTTTTGACATTTCATCGACCAATTCCGATGGCACATATTGCCCAAAAAGATTAGTAATCTGCCGTTTATTGCGCGACTCAACAAAATAGCCATACGAAATAGTCAACGCAAATAGCAAAGCAATCATCAAGAAGCTATTTGCCACCGGCATCATTATGCCGTTATGCCATGCAATTAAGCTCAAGGCAGACGTTAAAGCGAAGGCCATTACCGACGCAAAAATAATTTTTGGCGCAGTAAACCTAGGCAACAGAAATGCTAAAGCACCGCCAATTAGTAATAGCCAAATAATTTCAGCACCATGCATATACGATGGCTCTCTTTTGAAGGTTTGATCCAGAATGCCAGAAATCAAATTGGCATGAACCTCAACTCCTGGAAATACCTCGCCGACGGGCGTCGCGCGCATATCGATTAAGCCGGGCGCAGTTGTGCCAATCAACACAATTTTGTTCGTCAACCAGGCTGGATTCACTCTGCTGTGCAAGACATCGGTAACGGAAATATAGCGAAAACTACCCTGCTCACCACGATAAGGAACAAACGCAGACACGGTGCCATCAACAGGAATAATAAGCTTGCCATCTTTACCTAAGTCTAGCGCAAGCGATTCCAAGCTATCGTAGCCATCCACTGCCTTAGTCGCCACGTTGGCTATTAAGGGCGGTTGCCCCAACACCGTTCGCACCATCGCCAATGACAACGATTCATAATAAGCGCCACCATATTCCACCAAGATAGGCACCTTGCGCACATTACCATCTATATCAACTTGGGGATTGAAGTGACCGCCAGCGGCAGCAGCAAACTGTAGCTCAGGCAAATTGGCGCCGTAACCCGTCCAATGGCTAAAGCCTATGGGCATGCTGGCAAAAGTATCTTTGGGAAAGGCGGGATCAGGCAAAGCACCCGATGCGCGAGCGTTCGCATCAACAGACATGTAATAACCCATCACAACGTTGCGACGTTTAATACTTTCGGCGAACAAATTATCATATTCAAGCTGCGGGCGAAGACGCGCTAATTCAGCTTGAAATGTCACATCTGTTTTTAATTGATTTTGAGACAGCGACTGCAACACTTTAAGACCAGAACTGGTGTCGCGCTCAGCAAAGACCACATCGAAACCCACCACCGCCACGCCATATTGATCGAATAATTTATCCATCAAGAGCGCTAGGCGATCTCGCCCCCACGGCCAACGCCCTTCTTCTTTTAAACTTTTTTCATCAATATCAAGAATAACAATTCGCTCATCGAGCGTGCGCGGCATCGTAAATCGAAGCTGATAATCATAAAGAAAAGTGGCAATATGATCGACAAAGTCCAACTTAAATAATTGACTCGCATTGCCAACCAGAAACATCACGATCAGCAAACCCATCGCCACTCGCAATGAATACTTTTTCACTTAACTCTCCAGCAAGCGAGATGTATCGTGGTTAGCATTGATAGAGTAATTATTTGGCAATAAATTTTTGCAACTCGGCGACGGACTGCGCCATTTGAGCGTTAATCGCACCAATCACGGCCTTGTCATCCTTCAAACTTAAGCTTTGCTGCTTTTCTAAGGTGATCGACTTTTGGAAAGCCACAAATTCCTCTTCTGTTTTTGTGGTGTATTGATCAAATTCCTTTTGCTCAGCAGCAACCCCTTCTTCAATTTGACGTTTATAAGCATCAAAGTCATCAGCGGTTTTTTGCTGGTAAACATTAAAGCCTGCTTTCAAAGAATTTACTTCCAGCTGCCCCTCAATTAAGGCGACCGAAGTCGCTTGATTTTGATCAGAATCAACTAAAAAGGTCGTACCGCGAATACCCATCGTCGCCGTATGCAAACGAACATTTCTATCGATGGTCTTATTCGGCGTAAATAAATATAAAACCTTGCCACCCAAATGTTCAATAGTATTTTTTTCAGGACTCGCCTTGATGGCAGAGGCAGAATTTAAAACAACGGTATCACCAGTACTGGTTCGAATAGCCACCACGCCATTGGCTGACGTATTCAAAATTTGATTTTTTGATAAGACTGAACCCGCGACAACTTTATTCGTTCGCTTACCATTCGCATCTTGAATCTCAACCACACCTTGCGTCTTGATGACCTTGGCGACGATCTCCAGCGCAGCAGCAACGGGGGAATTTAAATAAGTCACTAAGGCGCATAAAATTACGAGAGCTTTTAACATGTTGGTTGATCCTTATTTAACGAGCACAATTATTTGAATAATTCGCCTCATCCTAATTATAATGCAACACAACCGCAACTTTAATTTAAAGCTTGCTCAGCATGATGCAATAAGATAAATTGAACGAGTTGCACTATGCAAAATAACAATTATTCTGAAATAAATAGTTTTAAATTAAATTTCGTTAACTCAAAACAGGAGAAAATAAAATGTCAAAAATTACCAATTTAATGTTGCTTTCCGCGCTCTCATTAGGTCTCGTAGCTTGCGGTTCAACCCCACCAAAAGAGGTACCAAAAGCTAAAGTTGCAGATTGCGTATTTCCAGGCACTAACGAAGCAGCACCTGGTTGGATTTGCAGCGAACCAGTTGATGGCGTTGAAGTAAGCGCTGTTGGCGTGGCTGAAGCAACACAGGCTGGTGAATCATTTCAAAAACAAATGGCAGCAACCGATGCACGCGTGCAATTAGCTCAAAATGTGAGAGTTCACGTTGCTAACATGATCAAACAATATGCTGAGACCACCGGTGCCGGTAAAGATGAAACCGTGGACAGAGTCAATACTTCTGTTAGCAAGCAAATTACTGATCAAAGTTTAGTGGGTTCAAAAATCTACAAAACCCGTGTTAGTCCAAATGGCAGGATGTATGTGCTAGTTGGGATTGATGCTGCTAATGCGCAAAAAATTACCGAAGCAGCCGTTAAAACAAGCATGAATAATGAAAAAGCTTTATGGCAAAAATTCCAAGCCGGTAAAGCTCAAGACGAATTAGCAGCTGACATCGCTAAACAAAAAGTTGAAGCTGCTGCGCAGTAAAAATTTTAGCAAAGTACTCATGTAATTTTTCAGAAGGGCAAGCTTTAAAAAGTTTGCCCTTTTTCTTGTTATTTTTGAATTAATATTGAATACGACTTCATCATGAAAAAATCATTCGGATTTATTTTGTTATTTATTAACTTCAGTTTGCTAACGGCTTGCGCGACGAACACTGCACCGGTAGCAAGCCTGCGCCCCGCTTGGATCGATAATCCTGGCAATGGCGTTTCAGCTTCTGCCGGAATGAACGTTAAGGGGCGTGTTGTTCAAGAAGAAACCGCTATTGCGAGAGCTAGGGTAGAGTTTGCTAAACGCTTTGGCGTCGCTATTAATTCAAATCAGTCGCTGACAACAACAGTATCCAACAACCGTTCAACAACCTCTGGGGCGCAAGTTTCTCAAGAATCGCTCCAGCAGTCTGACATCAAGGCCGCAGTAAAAGAAAAATGGCGTGACGAAGAAGCAGATGTTTTGTGGGTTTGGCTAGTGCCAGCTATTTAGTAAAAGCAATTTACGCCCGCTTCCCGAGAGAATGCTAAATGAAACCCTATTTCCTATGAAATCTTTTTTTAAAATCAGCTTAGTGGTTTTGGGTTTATGCACTTGGATAACCCTGTTACACGCCGCGCCGACTATTCAGCGAGAGAACATCATCTTAATGCCGGTGATGGGTTTGGATGGTGACGACAAAAAACTACAAGGTGCGATGGAAACTGCCTTGCTGGAAGGCTTGCAGCAACAATACGTCGTATATACCGGCGAAAAAGTTGATCAAAAGCGCAAAGAGATTTTTAAACAAGAATCAGGTAAAAAGGACTGTGACGAAACCACCTGCTTTCAAAACTTAGCGGCCTCCTTTAACGCCGAGCTCATTGCCTCGCCTCGGGTGATTAAACAAGACGGCGGCTACGTTTTATCGCTGATTATCCGCAACCTGTTTGATGACAAGATCGTCTACTCCAAATCCACCCCCTGCGAAGGCTGTACCATCTTCAAAGTGATCGACAAACTCAAAGAATTAGTCGGTGGCACCGTCAATCCCGCCGTTGCCAGCCAACAACTGCGTGAGGCCGAAGCCGCACAGCTTGCTAGCGCCGGCAAACTCAAAGCCGAACAACTGCGGCAAGACGCACTGAGCGCCGAACAACGCCAACGTGAAAAAGACAGCGATGCCTATAAACAATTGCTGGCGGCCAAAGGTGAAGACGACCAACGCCTAGCCGCCCTTAAAGCCGCCGCCGATGCGCGCCGCAAAGCCAACGCACCTGCAACAACTGCCAGCGACTTCCCCACCGTGGAATCGGCGGTGGCCGAAATCAAACGCCTCAACCAACAAATCAACAGCATCGAAACCGGCTACGAAAAAGAACTGGCGCAAACGCGCAAGCAAGTGTTCGCCCGGTATGCCGCGCAATTGGCGGCGGTGGATGCGTTGCAAAAAGATGAATTTGAAACTGCTGCGGATTTCAATGCCAAGAAAGAAAAACAGCGCAACAGCTTAAATCAGCAAAAAGAAGCAGAATTGGCACGGTTGACACCCACAGCCTTGGCGGCGGAAGAAACTGCACCTTTAAGGCGATCTATTCAGCAATTGGCTAATCGCGAATACACCTTGGGCGCCGAAAGCTTAAACGCCGAACTGGGTGCGTATAACGCCGAAACCCAACAATTTGCGCTGAGCTTAAGCAGTAAAACCCCGCTCATAAAACTGGCGATGAATAGCAGTATTCCCTTGCCACTCGCTGAAGCCAAAGCCTTCAAACAACAATGGACAGCGGGTTTAGTGCGACCAGAAGCCAAAGTAAAAGCGGGCAGCAACAAGATTGAGTTAGCGTTAGCCAATGATGCTAGCAATGTGCGCTTGATTGACGCGGGCGGTGCCTTTATGACGGTGCAACAACAACAACAACAACAACAGCAACGAGAAACACAAGAACGTGCTTACCGAGGCCAGTTGATCAAAATTCCCGGTCAGAATTTTGAACTCGGCCAAACTGAAGTCACCCAAGCGCAATGGCAAGCGGTGATAGGCAATAATCCTTCCAACTTTAAAGGTGACAATTTACCGGTTGAGAACGTGCGTTGGGATGACGTACAAATTTATTTACAAAAGCTCAACGATAAAACCGGTAAAAGTTACCGCTTGCCGACCGAAGCGGAATGGGAAGTGGCGTGTTATGGCGGTAACAAAACCGAATATTGTGGCGGCAATGATGCCAATGCCGTGGCTTGGTACAGTGAAAATAGTGGCAGTAAAACCCACCCCGTCGGACAGAAACAAGCCAATGCTTACGGTCTGTATGATATGAGCGGTAATGTGTGGGAATGGATGAGTGATTGCTATAACGGTGACTGTCGGAGTTTGTCAACCTAGTTGTCGCCTGATCACCTACGATTATGCTGCCATTTTTAGCGCTAAATTTCCCTCCACTTTCTCGTCATTATTGGTAATGCGTTGATCCGGATTTAAGTGCACCAC
>Ga0114977_10002156_pt1 | contig 12717 bp, 7 predicted proteins | sample S_130805_MF_Meta_FD_87026 | JGI IMG/M metagenome (GOLD analysis project Ga0114977, IMG submission 87026) | Freshwater microbial communities from Lake Simoncouche, Canada to study carbon cycling - S_130805_MF_MetaG | ecosystem: Environmental > Aquatic > Freshwater > Lake | place: Lake...
AGGATGCCAGCCAGCTGGATCCCTGGCGCAATCACGAGCGGGTTACCGACTGGAAAGATCGGCTTACAGACTTTGCAGATACGGCCCATGTGATTCGTCAGCTGGATCTGGTGATTTCCGTGGATACCGCCGTGGCTCACCTGGCGGGGGCGCTGAATCGTCCCACCTGGCTGCTGCTGCCCCAAAACGCCGACTTCCGTTGGCTTAAAGACCGATCTGATTGCCCCTGGTACCCCTCGATGCGGCTTTTCCGCCAAACCAGCCATGGGGACTGGGGCAGTGTGATTTCCCAGCTGAAGGCCAGCCTCGATGAGCTGTTCCTGCTGGATCTCGATGCCCTGGCAGGTGCCAAACTGCGCTGATGCTCAGCTTGCGTGACTGCAGCCTCTCCACCGAGGAGCTGGAACCTCTCATCCGTCGCCTGGAGCTTGTGCCCCAGCTGCTGCGCCGTAGCCTGGAAGAGGAAATCACCGCCCTAGTGCCCCTGCCGGCCGAATGGTTGGCGGAGGAACAGCAACGCCTGCTGGGCGATCAGCCCCTGGAAGCCTTCCTTGAGGCCCGCGGTTGGCAACCCGCAGACCTTGAAATCCACCTGCGCCGGCCGGAAGCGCTCAATCGCTATGCCCAGCAGCGTTTTGGCCCAGGCCTGGAGGAGCGTTTTCTGGCCAGCAAGGGGGGACGTGATCAGGTGATCTATTCGCTGTTGCGGGTGCGTGATCCCGGCCTGGCCCGGGAACTCTGGATTCGCCTGGAGGAGGGGGAAACCACCTTCGCCGAGGCCGCCGCCGCCTTCAGCGATGGTCCGGAGGCCCACCGCAAGGGGGTAATGGGGCCCATGGCCATCGGTCAGCTGCAGCCGCCGCTGCTGGCCGATTGGTTGCGCAGTCTGCGGCCAGGGGAATTGCGGCAGCCGGAGCCCCTGGGGGACTGGCACGTGATGGTGCGGCTTGAGCAGCTAACCCCCGTGCGCTTTGATGCCCCCATGCGGGGCCAGTTGCTCCTAGAGGAACTCGATGGTTTTCTCCAAGCCCGGGTGCAGCAACTGATAGGGGGGGAGCTGCCGGAACCCTTTCACTACGATCCAGCCCTATGACTGATTCTTCCACCGCCACTTTTCAAGGGCTGCTCAGTCGCGTGCCGGCATTTAGCGGCATCGGTGCGGATCGCCTTGGCTGGCTTGCCCAGCGGGCTCGGCCCTTCCATTGCACCGTGGGCCAGGAGTTACTCCAGCCCGATCGGATGCCCGAGTATTGCTTCTGCTTGATTGATGGTCGGGGGCGCTTGCTCCATGAGGATCCGGGCCTACGCCGACCCGTAACCCTCGCCTATGCCCAGCCCGGGGACCTGCTCGGTTGGGCCGGCCTCGTGCGGCGTAGCCCCTGTGAATGGATCACGGCCGCTACACCGATGCAACTGATCGGCATTAGTGCCGATGATTTTTATGCACTTGAGCGTGATTCCGAAGCCTTTGCCCATTGGCTAAACACGAATAGTTCCCCATCTGAACTAATCACCACCCTGGCTCCAGCCTTGCGTCGCCGGCCCCAGGCAAACCCCCATGAGCGGGAGGTGCTGCGGATGTTGTTGCCTGGGCTCTCCGTTGTTGCCGCTGCTCAGCTGCGCCAGTTACCCAGTGATGGGGCCGTATGGCTCTGGGATTCTCAGCCCAGTGGTGAGCAGGTTTCCATTGGTGCTGAAGTGCAACCTGAGCGCTTGGCTGTTATTCCCCTTGGGGAATCCCTAAGGCTGGTGCGTGTTCAGGCTGATATCTGGGCACAGCAGATGAATGCCCCATTGCAGCAGGAGCTAGAGGCGATTGTTCCCACTGGGGAAGGTCTCTGGAGTGATGATCGCTATGGGGATTTGCTGTTGCCAGATCCGCAAGGGGAACGCCAAAACATTCCGCCCAGCGAAGGATCCACTCCCCGCTTGAAGGGGCAGCGCATTCCTGAAATCACCGGTGCTGGCCCCCTCGGCCAAACCATGGCCTGTTTGGAGATGCTCTCCCTGCACTACAACGCCCCTTTTCGGCGTGATGTGATTGAAAGGGCCGCTCGAGACAACCTCCAAGGCAGGCCCTCCAGTCTCGAGTTGTTGGGCAATCTTGCCACCTTGATGGGTTTCACTGGCACCCTCTGTGACCTGCCTGAAGCTCAACTGAGCCGAGCGCCAATGCCTTGCATTGCGATTATGTTTGGGCAGCCGGCGGTGATCTTTGCGATCGAACGCGGCGAAGTGAAAGCCGTGGTGCCTGAATATGGCCGCGTTAAGTTGTCGCTTACAGATTTTCTGGGGGGCCATGCGGGCGCCCGCTTGTTGTTGCTGCAGCCCGGTCGGGATGTGCAGCACCGCAAGCTTGGCCTTTCCTGGTTTTTCCCCCAGATTCGCAAATACCGCCGCAGTCTGATTGAGGTATTGGCGGCTTCCCTTGTGCTGCAGCTGCTAAATCTTGCCCAGCCCCTGGTGATGCAGCAGATTTTTGATAAAGTTATCGGTCAGCAGAATCTAGACACTCTTTATACTCTTGGCCTGATTTTGCTGGGGGTTAGCCTTTTCCAAGGCTTGCTTGGTGCCGTGCGCACCTATTTGTTTGCTGATACCACTAACCGTATTGATATCAGTTTGGGCGCTGAGGTGATTCAGCATTTACTGCGTTTGCCGCTCAGTTACTTTGATAGGCGACCTGTGGGGGAATTGCAGACTCGTATTAGTGAGCTTGGCAATATTCGCGGCTTTCTCACGGGTAGCTTGCTAACCCTTGCCTTGGATGCTGTTTTCTCGATCATATATGTGGGGGTGATGGTTTTTTATAGTGGGGTGCTAACCGCCGTGAGCCTCGGCGTTATTCCCCTTTTCCTTGGTCTTACTTACATAGCCTCTCCGGCGATTAAAAGTCAACTTCGTAAGGCTGCTGAAAAAAATGCCGCCACCCAAAGCCTACTGATTGAAGCGCTTAGTGGTGTTCAAACCATTAAGGCCCAAAACGCTGAGAATACTGTGCGTTGGCGTTGGCAGCGCAGCTACTCCTCTTTTATGAGTGAGAGCTTCCGAACTTTGTTGATCGGTGTTTCCACAGGTACCACGGGTCAATTCCTTAATCAGCTCAGTGGATTAATTACCCTCTGGGTGGGTGCATTCCTGGTTATCAAAGGGGATCTCACGATCGGACAGTTGATTGCTTTCCGGATCATTTCTGGCTATGTGGTAGGGCCTTTGCTCAACTTGGCCACCAGCTGGCAGAGCTTCCAAGGGGTATCGCTTTCAATTGAGCGCCTTAGTGATGTTGTTGACGCCACTGCAGAGGGATCGGCTGATGAAATGGACCAGTTGCCCCTGCCCCCTGTGGCCGGTGAAGTGGAGTTTCAAAACGTTGATTTCCGCTTTAATGATTCCGCACCTCTGGTGGTTAAACGGGTAAGTTTTAAGGTGCCAGCCGGTGCTTTTGTAGGGATTGTTGGTCGCAGCGGCAGTGGTAAGAGCACGATCATGAAATTGCTGCCTCGTTTATATGAGCCCAATGCTGGCCGTATCATGATTGATGGCTATGACATTACTAAACTTCAGTTGGGCTCGGTGCGCCGTCAAATAGGTATTGTTCCCCAAGATAGCCTCTTGTTTGAAGGTAGTGTGCGGGATAATATTTCTCTAACCTCACCCGACGCCACCAGCGTTGAGATCGAAGCGGCGGCACGGGTGGCCTGTGCCCACGAATTCATCATGGAGCTACCCCAGGGTTATGGCAGCAGAGTTGGTGAGCGCGGCACTTCTCTATCAGGCGGTCAGCGCCAACGTATTGCCATTGCCCGGGCTGTTTTGCAGCGGCCAAACCTTTTGATTCTTGATGAGGCAACCAGTGCGCTTGATTACCTTACTGAGCGTCAGGTTTGTTTAAACCTCAAAAAGGCATTTGAGGGTTCTACTGTATTCTTTATTACCCATCGCTTGAGTACAATTCGCTCCGCTGATCAAATTGTGATGATGGACCAGGGTGCCCTGGTGGAGATGGGCACTCACCGCGAGTTGCTTGATCTTCAGGGTCGTTACTACGCTCTTTATTCCCAGCAGGAGTCTGATCTTGACTGAGCCTGAAACAACTCCAAAATTGCCTTCAAACATTGAGGTTTGGGAAGGGAGTTCTGCCTATGTAGACCAAGGCAAGCACTGGTCTTCGGCGCTTATTTGGCTCTGCGCAGTTCTTTTAGGTGGCAGTTTGCTTTGGGCTTTTTTGGCCAAGCTGGATCAAACTATTACAGTGCGCGGCCGGCTTGAGCCCTCCGGTAGCGTCCGCCAGGTGGATTCCCCCAGTGCTGGGGTGGTCAGCAAAGTTTTTGTTCGCGATGGCGAGGTTATAAGGGCCGGAGCCCCCCTGTTTGCCGTAGAGGCCAGGGGCCTGGCCAGCCGTCGCCAAGCGATCATCACCACCCTCACCCTGCTGGATCTGCAGGGCCGTGCCCTTCAAGGGGTATTAGCCAGTGGCGGAGACCCCAAGCGTTTCACTCCTTTGCCGCCGCTGCCCTTAGTGCAAGACCCTGTGCTCGTGGCTCAGTTGCTTACGGCCCGCCAGCAAACTCAGCAACTACGTTCTAGGCTTGAGCAGCTCCAAACCCGCCTGGTAAGCCGCAAGGAAACACTTGCTTTGCAGGTGCGTTTAGCGGCGGATTTGAAGCCTCTTTTCGAACAGGGTGGCATGGCCCGTAGCCAATACCTAACCCAGCTCAACCAAGTGCAGGAAAGTCGTTCTGAGGTGGCAACCCTAGAAGAAGAACGCACCCGGGTTATTGCTGAGGCCGCTGGTCAGCTCGATCAAATCAATCGTCAGTTGATCAGTTTGAAATCAGAGCTGGTGGGGCTCAGAGAAACTATCAGCTATCGCACAATTAGGGCACCGATTGACGGCAAGGTCTTTGACGTCAAGCTAAGCCCCTATTCTGTAATTAATGCCGGACAGGTGGCTCTTAAATTGGTGCCAGCCAATCGCCTGCAGGCAAAGGTGGAAATTAGCGATGCCGATATTGGTTTCGTAAAGGTAGGCCTTCCCGTAAATGTTTCTGTCGATTCTTTCCCTGCTGGTGAATTTGGCTATATCAAAGGCACCCTTACGGCGATTGGTTCTGATGCCCTTGCCCCTGATCAGAAGTCACCCCAGTATCGCTTTCCGGCCACTATTACGCTTCAGCAGCAAATTGCTGAAGCTGGCGGCCAGCCTCTCAACTTGCAAAGTGGCATGAGTGTGTCTGCCAATGTTAAGCTTAGGTCTCGACCAGTTATCTCTATTGTTTCCGATATGTTTACCAAGCAACTTGAAGGTGTTAAGCGTTTTCGCTAGCCTTTTTATTCTGCGCCGGCAGCTTAAATTCCCAAGTTATAGGCGTGTCCTTCAAATGTTAGGCCAGCATTACTTTGCAGTACATCTTTGGCTGAGTTGCCTTCGGCGTAGTAGTGCTGTCCATTGGCTGAGTTAAGAAATCTGTATATGGGGACGGAGCCTGCGGGGGCTAGGCCTGGGCTGTAAACCTTAAAGGCTGTGCCTTCGTAGGAATAATCTGGAAGTTGTAGGGTTTTCAGTTTTTCGTTGGCATCAGCCGTAAAGAAGTGGGAATTGCTACCTGTGTGTAAAAATCGATATAGTGTTGCATCGCCTTCGCTCGGTGAGGTCGTACGGCTTATGGTTTGCCAGGGGGTATTCAAGTGGCCGGTAAGCTGATCTCGTTCGGCAGCGTTCGATGTGGAGAGATAGTCCCCTGTACTTTTGTTGTACAACTGCCACACTTGGGCATCGGGTACAACCCCAATCAGCAGGTCGTCAGCAGGTTTTTTTATCGTTACTTCTAAGTAGCCCGTGTCAGTGGGTTGAAAGTTAACAAATGGGTTTGTCAGTCTATCGGAATATGGATTGCCATAGGCATGGGTGATTGGTGGTCGCAGCACAGCTGAATAGCTGTCATACGGTGTGCAATCAATTGCAATGGCAGGATTCGGCCAGATTTCATGTCCTACGGGATAATTTGCTGTGGCTGCTGGTCCGGCTTGAGGTACATTTATGGTAAGACTATTGGTTGGGGCTATATTCCCATAGCTCAAGCTGCCTGGATCACCAAGCTTTTTATACCAATTATTAGATGGCATTTCGCCAATTGCTTGGCTAACACCGGTGGGGCCCGTGAATGATTTTGTGCCCCCCCAGTAACCCAATAGGAATCCCAAATCTATATCTCCCATCATCCATTCAAAAACATCATTGGCACCATTGGCCCTGCTAACTGGCGCTGGATCTCCTACAGCGCCAGACCCTTGGCTTGGGCCTGGCGCTAGCGGTTGTTGAAAATAGATTTCATAGCCAGGCTTTGCGCCAAAGATGCCATTTGTTGAACTGAGGCTATTTAAATAGCTTGTGGTTGGGCCATCACTCCATACTGGGTAGGTTTGATTTGGATTGACATTCCAAAAAAGGCGAATCCAAATATTTTGGCCACTATTTACATTCATGCTGCTATCAAGTTGGTTGCCAGTTATGTCATAGCCAAGGATTGTGCCATTGAGTTCGATATAATTATTGTAGTCCCACCTTTGGGCTTGGTTTGCAGGATTGCCCCAGAATGATACGGCATCTGCATATGATAGCGGTTGGGCTTGGCTTGCATTTGAGTGAACTTGACCATGGAAATTATAGATTGATTGTGCACACGCATTAGTGATTCCTTGGGTTTCGCCACCTGCCCCCGCCCCGTTGAAATAGCCGCCCACGTTTAGGTCTACATTATTCAATGCCAGTTGAGTCATGTAGCCGCCAAGCCGGTAGTAAACTGGATCTTGGCCAGTATTAATGCCAACTTGGCTTGGGGCAAGTACTCGTCTTGGTTGTGTTTGCTGAGATGGTGTTATGTAAAAGCTGCTAGGAGTTTCTCGATATTCAAGTCCCGTGGCGCTTCCTATTTGTGTTGTTAAGGTTGTATATATTTCGCTTCCTGAACCGCCATCAGCTGATGTGCCGGTGCCAGTTTTAGCTGCACCATTGAGGTCGTAGGCCTGAAGAGAGATAGGGAAAGAGAACCAGTCTATAAAGGTTGTGTCTGCGAGGTTGTTGTTCGTCCCATTGGCCTGCTTGCCAATGAATGGTTCAATTGTTTGGTATAGGCTATTTAAGTTTGGATCGTTTGTACTGTTGACACTTGGGGCGGCATAATTTTGCGTCCCATTTGCCTGTGTGTTGATGAAATTTATTGTATCTGCAATGCTAACATAGAAAGTGCCTCCCTGGAAGTCATTAAGAAACAATAGTGGCGCAGCTGTGCTGCTGAATTTGGCAAGGGATTGATTGTTTGAATTTAGATTATATGCAGTTATCGGATTGCTTTGTAGGGGACCAGTTAAGTCGCTGAGGCTATAGCAGTAGTAGAGGTCTGTGGGGCTGCCGGGGCTGGGGTTGTAGGTGCTGCCTTGGAATGTGTATCCAGGGGTTGTGCCGTGCCCGATGCCTGGAGTGTACTGGCCGCCAACTGTATTCCATTCGGCACCACCACCCCCTACTGTTGTGCTGCCAGGGAAGAAGCTTATATAGATATAGTCTTGCCAGTTTGTGACGCCTGGTTGCGCAGAAAGCCAGGCAATGAGGCTATCCTCTGCCTTGAAAGTGATCGGGATATTTTTGTTTGATGCAGCCATAATGTGTCTCTTTTATATATTGGTATTCTAAGCCTTTGCCCGGAGCAGTTTCTTTTGTGCAATGAATCTTGATGTGGCTAGATCCCTTGTCCTTTCCGCCCCTTGCGTTCAAGTACTCGCATATATAGGCGTTCCGTGGCATCTACCGTGCGTTCCCAGTTGAATTCCTCCAGGATTCTGCGCTTTAGTTTGATTGGTCTTTGGCTATGGCGCCCTGCTTGCCATCCTCCCAGCACAGCTTTTTGTATGGATTCTGGATCCCCTGGGTCGGCCCACCAGGCGTCTCCCTTCAGGTATTCCAGTTCGTGGCCGAAGGTGCTTCCCACCAGGGGGGTGCCACTTAGGGCCGCCTCTAAACTTACCAAGCCACAGGTTTCCATCCAGCTAGGCAATACATGAACTGCCGCTGCGGCGTAGGCAGAGGCCAGCAGTGGCTGGGGCAAATGGTCAATAATGCATAGCCGGTCGCCGCTTATTTGTTGGCAGAGTTCACCATAGGCTGGCCAATTTTTGCTACTGCCGATTAGCACTATTGGCAGGTTTGTATTTTTAAGTGCCCAACAGAGCATTGCTTGATTTTTGGCCGGCTCGATGCGTCCTGCCTGAAGTACAAAAGGATTTGTGATTCCCGTGTGTTCACGAAATGCCTCGGGGGTTGCATCCAGAAAAAGTTTGGGATCTACGCCATAATGGGCCACTTCAAAGCAGTCGCCATTCCAATGCAGATCACTGCGTACCGCCTGTAATTCAAGCCAGCTGTTTGGCAGCAAGCCATCTACCTGGCCCAGTAACTCCCTTACTAGATTTAGGCCTGAGCGATCCCAACTACCATGGCCGTCGGCATAGATTTCTCCATCAGGTAGTTGAACCATAAGTTCCCGCCGCCTGAGTTGCTCTAGCAGCCCTGCGGTTAGCTCAGGCCCTACCTTCGCGGCCTGGCTAAGCACGCCCACTGTGCCACGGCTACCCCAGAGGGCTCTGCTGATCGATACCCAGATGGGAGATACCACCACAGGCACCCCGGCCCCTTTGCAGGCTGAGATCTGCTGCTGAAAGGAATTCTGTACCCGGCAGTTGAAAAGATGAACGAGATCAAAACCCTCGGCCTCCGGTCGGTCGCTGTTCACTAGGGTCACCTGGTGGCCCCGTTGGGCCAGGCGTTTGCCGGTTTCGCGCATCTGAACGCCGTCACCGCCGCCCCAGTCGCCAGCTGTGCCGTGGTTCACAAGCAAGATTTTCATCGTCACGGGCTTGGTGTATGCCATTTTGACCTATCAGCTCCTGCCTTCATGCTTTCCGCCGAACTGATCCCCCCCCTCCTGTTTGACCGCCTCGATTTGCTTGAGGCGCAGGGGGATTGGCAGCAGGCGTTGGAGCTACTCCGTTCAACCCTTTCCCGTAGTCAACCTTGTGCTGAGGCTTGGCATCGGCTTGGGCGTTTTTATCAGCGTCTTGACCGTTTTGCTGTGGCTCGCAGGGCCTACAAATTTGCCCTTGAATTAGATCCACTTAGGCCTAATAGTTTCAATAATCTCATTCTACTAGAGCTTTTTTGTTTAGATGCTGATGCAGCTGATTTATGGCTACAGCAGGGATTGGCCACCACTAATATGTCGAATGAGGAGAGTGATAGGTTCCTTGCCAGTGCCTGTGAACTGCGTTTATTTCAGCGACGACCCGACGAGGCCCTTGCCTTTGCTGAGAGGCAACTTAGGCTAAGACCTTCGCCTGTTTGTCTCAGTAATATTGCGGTCTGTCTTCGCCTGTTGCGTGATTTTTCCGGGGCTGTTGATGCACAGCTTCAGGCGATTAGACTTCAGGTTGATGTGGACTCTCAATATTTGAGTAATCTGGTTGGCATGGAGCTTGATTCTATTGATGCCTCGGTGACTTTTCATTTGCAATTGATGAACCTTGGCGTATTTAAGCTTTGCCTTGATCCATTTGACCGACAGGCTCAAATGTTGCTCTTGGCAGGTGCTTATTGCCGAGCTCATTATTGGCATGATTCGCGTTTTCGTGACTGGCTTTGGCGTGGTCAGTTTGTTGATGAGCTCATAGTTTGGGATGATCAAGGTTTTGGTGATGCACTCCAGAATCTTTGCTGGGTTGGGCAGCTGGCTTCTTCCCTTGGCCGGATTCGCCTTTGGTTGCGTCCTGCGCTTCATCGCTTGGTGCGGAATCGCTTAGATCTTCCTCCCAATGTAATTCTTGAAGTAATGGACCCTAGTCGGATGCCTTGGGCGGAGGGTTTTCACCATGTGGGCATTTGGTTTTTGCCTATTTATATGAATGGCTGGCAACCTGGCCACCCTCGCTTAGCTGCTCCCGCCTTGGGCCGAGCAAAATATTTATCAGATAATATTGCCATTGGTCTTGTCTGGAGAGCAGGACGCCATTCAGCCCCTCAGCCTGAGCGGTCTGCCCGTATGCGAGATGTGCCTTTTCCACAGCTTATGGCCCAGGCTAGGCGTTGGCAAAAGCGTTGGGGTTGTTCTCTAGTTAGTCTCCAGTTGGATGAGAATTCAGATCCTGTTGTTAATGAGGCATTGGCTAGGGGATGGCTGAATGGCTCTTTTGCACCTGGTGACTGGGAATCCACTGCTGAACTTGTAGAGCAGTTGTCTTTGGTTGTGACCATAGATACGGCAATGGCCCACTTGTGCGGCGCATTGGGGGTTCCGTGTGTGGTGCTGCTTAATAGCCCGGCAGACTGGCGCTGGGGCCAGTCTGGATCTGATAGTTTCTTATACCGCTCCGTACGCCTGGCTCGCTGTCCGCGACCTGGGGCATGGCAGGAGGCATTAGATCTTGCTGAGTATCATGTTGCTGATTTGTTGGATAATAGTTGATTTTGTGATTACACTATAAAGTCTTCTTTTTGCATTTTTGGCAGGCCAGTGCAATGTGAAAGCCTGCTCAGCATTGCCTTGTCTAGAAGCTCTCTGCGTTTCCACAGCTGTTTGTAAAGCCAAAGGCGTAGGGGGAGTTGAGATTGAAGTTTCCATGCCTGTTTATATGCTTTCTCTACTTGTATTTTTCGTTCAAGTTCATTCCTGCCTAACTTTCTAGCGGCGCTGATTATTTCTTCTGGGTGATCTATTAAGCCTGTTTGTTTGTATAGCGGTACCTTGTAATATAGTTCTGGCCCGGCAACAACTGCCACGGATTCCGCTGCGCACTCCAGCCATTTGATCGGCGTTTTGCAGCGGTTAGCCTGGTTCCTTTCCAGGGGTAGCAGGGCAATCAGGCAACTTCCAAGTAGTTGTCTATAGCTTGCGTAGGGCAAGATTGGATGGGCTTCCACCCGCTCAGCTGGCAGGCAGCCCATCAGCCCCTTGTCGCCCACCACCACTAGCTGCACATTTCGATCTTCCCTGAGCCAGGCAAGCAGTGGTTCCAGCAGCTGTTGGTGTTCCTGTTCACGGTTCTGGTTGCCGATAAAAACTCGGAGCGGGCCCCAAGCTGAATGCTTTTGCAAGTTCAGTGGCGGTATTTCTGCCACAGTGTTATCGAGTACTAGGGCCACTGGATTCACTGGCCTCAGCAGCTCCGCCAGCTGGCTGCTGGATGTGTGTATTGCATGACAAAGCTCCAATGGTGCCAGTTGCAGTCTTGCTAGGTCCCACTGCACAGTCTTTGGAAATAACCGCGGATGGTCGTCCCATTCCGTAAGCAGCAGGCAACCCCGCTGGCGTAGCCACTGCAGGTGTTCCCATTGGCGCTGGCGGCTCTCAGGCAGGGGCCGCTGCCAGATAACCAGGCTGTGGGCCCGGATGCAGCTGTTGAACCGGAAAGGTCGTTCATGCAGCCGGCAATCCACCCCCAGCCGCTGGAGCGCCAGGAAAGGATCCCGCACCCGCACCTGGTCATGGGGGCCCGGGCTGTTGATCAGCACCTCGATTTGTAGCGGCCGATGGCCATCCATCAGATTGGTGGCCAGTTCTGCAATGTTGCCGCAATGCCGTCCATGCAGCGCTATGGGGGCGAGTCCCTAGACCCAAGCCCTCACATTGTGGTGCTGGGCTCCTGCAAGGTGGGGAATTTCGTGGTGAGCACCCCTGTGCTTCAGGGGCTTAAGGCCCGTTTCCCTGGGGCTGTGCTCGGTTTCATCGGCAGTGAGGTAACTGCAGATTTTGAGGCCGCCCACCCTGCGATTGATTGGCGCTTTTCCTGGGATGATCCCGCCCCTGGTGCCGGCCTAGCCCTGCAGCAGGCCCTTGCGGTAAGGATTTCTCAGCACGGGCCGGTGGCCCTGGCGCTGAACCTCGATGGCTTCAACCCGGTGACCTGCACCCTGGTGCCTTGGTTGGCGCCCACCTATGTGGCCGGTGGCAGCCTCACTGCCAACCTGCGCCGTTCATTGCCCTGGGGTGATGAACCCCAGCAGCGGTTTCTGGCTGATCCCGATTGGGATAGCCCAGCCTTTCAGGCGCGGTACCAGGGGGTATTTGGCTCCAACTACATCGCCGAGTTGTTTTGCCATTTGGCCTATGTGAGCGAGCACAGCGATCCCACGGCCATCAGCCTGCCCAGCGCCGAGCCGCCTTTTGCGGTGCCTGAGCTCCTGATCCATTGCACAACTGCCCGCAGTGCCAAGGTGTGGCCCTTTGACTCCTGGCGGCAGGTGCTGCAGCACTGTGGGGCCCGGGGCTGGAGTGTGGGCCTGGTGGGCAGTCCGCCGGCGGCCCAGAAGGAGGCTTACAACGCCGGTGATGGCGAGGAGCAGTTGCTTGCCAGCACTGATTTGCTTGATTTGCGGGGGCGCACTTCATTGATTCAGTTGGCGGGAGCCTGTGCCAAAGCCAAGGCTGTAATCAGCGTGGATGCGGGGCCCCTGCATATCGCCGCTGCAGTGGGCACACCCACCCTGGCGATTGTTGGTAATGATCAAGACTCGGTGGGGGCTAGTCCCCTACGGCTCTGGTTGCCCCGCTGTGAAAATGTGAGCCGCACCAATTCCACAGCCAGCTGCACTGCCTGCGCAGATAATCGTTTTCGTAATGATGATTGCTTGGTGGAGGGCCATGCCTGCATGGCTGGTGTGGCGCCTAG
>Ga0114977_10002158_pt1 | contig 12713 bp, 13 predicted proteins | sample S_130805_MF_Meta_FD_87026 | JGI IMG/M metagenome (GOLD analysis project Ga0114977, IMG submission 87026) | Freshwater microbial communities from Lake Simoncouche, Canada to study carbon cycling - S_130805_MF_MetaG | ecosystem: Environmental > Aquatic > Freshwater > Lake | place: Lake...
ATATGGAATGCAATACGTTGCGCAGACTTTGGACCGATTCCTGGCAAGCGACCTAAAGCATCAATCAAATCTTGGATCGCGCCTTCATACATTCCCGACATCTGTTAATTCTTCTCAATCACTTTAGCGCCTAGCTCTTGCGCAAGTAAGGCCGCTCCTGACAATAAAGTTTTATCAGTTGGTGCCTCTGAGGTTCTGGTCTCACGTGCTGCGGGAGTATTGGTATCGATCGATGGATCAACAACGCATTCGATGCGACGGTCGATGCCAACAATATCTATAAATGCTTTACGTAGAATCTCATCGGATTCAGATCGTACAAATGAATCGCGCGCACCAGCGTTAACGATTCCAATAGTGATTGCTTTATCATCAACGGCTAATACTTGAGCCGAAGCACTTAACAGCGACCATGTAAGTCTGCGGCGCTTCTTAACATCTTCAATGACGTCGGGCCATGCGCGGCGTAGCGCTGAGACATCAAATGCGCCATGCGAATGTGTAGAAGAGTTCTTCGCAGCAGGCTCTGCTTCCTCAACTTTGGAGTGAGCGACTTCAGAGGTCGCATGAGTGGAGCCTGTACTTTCTTTTGGCTCCACGGTGCGAGCCTCTGAAGAGCGAACGGTGGACATGGGGGCAAGGTTCTCTGCACGCTCTAATCGCTCAATGCGAGAGAGCATTCCTGAATCACTGGAATCACCGATAGGCAGGAGAATTCGGCCACAAATGAGCTCAAGCATCAAGCGTGGCGCAGTCGCCCCGCGCATCTGGGTAAGGCCCTCGGCGGCAATATCGGCGGCCCGTGACAGATTGGCACTGCCGATTCGTAAGGCTTGATTGCGCATGCGCTCCATCTGGTCATCAGGCATATCGCGCAAAATGGAGTTAACCGTTGAGTCTTTTAGTGCATCAACAATCATTAAATCGCGGATGCGCTCCAACATGTCGCCAGTAAATCTACGTGGATCATGACCAGATTCAATAACTCGATCAATTGTCTTAAACAAAGTCGCACCATCATGGGCGGCGATTGCATCGATTGCATCGTCCAGTAAAGCGCCATCGGTAAAACCTAATAATTGAATTGCGATGTCATAACTAACACCGTCACTGCCAGCACCGGCAAGTAGTTGTCCAAGTACAGAGAGTGCATCGCGAACAGAACCGCCAGATGCGCGAACAACTAAAGGAATAACACCTTTAGCCACGCTGGCGCCTTCTAAGTTACAAATCTTTTCAAGGTGTGCCGCGAGTATTCCTGGTGGAACTAAACGAAATGGATAATGGTGAGTACGTGAACGAATAGTTGCAATTAACTTATCTGGTTCAGTTGTTGCAAAGATAAAGATAACGTGGGGAGGCGGCTCTTCAACAACTTTCAATAACGCGTTAGCCGCACCTGGTCCAAGTTGGTGGGCCTCATCGATAATATAAATCTTGTAACGGCCTTGCACGGGTGCAAAGAAAGCTTTGTCGCGAAGATCGCGTGCATCATCTACTAATCCATGTGTGGCAGCATCGAGTTCAATAACATCTAATGACCCCGGACCATTCGCCACTAAGTCTTTACATGATTGGCATTCACCGCATGGATCTGGAGTTGGACCTTTTTCGCAGTTCAGCGAGCGCGCCATAATTCGCGCACTTGATGTTTTGCCACAACCGCGTGGACCTGAAAATAGATATGCGTGGTGTGTGCGGTCGCCTGTTAAAGCATTCGATAAAGGAACGGTGACATGTTCTTGACCAATTACGTCGGCAAATACAGAGGGGCGATACTTACGATATAAAGCTAAAGACATCGCTGTACTCCTCTACTGACCCGCTCGAATTAAACCGTGAAAAGGACCCCTCGTACACCCGCCAGAGCGGACCTACCCTTGCTGCATTCCTGCCCTGGGGGAGTTCGGTACGGTAACGCCGTACGAGGGATCTGGCGTAATCATAGTTAAGACCACCGATAGAGTTTGCCCCCTCAGGAGGATTCGCATAGCGGCCGAGTGCGCACGCTTGGAAAGCGTGTAAAGGGCAACCTTTCGAGGGTTCAAATCCCTCATCCTCCGCTCTTAGAGCTTCGGCTGAATCACGAATTAATCTATTCGCCAATTAACCTAGAACCAGTGGCAACGTTAGAAATCACAAGCTCGGACATCCTCCCTCAGTTCAACTCAGTTCGTATATATCAAGGTAGTAGAAGTCAAAAGAGAAAAATCACTCATTTGGATGATTTTCCGTTTAATCATGACACCATAGCTAAATGAATCGTCGTATCTGCCACTTTAAGCCAGGCAATAAGTTCTTATGAGTAACTCCCTCCAGCTTTCCGATGGTCGCTTTATCGAATACATCGACAATGGAGTTTCATCTAAGTCGGCATTAATCCTTCATCACGGAACTCCAACGTCCATGGCTGTTTGGGGTACATGGTTAGCGGCCACGGCAGAAGAAGGAATTAGAGCTATTGCATTCACTCGCCCTGGATATGCCGGTAGCGATAGAAAAGTTGGTCATACGGTTATTAGCGCAAATAATGATCTGGAAGAAATTTTAAACCACCTAGAAGTAGAAAACTTCGTCTCTGTTGGATGGTCAGGTGGTGGACCATACGCATTGGCTTCAGGGCTTTTGCAAAGATGCTCTGGAGTTCAATTGATCGCGAGCGTATCTCCTTATGATGCAGAAGGTTTTGATTGGTTTCAAGATCAAAGTCCTGAAAGCATCGAGGAGGCAAAACTTTCTGTGTTAAGCCTGGAAGACTCCATCGCCTTTAAGCAGGGCTACTACGCAGAAATTCGTGACCGAACAGCAGAAGAGTTTTTAGTCGAGTATGCAAAGCGTTCGAGTTTTAATTCATTTGAGAATATTTACCGTGCATTTTCCGAAGACTTAAGCAGTGCCATCCATGCAGCTTTGAAATCAGGTGTTATTGGATATGCAGATGATGAATTCGCATTTCTTAGAAATTGGGGATTTGACGTTAAAGATGTTCGCGTTCCCGTTGTTATTTGGCAAGGTCTAGATGACTTGAGCGTGTCGCCTCATATGGCCAGATGGTTCAATGAAAATCTCTGCAACCCAACATTAGAACTCTTAGAAGGCCAACATCACGGCAGCATCATGGTGGAAAAACGCAGAGAAATTCTAGATGTCGCTATTCGCGCTTTAGCTGTCTAGAGAGCAACTACCGCTCCAAACTACGGGTGGGGTTACCCTGATTCACTCCGAAGCCGAACCTTATTAATTTGATGAGATGTTTCAACCAAATCCAAAGCCTCTAATCCCCGCCATCATCAGAGCTAAGGTCCCAATTTGGCTCCTAATTGGGTTACTAGCTGCTCAATATGTAGTTAGTAATACAAGCAAGCAGAGTGAGCCCAGCTGCAGAATAAACGTGCAAAGAGTGCACCAATCAACATATTCACTTGAATTTCAAAAATTAAGTGAGGTGAAACTCAAGATAAGTACGCTCTGTGATGTGCCCCAGGCATATACATCACTCACAGTTAAGTTTGAAGAAGTTTTGCCTAATCGTGGCAACAAAGTTGTGAAAGTAATTGCAAACATAATTGCTCGGCCTGAACCTGGCCGCCCAAATTACGTTTTGATTGAGAATGTGACGGTTCCATGCAATGGAAAAGGAAGGGTAGATTACTCTGGGCGGGCATACGGACAGGTACATCTCAAAGATATGCGCACAGTTGCTGTTTCAGGTAACTCTGATAAACCTAACCCCATGAACTGTCGAATTAGTGCAAAATAGGGGAATGAGTTTTTATGAAGAGCTTCTTACTCTTGGCCAGCACTTGCATGATCGAGAGCGGCTGGCATTGTACGAATTCTTCATCAAAACTAAGTCCAAACTCTACAGCTTAGATGCAATTGAGCTCATAGAGTTGAAAAGTTTAAAAAGGAATATAGCTAATGGCGATATCTTCTATTCTTTAAGTGGAGACACAGTTAGTTATTCTGCTCGAAAGAAAGGAACTTTGGCATACCAAGAAAATGTGCGAGAGGTAAAACTCAAGGGCCTTTCAGGATTTCGCGTTAGAAAACTCATCAAATTCTTCGCCCAGACAGAAGTTGAAATCATTTGGAACTACCCCCTTCAAGGTCGAAACCCACAGGATGAAGCGGGTTACTGCATCATCGCTTACCCCTATTTTGATCTCAGATATTTTTCGAATGGTGGAAGTCGGATTGTTGGATTAATTAATAAATTGAGAATTAGCGACTCAGATTTGATGAAAAAGCTAAATGCATAAGGTAAGAGCTTTGTGAAACAAAGCCAATCTTTGTATGATTCGTGTGGAGGATTCGCATAGCGGCCGAGTGCGCGCGTCTCGAACACGCGTAGATGAAAGTCTCGAGGGTTCAAATCCCTCATCCTCCGCTCGTTTCACTCGTTTCGGCTGAATCACTCATTTAACTATTCAGTGGCTTGGCTGGAACCAGTGCCAAGTTTAGACTTCACAAGCGCGGACATCCTCCGCTCGTTCTATGAAGGGTCGGTGATTTCGTGTCACAGAACTTATTTCTGCACCTTACGACAAAGCAGGATTGGGAAAAAGCTCTACTCGTTGGCAGTTATGAGGTCTCAACTAATGGCAAAACTTTGGCTGAAGTTGGATTTATTCACGGCTCGTTTGCTGATCAACTTCAAGAAGTCGCGGGCTTTGTATTTGCTGGATCAACTGAAGATTTAGTGGTTCTGCATCTGGACACAGAGAAATTAGAGGCTAATGGAATACCAGTCCGTGTAGAAGAGGCTAATAACGGTCAGAAGTATCCGCATGTTTATGGAGCAATTCCTTGCGCACTAGTAGACAAAGTTGTGCCTGCCTATATGAATACAGAAGGCCGTTCAACTCTAGTTAATTAGATCTCTACGCCGATGTATTTAGTTTGTAAGAACTCGTGAATTCCATCAAAGCCACCTTCACGCCCCAAACCAGATTGTTTGACTCCCCCGAACGGTGCAGCTGGATCAGAAATCACACCTTTATTAATGGCAACCATTCCTGATTCCATAGCTTCGGCAGTACGAAGTGCACGGGTGAGGTTTGAAGAGAATACATAACTAATAAGGCCGAAATCAGTGTCATTAGCCATCGCAATGCCTTCGGCATCGGTATCGAAAATAACGATTGGCGCGACTGGGCCAAAGATTTCATGGAGCAAGATGGGATTGTCTTTTTCAACAATTAAAACAGTAGCTGGGTAGAAGGCACCTGCACCTTCCGGCTTAACTCCACCGACTTCAACCTTTGCACCCGCTGCAACTGCTTCATCAACTAATTCAGCGATCTTGTTGCGCTCCTTCATTGAGACAGAGGCGCCAAGTGTTGTAGTGCTCTCGGTTCCACGGCCCATAACAAACCCACTCATGGACTTAGTCATTTGTGCGATGAACTCTTCTGCAATTCCACGTTGAACAAAGATTCGGTTAGCAGACGTGCACGCAGCGCCACCGTTTCGCATTTTGGCTAGAAGCAATTGAGGAATAGTGACTGCAAGATCGGCATCATCATGGACAACAACTTGTGCGTTGCCGCCTAGTTCCATCGAGCAACGAATGATCTTGTCAGCGGCTTCTTTTAGAAGGACGCGACCGACTTCAGTTGAACCCGTAAATGAGAGATTCTTAACGCGTGAGTCGTGCAACATCTTGGAAATCGCTGGACCCGTTTTTTCTGGAAGAACTAAATTCAGAACTCCCTTTGGTAATCCTGCGCGCTCCATAATGTCAACGATGTACATGGCCGTTAGTGGAGTTTCAGTTGCTGGCTTTAAAATCATTGTGCAGCCGGCAGCTACTGCTGGACCGATTTTGCGTGTAGCCATTCCTGCAGGAAAGTTCCACGGCGTTATAAGAATTGAAAGACCGATTGGTTGATGCGTAACAAGGATTCGCTTGTCCCCCGAAGGAGACTTACGGAAATCTCCGGGCGTGCGAACTGTTTCTTCGGCAAACCAGCGGAAGAACTCCGCAGCATAAGCTGCTTCTCCGCGAGCATCGGGCATTGCCTTTCCATTTTCGCGCGAAATCAGCGTTGCAATCGCTTCAATTTCACTTGTCATAATCTCGAAGGCTCTGCGCAAAATCTCAGAGCGATATCGCGGGGCTGTTTTAGCCCACTCCATGGCGACGGCATCGGCTGCGGCAACGGCGGCTTCACAGTGTGCATCACCAGCTAGAGAGACTTCGGCGATTACAGAACCATCGCTGGGATCGTGGACGGCTACCTTGCTCACTCCGTCTATCCATTGGCCATCGATATATAACTGTGTATGCATGGGGTGAGCATACGCTCAGCCTGCAAGAAGTTGAAGTCGGTGCGCTCTACGATAGAGTCATTGCAGTTAAGTTGCGATTAATCGCACTTATAAAGAGGAGTAATTAGTGCCTAAGTCGTGGACTGATGACGCGCCCGCACCGGTAGTTCTACAAGACCATGCGCACTTGAAGGATTCCTTCGCCTACACAATTAAACGTCGGATATTAGGTAATCCCCTGAACCGACACTCTTTAGGTCACCAGCGCTTGAAGAAGCGCTTTGCTTTAGGAATCTTGTCATCTGACTGTATTTCATCATCGGCATATGGCTCTGAGCAGATTCTCATCGCACTGCTCCCCGCATTTGGATTAGCCGCATTTGCCATTTTGATGCCAATGACCGCAGTAATTTTGATAATCCTTACAATTATTACTTTGTCGTATCGAAACGTGATTAATGTTTATACAAAGACTGGCGGAGCGTACATAGTCTCGCGCGACAACTTTGGGCCCGTCGTTGCACAAATTGCAGCCGTAGCTTTGATGCTGGACTACATCGTCACCGTTGCAATTCAATCATCTGCTGGTGTAGCTGCGATTATTTCTACATTCCCATCGCTTATTTCATGGAAGATTCCAATGATTCTATTAGTCATTGGGCTACTGACGTATGGAAACCTTCGCGGTGTCAAAGAGGCTGGTAAGGCTTTTGCAATGCCGACCTACTTCTTTATTGGTTGCATGCTCATTGTTTTTGGAATGGGTCTGTATCGCCAATTTAATGGCACGTTAGAAGTGCTTGCAACCAATAACGAGGGGGCTGTGCCACTTGGTCAACCGCACGGACTTCTAACTTTTGCGGCGATCTTTATTTTGCTGCGTGCATTTGCCAATGGTGGATCATCCCTCACGGGTCTAGAGGCAATTTCTGACGGCGTTGCCCTTTTTCAACAACCAGAACACGTTAATGCACGGCGCACGTTAGTAACAATGAGCGTCCTGCTGGGAACCCTTGTCCTAGGTGTCTCTTGGTTTGCGCACAAGATCCATGCCATGCCTTACGAAACAGGCACCCCAACGGTTATTTCTCAGATTGCAAAATCGATAGTTGGAAATGGGGCTTTTGGGCAGGCCATGTTCGTAATGGTCCAACTTGCAACAATGTTAATTCTCTTTGCTGGCGCTAACACGACGTACAGCGCCTTCCCACTCTTGTGTAATTTCGTTGCCACGGATGGCTACCTACCCCGCCAGCTCACAAAGCGTGGACACCGACTAGCGTTTTCAAATGGAATTTTGCTTCTCTCCGGCGGTGGAGTTCTCCTCGTTTTATTTACCGCCGGCTCTGTTGAACATCTAGTTGCATTTTATGCTTTGGGTGTCTTTACTGGATTTACTTTGGCCGGCTTTGGAATGACCCGCCATGCCCTTCGCAACAAAGTAGGCGCTTGGCGTGCAAAGGTCTTTATTAACGCTCTGTCAGGTTTAATCTCATTTGCTGTGGTAATAATTTTTTCGATTGTAAAATTCACTGAAGGTGCCTGGTTAGTAATAGTTACAGCACCAATTTTAGTAATATCATTTTTGCGCTTGCGTCGCCAATATGATCGCGAACAAGAGGCGCTAGCTGTTAAGAGTCATCAAGAGCGCGCCACATCAATTGCTCGACATGACGTCACCGTGTTGGTCGATAACGTTGATATAGCCACGGTCGGAGCAATTCGATATGCCCGCAGCCTTAAGCCTCGCAATTTGGCCGCAGTTCACTTTGTGATTGATGATCTTCATGCAGAAGAGATTCAAAAAGCCTGGGCGGCTTCAGATGCCTTGGATGACGTGACTCTTGAGCTTATCGACTGCCCAGATCGACGCTTAGCTAATTCTGCGCTCGACTACGCAATTAGAATGACTGAAAAAGAAGACGTCGAGTTAACTCTGCTCTTGCCTCGCCGCTCATATTCAGGTTTCTTAGGCCGCTTATTGCACGACCAAACTGCCGAGCAAATCGCTGCGCCAATTTCGCAGCTACCCCGTGTTGTTGCAACGATTGTTCCTATCGATGTAGATCGCATTAGTTCGACTTCAAAAATTGAGCTGCATACTGCACATGAAACAAAAACACCTGAGGTGCGTGCGGCCAAACCCAAACTTGTTGCACCAATCAATGTGGAGCCAGTCAGTCACTACGCCGAAAATGTCACCGCAATCGGTGAAATCCAGTGGCGCAAACGCGCACAAGTACAGGGGCGGGTTACTTCAATTAAGTCTGCTCCCCGAGGCTCGGCACCAACTCTGGAAGTTGAAATCTGGGATGAGACTGGTGGGGTTTCCCTACAGTTCTTAGGTCGTCGTGACATTGCCGGCCTTGAAGTGGGTTCACAAATGCGTGCAGAGGGCATGGTTGGTGAAGAAGATGGATCAATGGTGATTCTTAATCCTTCTTACGAACTCCTTGTATAAAACTCTTTAGCACTGCTGCACACTGATCGGCCAGAACACCTGCCCGTACTTCTACGCTAAATAGTGAGCGTGGATCACGCAATAGATCCCATACCGAACCTACCGCTCCAGCTTTTTCATCCCAAGCGCCAAAAACTACAGTTGATATTCGAGATTGAGCAATTGCGCCTGCACACATTGCACATGGTTCCAGCGTTACAACCAATGTGTGATCTTCTAATCGCCAACTATTTAAAACCTGTGTAGCTCTGCGAAGGGCAACAATTTCAGCATGTGCAGTTGGATCCTTATGGAGCTCTCGCTCATTGTGACCACTAGCAATTATTTTGCCATCCTTATTTACAATTATCGCTCCGACGGGTACATCACCGCTTGCAAGTGCATCATGTGCCACAAGCAAAGCTTGTTGCATTAACTCTTCATCGCTCACAGCTCTAGAAGCTCAGCAAACTGATCGCCAAAGCCAAGTCGGTTGGCAATCGCTTCTAATTGTTCATCTGGAAATAACTCTGCATCATCACATAAAGCAAATAACTCCATACTGCTCATTCCAAGATCGGCTAAAATCTCCATGTGTCCGATTGGTCCTGCATCTTCGTCGTCTTCAGGAATCGGTAAATTTGCAATCTCTAGTAACTCCTCAGCAACTGAATAATCAAGGGCGCATGAAGCATCACTGAGGAAAAGTGAGATATGGGTCCCGAGCACTCGAATTACAATAAAAAACTCTTCATCGATAGAAATAAGAGCGATAGCACCACCATTAGTTTGTTGTGACTTAAGACTTGAAATCATTTGAGCAATATCGGTTGGGTCTGGCAAAACACCTAAGTTCCATCGTCCATCTTCATGCCAAGCAGCCACAGCAATATCTAACTCATTTGTGATGCCGCTTACTTTTATGCCCGCATCGGTCTCATCATCCAAAGCATCGAACTCTTCGATCTCTTCAATGAGGTCATCTTCAAATTCGGGCATATGAGCATAATTCCACTCATTGGAAAAGAATGAAAGCCCTGTAGGGTAAGGGGTATGAATGTACATGTCGCAAACCACCCCTTGATTGCCCACAAATTAACGGTTTTACGCGATGAACGTACGGATTCCCCAACTTTTCGCCGTTTAGTTGAGGAGTTAGTAACTCTGCTTGCATATGAAGCTACTCGAGATGTTCGTACTCACACTGTTTCGATTACGACTCCAGTGACTACGACGCAGGGTCTAAAGATGGCAGAACCTAGACCAGTTGTCGTCCCAATCTTGCGCGCAGGTCTTGGAATGTTAGAAGGTATGAGCAAGTTAATCCCAACTGCAGAAGTTGGCTTTCTCGGCATGGTCAGAGATGAGAAAACACTTCAAGCAAGTACATATGCCAATCGCCTGCCCGATGATTTATCTGGACGTCAAGTTTTTGTATTAGACCCTATGTTGGCAACAGGTGGAACCTTGATTGCGGCATTTCATTACTTAATTGATCTTGGCGCAAATGACATCACCGCAATTTGCATACTCTCAGCACCTGAAGGTATCGCCGCAGTTGAAAAAGAGTTCGCCAGTAGCAAAGTTCCAATCACAATTGTCACTGGCGCATTGGATGAGAAGTTGAATGAGAATGGTTACATCGTTCCAGGTCTGGGCGATGCCGGCGACAGATTGTATGGAGTTGTATAAATGGCATCAACATCACCTGGATATGGAATCACAATTCGCGTTGAAGGATTCCCTGCATCTCAGCCCGTAGCTTTAGCTACATCGATAATTACGGCGGCAGGTGCAACTATTACTGCGCTAGATGTCGTTGAGTCACTTTTGGAGAAAGTAGTTATCGATATAACCTGCGACACAATTGATTCTGGACATGCCGATGAAATCTCTGTTGCACTGTCAAAAAACTCAGATCTTACGGTCCGCAAAGTAAGTGACCGAACTTTCTTGCTTCACCTTGGTGGCAAGATTGAGATTCAATCAAAAGTCCCATTAAAGACGCGTGATGATTTATCCCGCGCCTACACACCGGGTGTTGCACGAATCTGCCAGGCAATTGTGGACGACCCATCCGATGCTCGTCGCTTAACAATTAAGCGCAATACTGTCGCAGTAGTCACTGATGGATCAGCCGTTCTAGGCCTAGGAAACATCGGCCCAGCCGCAGCCCTTCCCGTTATGGAAGGTAAAGCCGCCCTATTCAAGCGTTTTGCCGATGTTGATGCATGGCCAGTATGTCTTGATACCCAAGACGTCGATGAAATTGTTCGTACAGTCCAGTTGATAGCCCCCGTCTATGGTGGAATCAATTTAGAGGACATCTCTGCACCGCGATGCTTTGAGGTCGAGCGTCGCTTGCGTGATCTTCTAGATATCCCTGTTTTTCATGATGATCAGCATGGAACGGCAATCGTTGTTTTAGCTGCACTTCGCAACTCATTAAAGCTTGTCAATAAGAACTTAAGTGATGTAAAGATTGTTCTTAGTGGCGTTGGCGCTGCAGGAAATGCCATTGCACGATTGCTCACCCTTAATGGCGCAAAAAACATTATCGGATACAACCGTACTGGTGTAGTCAGCAAAGCGATGAAATCAGATGACTCCATGCAGCAGTGGTTCATTGACAATAGCAATCCAAATAACTTCACTGGTGATATGCATGCTGCCATGAAAGATGCCGATGTATTTATTGGAGTTAGTGCCCCGAATGTGATTAATGAAGCCGATGCGGCCTCTATGGCGCCTGGTGCAATTATCTTTGCACTTGCTAACCCAGATCCAGAGATCGATCCTGTGATTGCTCGTAAATATGCTGCAGTAGTTGCAACCGGTCGCAGTGACCAGCCAAATCAAATCAATAACGTGCTTGCCTTTCCTGGAATCTTCCGCGGGCTCCTTGATGCAAATGCAAGTAAAATTACTGATGAACTACTTGTAGCAGCAGCTGAAGCGATTGCCGATTGCGTCTCCCCTGAACAGTTAAACGCCTCTTTTATCGTGCCAAGTGTCTTCGATCCAAATGTAACTAAGGCGGTTGCTGCAGCAGTAAAGAAATGCGTGTGATCGAGTTAGCGGCATCTTTTGATGCCCAGTTATCCTCACTTGCTCCATTTTTTATCTATCTAGTTACTGGCTTAGTCATTTTCTTTGAAACCGGTGTTTTATTTGGCTTTTTCTTACCCGGGGATTCAATTCTCTTTAGCGCTGGCCTTGTGGCTGCCGCTCATGGTGAAGTAAATATTCTCGTTCTCATCACAGTGATCTTCCTCGCCGCTTTTTTTGGCGATCAAATTGGCTTTGTTTTAGGTCGACTAGTTGGGCGCCCCTATTTAGAAAAGCGAGATTCTCCGCGGATGCAAAGCATGATTGCGCGCTCTGAGCGTTTTTACGAACACACAGGTTGGTGGGCAGTAGTTGCTGCGCGCTTCTTCCCTTGGATTCGAACATTCGTCCCACCAATTGCTGGCGCTTCCAAAATGAATTACTACAAATTTCTTACGGCAAATGCTTTGGGTGCCTTGTTGTGGGGTGTTGGCATAACTCTTGCTGGTTATTACGCAGCTACCTTGCCATGGGTTAAGACATGGTCTTATGCAATTGCAGCTTTCTTTATTTGCGCCTCTCTGGTTTCTGCACTCGTGAACTACTTACGCCACCGGCGATAACTCCTGCATACGTCATAACTATTCCAGTTATAAGGTAAGCGCTTATATGTACACCATCAGTTGGAGCTACTAAATCGATAACTAACGAACCAACCAACTGACCTCCAACACTAAAGAGTGTAAAAGTTAATACGCCTAGATGTTGCACAATAGTGGAAGTAAAAGCAATATAAACAACTCCGATAGCACCACCAGAGTAAATCCACCACGGTCCAGTCGGCAAGGCAACAAAATGCGTGTATTTGGTTGCCACAGCAAGAAGAATTAAGAGTCCTAAGAAAGTTGTACCTGTAATAAAGTTCAAAAGTGATGTTGTAAAACTCTGATGC
>Ga0114977_10002159_pt1 | contig 12708 bp, 11 predicted proteins | sample S_130805_MF_Meta_FD_87026 | JGI IMG/M metagenome (GOLD analysis project Ga0114977, IMG submission 87026) | Freshwater microbial communities from Lake Simoncouche, Canada to study carbon cycling - S_130805_MF_MetaG | ecosystem: Environmental > Aquatic > Freshwater > Lake | place: Lake...
AAATTCATTATCACTCTCTTTACTCTGATGAGGTTACTAAAAGGTCCATCCACCCATTGGAGTTTAGAATCGATAGCGTACATGAATACCTCTGTGCCTACTGTGAGAAGGCGGCCGGATTTCGAAGTTTTAGAGTAGATAGAATTCTTGATTCCACGATGAGCGGTCCTCGAACCGAGTCCATTGGCTCGCATGAGTCACCGGCAGTTAAACCAATTACCTACTCTTTACAAGTATTGTCAAGATTTCGTGATGTAGCCGAGCGTTTTTCACTAGATCAGATGCAGAAAGGTTCGCAGAGCCCTGGAACCTCCTACTCATCTCAATGGCTACTCCGCTGTGTTATGGCGAGTGCGGGGGCGGTCGAATTGACTAGCCCACAAGATATAAGGACTCACATAGCAGCAACAGCTTCCGGTATTTTGGAGCGGTACAAGACCGGCTGATTCTGCCTACCCATGAAGGTTGGAACTGAGGTAACCTTGAGAAGTACTTACGACTGCTCTCAAAGGAGTTTGCTCAATGTTTTTACGCGAACCTAGTCACATCCTGATTCTTCTCATCGTTGTACTTGTTCTCTTTGGAGCAAAACGTCTTCCAGACTCTGCTCGCTCACTTGGACGCTCAATGCGAATCTTTAAGAGTGAGATGAAAGAGATGACTGCCGAAGAGAAAAAGGCAGAGGGCGACACTAGCCCAGAGAAGTAACATCTATGGCGTCGTTAAAAGACGCTCGGATGCCTCTATTGGATCACTTGCGTGAGTTACGTAAGCGAACTTTTCGCGCATCTGTAGCGATATTTATTGCTTCAGGTATCGGCTGGTATTTCTACAACACCATCATTACAAAGTTGGCGCTGCCTGTCTGCGATTTAAAGCAGGCACAGGAGTCGGGTGCGACTCATTGTGGCGCTCTCTACATTAATGGTGTTCTTGGTCCACTTAACTTACAGATTAAAGTTGCACTTTTGGCGGGTGTCATTATTTCGGCGCCGATCTGGCTATATCAACTGTGGGCATTCATCGCACCTGGACTGCACAAAAAAGAGAAACGTAACTCGATACTTTTCTTCGTTAGCGCAACTCCATTTTTCGCACTCGGTGCAACTCTTGGCTATTTAGTTTTACCGGTCGCGATTAAGGTCTTGTTCGGATTCACTCCAAATGCGCTATCTAACTTAGTTAAGTTCGATGATTATCTGGACTTTGTGATGCGAATAATCCTGCTATTTGGATTAGCCTTTGAACTTCCTATCTTTCTGCTTACCTTTAACTTGATCGGTTTTCTCAGGGGAGAGACAATTCTGCGCCCATGGCGTATCTGGGTCTTTTGCATCGTTCTCTTTACCGCCGCATTCACCCCCACTGCCGACCCATTAACGATGATGCTCTTGGCCGTGCCACTGTGCATTCTCTATTTTCTAGCTGGAGGCATTGCGCTTCTGGTAGACCGGCGCCGCGATAAACGAGCTCTGAGCGTTGAAACCGGGGTGAGTGCCATCGATTCCACCACCTCGATTGAGGAATAGGGCGATAAGGTCGCCTCATGTGGGCGCTCTTGATCAATCCGATTTCAGGATCTGGCAAGGGCGCAACCGTTGGTGCCCAGGTAGCGCAGTTTCTTCTCACTCATGATGTCGAATTTACGGTGGTCACGGCAGATAGTGCCGATGCACTTATCAAGAATCTCCAAGAGTTCATAACGCGATTCCCTAACTGTGATGGTGTTATGGCCGTAGGTGGAGATGGACTCTTGCACTGCGCACTCCAAACTCTGACGCCAGCACAAATTCCAATTGCCATGATTCCGGCAGGAACTGGCAATGACTTTGTACGTACTTTAGGTTGGCCACTCGATGAAATCGAGAAGTATCTGTCTCGCATTATTTCTACACCACCGAAGTCAATGGATTTGGGATTGGTCGAAGAGCGATGGTTTGGTGCAATTCTTTCAACAGGTTTTGACTCGATAGTCAATGAAAAGGCTAACTCCATGAAGTGGCCAAAGGGTCCAAGTAAGTACAACGCCGCGATAGCAATTGAGTTGCCACGATTTAAACCGCGACATTATGAAATCACTTTGGATGATCGAGAGATTTCCGTGCAGGCCATGCTGATTGCCGTTGCTAACGGTCGCTCATACGGTGGTGGAATGCTGGTTTGCCCGCAAGCCGATATTCATGACGGTCTCTTTGATGTGATGGTTTTGCACCCGGTATCAAAGATAGAGTTTCTTAAAGTGTTCCCTCGCGTATTTAAAGGTACACACATAACTCATCCAGCGGTAGAGATTGTGCGAAGCAAGCACGTAACGATACGCGCCAAAGCTGTGGCATATGCAGATGGAGAACGATTAGGTGAAACGCCGTTAACTGCTGAGTGCGTGAATGGAGCACTACAGACATGGATACCGTGAGTTCTCCAGCTGAAAAATTTGCTGCAGCAAAACTGCGTAATGCACACCCTGTAACACGAGAATTTCTTCTGACCTTTGATTTTGAATTCGATCCTTTTCAAATTGCTGCCTGTCACGCAGTGGAAGAGGGGAGTGGGGTCTTAGTTGCTGCTCCAACCGGGGCTGGTAAGACCGTAGTTGGTGAATTTGCAGCCTACTTTGCACTCAATCTTGGCAAGAAATGTTTCTATACAACGCCTATTAAGGCACTTTCCAACCAAAAGTATTTTGAGTTCGTTGCAAAGTTCGGTGAAGAAAAAGTGGGACTTCTAACGGGTGATACAAGTATCAATGGTGAAGCAGACATCTTGGTCATGACAACCGAGGTCCTGCGAAATATGTTGTACGCCGGATCTAGTACTCTGAAGAATTTGGGCTATGTAGTAATGGATGAGGTTCATTATTTAGCCGACAAGTTTCGAGGAGCCGTATGGGAGGAAGTGCTGATCCACCTGATGGAGAGTGTTCAAGTCATTTCACTTTCTGCAACCGTATCAAATGCCGAAGAGTTCGGTGAGTGGCTTGGGGAGGTTCGCGGCAACACGCAAGTTATCGTCAGTGAAATCAGGCCAATACCGTTGTATCAACATGTCTTGATCGGCAATCGAATGTTAGATCTCTTTGAAAAACCTGGACAGATTAACCCTGAAATATTGCAGCGAGAACGAGAGGCAATTCGCAAATCTGCAATCAGCAAGCATCGCCGTGGTAGGTACAACGAACCTAGTGAACGATTAACACGTGCCGATATTATTGAAAAGCTCCAACGAGAAAACATGTTGCCGGCGATTACCTTTATTTTTTCTCGAGTAGGTTGTGACGCAGCCGTCAAGCAGTGTCTTCATGCTGGTATCAGACTTACATCCCCTGAAGAGCGCATCCTCATTAAGGCCACTGCACTTAAATACACATCCAATATTGCAGCAGAGGATTTAGAGGTTTTAGGTTTTACCGAGTGGCTAACGGCGCTAGAGCGTGGGATAGCGGCTCACCACGCAGGTCTGCTACCGAGTTTTAAAGGCGCAGTTGAAGATCTATTTCAACGCGGCTTAGTTAAGGCGGTTTTTGCAACTGAAACTCTTGCCTTAGGAATTAACATGCCTGCACGAACTGTCGTGTTAGAAAAACTGGTCAAGTACAACGGTGAGGCACATGTGCCGATAACCCCGGGGGAGTACACGCAATTAACTGGTCGAGCTGGGCGCCGAGGCATAGATATTGAGGGCAATGCAGTAATCCAATGGTCACCGACCGTTGATTCAGCGGCTGCAGCAGGCCTTGCCTCCACTCGAACATATCCTTTGCGTTCATCGTTTGCGCCTTCGTACAACATGTCCATCAACTTAATTTCACGCTTTGGCCGCGAGAGAGCACGAGGTTCATTGGAATCATCCTTTGCTCAATTTCAAGCCGATCGAGCCGTTGTGGGCCTTGCCCGACAGATACGGAAAAACGAATCTGCAATTGAGGAGCTGCTCTTGCAAGCGCTTTGTCATCTTGGAGATTTCATCGACTATGCCAGTATTCGCCGAGAAATAAAGGAAGTCGAAGTCTTATTGAGTCGCCGTGATCAGAAAAAGAGTTTTGATAATAGACAGCGTGCACGTCTTGAGAGCGATTTGAGCGATCTGCGAAAATCACTGCGTAACCATAGTTGTCATAGCTGTAACGAGCGTGAAGACCATGCTCGCTTTGCTGAGCGAGCTGGACGCTTGAACCGAGAAAATGAAGGTCTACGAGCACGAGTGGAATCGCGCACGAATGTAATTGCAAAAACCTTCGATCAAATTTGTCAGGTCCTAACCCACTTGAAATACATAGAAGGCGAGAAGCCCACCGCGCAGGGGAAAATCCTCACAAAAATATATGCTGAATCAGATTTACTATTAACTGAATCCATCCGAGTTGGCCTATTTGACGATCTCAACTCCACTGAACTTTTATCAATTGTCTCGTGCATGATCTTTGAATCACGGTCTGCGGAAAATGTTGCACCAAAAATGCCTAGCCCACGTGTATCCAACGCTTTAACTGAAGTCATTTCAGTATGGGCACAGTTAGAGGCGATTGAGAGCGAATACGGAGTTAAGACGCAGCGCGAACCCGATCCAGGTTTTTGTTGGATCTCTTATAAGTGGGCTAATGGCGGCTCCCTGCAGAGTGTTCTTAAAGGCAGCGACATGTCGGTTGGTGATTTTGTCCGATCAACCAAGCAGCTTGTCGATCTACTTAATCAAATAAGTGCGGCGAGTGAAAAACTGCGCCCCGTATGCAAAGATGCAGTGAAGAGAATCGATCGCGGCGTAGTCGCCTATTTAATGGGGGATGTATGACGTTAATGCTTCTAGATAGTGCATCACTGTGGTACCGCGCCTATTACGGTATGCCTGACACTCTGCTTGCACCCGATGGAACTCCGGTTAACGCTATTCGCGGATATTTAGATATGACGGCTCGACTAGTCTCGATCTACAAACCCAATCGACTAGTTGCATGCCTAGATGGTGATTGGCGACCTACATGGCGAGTGGAGCTTTTTCCCGACTATAAAGCTAATCGCCTTGATGAAGATGGGGATGAAGAGGAAGAGCCAGATACTTTAACTCCTCAGATTCCGATACTTCTTGATCTATTAGATCTCTTTGGTATTCAAGTAGTTGGAGTCGATGATTTTGAAGCCGACGATGTTATGGCAACGTATGCAGAAATAGAGAAGGGGCCGATACGGATAGTTACAGGTGATCGTGACTTATTCCAGATGGTCGATGACAAGCGTGATATCAAAGTCGTCTATTTAGCTAAAGGAATATCTCAACATGATTTAGTGGATTTACAATATGTTGCAGATAAATATCAAATTCCGGGGGAGCGGTACGCCCTGTTTGCCATGTTTCGTGGCGATCCATCCGATGGCCTGCCAGGTGTGCGTGGTATCGGTGAAAAGGGAGCGGCTCTGATTGCCAATAATTTTGCCAGCGTTGAAGATGCTCTAGCCGGCGCACATGCTGATCATGAATCCTTGCCGCCAGCTCTTGCCAAAAAGATTATCGCTGGAAGTGATTATTTAAAGATTGCGCCCACCGTTGTTCAGGTTGCACGAAATGTCTCACTTCCAAAGGTTGACCTCTCGATGCCAAAAGCCCCAAGCGATTTATCTGCCATATATCAATTTAAGGAGCGTTACGGACTCGGTGCCAGCGTTGATCGTTTGATCAGTGCATTAGGTTGGTAAATCTGCTTCTTAGTGTTGTAAGCGGAGTTCTTCTCAGCGCAGCATTTGCACCACTATCTATCTGGTGGTTAGCACCCATTGGAATTGCACTACATATGTACGTCATTTCTAGATGTACACGGCCCTTTTTAAACTCATTTGTCTTCGCACTCGCTTTTAACGCAATAACACTTCATTGGACCAGTATTTATGTCGGTTCAGTGCCATGGATCTTTCTTTTTGTGGGTCAAGCTGCGCTATTTTTTCCACTGGGTTTAGTTAAGAAGTACGGAATCTCTTTCTATCCATTTATCTTTCTTATTGCCGAAGAAGTACGGGCACGTTTTCCATTTGGCGGCTTCGGTTGGCTAAGAATCGCTTTTTCTCAAGCCGATGCACCGTATCGAAATCTGGCGGCCATTGGGGGAGCAAGTGCACTCACTGCCATGGTGCTCAGTCTGGCCTTGGCGATATTTTCTCTCATGCATAGAAAATTCAATCTGGTAGCACTATTGCCTCTTCTATTACTGTTAATCACATTTCCAACACATCAAGTGGGATCTCTCAATGTTCTTATGGTCCAAGGGGATGTACCACAACTTGGTTTAGATTTTAATTCCAGGGCCACAGCCGTATTTTTTAATCACATCAAGGAGACCAAAAAAGCGTTAGCTAAAAATAGTGATGTCGACTTAATTCTCTGGCCCGAGAACGCAGTTGATGTTGATCCCTTTACTAACAGTGAAGTCTCACAGGCACTCAACGAGCTTGATAAACCATTGATTCTGGGTGCAGTTATTCGCTCACATGGAGAACTACAGAATGCATCTATTCATTGGACAAAAAGTGAGCAAAATGTCTACCTTAAGCAGCACCTGACACCATTCGGTGAATACATTCCACTACGAGGCATCGCCTCCAAAATCTCACCTTTCGTAGATTCAGTTGAGGATTTTTCACCTGGAAAAACGGCGGTAGTTTTCAAGGAGAAAATGGCCACCATTGCACCAGTTATATGTTTTGAGCTCATTGACGATCAGATTCTTAGCGATGCAGCTAAAGCGTCACACTTAATAGTCGTACAAACAAATAGCGCGACTTTTGGTACATCATCAGAGAGTGCTCAACAGTTAGGGATTTCACGAATTCGAGCTATTGAACATGGCAGAAATATTCTCTCAGTGTCGACAACTGGAGTTTCGGCAACAATTACTCATCAAGGAATCGTTGATCAGCAGACTAGAATGCATTCGCCAGAACATATTTTTGTAGAGGCCAAACTTCTAGATAGCCAAACACCACGGGATAAGGCAGGTGACTGGGCATTAGTAATAACTATGGTGTGGCTTGTGATTCTGGCTCGTCGTAGGCTCAATACCTAACGCCGATAAGTTACATTATGTAAAGTAAGGCAGAACTGAGGTTGGCCTCTTTAACCTCTCCTATCGGTACTCATCCAATGGAGTACAGGCACAGACCAGATTACGGTCCCCATGCGCCCCATCGATACGAGAAACCGGTGGCCAATACTTCATCCGCGAGCCAATCGACTCTCCAGGAACTAAACCATCTGGCAGAACGGGATATCCGCCCTTTTCACGGCTGTACTCCCTCTCCCATTGGGTTGAAACCATACACAGGGCTGTATGAGGCGCATGACGCAACGCTGAGCCTTCAATACTGAGCTTGCCCTCGATGATCTCTTGAATCTCGGCACGAATCGAAATCATTGCATCGATAAAGCGGTGAATCTCGGCGATGTCCTCAGACTCAGTCGGCTCAATCATCAAAGTTCCGGCTACTGGGAAAGACATGGTTGGGGCGTGGAAGCCGTAATCCATCAACCTCTTGGCAATGTCATCGACGGTGACACCTGAATCCTTGGTTAATCCGCGAATATCAAGGATGCACTCGTGGGCCACCCGGCCATTGAGCCCCGTGTAGAGCACTGGATATGACTCTTGAAGGCGTGCTGCAATGTAATTTGCAGACAAAATCGCCACCTGGGTCGAATGAGTGAGACCTTCTCCCCCCAGCAGACGAATGTAGGCCCATGAGATTGGCAAGATGCTTGCTGAACCAAATGGCGCCGCTGAAATTGGTCCCGGACCAGTGGATGGTCCTGCCAATGAATCCATCGGATGATTCGGTAGAAATGGAGCAAGGTGGGACCGAGAGATGACCGGACCTACTCCAGGGCCTCCTCCACCGTGTGGGATCGCAAAGGTTTTGTGCAGATTTAAGTGAGATACATCGGCGCCAAATTTTCCGGGCTGTGCAAGACCAACCAATGCATTCAAGTTAGCGCCATCAACGTATACCTGACCTCCGGCATCATGTACCAGAGCGCAAATTTCAGAGACAGCGGTTTCAAATACCCCGTGCGTTGATGGATAGGTGATCATCAAGGCAGCAAGTGCGGCGCCGTGCTCTGCAATTTTGCTCTTAATGTCAGCAACAGAAACATTTCCATTGTCATCACACTCAACCACAACAACCTTCATGCCAGCCATGACGGCTGAGGCTGCATTTGTTCCATGTGCACTTGATGGAATAAGACAGATTTTTCGCCCTTGATCTCCGCGCGAGTCATGGAAGTTTCTGATTGCTAGCAACCCGGCGAACTCCCCTTGGCTTCCAGCATTAGGCTGTAAAGACACAGCGTCGTAGCCAGTAATTGCAACTAGCCAATCCGACAACTGTTGAATCAATCTACGTGATCCAGCGCTTTGATCAGCCGGAGCAAATGGGTGCAGTGAGGAAAACTCTGGCCATGTTACCGATTCCATCTCTGTGACTGAGTTTAGCTTCATTGTGCATGAACCTAAAGGAATCATAGTTCGATCTAGAGCCAAATCCTTATCGGCTAAATTGCGAAGATACCGCATCATGCCGGTTTCGCTGTGATTGGTATTAAATACTGGATGTGTTAAGTACTTACTTGTACGTAGGAAATTTGCAGGGATCTTTTTACCCGCAACATCTTGGACTCCAAAAATAGAAAGCACGTCAGCAAAGGTCTCTTCAGTTGTCTCTTCATCAAAAGATACACGGACCTCGGTCTGACTCACTTGTGCAAAGTTAATACGCGCAGCTACTGCTTTTTGATGAATTGCCTGTGCATCCTTGACAACAATGTGCACTGTATCGAAAACAACATCAGCACCACTATTTGTTGCAGCATGAAGGCGAGCTGCAAAACCATTTACTCTTTCAGCTATATGTCGAAGACCTGCCGGACCATGCCACATTGCATAGAAAGCGCTCATATTTGCTAGTAGAACTTGAGCAGTACAGATGTTTGAGGTTGCTTTGTCACGACGAATATGTTGTTCACGTGTTTGCAAAGCTAATCGAAACGCTGGCTTGCCGGTTGAATCAATACTCTGACCTACAAGGCGTCCAGGCATTGAACGTTCTAGTCCGTTGCGTACAGCTAAGAAGCCTGCGTGCGGTCCGCCAAATCCCATTGGCACACCAAAGCGTTGTGAAGTTCCGACAGCGATATCGGCTCCCCACTCCCCCGGAGCCTTCAGCAACGTTAATGCAAGTAGATCAGTTGCCGCGATCACTAATGCATCGCGCTTATGGGCGTAATCGGCAAAGCTTGAATAATCAATAACATTTCCCGTTGTGTCTGGGTATTGAAGCAAGGCGCCAAAGAATTCGCCCGCATAGCCATCTCGAACCACATGACCAGAATCGATTTCAACAACTGTGATTCCAAGTGGCTTTGCGCGTGTACGAACAACTGCTTTTGTTTGCGGGTGTACATGCTCCTCGATTAAAAATACGGCTTCATCGTTTAGCTTTGATGCGCGTCTGGCAAGTGTCATGGCTTCTGCGGCTGCGGTGGCCTCATCAAGCATTGATGCATTTGAAATATCTAGTGCGGTTAACTCGCAAATCATTGTTTGAAAAGTAAAGAGTGCTTCTAATCTACCTTGGGATATTTCAGGTTGATAAGGGGTGTATGCGGTGTACCACGCTGGATTTTCTAAAACATTTCTTTTGATTACTGGAGGAACAATGGTTCCGTAATATCCAGTTCCGATTAACGAACGGAAAACTTTATTCTCTGATGCGATTGCACGCAGTTCTGCAATTACTTCGACCTCAGTCCTTGCACTGTCCAGAGTCTTTTCGATAACTCCACTTATCGCGATATTTGATGGAACTACATCACCGATGAATGCATCAAGAGTGGAATATCCAAGGGCCGCCAACATCGCACTTTCATCTGCTGAGGTTGGTCCAATGTGCCGGCGTGAAAATGAATCGTAATCAGTCATGGTTCAAGAGTATTGCGAATTAGGCGCCTTTACTCCTGCGGCGAAGGGAAAGCTCATCGTTATCTGTACCACTAACGATTTGGCCATTGATCTCACCCTGCAGTAACAAGAGCGAGCCCTCAACTTCGTGCCAGACCTTGCCTACAGCGATTCCAAAGACACCCTGGCCACCGGCCAAGAGATCGATGATTTCATCAGAGCTTGTGCACTCATAAATCGAAGCTCCATCACTCATCAGAGTGACTCGCTCTAAATCTGTGACTCCCCTATCGCGCAAATGATCAACTGCTGTACGAATATTCTGTAGTGAGACTCCGGCATCTAGTAAACGCTTCACAATTTTTAAGACCAGGATGTCGCGGAATCCATAGAGGCGTTGTGTTCCAGATCCGCTTGCAGTTCTCACGCTTGGTTCAACTAAAAAAGTACGTGCCCAATAATCCAACTGACGATAAGTAATTCCAGCCGCTGAGCAGGCTGTGGCGCCACGGTAGCCGATCTCTGTTTCTTGGGAAGTCACGTCGAGCTCGATTCTCTTGGGGAGTAAAGCAAATCTAAGGCAGTGCAGAGGTAGATTCAATGACCGACACGGTCGAAACCTCTACTTGAGATTGAGGGTTTTACGCCTAGCCAGCAAAGTCTTCTGGGTTGATCTCATCCAGAAACTGCCTAAATCGCTCTACCTCTTGATTCTCTTCCCCGGCCTCGGCGGGAATACTTATCCCAACCTCGTCGATGAGCTCTGAATCGGCGAGAATATTGCTGTGTGTACGAAGTGCCAGAGCGATCGCATCCGATGGTCTGGAAGAGACCGTCACTACTACCCCAGCGCTTGTTCGAAAGTTCAACTCTGCAAAGAACACGCCATCTGCAATTGTGGTGATAACTACGTTAGTCAGAACGGCATCAAGGCCTTCAATAACATCGGCCATCAGATCATGTGTCATTGGACGTTGGGCCTTTACGCCCTGTTGAACAAAGGCGATAGCTGTCGCCTCGGAGGCACCGACCCAAATGGGAAGAAAGCGGGAGCCATCGACCTCTTTGAGCAAGATGATCGGTTGGTTAGAGGGCATCTCCACTCTTACCCCAACGACCTCCATTGAGATGTTCATAGCGCTTACGAGCGAAGGCGGTGAAGTCCGCCACGAACTAATGCGGCATGCAAACGTATCGACAAAGAGGCGATCTCCTTTTGAACCTCTTCGGCTCGCGCCTTAGATTCAGAGGATTTTTGGCGAGTAAGCGGAGTAATGACTTGTTCAATTAAACCAATCTCACGATCTGCCGCCGACTTAAATGAGCGAAGATGTCTGGCCTCAATGCCAAAACTTGCCATCTCAGTAACGGCCTTTGCAATTGCCAATGCATCTGAATCAAAGTGGCGACCTCGAGAGGCTATTAATCCATAGCTTTCAAGCTCCACTAATTGAGCCTCGACTAAGCCACTGTGCTTTATCAGCTCTTCTCGAGAAAGGCGCATCTCGCTGACTTCGCCAAAACTACTAGGTGCCATTTCGCCATCAATAGTGGCCAAAGACATTGGCGGACGTGGCGTTGAGACTCCGGCTGTCTGCGCAGGAGCCAGACCGCGATCCATTGCATCTAGATTGTCTTTGATAACTTTTAGAGGCAGGTATTGATCGCGTTGTGCCAACAATACGTATCGAAGGCGTTCCAAATCAGAGCTTGTAAATTTTCTGTAACCCGATGGTGTGCGCTGTGGATCGATGAGTCCTTCTGATTCTAGGAAGCGAATCTTAGAGATTGTGATATCCGGGAAATCGCTACGTAGGCGATTGAGAACTTCACCGATGCTTAAGTAAGCGCGAGCTGGAACGGCCATTACTACTCCCCTAATTTTCTGTAGTCACTAAAAAAATTACTTCTTGTTGCCAACAACAAAAAGTAGATGAAACTTACCAATTTGAATCTCGTCGCCATGCTTAAGCATTTCCTGCGCAGTTGGTACATTATTTACATACGTGCCATTGAGCGAGCCAGCATCGCGCAGTAGAAAACCTTGCACGGTTTTTTCAATCGTCGCATGTGAGCGAGAAACGGTTACATCATCTAGAAATATTGAACTGTTCGTAGAGCGACCGATCGTCACTGCATCGGTAATCAAAAAGCGCGAGCCCTTCTGTATTCCTGTACTAATGAGAACCATCGCCGAATCCCCGCCAGTTGCAATTACTTGGGAGATTACATCCCGATCAGTATCTGCAAGTGAGGCAAGGTGTTCATCGATCAGACCGGCTGGGGAACTGCCTAATCCTGGTGTTGATAGATGAAGAGTGCTTGTGAGCTCATTTTTAGACTCCATAACCCCTCCTTCACCGTCAACCTGAGGATGACACTAAAGGGGTGAGAGAGTTTGGTCAAGCGGTAATAGTTGCGTACTCGATGTGATCTAAGAGATCACTCGGAGCGGTGGAAACCTCGATAATGGCAAGCCAGCCTGCGCCATAAGGATCGGAGTTGATTACCTCAGGTGAATTTGCTAGTGCATCATTGACACTTGTAACGGTTCCACTTACTGGTGCAAATAACTCTGAAACACTCTTAGTTGATTCAACTTCGCCGCACACTGTGCCAGCCACGACGCTCTGACCGACTTTTGGAAGCTGTACGTAAACAATGTCACCAAGTGCACTTTGCGCAAAGTCGGTGATGCCCATTGTGTAGAGATTGTCAGAGTGAGAAACCCACTCATGCTCTTTTGTGTACTGCAAGCCTTCAGGAATTGT
>Ga0114977_10002160_pt1 | contig 12704 bp, 8 predicted proteins | sample S_130805_MF_Meta_FD_87026 | JGI IMG/M metagenome (GOLD analysis project Ga0114977, IMG submission 87026) | Freshwater microbial communities from Lake Simoncouche, Canada to study carbon cycling - S_130805_MF_MetaG | ecosystem: Environmental > Aquatic > Freshwater > Lake | place: Lake...
AGTCGCAGCGGGATGGGGCGAAGTGAGCATTGGAACGTCCCACGTTCCCTGCGAACGCAGACCCTTCCCGCGGACCCCACCCACGGAACCCACACCTCGACCAACAAACCAAAACAGCCTGTCCCCTTCCAACCTTCCAAACGCTCTTGGAAACCCTTTTCTGATTCCGGCAATTGCAACGGTACTTGCCGACAAGTCATCGGCGACGCACCGTTGTATTCCAGCAAACCATGAAACGCGTGCTCCTCTCCGTGATGTCCGCCGCCCTGGCGACAGTCCTCCTCTCCACACCCGCCTTAGCGGCCGAAAAGAAAGACAAGAAGTCCGACAAGGAGGCGTGGAAGCAACTCTTCGACGGCAAAGACACCTCCCAGTGGCGCGGCTACAAAGCGACCTCGTTCCCAGCCAAAGGTTGGCGTGTCGAAAACGGAACCCTGCGGCACGTGGCCGGCGAAGGCGGCGGCGACCTGATCACCCTCGACAAGTTCAGTGATTTCGAACTGCGGTTTGAATGGAAAGTCTCCCCCGGAGCCAACAGTGGCGTCATTTATCGCGTGACCGAAGACCACAACGCCTCCTACGAAACAGGCCCTGAATACCAGGTGCTCGACGACTCCAAGCACGCCGACGGCAAGAACCCCAAGACCAGCGCCGCAGCGCTCTACGCCCTCATCGCCTGCAACGCCGAGAAAGAACTCAAGCCCGTGGGCGAATGGAACAAGGCCCGCATTGTAGTCAAAGGCAACCAGGCCGAGCACTGGCTCAACAAAAAGAAAGTCGTCGAGTACCAGTGGGGCGGCTCCGAGACCCAGAAGCTCATCTCCGAATCCAAATTCAAAGGCATGCCCGGCTTCGCCAAAAATTCGAGCGGTCACATCTGCCTGCAAGATCACGGCGACGACGTGTGGTTCCGCAATATTAAGATCCGCACCTTCTGAGGATTTGCGGCCCGGCCGCCCAGAACTCCCCATCGCCCCCCTCATCCGAGTGAATCCCATCTATTGGGACTACAACGCCACCACGCCTCTGGACCACCAAGTCCGGCAGGCGATGGAACCGTACCTAGAGAACGTTTGGGGCAACCCCTCCAGCGTCCACGCCGTCGGACGCCGAGCCCGAGCGGCTTTGGACGAATTCCGCTACCGATTGGCAGGAGCCTGGAAATGCAGGCCTAGCGAGGTGATTTTCACCAGCGGCGGAACCGAATCCAACAACCTGGCCGTGTTAGGAACAGCCCGCCTCGGAGGGGCCCAGGGACGCCGCCACCTGGTGGCCTCGCCCGTGGAGCATCACGCGGTGCTGCATGCGTTGAAACACCTCGAAACCCACGAAGGGTTCACCCTCACACTGTTGCCAGTCGATCACCACGGCCGCATCTCCCCCGAGGCCGTGGCCCAAGCCCTTCGCCCCGACACCGCACTGGTCTCCATCATGGCGGCCAACAACGAGACCGGCACCCTTCAACCCGTGGCCGAGATTGGGCGCTTGTGCCGCGAACGGGGCGTGATCTTTCACACCGACGCCGTCCAAGCCTTCGGAAAACTGCCCTTCGAGCGCATCGACCAATTCGAAGCCGACTTAGTATCCGTCTGCGCCCACAAATTCCACGGACCCAAAGGGGCCGGCGCGCTGTTCATCCGCTCTCCCCTGCTCCCACATCCCACGCAACATGGCGGAGCCCAAGAAAACGAACGACGCGGTGGCACTGAAAACCTGACCGCCGTAGCTGGTCTGGTGAGCGCCTTCGAAACCCTAGTTCTTAACCCGGTTTTCCCGACGGACCCATTGAGAGCCTGGACCGAACGCCTAGCCCAGACCGTAACTTCCCTTCCCGGCGTCGAACGCCACGGATGTCCAGAAAATCGCCTGCCCAATACCCTGGCTTTCTCGGTCGAAGGCACCGACAGCATCTCCCTCTTGGCCAATCTGGATCTGGAGGGGGTCTACGCCTCCAGCGGCTCCGCGTGCACGGCCGGATCTGTCGAACCCAGCCATGTGCTCCGGGCTATGGGCGTGCCCGAGTCTCGCGCCAAAGCCCTAGTCCGTTTCTCGCTCGGCCGAGAATCCACCGAGGAGGAAGTGGCTCAGGTCGAACGTCTGCTGCCCGCCGTCATTGATCGTTGCCGGGGGTGACGCTGTTGGAATCTTGCACCCCAAGCGCCGATCCGACCGCCGGCTTCGTAATCCAAGGCGACGGGTCTCCCACGAAATCCGCCAGCATGACCGACTGCTGTGCCGCAGGAATGGGCAGGAACTTGCCGGTGGCCTCAGCATAAGCAACCCCGTCGGGCCCCAAGACCTCCCCGCGGGTCAGGAAGAGCCGCCCTCTACGATTGGCTGTCAGTTCGGCGCGGACCTTCAGAGGAACTCCGGGTGGCACCGACCGCAGGAACCGCACGTTCAACTCGGCTGCGAAGGCGAACGAACGAGTATTCACACCAATGACCCAGGCCATCACCTCGTCCAACACCGTGGAGAGCAATCCGCCATGCACCACGCCAGTGAACCCGCAGTGTTCATCCCGGAACTGAACCAAAACCTCCACACCGCGACCATCGCTGAGAAGGGTCAACCCAAGCCCGACGGGATTTTCAATCCCACAGACAAAGCAACCCCGGGTGACGGGCAGGCTTTTCCAAGAGCCCTCTTTTTCAGCGCGCTCAGGAGGGCACATGACTGAGGGTCATTCCCAAGGCCAGCAGCGCGATTAAGCCAAAGTAGGCGATGCCAATCGTCCAACGTTGCTGAGGCTCGACTTCAAAGAAACGCCGCGACTCCTCATCTCGCGCCCGGAAGAGGGAGAACAATCGAGGCAAACCCATGACCAGCACCATGAGTAGAATTGGGCTAATCCAGCCGCGCGTCATGGCCTCATAAACCAGGTAGGCAATCATCAGGGCGTAGCCCGCCACCCACAGCCAGGGAGATAGTGCGCTGACAATCCGGCCTCCATCTAAGAACCCGACCGGAGCCAGATTGAACAAGTTGAGCGTAAAGCCTGAGTAGGCCAGGGCCGACCAAAAGGGATCGCCCGTGGCTACGTGGATCATGTAGCAGATACCCGCGCCGATCGTTCCAAAAATAGGCCCACCGATGCCCACCACAGCCTCAATCCACGCATTCCGAGGGGCGTCCTTGAGCGCGATGAAAGCACCCATAAAGGGAATGAAAACCGGCGCCCCGACCCGGAGCCCCTGACTTCGGGCGGCCACCAGATGGCCCAATTCATGAACAAAAATGAGGACCACAAAACCCAAAGCAAACTTCCACCCCCACAAGAGGGCATAGGCTCCCACGCTCAGGATCATCGTCCCGCCCGTCTTGAGAAAAACCGGAAGAAACTTCAGGAACGGCATTAGGAGCAAGAGCTTCGATCCGAACTGGGCCACGGTTGCCACCAGCAGAGCGATCGTGCCCCAAAGCCCCTTCTTCTTCTTCGGGGGCGGTACCACCGTCACCGGAGACCGCTCTTGTCCGGAATATCCAGGCAGTAACGGCGGTTTTACGGCGGAGGATGGAGGTTCATCGTCCATAGTGCTGAACCCGACTCCAGTCCGAGGAAAACCGCAATCCAATTGCGGCGTTCCGTGGCGGTATCGAACGCGAGAACCTGTTTAGGGAATGGCGGTCCGTGTCTGCGGACGTGGCGCTTTCGGAGAAATCGCCCTACCTCGGAGGTGTTTGGGTGAGGTTGGGGTTTTTCGGCCACTTAGGGGTCGCCGGAGGACCTTCTAACAACCCCCAGATGTGGCCCGAGGACTTCCGAGATAGGGAGCGATCTCCGAGTGGTCCGTGTCTGCGGCAGTCCAATCTCTGCGGGGGGGGCCGTGTCTGCGGACATGGCGCTTTCGGAGAAATCGCCCTACCTCGGAGGTGCTTGGGTGAGGTGGGGTTTTTCGGCCACCCAGGGTTCAGCGAGGAGGGGAAGCCAGCATTGTCTCTTCGGCGGGGAACGGCGGCTTCCGAGGCGAAGTGAGGGCTTTTTCGACCAAACGACGCCAGGCGGCGCGATCGTTAGGACTCATGGCCTTCCAGCGCTCCGCTCTCCGCAAGAACTGCTCCCGCTCGGCAGGGCTCAGTGCTTCGAATTTCTGGAACCCGCGCACACACCGCTCTCGAGCATCCGGTGTCAGGGCGGCAAAGTCGCTCAAGGCCCGTTCCATTTGATGCCGCTCGGTTTGGGATAGAGTACCCAAGGCGGCCTGACGCTCGTCGGCTGTAAGATCGAAGAACCGCGAAAAGGCGGCCGCCTTCCGACTGCGTTCCGCCAAAGGCAGAGCCAACCATCTCTCCATCTGCTCCCGAGCCATCTGCTGGGCGGGTGGCGAAAGGGTGGCCATATAGGCTTCGACGCGCTGACGATCCGAGGACACCTCCGCTTGGCGGACAAACCACGACAGGCGTCGCTCACTTTCAAGGACATCACGACGCTCGGCCTCGGGCAGTAAATCCCAGGCAGCCAGCCGCTCCTCGATCCAGGGAAGATCTTCCTCAGGCACCGCGGCCATGAGCGGACCTCGCTCCGTTGGAGGCATTGGCAGGAGGGTTCGCAAGGAATCCTGAAACTGAGCCAAACGCAGACGAATCTCACGCTCGTCCGGTCGGAGGGCTCCGAACTCCCGAAGCTTGGCCTCGATGAGCATTCGGGCCGCGGGCGTCTTTCGCGACAACAAGGTCTCCCGTTGTTCTAGGTTGGCAGCCAAGAGTTCCCGAAAACGGTCGGTGGGGGTCCGAACCTTGGGCACCGGAGGCAAGGTGGCCTGTTGAGGCAGGGGTGGACCCGATCGAACCTGAGGTGTTTTCGGTACCCCAAAAGGATGCGGAACCGAAGGAGCGGTCTTTATCTCATGAATCGTCTCACGAGTGGTCTGAGGACGCACTAATTGCTGAACATCTTGCTGAACAACGGACTGCCCAGAATTGGATTGAGGATCTAAAGATTGCCCCAATACCACAGGAACCCCCGCCGAAGCCACGACCAGAAAACCCATCACACAAAGACCTCCAATTCGCAAGAGTGACAAGAGTGGTCTGAAGGGCGTGTTGGCCACAGACAACTGAACGAGACCCTCCTTGGACCTCCGCAACAGAATCTCCTTGAGCATCCTCATAGAACCTCTTTGGGCAGTCTCATGGAACATCCTCGCGGAGGGCCTGCATGAGCGTCACATCGTCGGGAGCGGAGCGGGTCTCCAACAGTTGGACCGCCTCAAAATCCTGCAGGACAGCCACCCCCGGCATCGCAGCAGCGACCGACAACTCGGCAGCCGTTCGGGCCATCGTACCATGTCTGTGGACCTGAACCCGTTGCCAACCCCAGTTGAGGGGAATCGCCACGCAGACCAAGGCGACAGCAATAGGGATCGAGCGCGCCCAAATTCGACGGACTATGCCTGAAAAAAACCGAACCCCGTTCCAAACTCGGGCAATGCCCTCAACCCACCATTTAGAAATCCGCGACTCCTGCTGAGAAGATTCTTGGATGTCGGAAAGGACCCGCGCTGTAAAGTTGCTAGAAACTTTCGGCTTGGGCTGGGAATCGAGAAGATGATTGAGCGCCAATTCCTCTTCTAGACGCCGCGCCTCTAACGGACGTTCCGACAGCTGTCGGCGCCATTGAGCGGCCTCGTCGGCCGACAAACGGCGTTGGGCCACCTCATCCAGCCAGTCTTGGTTCAGTGGAGAGTCCATTGAGAGGTTCTGTTTCAGTCAAAACCAGTCTTTCCGGAAAGTTGCGCTGGGAGCTTCCTATGAGGTTTATCCGGCAAACATCTCAATGACTGACAATCGGCAAACAACCCCTTAATCTAGGGGTTGGTCGTACCGATTGCTTGCCAGATGCAACCCTTGCACACGGAAACAGTGGCTCCTCGTCCCGGCTCCGGCTGGTTGACTGGAGGATTGGCCGTGCTGGATCCACAAGGGCGTATCCTCTCGGTCAACGAGCCCTTGGCCGAATGGCTGGAAGAGACCTCCGAGGGACTCATTGGGCGCGACTGGTCCCAAGTACTGAGCCAGCGCCGCCCGGAATGGGAACCAGGAATTCGGGCATGGACCGAATCGACGGCCGAATTTCGAACCGAAGAACTACCAGGCCCTTCCGACCAGCCTGACGGTTGGATCCGCCTCACCGGGGGCCGCAGCCCCGGCGGACTTTTTGCTCACATCGAATCTTCGGTTCCCCCTCGACCTCGTCTGGAGGAGGAGTCTTGGCCCACAGCAGGTCGCGGCGGCGAGGCAAACCAGCGTCTTCGTCTCCGGTTGCTGCAGGCCGAGGCGCAAGTCGACAACCTGATGCGACGCTGGCCCGGGGTGATCTTCAATCAACGGATTGACATGTCCTTCCACTACGCCAGTTCGCGTCTGGAAGAACTCACCGGAGTCCCTCTCTCGGAGTTCCTTCACCGATCCGACGTGTTCTGGAATGTCATCCACGAGGCAGACATGCAGGAGGTCCAGAGCCACATCCGCCGCGTGATCCGCAGCGAGGTGGGCTTGAGCACCCATTTCCGCATCCGCGATGCGCGAACCGGACGCGTCTCCTACATCTTGGAGCGACGTCAAGCACTGCGCACCGAGAGCGGGCTTTTGCTTGGATTCGAGGGAACCTGGCTCGATGTCTCCCGGCAAACGATCGCGGAGCGACGGCTCAGTTCGGCCGCTTGGCGAGACACACTGGCCACCCTCACCATGGGCATGGCCCACGATTTCGGAAACATCCTCGCCGGCATCCACGCACTGGCCGAGACGTTGGAACCGGTCGAGGGCACCGATGAACCCCTTCGGGAAAGTCTGGATCTGATTAAGCGCAATGCCATGCAGGCGAGCGCATTGGTACGACGGGTCTTGAGCCTCCATCAGGGACGCATTGGCGAATACGGCTACTCCGACCTGAATGAACAAGTGAGTGATCTTTCCGAATTGGTTCGAAAGATACTCCCGCGACGCATCCGCTTCGAATCGGTGCTGGCCTCTCTGCCGCTGCCGGTCTACGTCGATAGCGTCGAACTGCGCCAAGTGTTCCTGAACCTGGTCATGAATGCGGCGGACGCCATGCCGCACAATGGACAACTCTGGTGCTCGACCCATCGAATCACCGAGATAGAGCCGCTATCCCACCTGCAAGGAACCTTCCCCAGGCTGCCGGCTGTCTGCGTGAGCATCCGAGACAACGGCGTTGGAATCCCGGAACGCCATCTGGGGACCATCTTCGATCCATTCTTTACGACCAAGCCGGTGAACAAAGGGTCCGGACTCGGCCTCTACAACGCCCGACTCTTCGTCGAGAAACATCACGGAGCCATCTCCGTAGAATCAATAGAGGGTCAAGGAACCACCTTCCGACTGTGGCTACCCGAGGCCGACTTCACCGAACAGGAACGCGTTCAGGAGGGAGAAGATCGGCGGCGGCGCACCTTGCTGGTGGTGGGAGCGGCCGGTCGCTCCTTGGACACCACGGTTGATTTCCTGCGACGAGGCGGATTCTTCGTTGTTGCCGAGAGCCAGGAGAATCAGGTGCTCGAGATGTTGGATTCCCACGATTACGAGTTCGATGCGGTGCTAGTGCAGGTGGCCGCCGACACTTCGGATCGCATCGGGCAATTGCTCCGTGAAGTCCGCCAACGCAAACCCCCAGTGAAGTCTATCCTGCAAATCATTGGTAAGAATGAAGATGAAGTGCACAGCGCCTGGCTCAAAGATGCCACTCTCATCCTGCCTTCGGACCTTCAGGAGAGCGAGTTTCAGCGCCAGATCGATGAATTGTTCGACCCCTCCACCAGCCGATGAACTCTCCCCACGCCTTGTTTGAGCCCTCTCTCAAGCGAATCCTGGTCGTTGATGACGAGGAGATCGTTCGCATCGCCCTGCGGGAGACGCTGCGGCGGGAGCACTACGGAGTCACGGCCTGCTCATCCCCCGAGGAGGGTCTCGAGGTTCTCAAGACGGAGGCGTTCTCGGTCATCATCTCCGACTATCAAATGCCGGGGATGACCGGCCTGGATTTTCTGGCCCAAGCCAAGCAACTCCAACCCGACGCCACCCGCATCCTCATCACCGCTGTACTCAGCCTCGACACGGTCATCGAGGCCATTAACAAGGGAGAGATTTACCGCTTCGTGGTGAAGCCATGGATCCGGGAAGAACTTCTGGCAACGGTGCGCAATGCCATCCAACGGCATGACCTGATCGTGCGTAACACGGTCTTGCAAGCGACCACGCTAGTGATGAACGAGCAATTAATCTCACTCAACAAGACGCTGGAATCCCGCGTCTCTGTCGAGGCCGATCACCGTCAGCGGCTCTCCGAGATGAACCAAGCGCTGCAACTCAATTTGCATCACTCGGTTCAGCTTTGCCTGAAGGTGCTGCAGTCGTTCTATCCCACTCTAGGCACCCAAGCCCGTCGGGTGCTCGGGCTGTGCCGAGCGATGGCTGACCTCCTGAAGCTCTCCGAGACCGACCGACAGACGCTCGAGTTGGCCGCGTGGCTCCACGACATCGGGCTGGTGGGAACCTCCCGCGGACTCATCCGCAAGTGGATGCAACACTCCGAGGCGCTCAGTCCGACCGAGCAGGCCATCATCGAGCAACACCCAATCCTCGGTGAGGAGTTGGTCGACTTTGCGGCGAATCTAAAGCACGTGGGTCGCGTCATCCGGGGACATCACGAGCAGTTTGATGGACGGGGTTATCCAGACCGACTCTCGGGCAAAGAAATTCCCTGGCTCGCACGGGTCCTTGCCGTGGCCGTGGCCTATGCCGAGCAGCAGGCCCCTCACGCTGCGGCGGTCGAGATGCTCACCTTGGGGAGTGGCTGGCGCTTCGATCCCGAGGCGGTGCAAGTACTGCTCCGCGCCTTGCCCCACGCGTCACTACCACGCCAGGAACGGGAAATTACCCTACCTGAACTTAAACCCGGCATGACGCTGGCGGCCGGAGTGAAGACCTTGTCCGGGATGCTTCTGGTGCCAGAGGGACAAGTCTTAAACGAAGCGCAGGTGGAGGCCATTCACAACCACCACCGCATGAAAGCGGTGAACCCCGTCTTTCTCGTCTTCAGAGACTAACCTCACCGGAGGGGGTGCGACTGAAGACCCGCAAACCGTAGTCACCCCGCCATTCAAGGGTTCGCCCTAGAGCTTACGGAGGCGGATGAACAGCCCAGGAGCGGCATTGGCGGGAAGCTGAATCGAAGTAGGGGCGTTGGTTCCCTCGGTCACCACTTCGGAAACACCCGGCACCGGAACCCACGTCCCACCTAGAACGGTCAATTGCTCAACCCGATAACGCCCACCGGCGATGCCGCTCAAGCGCAATCCCAATCCGCCATCGGGACGCACCAACAAACCCAGGGTAGGCCCCGGCGATCCGACGATCGCATCGCGAACGATGACATCGAACTCCAACGGCGTGGAGACAACCCCATCGCTCACACCAATGCTCACCCGGTTGGTACTGGGTCCCTGAACCTCCGTCGGTCGCCAATTAACGACTCCGTTGGACACGGTCAATCCCCAGGGCCCGCTCAACAAACGGTAAGTCAGAGGTTGGGCCGGCAAATCTGAATCGCTGGCCGAAACGGTGAAGGTCATCAGAGATCCCTCGCTCACCCGGCGGGTGCCCACCACGGTGGTCCACACCGGGGCCGCGTTGGATTCGGCCACCGTCACCTGAAACTCCAAGGCAATGGCCACCACTCCGTCACTCACCCGGAGGCGAACCTGGTTGGTGGAGGGTCCTTGAGCCTCGGTGGGTGTCCAAGAGAGCAAGCCATTGGTGCTCACTTGCAACCCAACGGGTCCTGAATCCAGGGTAAATCTCAAGGCCTGCTGAGGCAGGTCGGCATCCTGTACCGGAAGCTGGAATGATAGCGTCTGACCCTCGGTGGATCGGACGGTGGTGCTCCCGAACCACACAGGGTTTGCGTTGATTTCTTGAACCTGAATGCGCACCCGATTGGTCACCGAAAGAATCCCATCGCTCACCGCCACCACGACGTCATTGGTGCTGGGGCCCTGCGCCTCCGTCGGCGACCATTGCACCAAGCCATCGGCGTTCACGCTCAAGCCGACGGGGCCAGAGAGGAGTCGGTAGACCAAGCTCTGCGCGGGAAGATCAAGGTCGGTGGCTCCTAAGCGGAACTGATAGGGGCTCCCTTCGGAAGTCACCCGTGCCGGTTCGGCACCCCAGACGGGCGATTGATTGATCTCTCGGACCACCAGAGTGTAGTCGCGAGCCACGGCCTCGACCCCATCACTCACGGTAATGCGCACCACATTGGTCGAAGGCCCCTGAGCCTCCGAGGGGCGCCATTGCATCAAGCCCGCTTGTGAAAGACTCAGACCCACCGGGCCACTGACCAGCGTGTAGGCGAGTGTCTGGGCTGGCCTGTCCGCATCGGTAGCCAACACGGAACGCTCCAGCAACGCGCCCTCGTCTAGAGTCAGCGTCGCGTCGCCGGACCAGACGGGGGACTGATTGACCTCGATCACCCGGATCTCCACCAAATTGGTCACGGATACCAACCCGTCGCTGACGGCGACTTGGAGCCGATTAGTACTGGGCCCTTGAGCTTCGGTCGGCGTCCAGCGCACTAAACCGTTGCCGGCTACCGTCAACCCTGCCGGGCCCTCGACCAAGCGGTAGCTCAACGATTGAATCGGATCATCCGCATCGCTGCCCACCAGCTGCCACACCATCTCCTGCCCCTCCAACCCGACCGGGGGAGGATTCTGCAACCACGTCGGCAACTGATTATCCTCATCCACCTGCACCTTGAAGGCCACCCGGCTGGTCAATCGACCATCCGTCGCCTCGGCCACAATAATCCATCGCGTCCCGCCCAAGCGTTCGCCCGGCTTCCAACTCCACTGGCCCGCCGCACTGACCGCAAACCCCGAAGGCCCCTGGATAAGAGACCATGTGAGTGCTCCCTTGAGATCCGGATCCGGCGTCGTCAATGGGCGAACCGTCGGAAAGTTCTCACTGATGGACACGTCAGCGATTGGAATAACAACGGGGTCAATGCCCGTGCCCGCCACCGTAATGACCCCGCGTTTCTGGACGCTGGCCACACCATCACTCACCTCCACCAAAATCGGATACTCACCGACCACATCCGCACGTTTGGGTGTCCACTGAAGAACGCCACCCACCGTGAGGGTCACCCCGTTGGGAGCCTCCAAAAGACGGTAGGACAACGTCTGCTGAGGCAAGTCCGTGTCACGGGCGGTGATCAGTTCCTGCATCGTCTTGGCCTCAACAGCGACCAGTCGCGGGAAGGCGTCAAACACCGGCGAATTGTTCAGGATGGCGGCCGGCACCACCGAGACATCGCCCAGTCGATAATTGGCGCTCGAAGAACCCGTGATCGTAGGTCCGATGGGAATCACCGTCTTACTAACTCCCATCAACGGATCGTTGAAGCGCGCCTCGGTCAGTTGCAGCGCCACTGAATCGCCCGCAACAACCCCATCCAACCCCCGGGACAGCACGGTCGCCAGCGTCGAGCCATCAAACGGCTTGTCTTGGACAGTGACGGTGCCACGCAGCGTCTTGGGCTGGATTTGCATGGCTCCTGACAAGACTCCCAAGTAATTGGCACTCGAGGCCCGGGCCGCGATAGCGTAAGTCCCGGCAGCCACAGGCAAGTCGGTCCGCCCGTTGTAGGTGAGCGACACCGGAACTCCCTCGGGCACGGTCACCGCATACACCGGAAGCCCTGATCCGGTGTAGGTCTGGAGGGTGCCCGCCAATTGAATCAAGACCGGAGCAGGAACAATGTCAGCCCGAAGACCTGTCGGTGCAATCAACCGATAATTGCCAGCTGAGGCACCGGCCAACTGAAGACTCGCACTGACAACAATGTTCGCGCCCACAGAACTCTGCGCAAAGCCCGCAGAGATCACGTCGGCTTTAATGGAATCTCCTGGCAACACATTGACCCAGGAATTCAAACCCGAGAGCTCAGCCAGAGCAGTGCCGTCGTAATTCTTGGATACGGCCGCCACAGCAGACAACGAGACCGGACGGGGCAAAATGTCCGCGGTCAACGTCAGTGTGGAGGCCACGGAGTAGTTACCGGCCTTGGCCCCACTCAACAAATAGCCGGACACCGATACGAGCTTGCTAGCTCCCGCAGAAACGTTCGCAAACTGACCTACCATTCGCCCGGTCAGGCTGACTGCGTCGGTGCCTACCACACCCACCAACACGGGTGTACCGCTCACCGTTGCCAAGGTCGTTCCGTCGTACTCCTTCGACGACACGCTCAGTCCACTCACCGTCAGCTCCTTCTTCCCGAACAGCATCGTCAACGTCCCAGTGGCGGTTCCCGCTGCGTTGCGCGCGCTCACCGTCACCGAGGAGGATCCCACCTGACCTGCTATGCCGGTGATGACTCCCGTGGTCGTGTCCAATACTAACCCCTCAGGCAATCCCACCGCTGCATATCCCAGGATTGATCGGCCACTGGCTTCGATCCTCCCGCTCACCGCACTCCCATACGTCCCGGCTAGGCTCCCCGCAGACACCGTCGGCGGCTCCAGCGCCGGTTCACCATTGGCCAAAATCAATGCGTGCTGCCCACCAGCACTCACGCTTCCCACCACCAGTCCATCCCGGATCTTTCCGCGCACTCCGGCCACCGCCTCATACTCATCATCCTTCGTCCCCTCTCCCAACTGACCCGATTCATTGGCTCC
>Ga0114977_10002161_pt1 | contig 12701 bp, 7 predicted proteins | sample S_130805_MF_Meta_FD_87026 | JGI IMG/M metagenome (GOLD analysis project Ga0114977, IMG submission 87026) | Freshwater microbial communities from Lake Simoncouche, Canada to study carbon cycling - S_130805_MF_MetaG | ecosystem: Environmental > Aquatic > Freshwater > Lake | place: Lake...
AACTTCGCGCTAGCGAGGGTGAAGAATTTTTTGGTGAAGGAATCCTTGCAGTAACCAAAGCACTTCTTCAATCAGGTGTTGCATATGTTGGCGGTTATCAAGGCGCGCCGATCTCACATTTAATGGATGTATTAGGCGACTCGAAAGAAATTTTAGATGAGCTTGGTGTTCACTTTGAAAATAGTGCGTCCGAGGCAACAGCAGCAGCATCGCTAGCAGCATCTGTTTATTATCCATTGCGCGGAGCAATTACTTTTAAATCTACCGTCGGAACAAACGTAGCTTCAGATGCGCTCGCAAATTTGGCATCTGGTGGCGTTACTGGTGGCGCACTAATTATTGTTGGTGAAGATTACGGTGAAGGTTCTTCAATCATGCAAGAGCGTTCGCATGCCTTTGCGATGAAATCTCAAATTTGGTTATTGGATCCACGACCTAATCTCACAGCGATTGTGGATTCAGTTGATATCGGTTTCCGACTTTCAGAAGCAAGTAATTCACCAGTGATGTTGCAATTGCGTTTACGTTCTTGCCATCTACATGGTCGCTTTATTGCAAAAGATAATGTGAAGCCAGAATTTACACTTCGTGATGCGATGGAAAATCCAATTCGTGATACCAATCGAATTGTTCTTCCACCAGCAAGCTTTATGCACGAACAAGAGAAAGTAACAAAACGTTGGCCGGCTGCAGTTAAATTCATTAAAGATAATAAGATCAATGAATTCTTTGCTGATGGAACTCAAGACTTCGGAATTGTTATGCAAGGCGGGCTCTACAACACCGTAATCCGCGCGCTACAACTGCTTGGATTATCTGATGTTTATGGCAACAGCAAGATTCCGCTTTATATTCTTAACGTTACATACCCAATTGTTGATGATGAAGTTGTTGAATTCGCCAAGAGTAAGAAGGGGATCCTTCTAGTTGAAGAGGGCCAGCCTGATTACATCGAGCAGAATATAAATGCGATTTTGCGTCGCGCTGGAGTCCATACGGCACTGCATGGCAAAGACTTATTGCCAGTAGCAGGCGAGTACACACCTGCATCTGTAACAAAAGGAATTTTAGATTTCGTAAAGAAGTTTGGTCCGCAATTACTTGATGAAGGTAATTTGCCGGCAATTGTTCGCCCAGATGGCGACAAACCGAATTCAATTACATCAGTTGCACCAACTGAACAAATTCATGGTCGCCCACCTTCATTCTGTACTGGCTGTCCAGAGCGCCCGATCTTTACTGCATTGAAATTAGCCGAGAAGGAAACTGGAAAACATCACATCTCTGCAGATATTGGTTGCCATCTCTTTTCAATTTTGCCACCGTTCAATATTGGTGCAACAACAATGGGTTATGGTCTTGGCGCCGCTGGAGCATCAGCACTTCATGATTTAGATAGTGACAAACGCACCATTAGCTTTATGGGTGATGGTGGATTTTGGCACAACGGTTTAACAAGCGGAATTGGTAACGCAGTATTCAATAAGAGTGATGGTTTAGTTGTTGTTGTAGATAACGCATATAGCGCTGCAACTGGTGGGCAAGATCTGCTTTCATCTTCAGCATCTAGTGAAATTAGATCTACCAAGCATCCAATTGAACGCGCCGTTCGCGGAATCGGCGTTGAATGGGCAAAGACCGTAACTAATACATTCAAAGTTAGTGATATGAAGCGAATATTTAAAGATGCGCTAACAACTAAAGAATTAGGGCCTAAAGTCATCGTCGCACAGAGCGAATGCACACTTAACAAAACTCGTCGTGAACGTCCATTGATGGCAAAGCGAGTTAAAGAAGGAAAGCGCGTAGTTCGTGAACGTTTCGGAGTAGATCCAGATACATGTACTGGTGACCACTCTTGTATCCGTTTAAACGGTTGTCCATCACTAACAATTGCTGCTAACCCTGATCCAATGCGAAAAGATCCAGTAGCGACTGTTCTAAATACCTGCGTAGGTTGTGGACTTTGTGGCGAGGCAGCACATGCCGCAGTTCTCTGTCCTTCTTTCTATAAGACTTCAATTATCAGCAATCCAAGTATTTGGGATCGTACAAAACTTCGTATGCGCAATTTAATTATCGGTGCACTTCAAAATGGAATTGAGCGCCGCTTAGCAGGGATCAATGCCTAATTTAAGTACCCCTCACAATCGTCCAATTACTCTCGCACTGCTTGCAATGGGTGGCGAAGGTGGCGGAGTTCTTGCCGACTGGGCAATTGATATGGCCGAGCACAATGGTTTCTTTGCGCAGACAACTTCAGTTCCAGGTGTTGCACAACGAACTGGAACAACTGTTTATTACTTAGAATTTTTCCCTGATGATGGCGCTGGAAAACCAGGAGTTCACGAACCAGTTCTAAGCACAATGGCAACACCAGGTGAAGTGGACATTGTTGTTGCTTCAGAGCTAATGGAAGCTGGACGTGCAATCTTTAGAGGTTTTGTAACTTCAGATGTAACAACATTTATTACTTCGACACATCGCGTTTACTCAATGACCGAGCGAACTTCAATGGGCGATGGACGTGTTGATTCACAAGAGATAATTAAATCTGCACAAGCTTCGGCGAAGAGATTCATCGCAGCAGACTTTGCAAAAGTTGCCGAAGAATCTGGCAGCGTTATTTCAGCGGCGCTCTTCGGTGCTATTGCGGGCAGCGGCTCACTTCCATTTAGTAAGGAAGAATTTGTAGCAGCAATTGAACGCGGTGGCGTAGGAGTAAAAACTTCAGTAGCTGCATTCGATAAGAGTTATGAGATTGCAAAGCAAGCAGTCGCAGATTTAGAGAAACCAAAAGCAGCTGGCGTTCCAATTCAAATCGGAAAGCGTCCAGTAGAGCCTGGTGAAATTAGCGCAGAAGAAGAGTTAGCCATTATTAAGGATCCAGCATCAGTTGTTGGATCAAAGTTAAAGTCGCAAGCAGCGCAAGTTAAAGCAGATTTTCCAGAACCTGCTCGAGTTATGGTTATCAATGGCGTAAAGCGGACCGCGGATTATCAGAGCATTGCATATGCAGATCGCTATTTAGCAAGACTTTCGAAAATCAGAGAAGTTGAAGCGAAGTTCGGTAACGGCACCGCCCAATTATTAAATGAAACCGCACGTTACACCGCGCTCTGGATGACATACGAAGACACTATTCGCGTTGCTGATTTGAAGACTCGACGTTCTCGTTTTGAACGCGTAAGTACTGAAGCACGCATTGGTAGCGAACAAATAATGGAAGTCCGTGAATATCTCCACCCAATGTCGGAAGAAATAGCAGATACCCTTCCAACTCCAATTGGTAAGTGGATTCTTCGCACCAAGCCTGTTACTAAGACAATTGAGAAGATAAGTGCGGATGGAATAATTTTAAATACCGCGTCAATCGGTGGCTACATACTTCTTTATTTTGTTGCTCGATTGAAGCCAATACGTCCACGTTCATTGCGTTTCAATCTCGAGCAAGAGCGAATTGATACCTGGCTTTCAAAGATCGTATCTCTAGCACCAATTAATTACGCCTTAGCTTGCGAAGTAGCCGAATGCGCAAATGTAATCAAAGGTTATGGCGATACTCACCGCAATGGTTGGCGCAACTTCACTGCGATCATGGCAGAGGTCGATAAAGTTTCGAAGAATCCAGATGCCGCTGCTCGTATTAAAGAACTCCGTCTCGCCGCACTTGCCGACGAAGACGGAACTAAATTACGTAATTATTTAAACGCTTAAACTTCGCTGAACTTACTTAAGAATTTCTAGTATTGAATCGGAAGTTCTCACATCTCCAAATTGCTGGATGATTGATTCAAGAGTTGCTTGATGCTCATCATCAGAAAGAGCTGCACAGCAATCTTCAACCATTACAATTTTGAAATCGAGCATCATCCCATCGCGTGCGGTTGATTCACAACAAATGTTTGTCTTGGTACCAGCAATTAGAATTGTGTCAACACCTAAATTTCGAAGTACTCTTTCAAGTGATGATGAACCTGAAATCAAGGCGCTGTAGCGATTTTTAATAATAGTTATATCGCGATCTTCTACAATTAAATCTTTCCAAACTTTTTGCTTTTCAGGACTTAGACTGGCAATAGTTCTACTCTTAACCTCGTCTGCAACTACATTGTTAAAGAACAACTCCCAATCGCTTTTATCGCCGACTTGGGAATTAGCGTGAAGCACCCAAATAACCTGCCCACCTTTTTCTCGCAGCGCCTTAGCAAATTTATTTATAGGATCTACAATTTCACGGGATTGGGGAACTTCCGCAGGCGAGTTTGGTTCACAAAATGTGTTCTGCATGTCAATAACGACGAGCGCGGTCTTACTTGCATCTAATTCATTAAACCAGTGGTACTTCTTGCGGCGTGCAATTACCCGATCAACTATATGTTGGCGAACTCCAACTTTATGCATGAGGCTCTCTCCTTTAGTTGCTTATTACATCATCGAGAAATGGATCCTCTGGAAGTGCGGTCTCAGAATCTAATAAGGCCAGGCATTTAGGGCAAGAGAAGTGTCTGATTTCAACGTTCATATGGGTTGAAGAGGTCGAGCCAGGAATATCAGCCACTTTTGTAATCGAAATTGCCGCTAAATGTTTCCAAGGTTGACCAGAGGGACCAATTTTTGCAGAACATTTTGCACAACACGTGAAACCATCACTGATAATCAATGTACCGGATTGGCGTGTGCTCATTTTTGTGAAGCTTTCTCGGTGATTCTTTCACTCTTTAGAGAATTTCTAAGTTCAGTAGTTTTTTTAGCGTCTACCAAGTTATTACTGATCACAACGCCATATATTTCTTTCGCCGCTTGCGGTGAAATCAAGCGATTAATCACATCTGCTAGCACTGCGCTAGGTTCTCGATCAAGGGCATCACCAACTCCGCCACCACCATTCCAGCGGACATAAAGTGCATCATTTCCCATCAATGGGAATACGCCCCAACTGATTGATTCTTTCTCTCCCGGAATTGAACTAAGCGATTGCGAGAAACAATTGTGGCTAGCCTTTGAATCATCATTATGCACCCAAACATAATCATTTAGCGCACCAGGATTGCCACCATTTAGACCTTCACTCTGTGGAAATTTTGATCCTTTCCCAGATAGCACATAGTGCAGACCGCCATCGGGCGCATCGTGTGGAACAAGAGCAATCTCGCCACCTGTGCCACCGCGGAATTCACCGCCACCACCAGAATCTTTTAAGCGACGCCGGAATAGATATCGAACAGGGAACATTGCTTCTACTGTTTCAACATTCGCCATTCTGGAAATCGGATTCGGAATTTCTCCGCCAATGTCCACACCGTCAGCAAATGTGCGGGCTCCACCAGCACCAGCAAAAGTTTCAGTGAGAATCCCGATGGCATCGCCACCTCTTTGATTCCTTCCAAACATGAAGACTGCGAAGTGATTTGCATGCCAAACTGCACTTGTCTGGTCGACGTACTTATCATGTGAAGCAAGCATCTTTGCGATTGTGGTGCAGGCAGCGTTATTAACAGATTGAATTGCTCCTACAGTTGCTACCGAAACCGGAGAAGGCTTCGTGCAATTTACGATTGAGCCTTCGGGTGCAATAACTTTGATTGGGCGAATTACACCTTCATTCCAAGTTATGTCATAACAAAGGAGTGGGAAAAGTGGTGCAAAGAGACCACCAAGTGAAGCCCACTTTGTGCAATTTACAGAATATTTTGATTCTGGTGATGATCCCGTGAAGTCGAAGGTGAGTTCATCATCTTTCTTTGTCATTTTTAGTAGAACCTTATAAACCTCACCTTTTACATCAAAATACTGACGTGATTGCCAAGAGCCATCTGGCAATTCGCGCAATCTTTCGCGCAAGCGAGATTCTGATTGCGTTACTAGTGATTTACAAGTTTCTTGAAATGTTGGAAGTCCATATTTTTCAACTAATGCAACCATTCGATCTTTCGCTACGTTGTTACAAGCGATCATTGAGCGTAAATCCAAAGCGACCATCTCAGGTCCTCGAACCATGTTTAGTAAAGTATCCCAAACATCTTGGCGAAGATTTCCGCGGTCAACCAGTTTTAATCCAGGTGAGCTAAATCCTTCGGAGAAAACATCCTGAGCATCTGGCGCAAATCCACCAGGATTCATCGCTCCAATGTCATAGACATGTACAAAGCAAGCGCTCCAGGCAATCAATTCGCCTTTGTAATGAATTGGTGAAACCAAATAGATATCAGAAGTGTGGAGCGCAGCAGTAAAGGGATCATTTAAAAGGAAGAGATCACCTTCATTAACATCTCCTTCGAATCTCCTAATAATTGATTTACATGCTTCTGCGGCGCTTGTTAAGTGATGAAGAAATCCAACACCACCTAATAACAACGTTCCATCTGCTTCATACAATGAGACCATCAAGTCGTGGCCTTCATTAGTAATTGCACTTCCCGATACATGCTTGAGAGTAATTACCGCTTCTTCTACAACTCGATAGAGTCTATGGCGAATAATCGAAAACGTAATTGGATCCATTTATATTCTCCTCAGCCCAACTCGATAACGATGTTGCGATATTGATCCATCACAGATTTCTGATTGTCTTGAACAACTATTGTCGTAATTGGCGTATGGATAACGGCGGGACCATTCACAATATTTCCAGGGTTCAATAGCGTGAAATCATAAATATTTGATTCAACCATTGCAGATTTAGCCTCGACAAATATCTCTCGTCGCCCAGTCAAGGCAGCGCTTGAGTCCTCGCCTACGGTTTGGGCGGCGCTCATATCCGGATGCTCTAATAGTCCTCTCGCCGTTAATCTGAATTGAGTCATTTCAATTCCAGCTTCGCGGAAAGCTGATCCTTTTCCATATTTTCTCTCGTACAACGTCTCAAAATCGCGAGAAAGTATTTCTAGACCTTCAGTAGTTAATGGGAGCTGTGCTTTTAACGGCGTAGTAACTTCATGAACCTGTCTGGAATATCGAAGATCAACTGACCAATCTAAAATAACTTTATCGCCAACAAATCCTTCAGCGGCTAACGCCTTTAGCGCCTTCTCCTTCATGGGCTCAAATAATGGTGGGAACTCGCTCAGTGGTGCGGGCATAGGTAGAGTTTTTACAACACTGTATTCATGAACAATATCTGCAGAAATCAAACCAAATGCGCAGTTTACAGATGCTGTGTAAGGGATAACAATTTTTTTAACTCCAAGCTCTGCACCAAATGTTGCAGATACCATTCCACAACTTCCACCAAAGGCGTGCATCACAAAATCTCTAGGGTCTAATCCACGTTCAACGGTAATCTCACGGATTAAATCGGTAATTTGCGCAGTAGCGATTCTAAATATTCCGTATGCAGCCTCTTCGACGCTAAGTCCCAATGGCTTTGCAATCTTTGCATCAAAAACCCTTCTTGCCGCCTCTTTATCAAGGTTCATAGATCCGCCAAGAAAAATATTAGGATCCATATATCCAATTAACATGAATACATCGGTAAGTGTTGGTTCTTCGCCACCCATTCCATAACAAACAGGACCTGGCCTAGATCCCGCAGAACGAGGTCCAACTCTTGGAATTTTTGTTTCTTCTTCAATCCAAACTATAGATCCACCACCAGCACCAATCGAGACCACTTCAATTTTTGGTTGGGTGTAATGAAAGCGATCAATCATTGGCTCTCGCGCATATTCAATCTGCCCGCCTTGAATAACGCTAACTTTGAAAGTAGTCCCACCCATATCAGTAGCAATTACATCTTTTTGCTTCAATAAATCTCCGAGCGCTTTACTTCCGATAACACCCGCAGCCGGACCACACTCAAGCATTCCGATAGCTCTATCTGCTGCTTCACTAGCGAGTAGAAGCCCACCGTAACCTTGCATGATCATTACGGGCCCCAAGTAGCCGTTACTCTTCATAAGATCAGCAAGATTCTCAATGTATTGCCGTGCAATTTCACCGGCGTATGCATTAATTACCGTTGTTGAAGTTCGTTCATATTCCCCAGGAGTTGGCGCGATGTGGCTAGAAATCGATGTATAAATATCTGGATTGATTTCATTAACCAATTCTTGAGTCCGAATTTCATTTTTTTGATTATAAAAAGACCACAGATAAGAGATTGCAATCGCATCTACGCCCTCAGCTATCAATTTCTTAATGGAATCCCGAGTAGCTGATTCATCTAACTCTCTAATTATTGAACCCTTGTAGTCAGTTCTTTCAGGAACACCATAAATAAGGTTTCTTTCAACTAAAGGCGCAGCTCTATCTGTTTTCACCATGTTCTTCATACGCTCTTCAGTTAGTCCAGCCCAACGTCCGTAGCCGCCGCGCGTAACTAAGAGAGTATCTTCAAAGCCCTCAGTTGTTAATAGACCAACCTTTGCGCCATCACGAGTAAGAATTGCATTATCAACAACTGTAGAACCATGAACAAAGAGCGAAGTATTTGCTAGAAGTTCCGAAACTGAAATTCCCATCTGGTCGGCTGCTGATTTAATTGAATCCAAAACTCCGGTAGCAAAATCTGGCGGGGTTGATAGCGCTTTTCCAAGAATTACAGGTTCCCCAACTGCAAAAACAACAGTATCTGTACAAGTGCCACCAACATCGGTGGCGACAAGGTAAGACTTTACTGTTTTCATCACTCAACAACCTCCGAAAATTACATTATCAATTGTTGAACTCTATTTTTCAGAAATTGAATAGTCAATAGGTTGGAGCAATTTCACAGCGTCAAAAACTAAATTACGTAATTACTTAAACGCTTAAACTTCACCAAATATCTGAGTTATCTGCTCAAATGACATTGCATTTTTAGCTGCTGCAGCTTGTTGCTTCTCACGTTCTAAGTTTCTTTCTAACTGAATTTTTGCAGCAACATATTGCTTTGGCCAAGGAACGCCGGCATACCCACTCTTTGCACCTTCAGTAAGAATCCAAGCTGGGTTCGCCAGATGCGGTCTTGCAACTGCACAAAGATCGGCACGACCAGCAGCAATGATTGTGTTTGCATTGTCAGCTTCAAAGATAGCTCCGACAGCGATCGTTGGAATACCTACTTGATTTCGGATTCGATCAGAGAATGGTGTTTGGAACATCCGGCCATAAATTGGCTTCTCTTTCTTGCTAACTTGGCCAGAAGAACAGTCAATAATGTCAGCGCCAGCGGCTTTAAATGCTTTTGCAATCTCGACAGCATCAACAGGTGTAATTCCACCGGGGGTCCAATCATGTGCTGAAATTCGAACACTTATTGGTTTACCTTGTGGCCAAACTTCACGAATCGCCTTAAAGATTTCAATAGGGAAGCGCATTCTATTTTCGAATGAACCACCATATTCATCAGTGCGCTGATTAGTTAGTGGAGAAATAAATGAAGAGAGTAAATAACCGTGAGCAGCGTGGAGTTCGAGCCAATCAAAACCAGCTTCGTCCGCATCTTTCACTGAACGAATAAAATCTGCCTTTACTCGATCCATATCTGCGCGATCCATCTCGCGAGAAGTCTGCGATACATCTTCAATATATTGTTGTGGTGAGGCGGAAATAATTGGCCAGTTACCCTCTTTGAGCGGCTTATCAATTCCTTCCCAAGCAAGACGTGTGGATGCTTTAGCACCGGCATGGCCGATCTGCATTCCAATTTTTGCCTCAGAGTTTGAATGAACGAAATCAACTATTCGTTTCCAACCAGTTAAATGTTCTGGTTTATACATTCCTGGACAACCAGGTGTAATTCGACCATCTGCACTAATGCAAGTCATCTCGGTCATTACGAGAGCAGCGCCACCCATAGCTCGCGCACCAAGGTGCACTAAGTGATAGTCAGCGGGCAATCCATCAACAGCAGAATATTGCGCCATCGGTGAAACGACGATGCGGTTTGCAAGAACTACATCGCGAACTTTGAATGGTGTAAACATCGGAGGAATATGCGCACCTGATTCTGGAAGTGGGACACCAGCTTCGGCAAAAGCTTTAGTAGCAAACCACTTTTCATAATCTTCGACGAATTTTGCATCACGTAACTTCAAATTTTCGTGAGAAATTCTCTGGCTTCGAGTTAATAATGAATAGTTAAATTGTTCTGGTTCCATGTGGGTGTATTGCGCGGCATTTTCAAACCATTCCATCGCATTCTTAGCTGCACTTTGGATTTTAATGACCTCAACTCCACGAATAGCTTGATAATCCGCGAGAATTTCCGCCATTGTTCTATCCTTCGATTCGCCCATAAATTTCGCTAAATCAATCGCATCTTCCATTGCAAGCTTGGTACCAGAACCAATGGAGAAGTGAGCGGTGTGAGCGGAGTCGCCCATCAAAACAACTGGAACTTCTTTGCCATTTATTGTGTTCCATTGTGTCCAGTTTTCACAGATAACTCTGGGGAACTTGATCCAGTTTGCAGAACCGCGAAGGTGAGTGGCATTGCTCATTAACGCAGCGCCTTCTAAATCTTTTGCGAATAATTTCTCACAGAACGCAATCGCTTCTTCTTGACTCAAATCTTCTAGTCCAGCACGCTTCCAAACATCTTCTGGAGTTTCAACAATAAATGTTGAAGTGTCACCATCGAATTGGTAGATATGCGCTTGGAACCAACCAAATTCAGTTTCTTCGAATGAAAAGGTAAAGTCTTTAAAAATTTTCTTAGTTCCGAGCCAGACGAATCGACATACCCGAGTGTCAATATCTGGTTTATAGGTTTCGGCATATCTTGTTCTAATTGCAGAATTCAAACCATCAGATGCAATTATTAAGTCAGCATCATATTCAGCAGCTATTGCTTGATCATCTTTAACTTCTGTTTCGAAAACTAATTTAACGCCGAGCTCTTCACATCTCTCTTGCAAAATATTGAGTAGTCGCTTGCGTCCAATTCCACAGAATCCATGTCCACCTGAAATCATGCTCTTACCTTTTATTCGAACATCAATATCATCCCAGTGGTTGAATGATTGAAGAATAGTTCTGGCAGTTGGTTCATCAGCGCGAACAAAGTTTGAAAGCGTGGCATCAGAGAAGACAACGCCCCATCCAAATGTGTCGTAAGGTCGGTTACGTTCGATGACTGTTATCTCATGCGTTGGATCCTGCTTCTTCATTAAGATTGAAAAATAAAGCCCAGCAGCACCGCCACCAATACACACAATCTTCATTCGTAGACCATTGCCCCTCGATAAATCTGCCAACTACATATGACAGTTATTTGACTATCGTCAATAATAGGTGAGGTATCCTAATTTCGCTAGTGGATTTCAACCATTGGTTTTCGGGGTTTGGGGAGTTAGGGTTAGGCATATGAATACCGATCGCTTCAAGGGCAAGAGCATTTTAATAACTGGTGGCGCCGGTGGACTTGGTAGCCAAATAGCCAGAAGTGTAATCGCGCAAGGTGGAAAAGTTGGAATTCTCGATACAAATGAGAGTGCTATTCAAACTCTTGTTAAAGAATTAAATTCGAGCGGCGCAGTTGCTGCGGGTCAAAAAGTAGATGTCAGAGATGCTAAATCTGTAGACACAGCTGTCAACGAATTAGCAAAAACTCTTGGAAGTGTTGATGTTTTAATTGCAGCAGCCGGTGGGTCACTTGGAACCCCTCGTGATCTCGATGATATTTCTGAAGATGATTTTGATTTGGTAATGGATGTCAATGTAAAAGGAACTTTTAATTGCGCTAGATCTGTAATCCCACACATGAAAAAATCTGGTGGTGGTTCAATTGTTACATTCTCTTCAATTGGTGGCCGAAGTGCTAGTCCAGTAACAGGTGTTCCTTATGCAACAGCTAAAGCTGCAATTCTTGGGTTAACTCGCAGACTTGCAAAAGAAGTTGGTGAATTCAACATTCGAGTAAATGCCATCGCACCTGGATTATTCTTAACTGATCGCCTAGAAGGTATGTTTAAAGAGATGTCTAAAGCTGATCAATCTGAAGTTATTAACGCAATTCCACTTGGCAGAATGCCAGCATTGCAAGAGTGTGTAGATCCAGTTTTATTTTTAGCAAGCAATGAATCCTCATATATAACCGGAACCGTATTAGATGTTAACGGTGGCCGGCTGATGCCAAACTAAAGCGAGCGGAGAATAAAATGGCTTACGGTCCAGATCAGATCCTAGAAGGCGCAGGGAATTCGGATTACGAACGTTATATCCGCACAGTTGAGTTATTAAATCTGCAGCCACAACCTGAAACCTGGAAGCACCGTGATGAACTGCTATTTACCGTTGTTCACCAATCTTCAGAACTTTGGTTAAAACATTGCACTGCAGAGGCCGTTCAAGCAGTTGCACACTTAAAGAAGGATGAAATTCGTCCGGCACTTCGCTTATTTCCACGCATGATGTTGGCCATTAAGTATTGCCATGATGCTCTAGATATGTTGGAGCAGATGTCTCCTTGGGATTACCAACAAGTGCGTCGTGCACTTGGGCACGGTTCAGGCTTTGATTCACCAGGTATGAACTCAATTCGTAAAGCTATACCTAGTCTTGGCGTTGAGTTCAAGCGACTTCTTGCGAAAGAGAATTTAGATTTAGTTCAACTCTTTGTGCGTCACACCGAATTCGAAGATCTTTATCTGCTTGCCGAAGCTCTCGTCGAACTTGATGAACGCATGTATTTGTGGCGCCATCGCCACTTCAAAGTTGTTGAAAGAAGTATTGGGCTAAAAGTTTCTGGAACCCAAGGAACACCAGTTGAAATTCTT
>Ga0114977_10002163_pt1 | contig 12691 bp, 9 predicted proteins | sample S_130805_MF_Meta_FD_87026 | JGI IMG/M metagenome (GOLD analysis project Ga0114977, IMG submission 87026) | Freshwater microbial communities from Lake Simoncouche, Canada to study carbon cycling - S_130805_MF_MetaG | ecosystem: Environmental > Aquatic > Freshwater > Lake | place: Lake...
AAAACCAGAAACGGATTGGGCGAAGCGGTGGTGCTGCCAGCCCGGGACGCTGATACCATTTTAGGGCGAGCTAGAATGGTTCAACGATATTCTGGACGTACTAATGAGATTGGACTGGATATTCGTTTGATAACGATGAGCGAAAAAAGTTGCCTGATGGAGGGAAAATTGGTTGTAATGGTTTTACGGGTGAGTTTTGTATGCTGGGTTGCAATTCCCCGGCCTTAGGAATCCCAGTGTGGATGTGAACCCGTGCGGGGGGGATTGAAGCATGTGGACAGGGAGCAAAGTAGCATCGATAAAGAATCTCGAACCGGAGACCAACGCGTTCAGTGGGCGAGGATATCCTATGCCGTAGCGTTCGAGGTTGACTTGTTCGAAATAGAGTGGGTTATGAGAAAACGCAGGTGAATTCCAGGGCAGCGAGGTGGCTCCCCACAGTCCATAATCGCGAGGATCTTGGGCCTGCATTGGAGTGGTGGCATCACCTTTATTGTCCAAAAGCTTCGATACGGAATCTGGGTTTTTGACCACGCGACGGATGTCGAGTCGTTGAAAGATTTCGGAAGGGTTTACCGGTTGATTGAGGTTTTTGATCCCTTCCATGGAGAGCAATTCCAAAGGTGCATCGCTTCCGATTGTACGGGTTGGGCTTTTGGGAGTGGCATTTGGAACTTCTCCAGAAGCATCATCGGGAGCCTCTAAGGTTGGTGGTTTTGGGCGAGGCAGACTCGGCAGAGGGGTGAACGAAATAGCAGTTGCTGGTTGGATAGTTGCAGCGGAAGCTTCCACTACTTTGACGGTATCTTCAGCACCCGCAGGGTTGTTATTTGTAGCGCCAAGAACGGAAGGCAATGGAATGAACCTCGAAGCCTTCGCCAGGACAGGTTCTTGAGCAAGTCCCGAGGAAATAGAGCCTACGAGTGAAAGGGATACCCACAAGGTTGTTCGCAAAGACGATAGAAGCGGGTCATTCATCATTAAGTCGTCCGCGATGATTGGGTATGGGATAATGCTAGAGGATTGCCGCACGGATTCGGCAATATTGCCGTTTATCGATGCGATTGGTCTTCATCGTTTTTATCGGTTGATGCGATTGCCATCGATTTGAGTTTTTTACCGGTTTTCCTAAGGATAGTGAAGGTAAGCGTCACCGAGCACTAGCGTTTGCGGAAAATGGTACGATTATGTCAAGTTAACGGGCACCCATGCGAAACGGGTTGTAGAGTTGTGAAATAAAAGTTGAAACTGGACTCTCAATAAGGTTTGTACCATACTGGTGAGGATCCATGTTTGTTTTTGAGACCGGCAACAGCATCTTGAGTCAAGCTCCACGCAACTTAATCCTGGTCATTATCGATGGCCCCAAAAAAGGGGAAAAGGTAGTGCTGCGCCCAGGAGAGGTATGTGTCGTCGGAAGGACAAGTGCGGCGAACCTAGCTTGCGAAGACCAGTACATGTCCTCAAAGCATTTTGAGGTCGTCAATCGAATAGAAGACTTTTCGGTTCGCGATTTGAACAGCCGCAACGGCACGCGGGTGCGTGACGAATCTATCTCTGAGTTATCGCTAACGCACTCTAGTACAGTAAAAGCCGGAACAAGCATTTTCGAGCTTGCATGGGAACATACGCATGAAGAGTGGGGGACCCAAATGGGGTCGTCTCTCTCCATGAAACGAAATTCGATCTTCAACGGTCCTAACAGCGCTTTATTAAATCGGAATTCATCCGCTGCATACAGCACCGCTCCTGGTGAACAATCCCATCACTCCGATTTAAATTCGCACAGTGGAATCGGATCGCACGAGAGTAATTCCGTCGACTGCTTGCATTCAGCGATCTTCGCCGATCAGTGCTTACGAGTCTTTCATCCACCAACCGGACCAATACCTAACGATCCCTTATCAAGCGAGTCGCTAACGGGTGGCAGAGAAGGGGTTGGAGAGGGGTTCAAGCGTCTTTACTGTAGACAGACAGGTTTAGGCGGCGGTTCGATCTTCTTTCACGAAGGACTCCTCGGGAATTTCAGTTTCTTCGCGATTGCTAACTTTGCAAAGCTCGGAGTTGATAACCCAACAAGCCTTCCTTGGTATCCTGTATATCCAGGATTGGATCTGCAATCACGCTGCTCACCGGTAGCCATCGCGAGAAAACCCTGGTTGGAATCTTGTCAGGCTCGATGGGGCAATCGACTTGCATCCTACGATAGCCTGATGATTTTACTCACGGAAACATCGGTCAATCCCGAAGGTATCCTGCGTCAAATGCATGTGGAGATGAAGTCGCTGTTTCAGACTAATCCCAATTCGGGTGTCGGAGGCAACGGAACTAGTTTCTCAGATTCACCTGGAAACTTTCCGTGGTACGAACCCAGCTTGATGATGATGTTCATCGGTGGCAAAACAGAAAGCCAACTGTGCCAGTGGATTCCTAACGAGGTCTTCGGAATCTTGATTCCTCACGGTATGAGCAAGACCACCTATGCGATCGTACGACCGCGATATTCGACTTTATTGGTTGATGCTGGTTTCCAGACCATCCCCTGGTAGTGCTACTGGTAACACACTCTGGGGTTCCGGAAGCATTGTAGATACCGGCAAGTCGAGCGATGTCGTTTCCGGTGATAGGACGTCAGCAGGCAATGGATTTGCGTTGATCATCGGAACTGTTGGAGTCCCAGATTGGTTTCCTATCACCACATCGCGTTGTGGTGGTGTGGACTGATTGCGGTGCATGGCTATTCTCGAGATCCCCTCGCTTGCCATGAAATCCGAAGACGCCGATTCGTTGAGGAACACCTTGCAATACGGCAACAGCGTACCGCGTTCAAGGTGAACGTTACGGATCGATAGCTGATACTCAACAGCGGACTGATGGTAACGTATCAACGCATCGAGCCCTCGCCGCTGCGCTTCGAGCAAGACGAAGACCTGCTCGACTCGAGCTTCCTTCATTCTTTCCTTCAACGCATTGATTTGTTCAACAACGGCTTCAAGGCGTTGTTTTTGAATCTCGAGGTTTCGGTAAGCGCGATAACTCTCGTTGATCGCATTGCTCAAGCCGAAGTGAACAGCTCGTTCTTGTTCAAGCAGGATCTGAGATTCCCTTGCGAGTGAAAGCTGGGTGTTCCTCAGAGCCGCATTGCCTCGCCGGTAACCGATCGGTTTCAAGTAATCGAGTCCAAGCGACCATTCTTGAAAGTCATTATCGAGCGGTGTATTGAATTGACTATCGAATCCACGAATCCGATACGCTGCGACCGCATCAAATTGCGGCTTGAGGAAATTGCGATTTGCAATCAACTCTAACTCGCGCTGCTTGATCACCCAGCGTTGCCGACGAAGCTCCTCGCGGTGAGCCATCGCTTCTGAAATCGAAGTTTCCCAATCGAACTCGACTTCGGCAATACTCGGTTGATCCGTTGGATGAATCAATTGAGCGTCGTTGATGGGCATCCCAAGTAGCAGTCGCAAGCGTCTTTCACAGATGCGCAAGCCACCCGTTCCGCGGAATGATCCACCGGTGGAACCGTTATTGGTACGCGTACCATCGATCGTTCGACCATTGAGCGAGTCGACTACGTCAGCTTCAAATCGCCAGAACTGCTCTAAGGCTTGATTGTTCCCAACAACACCCTGCTGGTCGCGCGCCTTGATGGACTCGTAAGTGACGTAAGCTTTGTTGCGAGCTTCCGTCTTGGATTCAAGGTCGCGATAAGCGAAATACAGATCCCAGTAGGCGTTCTCGACATCGGCGACGAAATCGCGGACAGATCGCTCGAAATCGATCAAACTGATGTCGGTTCGAACACGCGCTAAGAGCACACCGTTGAGCTGACCCGGAACCGCTCCCGGACCAGCAATTCGATTGAACTCGGAACCCGCTCCTAGCATCAAAGGCTGACGGACTTGGGCTTCAAGAAACGTATCCCAAGTATAAGGCCCGAATCGATTCGACTGCTGATTGTTGCGATCAAAGACCGTCACGTCTCGAAGGGTTGCTAAAGCCCCCGAAGCCGTCCGCTTACTTACACCGACTTGTGTCGTGCTCAGATCCTGGCGAAACTGACCGTTTCGGCCAAAGAAATTATTGTTGTAACCACGGTCGTTGCTGTCGTAGGTACTTGAAGCAAAAAAGTTCGCATCAAAAGCACTCAGTGCGGCCTCTTCACCGATTCTTGGATCGGTATAAACCACCGCCGGATCCATAGTCGTGGATAAAGCTTGAGGTGATCGCAAGACGGTTACACCCAAGTCACGCATCAACTTGGAATTCGAAACCGCGTAAGCGATACAGTCTTGTAACGACATCGCCCTCATGCGTTCTGGCGTCAGAGCGCTGACGTCGAGTTCCATCGGCCCTGTCGCTTCCCGATACTCGGGCATGCATTCGCTCTTCAACGGGTCCGAGCGTTCCAACTGGGCAATATAGGAAGCAGGACTTCCAGAAGCTGCAACATTCCCCGCCTTGAAAGACTTGCTTCTCGAACATCCACCGGAAATGATTGGAAGTGCAAGACTGCTGGCAAGCGACGCCGCAAATAGACTACGGCTCAAAATACGCCGCGATACCACCCCAAGCCTCGGAGCGACTCGAATGCGAGCTTCGAATTTTGGGTCGGATGTCTTCATTTTTCAATGTATCCCTACATTCATTACAACACTACGGACTGTTTCGACCGAAAAACTCGTTAAGCTTCATACATTGTGCAGGGTTCGACATAAGAATCTTGCGAAAACCCCCAAGCCAAAGCCTTCGCATTCCAACCGCTCAATCCTGTTCCACTGGCGATTTGATATCATTCCGAGATGACCACGTTTTCCCCTGCCAAGACGGACTCCATTCTCGACGAACTCGAAGGTATCGCCCGCAAAGGGGATCCGGATTACCGCTTCTATCCCTATTTGCTTGATGCTATCGAAGCCTTGATCGGCCCCTCAGGGATCGCGATCACCACGACTCAGTCCCCTTCGATGGTTCTGATGAAACGGGGCGCCGTGTCCGACTCCGACATCGCTGAACTCAATTCCCAATCAAACCAGCGAGCATCTCAGTGGCTCTCGTATGAGATTCCACGAAACTATCCATCGTTGGTCTTAGCGGTTCGAACGACGAACGAAGATTCTCAACAGCACTCAACCAGAATCCGGAACTTGCTAAACGCATTCGGCGAACTAGCGGAAATGCGAGAACTGGTTGTCGAATCCTCGCGTCGCAGCGGACTCGTCCGATCCGTGCTACCTCGCACCGCAGAGATCGGTTCGTCCACAAGCCTAGCGGGCGCCGATCGAATCTTTGTCGAGACGTTACGCGAGAGCATGCAAGCAGATCGCGTAGCGTTGTTTGATCAAGGTAAGATGATCTCTTGCAGCGGTACCTCGCAGATCGATCCGGCATCACAGGTTGTCCAAAATCTAGAACAAATCATTTCGTCCCTCTCTTCATCAAGCCACCCACAATGGGTCGAACGGGACACCCAAAGCCTTGCGTCAGAGAACCAAGGTGTCGCTTTGTATGTGCCTTTAGGGACGAATGCCCAAGGTTCTCAGAATGATTCCCATGGGGATGCACAGCGCGATCCGAAACAAGACCATCACGATCTCCCGCAATATCGCTTGCTCATTGAATGGGGATCTAAAGTAGGAGTGGTCGATCGCGTTCAAGGTCTCGCGATGGTGATGCCGGTAATCCAACAAGCTTGGATGCAACAGCGGCGGTGGCTGAGTGTTCCTGAAAAGACTCGCGGACGTGCGATGAGCCGTGCGGGGAGTGATAGTAACGTCAAAGCCAATAGACGAAGCGTCTTCTCTCGTTCGCTTATCGCATCAGCAGTTGGAGCTTTGGCAATCGGACTAGCATTCATTCCATATCCTCTTGAGATATCGGTCGAAGGAGTTCTCGAGCCGGTTGAGCAACGGTTTGTACACTCCCCTACCGATAGCTTGATCGACTCCTTGTTCGTCAACGACGGGGACGCGGTTAAGCTCTCGCAACCGTTGCTCCAGTTAGTCTCACCTAGTTTGAATATCCAGATCGAAGAAGTACTCGGTCAGATTCGGGCGCTAGAAGAAAAGCGTGACGGGTTGCGCATAGCAGTCAACCAACTCTCGAGCAACACATCGGACGTCGCAAATCAGATTCGGTTGTCCTCGGAATTGAAATTGATCGAAGCGCAGCGATCCCAAGCGGACGACAAGTTGCGTTTTCTGGAGAAGGAACGAACAGACTTACTGATTCGATCTCCATTAGACGGTGTCGTCATCGCCAGCGATATCGAAAGGGAACTTCGCAATCGACCTCTCCGACGCGGTGAAACTTTGTTTCGCGTCGCAGCTACAGATGGCCCATGGCAACTTCGATTGTCGATCCCTGATCGAGAAAGTGGATATGTCGAGCAGAAGCTGCAAGACGGTCCAATCGCAATCCGATGGGGACTGGAGAGCTCTGCGGGACACAAGCAATCTGCAACGATCGATTCTATTCGCAGCGAAGTCCTCGCGCATCCAACCCGCGGCGCACATCGCTCTGCGATCGCATCGTTGGCAAGCGAGCGAATGGATCATCCCGTGTTAAACGCAACGACCTATGCGCAGATCCCATGCGGTAACCAGCCACTTTGGTATGTATGGAGTCGACCTTTGGTGGAGTACTTGCAAAAGCGATTCTGGCTCCCGACTCGACCCTCCACTGCCATTAACCCCGATTCGAAAGACCCTCCACGATGAGTTTCATGTTCAATAGATCGTTGCGAATCGCGGCAGCAATACTCGCCTGTCACTTAACTGGTGAATCCATAACCCGTGCTCAATCCTCGACGTCAGAGCCTCCAAGTCTGCAACCCGAAGTCGCAGCAGATACTTCTGCAACTTTGGCTGTGCTGAGTGTCGATGGAGCAGTTCTGAAAACCGTAGAGACAACCTCTGTCGCAGCTCAAGTCGCCGGGGTACTAAGTAAAGTTCACGTTCGTGAAGGTGAGCGAGTAAAGGTTGGAGAACCCCTAGGAACGATTGAATCGACAAGCACCGAACTGCAACTTGACCGCTCCAAAGTCGCTTTAGAGGTCGCTCAACGGAACCTTGAAAACACGATCGACATCGATTTGGCACAAAAGAATTTTGCCGTTGCACAAAACGAATACGATCGAGCATTGGAATCGAACAAAGTCGTCAGCGATGTCTATCCTGCCGTTGAGGTCGAGCGATTGAAACTCGTTCGCGATCGGGCTGAGTTGGAGGTATCCAGGGCGCGATTCGCGAAGGAGATTGCGAAACTCGAGTATTCCAAAAGTCAGATCGAGCATAAACAATTGGTCGATATGGTGAGCAAGCACACTATTGGTTCACCGGTTTCCGGAATGGTTGTAGCCATCGAGAAGCGAACGGGTGAATGGGTCGAGCCAGGCGCGGTTGCTGTCCGAATCGTTGAAATCGATCGGCTAAGGATCGAAGGATTCTTAAAGGCTGAGCAAGCCGACAACGCTTTGCTCAATCGCGAAGCACAAGTCGAGATCATGCTTGCTGGTAAGAAAATACAATCCAAAGCAAAGCTGGTTTTCATTAGCCCCGAAGTTAATCCGATCAATTCACAAGTTCGAGTCTTTCTCGACATCGACAATTCCGAAGGAAAGCTCCGACCAGGCTTGAGAGCTTCGGTGTGGTTCCCTAACAATGAATCGAAAGTAACTGCTGCAACGCGATGAGTGACCCGACGAATGCGGAACATTCCGGGAATAATCCTCTCGGACGATTTCCCTTGCACACTCTTCGCCTAAGGCTACGCAAGGATTTGCAATGGGTCCCGTTTCGCGATACGCAGCGATGGGTATTGATCGATCCCATCGCAAACACATTCTACTACTTTAGTGGATTGGAACGCGCTCTAGCGATTGCGCTCGATGGTGCGAGTTCGTCTTCGGAAGTGCTTGCATCGCAGATGCGACAATCGAGCCAAGCCCCACCGAGCCCTGAATGGTACGAGCTGTTTCTTCACAAGTTGCTGCGGGCTGAATTGTTGGAAATCCCGGTCGGGATGAAGGGGGCCGGACGCTCGAGCGGGCTATCGTCCGACTCGCGACGAACTAGCCCCAATTGGCGAAGTTGGTTGTCGAATCCTTTATCGATTCGTATCCCTTTCTTGCGTCCGAGGATCGATTTCGCATGGGCTCGAGCCGTTGCTCGCTGCTTGTTTGCCCCGATCACGATCGCCGGTGTCCTCGTCGGACTTCTTGTAGTTAGTCTCACTGTTTTACTGCAAGTCCTCGCTCACCCTGATCAATTGGTTTATGACATTTCCAAGATCCAAGGAGATCGTTGGATTGCACTCGCTGCATCTATCATGGTGATCAAGTCCCTGCATGAACTTGGACACTACTTAGCTTGTGTCTATCTCAAAGTACGATGCTCGGAAGTCGGTGTTTTGCTCCTTTGCTTTACACCTTGTCTTTACTGCGATACCACAGATGGTTGGAAGTTACCTTCGAGGTGGCAACGTGCAGGTATTGCCGCTGCCGGAGTATACTTTGAATCGATCATCGCTATCGTCGGCGGTCTGTTGTTCCTCTATCACGATCATGGGTTCCTCCATATTCTCGGAGGTGGGATGTGGTTGATGTGCACCGTTGGCACATTGATCCTGAATGCTAACCCATTATTCAGGTACGATGGTTACTTCGTTCTCTCCGATCTACTGCGAGCTCCGAACTTGGCTACACAAGGCACGCGATCGCTCTGGGACGGGTTCATCTCGTTGCTTGGTGGTCGTTCCCTCAATCCTCAAGACTACGACTTGCCTTTGCGTTGGTTGTTACCCTTCGCCCTTGCATCGTTGCTCTATCGGGTGCTGATCGCCGTAGGTATCGTAACCTTCCTCTGGAAGTTCCTTCTGCCACTTGGGCTGGGGTTGCCTTTCTTGTTCTTGTCATCTGTGATGGCTATGGGAATGCTTCGTGCAGGAGTTCGCAATATGCATTCGGTAATCGCTGAACTCTTCGCGCGAGAGCCGATTTCTTGGAAACGGCTCTCGGCCTTGATCGCTCTCTTGGTCGCATTAGGCGTCCTCGCTGTTTCTTGGCGATTACCATCCGGTTCAGTGCATCGCGGGTATGTCGAAATCTCCGGTAGCCAACCGATCTACGCTTCCACCGATGGGGTACTTACCCAAGTCCACAATGGTGACATTCCCTTACAAGCAGGTGAAGCGATTTTATCCCTGACCAACAGTGAATTGGATTGGAGTATCCTCAATGCGGAACATGAACATCGTTTGTTAGTCGAACGGGTGAGTGTTTTGGAGCAAGCGAAATCGCTTGATGAGAGCTTTGCAGCAGAGATCCCGACACTCGAGCAGATGGCGAGTGAAGCCGAAGCCAAGTGGAAGATGCTTGAAAAGGAACGGCAGCGACTGTCGTTTACCGCTCCTACCCAAGGTCGATTTGTACCGAAGTCGAATTGGATCCCTGCTGGGTTCAATCTTGGAGAAGTCGTACGAGAGTTCGAACCTGCAATGGCTCGAGAGCATGTTGGAATAGGGGTCGAGCGAGGTCAGCTTTTAGGCTGGTTTGAATCCTCGACGGGATCTCCTCAAGTCGTCGCACTTGTCCCTATGAAAACGCTACGGTATTTGACACCGAATCAGAGTGTACGATTGATCAGCGAAGCGAAAGCGAACGTCTCGTACTCGGGACGAATCACTCACATCGGCAGTGAACCAATCGATGTATTTCCAGAAGAGCTCGTCGATGACCCGAGCTTTGTGCTAGCACGCGATGAACAAGGGAAGTTACGTTCGGACGAATCTCTATATCGCGTTCGGATTGAGATAGATCAAGAGCACTTCAAGAACGAATCACATGAGCCGGGTGCCGGGTGCTTCACACGTGGAAGCAGATGCTCGATCCGTTTCGAGTTGCCAAGCAAAACGTTGTGGCAACGTGCGATCGATGAATTTCGCAAGACGTTCGAGCCAAGCGGCTCGAACGTTGATCGGTAGAAGACCTTTAGCACTTCACACCGCGACGATTCATTACGTCGCGGCAATGAAGCAAGTAAACGACACGCAGTTTACTTACCAGCGGTTTACTTACCACCGGACTACTTACCAGCAGACGCGTCTCGCAATCGTTCGAGAAGCTTCTTGGTTGCCTTGATACCATCATCTGGACTGAGCTTCGATCCTTCGTATTCGATTCCGACCCAGCCGTGATAGCCTGCATCCAAGACGATCTTCATCATTTTTGCGAAGTCGATTTTTGTTTCGTTGCCGGCGTCGTCGAAGTCATAGCTCTTTGCCGAAACAGCTTTGGCAAGAGGCATCAAGTCGGTGACACCTTGGTAGCGGTCGTATTCGTAGAAGTTCCCGAAGTCGGGAAGGGTTCCACAGTTATCCATCCCGGTGGCACGAATGGTTTCGGAGAGCCACTTGCCGTTCGAGCTCAGACCGCCGTGGTTTTCGACAATCACATTGATGCCGAGTGGCTTCGCGTATTCGGAGAGACGGCGAAGTCCATCTGCGGCGAGTTTCGAACCTTCTTCATATGGCTTGTCAGTCTCGGCGTTGACTCGAATTGAATGGCATCCGAGGTACTTCGCAGCATCGACCCACTTGTAGTGGTTTTCAACGGCGGTAGTTCGCTTCGCTGGATCGCTATTTCCCAATCCTCCTTCACCATCGATCATGATCAACACGTTGGTCACGCCTAAATCGCTGGTGCGCTTCTTCATTTCTTCAAGGTACTTCGCATCCTTGGCTTTATCTTTGAAGAACTGGTTGACGTACTCGACGGCTTCGATACCAAAGCGTTCCTTGGCTACCTTTGCAAAATCGAGGTTGTCGATTTCTTTGGCGAAGAGTGGCTTGTGAAGCGACCATTGAGCCAGCGAGATCTTGAATGGCTCAGCCGCTGGGCTGGGAGCTGCGGCTGATGCTGGACTCGAGAGCCATTGGGAAGTGGCCAGAGCGGTCGAAGCGCCAGCAGCAACAGAAAGGAAATGACGACGGTTGGTATTTCGCATGGGATCGAGTTGTTATAAAAGGTGGGTATCGTTCCTTGGCAGGAGCATCAATGCCGATTGATTCTATTTTGACCACTCGTTGTGGGCAAGCAATCGCAGGGATGGAATCGAGAAATCCTCGAAGGGAACCAGAAGCTCGGGGGGGCTACGCAAGTTGGGGAATCGAGCCAAAGGTTACCGGAAAGGGGGGGAGGAATCTGACGCGGAGTTGATACCCGTGGATTTGGATTGGGATTCAGAACAAACGATTCCTCCGGATATCGAGGATTTGCTGGCTGAAGCGGACGAGATTCTGCAAGCTTATTGGGATCAATGGCATCGTCGGCCGATCGAACAATACGTGGCCTGCGATTTCCGAGACGTTTATCGAGCCATGTCCGCCATTGAGCAGCAGGGGATCGCCCCCGGAAAGCTTTTCTGCGAGTGGGGATGCGGTTTCGGAATCGTTACAGCGTTAGCGGCCGGCCTCGGCTGGGATGCCGTGGGAATCGAAGCCGAAGGATTCTTGGCTGGCCAAGCCAAGTCGTTTCTCCAACGCAAAGGAGTTGTCGCAGAGATCTGGCAAGGCAATTTTCTTCCAACCGGTGCCGAGCGATTGGCGAAGCGGCAAGCGAACCATGCTTCGCTCTTTCATCAAGTCCCGAGCGTGTACCAGACCGAGTCGCTCGATGTGGACGACTTTTCAATCATCTTCGCCTATCCGTGGCCGGGTGAAGACTACTTCCTCAAAGATGTCTTCCGCTGTTATGCGGCCGACCAAGCGATCCTGTTGATGTTTCTTGGGCCCTATGAGATCGAAGTTTATCAAAAACGCTCCCTCGACCATCACTGACAAGTCGATCGTAGCCACCCGCTGCGTATGGTCTTAATCTAAGGGCAACATCGAAGGGTAACTCCGTGTGGTGGTCTCTAACCCCAACGGGGTGTCAGGTGATAGCCCAGGGCAACGCCCTGGGTTCGATATCAAATTAGAATCACAAGCCCTGAAGGGGCGGAACGATGCGACGCGTGGCTACGTCGGTCTGAATCGAAGGTCAATTTCGTGTGGTGGTCTTCAACCCCAACGGGGTGACAGGTGATAGCCCAGGGCAACGCCCTGGGTTCGGGATCAAATAAGAATCGCAAGCCCTGAAGGGGCGAAACGATGCGACGCAAGGCTACGTTGGTCTGAATCAAACGGCAATTTCGTGTGGTGGTCTTCAACCCCAACGGGGTGACAGGTGATAGCCCAGGGCAACGCCCTGGGTTCGGTATCAAATTAGAATCACAAGCCCTGAAGGGGCGAAACGAGGCGACGCAACGTGTGCGTCGAGATGAAGTTGGCGTAGGGCATCGCGCCCTTTCAGGGCTTGGGTTTCTTATGGGCGTTGTTGTCCCAGGGCGTTGCCCTGGGCTATCGCATTACGCCCCGTTGGGGCGAAAGACCAATGCCGCGTCAAAAGCAATCAACGGCGCGATCGTAATCACCGTCTGGCGAAGCGTGGCTACGTTGGTCGTAATCAAATCGTTCGCGCAACGAACAATCAACGAACAATCAACGAACGATCAACGAACGATCAACGAACGGTCAACGAACGATTACGAACGATTACGAACGATTACGAACGATTACGAACGATTACGAACGATTACGAACGATTACGAACGATTACGAACGATTACGAACGATTACGAACGATTAC
>Ga0114977_10002165_pt1 | contig 12683 bp, 20 predicted proteins | sample S_130805_MF_Meta_FD_87026 | JGI IMG/M metagenome (GOLD analysis project Ga0114977, IMG submission 87026) | Freshwater microbial communities from Lake Simoncouche, Canada to study carbon cycling - S_130805_MF_MetaG | ecosystem: Environmental > Aquatic > Freshwater > Lake | place: Lake...
GTAACTCGGATAGAGAATCGAAATCGTCGTCAACTTAATGCGCCCGTCTTTCAAATGCTCGACATTGATAACCGCTGCCAACTCATTTTCGCGTTTGAGGTCGATATCTAAACCCGTGAGGAGAGAGCGATGAAGGTTACGGATCGATTTTTTATTACAGGTAAAAATCTGTTCGATGAGAAGGTTTGGGTTCTCTTTGGATTGAGCTAGCACAACAACCCCCGAAACAAAAAAATCCTCATTCGTGAATTCGTATGAATCCCAAATGTTAAATGTGCCGATCACGTAGGAAACAAGGCCGTCTGCAGGTTTGAAGTTGCGAATGTAATTACGAAGAAAAACTTCATTCGTGCGGGCCATTTGACGCGGCTTCATGGAGTTGAATCGGTCAAGAATCTGAGGGGCTCTGAGAAACTCTCCACGTGGGGCGGCCGTAAGTTCAAAGCGCTTGGGGGTATCGATCTTTTTGAGCCTGGTGAGGATTTCATGGCTGAATGGTTTCTCAGGATGCCCGAAGATGTAATAGCTCCCAATCCAGCAGCAGATGGCAAAGCCAATTAAGACAATAATCAGTACGGTCCAACCAAAGAGCCCTCCATCAGAAGAACGGGATGAAGGTATGCTTTCACGATCAGGTTCATTGAACCAAGCTCGGTCACTGTTTCTTCCGGGATCGTTGGGCATCTGAATCAGGATTTGGCTGTCGCCGTTTCTTCAAACGAGGTTCCACATCCACAGGATCTCGCTGCCCGAGGATTTCGGATTCGGAATCCCGCGCCAGCAAGGCCGTCCTCATAGTCCAAGGTGCACCCGGCCAGAAAATTGGCGCTGTCTTGGTCGATGAAAACTTTGGCTCCCAAGTGCTCGATCACATTCTGTCCTTCACCTTGAACATCGATGTCCATGATGTATTGAAGCCCCGCGCATCCGCCTTTTTCAACGGATAAACGCAACCCTTCGCCTGAACCTTTCGATGCAATAAGGTCAAGTAGCGCCTGCGCGGCATCATCGGTTATTTTGATCACGTTCTTTTCATAAGAACGATTCCGTGCAAAGTCAAATGGCATGGGAAAGATTCGACTACTTACAGATGAGGTCGCCAGCCAGGTCGCTGCCGGTGAGGTGGTCGAGCGGCCAGCGTCCGTAGTCAAAGAACTCGTCGAAAACAGCATTGATGCTGGCGCTCGCCGAATCACTGTGGAGTTCGCTCGAGGGGGCGGGCAATTAATCCGAGTCACGGATGATGGGGCTGGGATGGATCGCGAGGATGCCATCCTGTGCCTAGAGCGGCATGCAACGAGCAAAATCCGTTCTGCTGAAGATTTGTCCGTGGTCGCCACCATGGGTTTTCGCGGGGAGGCGTTACCGAGTATTGCTAGTGTTTCGCGTTTTATCTTAGCCACTCGTTCTCGAGATGGGGAAACGGGCACGGAAATAAAAATTGCCGGCGGGAAGATCGAGTCTGTTTCTGATTGTGGGGTTGCGCCAGGTACATCGATTGAAGTCAACTCGCTCTTCTTTAATGTTCCCGCACGAAAAAAATTTCTGCGTGGCGAGGAGACCGAAGCGGCACACATCATTTATCAAATGCAATCGCTTGCGATAGCGCATCCCGAGGTCACGATGACGTTGCTTCGAGAGGGTCGCAGCATTTGGAAAGCGGGAGGAACATCCGATCACGGAGTTCGTGTGGTGGATCTTTTTGGCGCTGATTATATGAGAAGGTTGATGGTTTTGGAGGCCTCGGAGGAAAATGGGATAAAATTGGAGGGGTATTTATCGAAACCAGGGGAGGGGAGGCCTGACCGTGATCAGCAATTTGTTGTTCTCAACCGCCGGGTAGTCCAGTGCCCGGCCGTTTTCCGTGCTCTTCGGGAGGCGTATGGAGATGCTCTCCCTCGAGGTCGCCAGCCCCTTGGTGTGCTGCGAGTATCGATGGACCCTCTGGCTTTTGATTGCAATGTCCATCCTGCAAAACGGGAGGTGCGTCTTCATCGCCCAGAACTGCTGAAGCAGGCCGTTTACCTTGCTGTCCGGAGGATGCTCGAAAGCCTGAATTCCTCGACTCGCAGTGCGGCAACGGAAACTCGAGTGGAGTCACCGCGTCCTGCGTTGGCAACTATCCCAGCGATGCCTCATTCAAGCCGTTCGTTTGAACGCCCGCCTCAAATGGAGCTTCCAGTTTCCGATTTGATTATTCCGGATACCCCAGAGGAGCGCTTCCAGATTATTGGACCGCTGGGAGCGCATTGGATTATTCTGGAAGGTAAGGACGGCCTTGTATTGCTCGACGTGAGAGCGGCGTCGGAGCGCATACTCTTTGAAAACCTGCGCAGGGAGGCCGCTTCTGGTAACGCATCTTCGCAAAATCTGCTTCTCCCTTCCTTAATCGATCTGGCACCCAAGGATGCCGTCTGGATATCTGAAAATCTGGAGGCTCTCCGTTCTACGGGATTTCATTTGGAGCCCTTCGGTGGCGACTCATTCAAGGTGGAGGCTGTCCCTGCTTGCCTTGCGTCGAGTGATGTTCGGAATGCCCTGCTTGATGTATGCCTCTCATTGCGATCCACAGGTCTTATGGGTTCGAGTCAGCCTGTGATGGATGCATTGATTCGGTCGGTATCGAGATTTGCCTCGAGCAATGGCTTCCAATATGGGGAACAACGAGCGCGGCATCTAGTGAACGAATTGCTCAAATGTGAGTTGCCCTACGCCTGTCCGCAAGGTCGTCCGACCCTTATCCAGTGGTCATTTTCCGAGCTTGAGCGGAAGTTTGGTCGGTAATGCGTTGAGCTACGAATTGGGATCGTTTTTTTACTTTTAAAAAACAATCATGGCGCATTGCTAGAACTTGGTGAATGTGAGATAGAAAAAAGTATCTATGCCTAATTTGAGGATCGAACCCGCCACATTGGATGACCTCTCCGAACTAACGGAGTTGCTTCACGACTTGTTCACTCAGGAGGCTGACTTCACGCCGGATCGAGAGAAACAGCTTCGCGGGCTGCGGCTCATTTTAGAACAACCCTCGCGCGGGCGCATTTTCGTTATACGAAATGAGCGGATGATTGTTGGCATGATTAATCTTTTAATAACGATTAGCACCGCGGAAGGCGGGTTTGTGCTGGTCTTGGAGGATCTGGTTATTCAACGCGACCATCGCAACCAAGGGTTCGGCTCGCGTTTGCTGATGCATGCTCTGGATTTTGCCAGACAGAAAAAATTCCTGCGGATCACGCTGCTGACGGATAAGGGAGAGCAGGCAAGGCCCTTTTATCTTAAACATGGTTTTATGGACAGTGCGATGAGTCCTATGCGCTACGTTTTTGACAATGAGAGCTGATTTTGCTTTGGCTTGCGTGCTAGCGAATGATTCGAACCTTGTCGAAAAATGATTAGCACGGCATTCGTTCTTGGGGCAGGACTGGGAACGCGATTGCGTCCACTCACTGAGCATCGACCGAAGCCACTTGTCCCCATTTTTGACAAGCCCCTTATCACTTTTGCATTTGACCACCTCATGGCATCAGGTGTTCGACGTTTCGTAGTCAATACGCACCATTGCGCGAATGCCTATACCGCACTCTTGGGTATGGAAAACAATGCGGCGATTTATCGGGGATGCCCGATTCAATTTTCTCATGAACCGGTCCTTCTTGAAACCGGCGGAGGAATCAAGAGGGCCGCTCCCCTGCTAGGTGAAGAACCATTTATTGTCTACAATGGAGACGTGCTTGCGGACTTTCCATTGGACTCATTGATTGCGGCACATGAAGGATCGGGAAATTTGGCCACACTCGCACTTCGTTCAGAGGGAGCAGAGCGCCGGATTCAATGGGATCAGCCAAGCGGACTCATTACGGACATGCGTGGACTTATTGGCGGACGTAACGAACCGGCATTCCTTTTTACCGGCATCAGTATTATTTCCCCAGAGGTTCTCAATCACATTCCAGCAGGGGAAATTGTTTCGATCATTCCTGTCCTCGTTGATCTGTTGCGCGCAGGAGGGCGCATTGGAGGAGTTGTGATTGATGAAGGAGATTGGTTTGATATCGGCAATATCAATTCTTACATGGAGGTTCACTCCATTATTGCATCACGTAAGCAAGGTATCTCCTACCTCGAGGAAGCATGGCCGACTTCGATCCAGAACAAGGCCCACATTGATTCAACTGCAGAAATTCAAGGATGCACCATCGTAGGGGAGGGGGCTTCCATCGGAGCGCGAGCGAGGTTGGAAAATGTCATCGTCTGGCCGGGGGAAAATGTGGTTGCGGGTAGCATGATAAAAAACGCGGTGATATCTAACGGCACTGTCACCCAATCCAGTTGCACTCACGGATGTGAACCTGCATAGTTGCTCGCTCATCGCCGATAAACGAATGAAAGAATCGCTCATCAAAAAAATTACTTATTCCACTTTAGCCCTCGTTGTTTTTTTTGTCGGGTGCTCGAATAAAAAAAATCCGATCACTGTGGGAAAGTCGGCTCAAGAGGTCCAGAACCCCAAACCTTCGTCCGCCATGGGATCTAGTAACGATGGGCCTCAGACACCTTATGGTGCGAACGGAGTTTCCTTGGAGACGTCGTCAACGGGTCCCAAGTTTCGGTTCTAAAAAACGTGAGAAAGCAAGCAACTACTACTCTCTCGAAAAAAAATGTTATTTTTCGCTTGCCACTTTGCGACTCATCTATAGTGTCCCCCTTCCCGCTACGCCTCGGTTTTAGATCCAGTATCGCTAGAGCGTGATTTTTAATCACTGCAAAGCATCGAGGTTATCAGGAAAATTCAAATGAAATCACAGCAACACATCATCTCAAGACGAAGCCTAGAAAAGGCATCGGTGTGTTGTGTCGATACCCGATTACTTTTAATATGAGTGCTACTGTCCTCACACCAGCGGAAGCTGCAAAAGCTAAAATCAATCTCATTACCGAGGAGGCCAAGGGAAATCAAGCCGTCCACGATGTGGTTGTTGCAATCCAGGCCGCTCGCCGTAGCGGGACAGCTTGCGCCAAGACAAAAGCGGAGGTCAATCTTTCCGGTCGCAAGCCATGGAGGCAAAAAGGAACCGGCCGCGCACGTGCTGGTTATTTTTCCAGTCCTGTTTGGGTGGGTGGTGGCGTGGCACACGGACCTAAGCCACGTGATTACACCAAAAATACACCAAAGGCAGTTAAGAAGCTTGCCTTCAGAAAAGCCCTCAGCGCCCGCATTGCTGACGGCGATATTCTCTTCGTAGATACTTTTTCCGTAGCCGAGCCAAAAACCAAGCAGTTCGTAAAACTCTTGAGCTCGACAGTGACCAACGCTCGCAAAACACTCATTGTTTCCGAGGGCTTCGACGAAAATACATTCAAGGCCGCACGCAATGTAGCCTGTGCACAACTTACCCGCGCATCGGATGTCAATACAGAGCAGTTGCTCGCTTTTGACAAAATCATCCTCACTCGCGCCGGATTAGAAAAAATATCTGAAAGACTAGCGTAATGAATCAAGTTTACGACCATATTGAAACAATCCTGCTGACAGAAAAAGCCACGCTTCTTTCTGAAAAGCTCAACAAGTATGTCTTTCGTGTGCCACCCTCCGCGAACAAGCTTCAAATCAAGCGTGCCGTTGAGGTCATTTTCAATAAAAAAGTATTGGACGTGAATACGGCTAATTACGCAGGCAAGAAAAAGCGTGAGCGTCGTGCCGATTTCGGTCGTAAGCCGAATTGGAAAAAGGCATTTGTTACCCTCAAAGAGGGCGATAAAATCAATCTTGTCTAAAGAGAAAGTAGATCATGGCAATTAAAACATTTAGACCGCTGACCCCATCAGCCCGATTCAAAGCTCTCCCGGATTTTGCTGAAATAACAAAATCCAAGCCTGAAAAAAGCCTCACCGAGGCAATCAAGCGCACAGGTGGACGCAACAACCAAGGTCGCATCACAATGCGCCACATTGGTGGTGGACACAAGCGCCGCTACCGCATCATCGATTTCAAGCGCCTTCGTCGTGACGTTGTGGCGCAGGTTACAGCGATTGAATATGATCCCAATCGTTCGGCTCGTATTGCCTTGATTCAATATCCCGATGGGGAAAAAGCCTACATCTTGGCTCCTGTCGGTCTCGTCGTTGGATCATCCGTCACAGCTGGTGCAAAAGTTGATCCTAATGTCGGAAATGCACTCCCATTAAAGTCTATCCCACTTGGTACTTCGATTCATAATTTGGAACTCGTCCCAGGACGCGGCGGTCAGATCGTTCGCAGCGCTGGTTCAGTTGCCATTCTGGCTAACCGCGAGGGCGGATATGCACTCGTGAAATTAGCTTCTGGTGAAATGCGACGCATCAACGAGGAGTGTTTTGCTACGATTGGACAAGTCGGAAATACTGACCACATGAATGTATCTTCTGGTAAAGCCGGTCGCAGTCGTTGGTTGGGCATTCGTCCACACGTTCGCGGTATGGTAATGAACCCTGTAGATCACCCAATGGGTGGTGGTCAAGGTAAGAGCAAGGGCGGTGGCGGTCGTCACCATCCGATGTCCCCTTGGGGTCAATTGGCCAAAGGTTTTAAAACCCGCCGCAAACACAAACCTAGCGATAATTTTATCGTTCAACGTCGCAAGTCTAAATCTAAGAACTAACCATGGCACGCTCTCTCAAAAAAGGCCCTTTCGTTGAATGGAAGCTTCTCGACAAAATCGATCGCATGACCGAGTCGGGCACGAAAAAGCCTATTAAAACTTGGTCTCGCAGAAGCACGATCACTCCTGACTTTGTCGGTCATACCTTTAACGTTCACAATGGGAAGACCTTCATTCCTGTTTTTGTTACAGAAAACATGGTCGGTCACAAACTCGGTGAATTTTCACCGACGCGTATCTTTAAGAAACACGGTTCTCACACCGCAAAAGTGACCAAATAATCACATGGGTGTTGTCGCCATGGCGGCAGCGCTCATTTTCTTGACTGCAATTCAATCATTGCACGCTCAAGAAAAAAGCTCTTTGACAGATTTTGAATCTAGTAGTTCTCGTGTGAAACTAAATATTTCGCATGTTGAAGTTCTTGATCCGTGTGTTTTGCAGGAAAAGTTAGTGTTAGCTGAACATAAAAATAAGCTAATAACTAACAGTTTAATCCAAGCCAATATAGAGGCTGAAGTGCTCAGAAAACAGAATAAAATCCTGGTTGAAAAGTTCGATGCATTCTGCTTGGATTCTCCAAGTAGCAATCAAAGTAGTATCGAGTCTAAGTTGTTAAATTCACTTGGCGAAATCCGATTGCTGAAAGATAAAGCTAATAAAGCTAACGATGCTATCATCGCTCTCTCTGAATCTCTTGAAGTACTTTTAAAAACAAGCACTAACATAAATCCTCAGTCACGCATGTCAGTTGAAATTGAAATGAGAAAAGCCTCGAGCATTCTCAATTCCTTTTGTCCAAATAAAGTCAATGACAAGCCAATTGCCTTAAGCGATGCGAAAATCATCGATGTTCAAGAAGACTTAGAACTAGTAGTTGCAAACATTGGTTCAATAAGCGGAGTCAAACTAGGCATGTCATTTTCAATTTTAAGGAATGAAAAAAAAATTGCTACAGCCTGTGTTATTGATGTCCGTGAAAACATTTCAGGTGCAACGATTCAAAATCTAACTTCAGAGAATATTCAGGTGGAAAACGGAGATATCCTTCAAGCGGATTTAAATAAATAGAACAGTAAACAATAAAATTAAAATGCAGGTAAAATCGATTCACAGATTTGCTAAGATTTCAGCTTTTAAAGCTCGCGAAGTTACTCGCGCTATTCAGGGTATGCCTGCTAGCGATGCGCTTGATCTCCTTAGATTCACTCCCAAAAAGGCGGCCGGACTCGTTTCAAAGACATTAAGGAGCGCTATTGCCAACGCCGAAAATAATAACAACTTGAATGTTGCAAATTTGGTCGTTAAAGAAGCGGTCGTTGGGGAGGGCCCAACACTCAAGCGCTCACAGCCTAAAGCCCGCGGTAGTGCAGGCCCAATTCGTAAACGCACGAGTCACATTCGTGTTATCTTGACAGACGAGATTGAAATCACACGTCGTGAAGATAAGCCTAAAAAAACCAAAACATCCTCGCGCAAAGTAAAATCTGCAGCTAAGCCGGCTAAAGTGGCAAAAACTGAACCTGCAGATTCAACTGCGGAAACCAAAGAATAAAAAATGGGACAAAAAGTTAACCCTATCGGATTTCGTCTTCCAGTTACTCGTGACTGGACTTCACGTTGGTATGCATCACGTAAAGATTTTGCTGATTATCTCATCGCAGATGATCGCATTCGCACAACTTTAAAAAAGAAATTAAAGCAAGCTGCCGTTGCTCGTATTGTTATTGAGCGGGCATGGAACAGTGTTCGTGTTACAATTCATACAGCACGTCCTGGCGTTGTTATCGGTCGCCGTGGTTCCGAAATCGAAACTCTCACTAAAGAGGTGAGTGATCTTGCTGATGGTAAGCAAGTAAAAATTGATATCGTTGAGATCAAGAATCCTGATCTCGATGCTCAACTCGTTGCTGAGAACGTTGCTTCCCAGCTCGAGCGCCGCATATCTTTCCGTCGTGCTATGAAGCGTGCGCTTCAGTTGACGATGGAACAAGGCGCCCTTGGTATTAAAATCCGTTGTGCTGGCCGTCTTGGCGGTGCTGAAATCGCTCGTACAGAGCGATATCATGAAGGCAAAGTTCCTCTTCATACTCTTCGCACGCCTATTGATTATGGCTTCACCGAAGCAGAGACTGTAGCTGGCAAGATTGGTATCAAGTGCTGGATTTGCAAGAAAGTCGAAGTGCCTGAAGAGCCTCGCGCTGAGGTCAAACCTCCCGTTACGGCTGACGCCGCTGAGTAAAGCGTTATAACTTTAATTTTAATAGAATACTGATATGCCATTGATGCCCAAACGCGTGAAATATCGCAAAACCCAACGCGGCAGTCGCAAAGGGATTGCGACACGTAATCTGAAAATTGATTTCGGTGAATTCGGTTTACAAACTTTAGAGCGTGCATGGATAACCAACACGCAAATCGAAGCTGCACGTGTTGCTCTCACCCGAAATATGAAACGTAAGGGCAAGCTTTGGATCCGTATTTTTCCAGATAAATCTGTTACGGCACGTCCACCAGAAACCCGAATGGGTAAAGGTAAAGGTCAACCCGAATATTGGGTTGCCGTTGTAAAGCCAGGTAATATCCTGTTTGAACTTGACGGCATTTCAGAATCCGTCGCCCGTGAATCACTGAGATTGGCTGCCAACAAGCTTCCGGTCCGCACCCGCTTCATCACACGGCATCACGCCGAATAATTGTTGACATGAAAATCGAAGAAATCATAGAATTAACCCCGAAAGAGCTTTTAGCCCGTAAAAAAGAGCTATCAGCAGAGATTTTCAATCTGCGTATTCAAAAGCAGAGCGGTCAATTGGAACGGCCACACCTTATTCGTGTTGCTCGTCGCAATATCGCACGTATCGAAACCGCTTTGAGCCGTAAGGCCGGGGCAGAAACTGCCAAGTAAATGGAAGAAATCATCACTTCAGATAAACCTGCACAAAGGGGCCTGCGCAAAGTTCGCGTTGGCGAAGTTGTTTCCGACAAAATGGACAAATCCATTGTTGTTAAAGCAACCACACGCGTGCCACATCCTAAGTTTGGTAAAATCACCAAACACATCACGAAGTTCCATGCTCACGACGAAAAAAATGAAGCCAAAGTGGGCGATCGTGTCAGCATCATGGAAACTAGACCCCTTAGTCGCACTAAGCGCTGGCGTCTTGTTGAAATCCTTAAACACTAATTAAACATGATCCAGATTCGCTCACGCCTAGATGTTGCCGATAATACCGGTGCAAGAATGGCTACCATGATCGGTGTAATTGGTAAAAACACAATGACGGCTCGCATTGGTGACATCATTACAGCTAACGTTAAAGAAGCTTCCACTGGTGGCACTGTCAAAAAAGGGGACGTCGTTCGTGCAGTTATCGTCCGAACTAAAAAACCCGTTACTCGTGAAGATGGTTCCTGCCTCCGCTTTGATAGCAATGCGATCGTCATTATCGATAAAGATAGCAACCCTCGTGGCACTCGTATCTTTGGGCCAGTAGCCCGTGAACTTCGTGAAAAAAACTTCATGAAAATCATTTCCTTAGCTCCTGAGGTATTATGAATCGTACTAAATTCCATGTCCGTCGCGGTGATACTGTAGAAGTAATCAGCGGTAACCATAAGGGTGCTTCTGGAAAAATTCTTGAGATCAAACCCGATAAATTACAGGTCATCATTGAAGGCGTTCGGATGATTAAAAAGCATCAGCGCAAAACTCAAGACAACCCAAATGGCGCCATTATCGAGCGAGAAGGACCTTTGCATATTTCTAATGTGAAACTTCTCGAAAAGGCCGCAGATAAAGGTTCCAAAAAAGCAGCATAGTATTAGACATGACTAAAGAACCTGAACTCCTTACCGATTACAAAAATCGTGTTATTCCTGCTCTCAAGCAGAAGCATGGTTACAAAAACATCCATCAGATACCAAAAATCTCGAAGGTTGTTATCAATACATGCGTAGCTTCCTCGAACGACGTTAAAGAAGCTCTTGAGATTGCAAAAACGGAATTAGCTACTATCAGCGGCCAGAAACCAGCAACGACCGTATCAAAGAAAGCGATTTCGAACTTCAAACTTCGTGAAGATCAACCCATCGGCGCAAAGGTGACACTTCGTGGCCGTTTGATGTATGAATTCCTTGAGCGTTTGATCAAGACAGCTTTGCCCCGTATTCGCGATTTCCGTGGAGTTTCTCCTCGCGCTTTCGATGGAAATGGTAACTACACACTTGGAGTTGCTGATCAATCGATCTTTCCTGAAATCGAACTCGATCGTATCAAGCGTAATATCGGTTTCGACGTTACATTTGTCACGACAGCGAGCACGAATGCGGAAGCCAAGTCCTTGTTGACCGAAATGGGCATGCCTTTCACAGATAAGGCCAAGAAGCCACCGGCTCCTAAAGCCGAAAGCCAAAGCGAAACAGCCTCTTAGAATTACGATATGACTGATCCCATTGCCGATATGTTAACTCGCCTCCGGAATTCGACTTCCGCAGGCAAAGCGGCACTTCTCGTGCCCTATTCTAAACTCAAAAGTGATATCGCTGTTATTCTCAAAAAAGAAGGATATATCAACGATTATGAACTGGAGACCATCGATGGTCACCAGCAGATCAAAATCACAACGAGATTTGTCAATAAAACCAGCGCTATCACCGGGCTGAAACGTGTAAGCCGTCCAGGTCTACGCCGCTATGTGGGTTCCACGGAAATTCCCCGTGTTCTCGGCGGCATGGGCATTGCCGTTCTTTCTACATCACGTGGAGTTCTCTCCGGTCACGAAGCGCGCAAACAAAACGTCGGCGGCGAATTGCTCGCCTACATCTGGTAATCATGTCACGCATAGGAAAAAAAGCTATCCCGATCCCGGCCAAAGTTAAGGTTTCTGTATCCCAAGCGGGATCAGTTACCATCGAAGGGCCAAAAGGTAAACTCGAGTGGACTCTACCCAAGACGATTGCTGCTTCTATCGATGGCGAGCAATTGTCTGTGACCAGAGCGAATGATCAGCGCGAACAACGTGCCTTGCACGGCCTTTCGCGTGCTCTTCTCGCTAATATGGTAACCGGTGTTACAAATGGTTTCAAACGTGAGATGGAGATCCAAGGTGTTGGGTTCAAAGCCAACGTTCAAGGACAGAATCTTAACTTGAACCTTGGTAAATCCCATCCAATTGTGTTTCATATTCCTTCCGAGGTCAAAATCACGGTTGCTGACAACACCAAAATCACAATTGAAGGCATCGACAACCAATTAGTTGGTCAATGTGCCGCGGATATCCGCTCATTCTACCCGCCTGAACCCTACAAGGGCAAAGGTGTTCGCTTCGTTGGCGAACAAGTTCGTCGCAAAGAAGGCAAAACTGTACAGTAAATTATGGCTGCAACTGATAAACGCAAACTCCGTCACGTCCGTCTTCGTAAAACGCTCGCTGGCACTTCTGAACAACCACGGCTTAGCGTCCACTTTTCTGGACGTCACATTTCGGCCCAAGTTATTGACGACTTAAGTGGTAAAACACTGGTTTCGGCTAACACGACCGAAGCTGATCTTCGTGCTAAACCTGGCACACGTGCCAATGTGGCAACAGCTATTCAACTTGGCAAAATTATTGCCCAACGTGGATCTGCCAAAAACATAACCAAGGTAGTTTTTGACCGCGGTGGTTTTAAATACCACGGCAAAGTTAAAGCTCTTGCCGATGCCGCCCGTGAAGGTGGTTTTCAATTCTAATTAGATTCCATCATGCCTCCGAAACCAAGAGATAAAAAACATTCCCGTAACGATACTCCCAGGGAACCAAAAGAAACGACTGAGAAAGTTGTCTTCATTAACCGATGCGCCAAAGTGGTCAAAGGTGGACGTCGTTTCAGCTTTAGCGCCCTCATTGTTTGTGGAGATCAGAAGGGTAAAGTTGGTGTTGGCTTTGGAAAGGCTAACGAGGTTAGCGAAGCCATTCGTAAAGCCACCGACGCTTCGAAAAAGCGCATGGTAAAGATCGCTGTCCAACAAAATACGATCCCACACATGGTTATTGGTGA
>Ga0114977_10002170_pt1 | contig 12668 bp, 9 predicted proteins | sample S_130805_MF_Meta_FD_87026 | JGI IMG/M metagenome (GOLD analysis project Ga0114977, IMG submission 87026) | Freshwater microbial communities from Lake Simoncouche, Canada to study carbon cycling - S_130805_MF_MetaG | ecosystem: Environmental > Aquatic > Freshwater > Lake | place: Lake...
AGTACTGCTAGCAAACTTAGTAACAGCATGTTTGCATATTCTGCTAAAAACATCAAAGCAAACCTGAAACCCGAATATTCAATATGAAAACCGGCAAGTAATTCCGATTCTGCCTCCGGCATATCAAATGGGGACCTGTTGGTTTCGGCAAGGGTGCAGATAAAATAAAGAACAAACGATATCCATAAAAAAGGATATTTAAATACCCCAAAAGCTAAAACACCCGATTGTGAATATTGTGCCTGACAAATTTTCTCAAGGTCAAAAGTCCCATACATGATAACCGCTGAAAGAATGGCCAATAAGGCAGGAATCTCATAAGAAACCATTTGGGCAATGGCTCTTGCTGATCCTAAAAGGGCATATTTATTACCAGATGCCCAGCCTGCTATCCAGATGCCAATAACTTCAATCGATACTACAGCAACCAGAAATAAAACTCCGGAATTTGGAAAAGCCACACCAAATCCTTTTCCGACTGGCAATACAGAAAACCCAATAAATACAGGTAAAAAAACAAGGAGTGGCGCAATTATAAATAATACCTTTTCTGCAGCATCCGGCATGATATTCTCCTTGGAAAGTAGTTTAAGAATATCTGCAAAAGTTTGAAACAACCCTTTGGGTCCGGTAACTGTAGGCCCTAGCCTGTCATGTATAAATGCCGATATTTTCCGCTCACCGTATACCGCAAGGAGGGCAAACAATGCAATGAATGAAAAAACAGAGGCGCCCCATAAACAGGCCATCACCACCTGTTGGGATATGTCAGCACTTCCTTTCAGTATGATTAATTGATGCAAATATAACGCGTGCTTTCCGGTATGAGTTAAAACAAATTACCCTTCTCTTAAGTGCCCACATGGTTTTGGCTGTATCTTTGAATAATGTCCCGGATAATTTTGGTTCCTACACCTGTTGGTAATCTGGAAGATATTACCCTCCGGGCTCTGGAAGTCCTTAAAAATGCCGATCTGGTTGCGGCAGAAGACACCCGCACCTCGGGAATCCTGCTCAAACATTATGGAATCCAGAAATCTTTGGTTTCTCTGCATAAATTCAATGAGCATGGTAAAGTAGGCTTCCTGCTGGACAGGGTTATAAATGAAGACCTGACCCTGGCTGTAATCTCAGATGCTGGAACGCCGGGTATCTCTGATCCGGGTTTTTACCTGGTTAGAGAGGCCATTAACAGAAATTTGATTATTGAAGTTTTGCCCGGCCCAACGGCCTTGATACCTGCATTAGTGGCAAGTGGCCTACCTTGCGATAAATTTGTTTTTGAAGGTTTTTTACCCGTAAAAAAAGGACGCCAAACCCGAATGAAGTTCCTTGCTGAAGAAGAAAGAACCATCGTGTTTTATGAATCTCCCCACAGAATAGAAAAAACTTTAACTGAACTTGGATTGTTTTTAGGGATGGAAAGAAATGCCTGTGTAGCCAGAGAAATAAGTAAGAAATTTGAAGAATATCACAGGGGTACACTGAATGAGCTTGCTGAATACTTTAAAATCAATACCCCAAAGGGTGAAATGGTTGTGGTTGTGGCTGGAAAAAGCTAAGTCCTGGCACCTTACCATCATTTTTGGAATGGTGATGGGCTTTTCCTTTCCACCTATTCCCTTCCCTTTTCCAGCTTTACTAGCGTTTACCCTGGTTTTTGAACTGCTCGAAAGAGCTAAAAACCGCACGTCCGGAAACTTATGGTTTCTCTTTAAACACTCCTTTGTCGGTTTCTGGATTTGGAATTTCTTCGCAACCTATTGGTTAACATTAACTGCAATTAATGTGCCTGAAGGTTCAGAACAATTGAGTTCCTTTATTGCAGGATTGCTATCTGGGATGATTAATGCTTATTTTATGACAATTCCGGTAATGCTGGTTTTTGCTCTTTGCAGAAACAAAGGCAGAGTATTTACACTAATGATGTTTCTTGTTGCATGGTTATCTTTTGAATATCTGCATTTTAATTGGGAATTATCTTGGGCTTGGCTTACCCTCGGTCACTTTTTTGCGGAATTTCCACTATTAATACAATACATTGAATTTACAGGTATACATGGCGTTTCCCTGTGGATTTTAAGCATTAATATCCTCTTATTTTTATACTTCAAAGAAGGCAAACTTATAAAATCAGCAAGTTATTTATTGGTTGCCTTAGTCCTAATACCTCCTCTGTCCGGACTTTTACTTACCCTTGATTTCAGACAAGTATTTCAGCCTTCTGGGGAAATTTCAGTTAGAATTATTCAGCCAAATGTAAACCCCTATTCCAAGTTTGATCAGCAAACCACGAGTTATCAAATTCAAAAAATGGCTGAACTGGCCAATAGTCCAGGTATTGATACCATTAATTTGGTTTTGATGCCCGAAACTGCATTACCTCAAACTGTAGTTACCAGGGAACTGGAAATGGATCCTCAAGTGCAGCCTTTTCTAAAACTGGTAAAAGAAAATCACAATAATTTAATCACAGGTATAACCGAAGTAAGAACCTTTTCACCGGAACAAGTTCCTAAAGTAACTGCTGAAAAGTATGGCGATTTGTATTACGATGTTTGCAATTCTGCATTGATGATCAATAATCAACCAGGCCACCAGACGTATCAGAAAGCAAAACTTGTACCTATGGTGGAAAGAACTCCATTTCTCGAAACCATGGCATTTTTAAAACATTTTTACATAGACCTCGGTGGATCTTTTGGAAATTTGGGCTATCCGGATTCGAGTATAAATCTTATAACAAATCAGGGAACAAAAATTGCAGCACTGATTTGTTATGAATCTGAATTTGGAGAGTATACGACAGAGTTTGTCCGCAAAGGAGCAGAACTCATTTCTGTAATTACAAATGACGGATGGTGGCTCCAAAGTTCCGGATACCTTCAGCATGCTGCGTGGTCCAGATTAAGAGCCATCGAAACCAGAAGAAGTCTTGTCCGCTCTGCAAATACAGGAGTTTCACTTGTTTGTAATTCAAAAGGAGAAATAAGTCAATTTTTAGGTTGGGGCAAAATCGGAAAACTGGATGCTCGAGTGCCATTATATAAGCACCTTACTTTTTATGTACAGTATGGGTGGATGTACGGTTACCTTTTCCTTATTGCATTTTTCATTTTGATAATTATTTCATTCTCTGGCCTTGTTAAAAAAACAGTTTAAAGCATTATTAATAGATTCCTTCGAACAGGAATTTATTGAAGCCATTGAATCCAGAGGGATTGCAGTAAATTATAGGCCCGGTATTACCCGTGAAGCTGCCTTTTCAGAAATTAAGGAAACTCAAATTCTTATCCTAAACAGTGGACTTCACATTAATAAAGAATTTCTAAATCATGCCACCGAATTAAAATGGATTGGTCGCGCAGGCGTGGGAGTGGATCATATTGATATGCAGGCTGTCCTCAGCTCTGGGATTCAAATCATGGTTACAGAAGGTGCAAATCGCGATGCAGTAGGGGAAATGACATTGGGCCTTTTGATTGCATTACTTCGAAATATTCCAAAATCAAATCAGGAAGTAAAAGCATGGCAATGGAAAAGGGAAGAAAACCGTGGAGAGGAACTAACCAATAAAACTGTTGGAATCATAGGATTTGGAAATACTGGATCTGCATTTGCCAAAAAATTGAGAGGTTTTGAGGTGAAAGTTTTAGCCTACGATAAATACAAAAAAGGTTTTTCTAAGGACAATGTTCAGGAAGTCCCTCTGGAAGTTTTGTTTGCGGAAGCAGATATTTGTTCATTTCATATTCCATTGAACAGCGAAACCAGGCACCTGGGAGATGCTTCCTTCTTTGAAAAATTTACAAAGCCTGTCTGGATTTTAAACCTGTCAAGAGGTGAAATTATTGATACCAAAGCATTGTTGTCTGCTGTGGACAAAGGCAAAGTAAGAGGCGCCGCTTTGGATGTCTTGGAAAATGAAAGGTTTGCCCAACTTTCCCCGGATTGGAAAGAAATTTACTCAGATCTGTTTTCAAGAAATAATATTCTGTTATCTCCACATATTGGTGGATGGACATTCACCTCAAGACAAAATATTTATAATGACTTACTTCATCATTTAGATGAGGCCATGGAAACGTGGCAGCAATAGAAAGAACCAACATATTCCAATAAAGGGAATGTTGGCATCCGTTTATTAGTTTTGTATAAATCCTGCCAAATTGAAGTTTATTTTTCCTTCAGCTCTGACCCTTGCAAATTTACTTTGTGGCATTCTGGCTATTTATTTCACCTATAACGGTCATATATATTATGCCCCATGGTTCATTGCAATAGCAGCTATTCTGGATTTTTTTGATGGATTTGTAGCACGACTGCTAAAAGCACAATCAGAATTTGGAGTTCAACTCGATTCTCTTGCAGATGTGGTTACTTTTGGAGTGGCTAATGCACTGGTGACCCATCATTTTTATTGTATAGAACTGATGCATTTTCCAGAAGAAACACTTGGTTGGCACTCAGTTTTCATTTTTTCTCTGGGATTGGGTTCTGCAGCAAGATTGGCAAAATTTAATATTGATAAGCGACAGCTCTCAGGATTTCTAGGCCTTCCAACTCCGGCATGTACACTTTTTTTTGTTTCTCTGCTGATAGCCTATAAATATGGAACCTGGTTGCCATTTAGAGAAATACTTGAAAATACCTATATTCTGCCTGTTTTAGCTTTATTATTTACAATTTTAATGAATGTGGAGCTCCCAATGCCCGCTTTTAAATTTAAACACGGTTTTGCCTTTAATACCAATAAAGTAAATTATGTATTTCTCGGTATTTCAATCTTTTTGTTTGCTTTTTTTAAAGAATATGCCTTAACTTTGTGCCTGACGGGATATATCATTTTCTCGTTTTTTTTAAAGAAATCAAAAGATGATTAATTTCATCGCAGAAATATTTGTATTCCCTCACCCGGAAATTCTTGATCCTCAGGGCAAAGCAACGTTAAATGTATTGCATAACCTTGAGTTTAGGAATGTGTCTGACCTCAGAATCGGCAAAGCAATGAAGATGGAGCTTATGGCAGAAAATGAAGATTTAGCCCGAGCAGTAGCAGAAGAAGCTTGTCGTAAGGTTTTAGTGAATCAGGTGATGGAATATTACGAAATCAAGATTAAAACACTTGAAAAAATTACTTAATTTTAAACATGTTATCTACAGATTTTCTTAGTGAAATTTCAGTAACCCCTGTTAGTGCAGCGGTAGAAATGTATTCCGATGACCTAATATATCATACCTTTTTACCAGGTATGACATCTATTATGGTCCTGTTGGAAGGTAAACTAAATTCTAAATCCAACAAATTCCGTCTTAAAGTCGGAGATGCACTTTGTGCAGGTGGTCATGCCTTTATGCCTGCTATCGGAATCAGTGCTGGTAGCGATACCAAAGTACTAATTATGACCGCTGAAATTTCAGTGTTCAACGATGTGCCTTTTTTGCCTCTGATTTCTGACCAGCCTTTTGTGTTGAAATCTTCTCCAGCGGTTGATGCAATCCGTGAACTGGTTTCTGAAGAATTGGAAAGCGAAGCTCCTTTTGCAGAACATTTTGGTTCAGCTGTAGTTGAAATGTTCTTCTACCAGTATTTGAGAGGTATTTTCACTGAAAAATCTTTTGAATTACCAGAAGCTTTGTATGATGATACAAGATTGCGTTCAGTTCTTGAATTCATTCAGGCTGAGTACGATAATGATTTGTCAAATAAGCGCATTGCTAACCTGATTGATGTTGCTGAAGAATATGCTGGTCAGTATTTCAAAAAATGCCTGCATATGAATCTTCAGGATTATATCGAGCAAAGAAGAATTGAAAAAGCAACTGAATTGATTCAGTCTGGTCAATACCAACTTGCAGAAGTAGCTAAGCGTTCAGGATTCCAAGATGCTACTTACTTCAGCCGCAGATACAAGCAAAGAACTGGTATCGCTGCTAAGGATATTCGTAAGATTATCGAAATGGAAATCTATATCTGATAATCAGAGTACGGATTTAAATTTTATTGGCGGAGGCTTCAAATGCGGCTTCCGCCAATTCTTTTAGTAAAGGATCTCCCGGATTACTTTCAAGAGCATTGCCGACTACAATAATATCGGCTCCAGAGCGCAATATTTCCAATGCCTGAGATTTGGAACGTATGCCCCCACCTACAATAAGTGGAATATCTATATGTTCACTTACCTCATAAATCATTGAAGTGGAAATGCTTTTCTGTGCCCCGCTTCCACCATCCATATAAATAACCCTCAGCCCCAGCATTTCCCCGGCCATAGCAGTACATTTCGCTATACCGTCTTTGTCATGAGGTATGGGTTGTGTTTGACTCATATAGGATGCCGTAGTTTGCCTCCCAGAATCAACCAGCATGTATCCGGTAGGGATTACCTCAATACCAGCCTTTTTTAATAAAGGTGCTGCCAACACATGTGTGCCAATCAAAAGCTCCGGATTCCTTCCGCTGATTAGGGAAAGAAAAAAAATCGCATCCGCTTCTTTACTGATTTGGCTGATACTGCCTGGAAATAAAACCACTGGCAACGAACAGTTTTTCTTGATTTCAAGAATTAACTCGTCCAGCCAGCCACTTACTACAAGACTGCCACCTAGAAAAATATAATGCACCCCCGCCTCTTCTGCTCCACAGACCTGAGTTTTTACTCCTTGAAGGGTTACATTATCAGGATCTATCAGCAACGCAAAACTTTTAATTTCTGCTCGCTTCCTTTCCTGCATAAGCTCTAATACTTTCATCGTGTTAGGCTGAAGGCGCGTTTCTGTACAAAATACGGCAAATTTAAGGAGTTTAAACAGCCTACGCACAAAAAACAGGACAGTTATTTAATTATATTTCATGTAACTATAAATCAACAACTTACGTTTAACACATAGAACAGCTTTAGAAATCTGGAAATCGAAAAAAACAGAAAGCTGAACAGCTAAACCCCTGAAATAAAAATCCACAGCGTGTTTTTTTAATAAAGGTTAGTATGTTGATTCAGAATCAATTTAATGTTAAGATAACATTAAGTGGAAAAACACTACTTCATAAATATTCCACAGATACTAAACTTTGTATCTGTTTATACCGCCCGACTCCAAAGTCGGGATTGTTGTCAATAACAGGTTTTACTATGGCAGGAAAGAATACAAAAAACCCAAAACCCAGCACGAACAGCTCTTCTGGTTTGCGTGTAGAACGCAGATTTTCAAAAGAAGGAGTAAGTGTTTTTGATCTTTTCGAATATGAAATGCGCTCTTCCGTCATTCGCAACCCAAGTGGAGATGCAGTATTTGAAATGAATAACGTGGAAGTCCCTAAAACCTGGAGTCAGGTTGCAACGGACATTCTGGCTCAGAAATATTTCCGGAAAGCTGGGGTTCCCCAGTCAGATGGAACGCTGGGTGCAGAGACTTCCTTAAAACAGGTAGCTCATCGTATGGCCGACTGCTGGAAACAGTGGGGCGAAAAATATGGTTACTTCGCTTCAGCTGAGGATGCGCAGATTTATTATGAAGAAATGGTTGCTATGATTCTGGATCAGAAGGCAGCACCCAATTCACCTCAGTGGTTTAATACCGGTCTGCATTCTTCCTACAATATTTCTGGCCCGGCTCAAGGTCATTATTATGTAGATCCCGAAACTGAGGAAGTAAAAAAATCAACCTCAGCCTATGAAAGACCTCAACCTCATGCCTGCTTTATCCTTTCTGTAGATGATGACCTCGTGAATGAAGGAGGTATTATGGATCTGTGGGTGAGAGAAGCACGTATTTTCAAATATGGCTCAGGAGTTGGTACCAATTTTTCAAATATCAGAGGAGAAGGCGAAAAATTAAGTGGTGGCGGCACTTCTTCAGGACTTATGAGTTTCCTGAAAGTAGGGGACCGCGCTGCAGGAGCCATTAAATCTGGTGGAACAACTCGTCGGGCTGCCAAAATGGTTTGCCTTGATCTGGATCATCCCGAAATCATGGACTTCATCAACTGGAAAGTTGAAGAAGAAAAGAAAGTAGCAGCTCTCATTAAAGCAGGATATGCTTCCGATTATGAAGGCGAAGCTTATAAAACGGTCTCAGGACAGAATTCAAATAATTCCATTCGGATTCCTAGCCGCTTTTTTGATGTATTGAGAAATAACGGTATGTGGCATTGTACCGCAAGAAACAATGGTCAGGTTATCCGTTCCTATCCAGCTACCGATTTATGGAATGCCATTGGCGAAGCTGCATGGGCTTGCGCCGACCCGGGCGTTCAATACGATACCACCATCAATGAGTGGCATACCTGTCCGGAAAGCGGTCCTATCAGAGCCTCAAATCCTTGTTCAGAATATATGTTTCTGGACGATACAGCCTGTAACCTCGCATCCATCAATCTTACCAGATTCTTTGATACAGAAACACTGAAGTTTGATGTAGACGGATTTTCTCATGCCTGTCGTCTTTGGACCATTACTCTTGAGATCTCCGTACTGATGGCTCAGTTCCCATCTATGGAAATTGCAAGACTTTCCTATGAATACCGTACGCTGGGTCTTGGATTTGCCAACCTTGGCACTATTCTGATGATGTCAGGTATCGCATATGACAGCAGAAAAGCCAATGCAATTGCAGGTGCCATTTCTGCTATTATGACGGGTACTGCCTATGCTACCTCTTCTGGAATGGCTGCCTTCCTGGGCACTTTCAAAGGATACGAAAAAAATAAAGAGCACATGCTGAGGGTTATTCGTAACCACAGATATGCTGCATACAATACCGAAGATCATTACGAACAACTGGCAGTAAAACCTGTTGGTATCAACCCGGCCGATTGCCCGGATTACCTGCTGCGTGCTGCTTGCAATAGCTGGGATAAAGCCTTGAGTTTGGGTGAAAAATTCGGATACAGAAATGCTCAGGCAACCGTAATTGCACCAACCGGAACCATTGGTCTGGTAATGGATTGCGATACTACTGGTGTGGAACCTGATTTTGCTCTGGTAAAATTCAAAAAACTATCTGGTGGTGGTTATTTTAAAATTATTAACCAATCAATTCCTCAGGCACTTAAAAACCTGAAATATACACCTGAACAAATTGATGCCATTGTAAAGTATGCTAAAGGTCATGCCACTTTATCCGGTGCTCCGGCCATCAACCATGAAACTCTGAGAGCTAAAGGATTTTCAAACTCAGATCTTGAAGCAGTGGAAAAAGGTCTGGCTTCTGCCTTCGAAATTGGATTTGTGTTTAACCAATATACCCTGGGCGAACCTTCCATGCAGAGATTAGGGTTTAGTCCGGCACAGTACAACAAACCAGAGTTTAATTTGTTGCGTGAGCTTGGCTTTACCGAAGCGCAAATTGAAGAAGCCAATGAATTTGTCTGTGGCACAATGACCATAGAAGGTGCGCCTTTCCTGAAAGAAGAGCATTATTCTGTATTTGATTGTGCCAATAGGTGCGGACAAAAAGGAGTTCGGTTTATCCATCCTTTCGGACATATCCGCATGATGGCAGCCGTTCAGCCTTTTATTTCTGGTGCTATTTCCAAAACAATCAACCTGCCCAATGAGGCAACAGTGGAAGATGTGCAGAAATGTTACCTCCTTTCCTGGGAATTGGGTCTGAAAGCCAATGCGATTTACCGCGATGGTTCAAAATTGTCTCAGCCATTATCCAACAAATCGGACAAAAAGACCGAAGAGGAAGCGCCGGCAAAAGATTCTGCTGCCAGAATTGATGCCATGAACCCTGAGCAGGTTTTAGAAGCTGCAAGAAAAATTCTGGATGCTTCAACCGACACCAAATTCAAGCAGGCTTTGAGTCGTGAAATTGAACGTAAACGCTTACCCAATAAGCGGAATGGTTTTACCCAGAAAGCAAAAGTTGGAGGCCACACCATTTTCCTGAGAACAGGAGAATACAGTGATGGCACCTTAGGGGAAATTTTTATTGATATGCACAAAGAAGGCGCAACCCTTCGCAGTATCATGAACTGTTTTGCGATATCGGTTTCAATAGGTTTGCAATATGGTGTACCTCTTGAAGAATTTGTAGACAAATTTGCCTTTACCCGCTTTGAGCCTTCAGGTATGGTAGATCATCCGAACATTAAAAGTGCGACATCTATTGTAGATTATCTGTTCCGACTGCTGGCTTTTGAATATCTGGGAAGAGAAGATCTGGTTCAGGTGAAAACCAATGCCATTGATTCTACAGCCGGGTTTCCGCGCATTATGCCAGAAGAAGAAGCCATTGAAGAAAGCACACCTGGTAGAAGCAATGCAAGCATACGCGACGATCAGGCAGCAACTACAGGCGCACCTAAGATAGGATTTGTCATTCGCACCGATAAAAAGGACGCAGACCCCGGAAGTATAACAGGTCAGGGTTCCAACCAAACCTACCTCAGTTCTATGATGGGCGATGCCCCAGCCTGTACGGTATGTGGACATATCACCATACGTAACGGCACCTGCTATAAATGCCTCAATTGTGGCGCCAGCATGGGTTGTTCCTAAGCCAAAATTCACATCAATAAAAAAGTGCCCGCAAGGGCATTTTTTTTGTCATCAATGCAAAATAAAACGAACCTTTCTATTGCAATTTATTTACCTCTGGCAGGTGCAGAGTGCTGGGTTTACTAAAAATGGAAAGTTGGTCGTGGAGTAGGGAGAAATGGATAAAAATGTTTAATTTTATTTTTCTTTAATCCAATTCAATTATCATCAATAAATAAAAATTAAATGAATATCTATAAAACAATATTCATTTTAGGCCTAAGTATTACTGGTTTTGGCTTGAACATATGTTCAGGCCAAAACTATCAATACTTGGATTCCAATTGGATATTAAGAACAGATTCGCTGTTATTAAATTTTGATTTAACTACTCCTGCTATTAACCAATATAATCCAACAAATAATTCTAATTGGGAATCTTATTCTTACTCTTATAAAGCCTTACCAATATTTCAATATTTAAGTGACAGCTCAGGACTTAAATATTGGACTGATGCAAGATCCGTTTTTAACAAAAATAACGAACAAGCGACTGATTTAAATGGGAATAATTTTATTTTTTGCAGAGATATGGATTATAGAGGTGTAACGGTATTGGTACCATTTCCTGAAGACGCACCAAATAAATTCTATGCCGTTGTAAATCAAAACGAATACAGAGATTCTATTTCTGGTTTAGATTATTCCGGAATATTTGTGCACACAATTTTAGATTCATTGGGTCAATTGTATGTCATAGAGTCGGATACCATGTATTATAAAACCTGGGTACCTACTACAGCCTATATTAATCCTCCTGATGGTTTGTGTAGAGATATTATAGCCATACGAAAGGATGTGCCAGAAGCATTTTGGGTAATAGCTAGAATGCATGATGGAGAACATTTCCTAAGATTAAGTCTTGATGCAAATTCAATTGGACCAATAGATACATTATTTGTCCCTGGTGCATTGGATGATAGCTTGCATTATGCTCAAACGTACACTAATTATTGGGCAGGATCTATGGAACAACAATATGGGGGCAGGCAACAAATGGTAGCTTGTCAAGCGGGAAACTTTTTTTTATCTTTCACTGATTTATCAGGATATACTGTATACAGCTTTGATCGAAGTACTGGTTCAATTGCAGTTGAGGCTTCTCAAATAATAACTTATTCTATAGTAGATAACTTTGTAGATGATATGGAAATATCTCAGAATGGGAAATATTTATACATTACTTTAAAAGATTCAATACATTTTATTTCCTATGATTATAAATTGGCATATCATTTATTACAAATCGAATGGGCAAATCCTAATGGTTGGCAAGATCGTGACACCATTTGGACTGATACCGCAGGTGTAGATTCCTTGGAGTGGGAGTATTTGGTATTTAATGCGGATTCGGCGATTGTAGATATTTGTTTAGGTCCCGATAATCGTCTATACTTAAGGCCTTATATTTCTTATTTAGATTTTAATGAATTTGAACATTATGGATCCTTGGATTCTGGAGGCACTCATTATGGAAGGTATTGGATCATACCAGACCCGGATTTACCTTGGCCTGCATCTGGGTTAGATACGAGTTCCATTTTTATAGGGTATAATTCACCCTTTTATTTGCCCAGAAGTATTTATTTGGGCTGGATACCTCCAGTTATTACCTCTGATGACCCTGGTACTGAATCTTCTAATACTCCTAAAATCACCCTCTTCCCCAACCCTGCTCAAACGCAAGCCACACTTACATGGTCGAGTGTAAGAGAAGGCACTTTTGTGCTACGCGATATGCTGGGTAGGGCTGTGCTGAGTGAGCAACTCAATACGCCAAGTGGTACTATCCGATTGGACTTATCTGCTCTACCCAAAGGCATCTACCTCTGGCAGGTGCAGAGTGCTGGGTATTCAAAGAATGGGAAGTTGGTAGTGGAGTAGATTAGATTTTTATCTAGATCAGGTACTATTTAATTAGGGCAATGCAACAATTGCCCTAAATTATTTTGATTGAATTCCAATACCTAACAATAGGTCACCCTATCGGGGTAATATAGGACTATTTACGTTTTCCATTTTTTTCCGATGCGCGTGTGAAAGCTTACGAAGGGCAGGCATGAGCAGCCTAAATTTGTTGCCTGCAAGGAATTTGTACTGCTTGCGTATTCGGGCAACAAA
>Ga0114977_10002171_pt1 | contig 12668 bp, 10 predicted proteins | sample S_130805_MF_Meta_FD_87026 | JGI IMG/M metagenome (GOLD analysis project Ga0114977, IMG submission 87026) | Freshwater microbial communities from Lake Simoncouche, Canada to study carbon cycling - S_130805_MF_MetaG | ecosystem: Environmental > Aquatic > Freshwater > Lake | place: Lake...
AAACGAGTAGGGCTTGTTTTTTGCATTGCATTTTGGTGCGGTTGGGTGGTAATTTGGTGCATTTGTTTTTCTAATCCTCATTTTGAGGCATCAGAAATTGAAAATGGCAGGCATGTTTTGTGCTGAAAGTTAGCAGGTTTGTAAGACCTCAATTATCTTAACTTTCCCATTGATTCAATACAAGGAGTCTTCATGAAGCGTCGCGATTTACTGGCCGTTGCTGCGTCTACGGTTGCTGCACCATGGGTGCACGCCCAGACTGCTGCCTGGCCCACCAAGGGCTCTATTCGTCTGATCTGCCAATACCCCCCAGGTGGCTTGGTTGATACGGTGGCAAGGCTTTTGGCACCCCATTTGTCTCAGGCCCTTTCCCAAACGGTTGTTGTTGAAAACCGAGCAGGCGCGGGTGGTTTGATTGGAACTGAATTTGCGTCTCGCCAAGCTGCTGACGGCTATACACTTTTGGTCAGCCATGCTTCTGTTCATATTTACGCAACAGCAACTCGCAAATCCATGCCATTCGATCCAGTGAATGATTTCACACACATGGGTATGTTGGTAGAGGCCCCCATGATGTTGTTGGTCAGAGCTCAATCGCCATATCAGACGCTCGCTCAATATATCAATGCCGCCAAAACCAAACCCGTGCGTTATGGCACCTCGGGCATCGGTTCAGCCAACCACCTTTACGGTGAATTGTTAAAAATTGAAGGACAAGCCAATGAACACGATCACGTGCCATACCAAGGCAGTGCACCGGCCATGCAAGACTTGCTAGGCGGTCAAATTGACAGCGTGTTTGATCCGGTCACGACCAATGTGAACCAACTCAAAGCGGGCTCATTGCGTGCATTGGCCGTTTCAACGCCCAATCGTTTGCCTGCATTGCCCAATATCCCTACTTTTGCAGAACTTGGGTACAACTCGCTCACAGGATCGCAATGGCTAGGCCTTTCAGCCCCTAAGAATTTACCTGCGCCCATTGCACAGCGAATTACTGCACTCATCCCAGAGCTTTTGGCCAAGCCAGATATCATGGCTCGTTTAGAAGAAGTTCAAACCTTGCCACGCAAAACCCCCGTACTTGGAGATGAGTTCAGCAAACTGATTCAGTCTCAAATCAACACTTGGACCGCAGTCGCAAAGCGCGCCAAAGTTGAAGTGATTGTCTAAGAACTGCGCATCACATTTTTGGATACCAGTGCAGCAGATCTCCAACCCTTGTGGGTTGGGGCTGCTGCTTTTTATTTAGTTAAGATATTTGACCAATCAACTAGAAATCATTTATGACTGAAGTCGACTTCGACCAAATAAGCAGCTATGAACGTTATAAGCTAATGGCAAGCCTCATTGTTCCAAGGCCCATTGCATTGGTGACCAGCCTGGGTGCAAATGGTGTGGTCAATGCAGCCCCATTCTCCATGTTCAACATGATTGGCGAAGACCCGCCCATTTTGATGATCAGCATCAATCGGCTTCATGACGGTCAACTCAAAGATACATCAGCCAATATTTTGCACAATGGTGAATTTGTCGTGCACATGTCGGACGAGCCTATGGCAGAAAAAATGCACGCTTGCGGCAAAAATTTTCCATCTGATGTGAGTGAATTGGCTGCGGTAGGGCTTACTTCTACGCCTTCGCATACAGTCAAGCCACCTAGAATTTTAGAAGCACCTATTGCATTTGAATGCGTGCTTCACGAGAAACTTGAGACCCCCAGTCGGTATGTGTTTATCGGACGCATCAAGTGGTTGGCGGCAAGAGACGGGCTGATTGACACGCAAGCATGGCGCGTCAATTTGAAAGACTATCGACCTGTTGCCAGATTTGGTGCAAGTTTTTACACCAGGCAAAACGATCGTTTTGCCATTTCAGACAACGTGGGTGAAGAGCCCAAACATCATTCTGCCATCGATCAAATTTAAGGTGCGTCGCACAACAAAAGCTGGAAGAGCCACCTGGCCAAAGCCTTAGTCCATCTTGGCGCCAGATTTAACGATCACCTGTTCCCATTTGTCAATTTCGGCTTTGACAAATGACTTGAACTCTTCAGGACTGTTGCCCACAGGCTCAGCGCCTTGCGCTTCCATTTTGTCTTTGATGTCTTGGCTTTGCAGGGCCTTGATGGAGGCGTTGTAAAGCGCTGCCACGATGTGCGGAGGTGTTTTGGCGGGGGCAAACAAGCCGTTCCAACTGGAGACTTCAAAGTCTGGCAAACCGGCTTCTGCCATGGTGGGCACATTGGGCAGAGTGCCCATGCGCTTTTTGCTGGCCACTGCAATGACATTGAGTTTGCCGCTTTTCAAATGAGGAATAGCCGACAAGGCCGTTTGAAAACTCATTTGAACCTGACCACCCAAGAGATCGGCAATGGCCGGCGCAGCACCTTTGTAGGGCACATGAATCATGTCAATGTTGGCGCGCATTTTGAGAAGCTCGCCCGCCAGATGAGGTGAGCCGCCATTGCCACTGGAAGAAAAAGCAATTTTGCCGGGATTTTGTTTGGCCACGGCAATCAGTTCCTTGAGATTCTTGGCTGGCACGGAAGGATGAATGGTTAAAACCGATGGCGCTGTCATGAATTGGGTGATGTGCACAAAGTCACGCATCGTGTCGTAGCCTAGGCCCTTGAATGCCGTCATGTTGGTGGCATTGGCAATGGTGCCTAAAAGCAGGGTGTAGCCATCGGGGGCACTGCGCGCTACAAATTCTGAGGCAATGTTGCTGCTTGCTCCCGCGCGGTTTTCTACCACCACCGGTTGCCCAAGTGATTCTTGCAACTTGATGGCAATGCTGCGGGCCACAATGTCAGTGGCCCCACCAGGGGCATAGCCCACCAGCAAGCGAATGGGTTTCACAGGGTAGGCTTGATCTTGAGCATAACTTGAGAGGGAGACCAGAGAAAGAATGACAGCCAAAAATCGATTCATGTGAAGCCTGTGTTTGTCGATACAAATTAAGCCTAAAGTGTAGGGACAGTAGGTGCTTTCTAGCAAGGCCTTCTCATTGGTGTTGTCCCTATGTGAGAAATACAAGCGTCTTTATTCAGTAAGATAGATCCCCATATGCGTTCATTCAATTTATCCCATTTCGAAAAACCACGCGCATGGCGACCTCAAGAGCTTGGCCAAGATTTTTCTTGGATTCACCACCTGAGTCGTGAAGCGACGCTCGAAATTGAAGAAGCACTTCAACATGCCAAGGCCACTGAAAAATCTTGGCTGCAAATGACTGCCAACGACTTTCCTTTAAAACGCCATGCCAAAGAGGCCATTGATCGGGCCTTTGCTGTCACACAAACAGCCTATGGCATGTGTTTGCTCAAGGGCTTTCCTGTTGATCGATGGTCGGTAGAGGATGCGCGACTGGTCAATTGGGGCATCGGTTTGAACGTGGGCGTGGCCAGAACTCAAAACCGAGCCAGTCAGGTGATGAACGATGTGCGTGACGAGGGTGGCAGTTACAAAGTCAAAAATGGGCGAGGTTACAACACCAACGCTGGCTTAGATTTCCATGTTGATTCCTGCGATGTCGTGGCCTTGATGTGTTTGCAAACTGCCAAATCAGGCGGCACCAGCAAAGTGACCAGTTCCATGGCCGTGGTCGATGAAGTTAAACGCCTTCGACCTGACCTTGTGCCTGTCATGAAACAACCGTTTTATTACAGTTATCAGGGAACCAACGACGCATCGCAGCCGCCTTTTTACAAATGCCCCATCCTTGGAGATGACCCTGAATATTTTTCATTGCGTGCCAATCGGAAAAATGTCACGGCAGCTCAACGCGATTTCCCAGAGGTGCCTCGTTTAACGCCGCAGCAAATTGAGTTGTTGGATTTGTTGGATGAATTGCTACCTGATGAGAGATTTTGCTATTCAATGGAACTCGATCGTGGTGATTTACAGTTATTGAACAACTATGTGGTCATTCATTCAAGGACCAATTTTGAAGATCACGAAGAGCCAGAGCGCAAACGACATTTGCTGCGCCTTTGGCTAAGCATTCCAAATGGGCAGCGCTTGCCGGCTTTGTGGAAAGAATATTTTGGCGATGTGGCGGCGGGATCGGTCAGAGGCGGCGTTCGAGGCAGTCAAATCACGGAAGAATTTTTGGCTTATGAACGACGACAGGCTGCTCATTTGGGAATGAGCTTAATTGCGCATCGCTGAAAGTTTTCGCTGATGTCGATGTGCGAGAGGATGATTACTGAGTGTTTTCTCAGCAGATGCATTCACTCAATCACAATGTTGGCGTCTTTCATTAATTTGGTCCATTTGATTTGCTCTTGTTTGATAAAGCTACTGAACTCACTGGGCGTGAGGTTGCCAGGCTCAGCCCCTTTTTCATGCATGGATTTACGAACTTCAGGCATGTTCATCACTCGCTGAATGTCTTCATGCAGTTTTTTCACAATCTCATTGGGCGTATTGGCATGGGCCAATAATCCAAACCACCCAATCGCATCGTACCCAGCAAGGCCAGAGTTTGCTATCGGCGGAACGTTGGGCAATGCCTCTATTGATTTGCTGCCAGTCACACCAATTGCTTTGATTCTGCCTGATTGAATTTGTGACATGGCTGTTTGAGTCGGTGCAAACATCAGTTGAATGTGATTGGCTAAAAGATCGTTCAATGCGGGCCCCGTACCTTTATACGGTACGTGGAGCATGTCAATGCCCGCTCTGGCCTTAAACAGTTCGCCAGACAAATGCGAGGCAGCACCTATACCAGATGAGCCAAATGAAAGCTTCTTGGGATTGGCTTTTGCATAGGCAATGAGGTCAGATGCATTGTTGATGGGCATACTGGGGTGAACGACTAAAACATACGCATCTGCGGAGACCAATGAGATGCCCGTAAATTTAGAGACATTTTTATCATTGATGACCGCTGTGGTGGCCATGAGCAATGTGTAGCCATCAGGGTTTGCTTTTGAAACAAAATCAGCGCCTATTTGGCCGCTTGCCCCCGCCTTGTATTCCACAATGACACTCTGCCCCCAAAGTGCAGTCAGTCGTGGCACTAAGATTCTCGCCAAATTGTCAGCTCCGCCAGCCGGTGTGAAAGGAACAATGATGGTGACTGGCTTAGCGGGGAATGCTTGTGCAAAAGAAGACTGCAAACCAAATAGCATGCTTAGCAACACTAAAAAACGAAGTACGACAGACCTTCGGAAAGGCTGATTTAAAAAGCGAAGACTGGTTAAAAATTTCATCATTGGCCTTTTTTGCGAATGTTGGTATGACTCTGAACTCAGACAATGGTGGTGCTTAAGGAGGCGATGCCTTCAATGGCACATTCAACGACATCTCCTGGTTTTAAAAATAGTTCTGCGGCATTGGGCTTTCCAACGGCTACACCGCCAGGGGCACCCGTTGAGAACATGTCGCCAGGTTCGATGGGAATATATTGGGAGAAGTGCTCAATGATGTCTGGCAACTTCCAAATTTGATCGCTGGTATTGACCCGCATACGTTCCTGACCATTGACGGAACAGGTCATCCATAAATTGTAGGGATCGGGTATTTCATCCATGGTGATGATTTCTGGGCCAAGAGGGCCAAAGCCTGGAATATTTTTGGCAGTCCAAAAACGTGAGCCAGAAGCAACTTCTCTTTGCTGCAGATCGCGGCAAGTCAGGTCGTTCAGAATGGTGACGCCCACAACGTAGTCAAATGCATCTGCTTTTTTGACACCTAAGGCGCGCTTGCCGATCACAAAGACAAGCTCTGGTTCGTAATCTAGACGCACAATGCCATCGGGTTTTTTGACTTTGGCTTGATGGCCCACTAAGCATGAATTTAGCTTGATAAATCCGGTGGGCTCTTGTGGAATTTCTTTGATCAAAGCAGTGCGCTGAAGTTCTTCCAAATGCTTTCGATAGTTCTTACCGACACATAAAAATTTATCAGCATCCATGATGGGCGGCAGATAGGCAATGGATGCCTTGTCGTGCCAAGCATTTTTAAAATGACTGACATCACCTAAAGCTTTTGAATTTAATTGGCGAACACGACTCATGCCTTCTGAGCCAGCTGCAAGGAGGGTCCTCATGCTGGTTGGGAAGTTTGATTCACCTGCAATTTTTGCAGCCTCGCTGATGTCAAGTATTTTTTCATCGGTACGGATGCCAATGAGTGGGCCTGAGCCGTTTCGGGTGAATGTAAGTAGACGCATGAATGAAAGCCTATGAGTAAAAGAGGTGAAAAAGTTATTTTTTTTGAATTAGACGGCTCTTTCTTAAGAGACCGGCCAACAGCTTCAAATTTTAAGGAGCCTTATCTCGCTTGAATAGAAATCTGGAAATTTCTGCATTGAAAAAGGCTTCTTGCTCAATGCTTGCGATATGAGCCGCATTCTGGATAATGACAAATTCAGAGCCTTCGATGTTCTCATGCATGAGGCGAGACATTTCTGGGGGCGTACCATGGTCGTGCTCACCCACCATGATGAGGCTAGGGCATTTGATCTCGTGAAGCCTGTCGAGTAAATCGATTTTAGAAATGGCATCGCAACAGCCACAAAAGCCATTGACGGGCGTTTCCAAAATACCTTTGCCAATGCGGGCCATCACGTCTGGATTTTTGGCGCGGTATGCTGGCGTAAACCAGCGCGTTAAGGTGCTTTCCAATAAACCTTGCATGCCTTCGGTTTGGGCAATGTGAATTCGCTCACCCCACATGCTTGCTGCTTGGGGCGGCCTGCGACTGGTGGAATCTGCCAAGATGAGCGATAGAAAAACACCAGGGTGAGCCAAAGCATAGGTCTGGCCAATCATGCCGCCCATGGAAATCCCCATCCAGTGCGTTTGAGTGATGCCCAAATGACGGAGCAGGCCATCTACATCTTCTGCCAGTTGTTCTAGTGTGTAAGGTCCTGGCGGTGCGCTTGACTGTCCGTGGCCTCGCGTGTCAAATCTGAGAACTCGGAAGTGATCTTTTAACAATTCAACTTGGGCATCCCATGAAGAAAGATTACAAGCCAGGGAGTGCGACAGTGTGATCCACGGCCCTTGCGTGCCATCGATGGTGTAGTGCAATTCAATGCCATTGACATGAACAAAAGCCATAGAAATTAATCCGCCTTGATGCCAGAGTCGGCCGCTAATTTTTTAAACAACTGAACTTCATCTTTGATCAATTGGTCAAATGATTCAGGACTGCTGGTCACAGCTTCAATGCCAAGCGAACCAAAGCGTTGAATTACTTGCGGCTGCTTCAATGCCGACACCACTTCGGTTTGTATTTTCTGAACAATGTCGCGAGGCGTGTTAGCAGGTGCCACTAGGCCATACCAAAAAATCCACTTATAAGCCTGTACGCCCGATTCGGCTACTGTGGGCAAGTTGGGTAAATCTGCTACACGGCTGGTACTGGTGACGGCTATGGCTTTGGCCTTGCCTTCTCGCACCAAGTTGATGGCACTGGCGTAGGGCGAGATGAAGAGGTGTGTGCGTCCCGCCATGGTGTCAGTCAGTGCTTCGGGGATGCCTTTGAAGGGAATGTGAACCAGATCAATGCCAGCTTGAGCTTTCAGAAGTTCGGCTGCAAATTGGGAGCCGCTGCCCACGCCAGCTGATGAATAGTTAAGCTGCCCAGGTTTGCTTTTGGCCAAGGCAATGAACTCTCTCATGTTGCTCACATTCAACTCTGGCGAGACAATGACCAAGGCAGGGCCTGTTGCAGTGAGTGTGATGCCTGAGAAATCTTTTGTGGCGTCATAGGGCAGCTTGTTGTAAATGGCTGGCGAGATGGCATGCGCTGAAGAGATGGACAGCAAGGTGTAGCCATCGGGCGCTGAAGTGGCGACCGCTTGTGCTGCAATGTTGCTGCCAGCGCCCAATTTATTTTCAACAATGACCGCTTGCTTCCAGTCTTCTGTGAATTTGGGAGCCAACACGCGAGCAACAATGTCTGGAACACCGCCAGGTGAAAAGCCCACCAAAATTTTGATGGGTTTTTGAGGATAGGTGCTTGCATTGTTTTGCGCTTTGGCTGGGTGCCAATGGAAAAGAAAGGCACTTAAAAAAGCCAAAGGCATCCAAAACGCCAGCGTCTTGAAAATCTGGGTGTTAGGTGTCATATCAAATTTCTGACTTGTACTTACTCTGCCTTAATGCCTGAAGCTTTCACAACAGGTCCAAATTTGGCAAGGTCTCTGCTGAGTTCGGCGCCAAAGTTTTCTGCAGTTCCTGGCGAGGCCGTGATGCCCATGCCATTCAGCCTTTCCTTCACCTCGGGGTCGTTCAAAATAGCATTGAGCTCTGTGTTGATGCGCACGATGACGGCGCGCGGTGTTTTGGCGGGTGCCAACAAACCAACCCAGGAATTGACTTCAAAATCAGTCACGCCGTTTTCGATGAAGGTGGCAACATCAGGCAACGAACTGGCCCGCTTGCTGCTGGACACTGCGATGGGCAGGAGCTTGCCCGATTTCACATGTGGAATGGCGCCGGCAATGGCCGTATAGACCAAGGGAATATTGCCGCCCAAAACATCGGTCAAGGCTTGGCCGCCGCCTTTGTAGGGCACATGCACAAGGTTGGCACCTGTTTTTTGACGCAAGAGTTCACCGGCTATGTGAGGCGTTCCGCCGGTACCCGATGTGCCATATGAAAGACCCCCTTTTTCAGTTTTCGACAGGGCAATCGTGTCCTTCAAGCTTTTGGCTGGAAAGTTGGGGTGCGCCACCAAAATAAGGACCGCATCGCCAATTTTGCCAATGGGGGCAAAGTCTTTGAGCGTGTCAAAGCCGGTTTTAGGAAAGACATGGGGGTTGATGACAAGGGTGCCATCAAAACCTAAAAGCAAGGTGTAGCCGTCGGGCTCTGATGCTGCGACTTGCTGGGTCCCAATGTTGCCCGAGGCGCCTGGCTTGTTGTCGACAATGACTTGCTGCCCCAATCTTTTTGACAACTGCTCAGCTATCAAACGGCCGCTGGTATCCGTTACGCCGCCGGGTGTGAAAGGTACGACCAAGCGGATGGGCTTGCTAGGGTAGTTTTGTGCCTGCACATTTCCCACAAAAGCGATGGCTGTTCCAATGAGGGCCGCTTGCAGCCAATGACGACGTAATTTTGGGTTCATGACTTTGTCTCCAGTTTCTATGGTTGATTTATTTTGTTTCAGCGTATCGTTTTTCAAATTCCCAGATAGCTTCAAAGCCCATGAGCTTGGTCAAATCTGCAAAGTCATAGAGCTCGGTGCTGCCCTTATTGGATGAACCTTGTGCCTGAAATTCTTGGTAGACGCTTTGCATGGCATGGACTGATGCAAGCAAAGCCGTGACCGGAAAGATGGCCAATTTGTAGCCAATGGATTCCAAATCTGCGCGAGACAGAACAGGCGTTAGGCCCCGCTCCACCATGTTGGCCAAAAGTGGCAGATCGAATGATTTGCCAATTTGGCGCATTTCTTCTTCTGACTCTGGCGACTCAACAAACAAAATGTCAGCGCCAGCGTGAGCATAAGCTTCTGCACGTCGCAGAGCTTCGTCCAGTCCAAGCGTGGTTCTGGCATCGGTGCGCGCAATGATTAAAAAGTTAGGGTCTGCGCGTGAGTCGACTGCCACCTGAATTTTGCGCACCATATCTTCCATGGGAATTACCCGGCGACCAGGCGTATGGCCACATTTTTTAGGAAACTCCTGATCCTCCAATTGAATGGCTGCAGCACCTGCCGCTTCATAGCCTCGGATGGTGTGGCGCATGTTGAGGAGACCCCCATAGCCTGTGTCGGCATCGGCAATGAGCGGTGTTTTGGCCATGCCGGCCATGGCTGTGACTCGGCCCACCATGTCAGAGTAGGTGGCAAGCCCCGCATCGGGTAAACCCATGTGCGAGGCGACTGTGCCATAGCCCGTCATGTAAAGGGCATCAAAGCCGAAGGTGTCGGCAAGGCGCAATGAAACCATGTCAAAGACACCCGGAGCCACCACAAGCCCTGGCTGATCAAGACGTTGCCGAAGCTTGGCGCGAAGGGATTCGTTCATAACAGCAAGAAATAGTTTGAATCTTTCAATGTACCACCCAAGGATGATTCAACCAAGTGGCATTCATGGCCTTGGGTAACTTTGATGTCACTATTTTGGGCCATCCCAAATAAGGAAAATCGGTCCAGCAGAGCAAAGTTGCAGACCAAGTCAAGACATAAAAAAAGCGAGCTAGGCTCGCTTTTTGAAGGGCTGGCTACAATTTAAAATTTCAAATTGGCGCCAATAGTGATGAACCGTCCAATTGCGTCATAGGTGGATGGGAATGTATTTCCGCCATTGGTAGAAGTCGTTGCAATGGTGTTGCCAACAAGGGGAGGTTGCTTGTTGAAAGCGTTGTTCACACTCATATTGAGGCGAAGCATTTTGCTGTAGTTCCAAACGCCACTTAAATCAACATAGTTGTATGAGGGTACCTTAGAGTACGCACTCACCCAAGTACCGCTACCTGGCTCAACTTCTAAGGAACTCATGTGGCGCAAGTTGTAGCCCAGTTTGTAGTCTCCAAAACTCCAAACGGTTCTTTGATTGAATTTGTTGGCAAAGTTTGCAACCCCGCAAGCATTGCTGTAAAAACCTTTGCAATCTCTGCGCAAAGAGGTCGCAGTGGGTTGGAAGGCATTGTCACCTACGGTGTTGTAATTGAAATTGACATCCAACTTGCCCAGATTGGGTGCAAAGCCAAGATCCTTCAAAGAAACGCTGTAGCCTAAATTGAGATCGTACCCGCTGATCCACAATTTACCTTGATTGGATTGTCCTGTGAACACACCTTTGGAGTCGACGCCGTTCAATGTGCCGTTCAAGGTATTGCGATACACCATTGCACAAGATGCGTTGTACTCAAAAGTAGGATTGAACTTGCTGCTGTAGCACTGATCCAAGATGTCTGTGGTTGAGGGGCTAGAAATTGCATCAGTCACATTGATGCGGTAATAGTCAACAGCGACCACTAAATTTTTAACATTGGCAGGCTCAAATACAAAACCCAAGGTGGTTGTTTTGGCTTTTTCAGGGCCTAAGTTTGGATTGCCACCACCGAGTTGGTTAATTTGTCCTGATGAAGGTGCTGCTAGGCTGCCAACCAACGTGGCAGGAACGCCTGTCTTGGCACAAAGTGCTGACAAAGTACCAGGCTTTGATGCGTCAGCAACATTGATATTTCCCAATTGGCAAGGATCGACCGACAAATTAGAGAGGCCACTGACCTGAGGTGCAAAGAGTTCATTAACGTTCGGTGCACGAGTGGCATTCTGCAACATGCCCCTGAATCTAAGGCCTTTCATAGGTGCCCATTCGGCGCCAAATTTATTGGTACCGTAGTCAGTTGAGCTTGTTGTTGAAAACTGAGTTTGGCGCACGCCAGCTTCCAAGGCCAAGTTATGGATCATGGGTAGGTTCTGAATGAGGGGAATTTGAGCTTCAGCAAAAACCTCATTGAGCTTCAATGTGCCGCTGCGGTCTGGTGTCGGTGCGCCTGTTCCAAGAACCTCACTTTGAATTTGTGAAGCGCCATCAGAAGAGTTGCTTGCAGTGACAGTTCGTTTCTCAAGACCGAAAGCTAAATTAACTGGGTTTTTAGCCATGGGACTCTTCAAGCCAGCCACTTCGCCGGTGGTAGAGAAGGACGCCACATCTTGCTTGACCTTTTGACGGACGATGGCACTGAGATTGACGAAATCCAACATCTTTTGTGTGATCGTTCCATCGGCGCCAAACAAGTTGATGGGCACGCAACCATTGGCAGGATTGACACACGTCTTTCCATCCAATGAGTTAACGGCTTGTTGCACTTTAGACAATGAGCCCCAGTTTCTTCTGACTTGGTCTTGATCAGCTTGGCCAGATGTGAAGTAGGCATCGTAAGTCCAACCACCAAAGAAGTCGCCACGCGAACCGACAGTGGTTTGGAATGTGTCATTGCCAAAATCTTGATACCTTGGACCCAACTCCGTGAACCTTCGGCTGACAGTCATTGGCACCATGGTTGAATTGCCAACCACGCAATTGGCGGCAGCGATGCCACGTGCAGAACAAATTTGAGCACGCGCTGCATCAGTTAAGAAAGGACTGCCAATGGGGATGTTGAAGGAATTACCAAAAGTGCCACTGGCAGCCAACTGAGCATTCACATCGGTGTGTGTATAAAAAACCTGTGCATAAGGCTTGATGTAATCGTTGATGCTGTAGTTGGCCAGCATGGTTGCTTGGTTCTGGCTCAAGGGCGTCTGAAAGTAGTTGTCAGGATTTGTATTGAACCCATGAACAGCTGCGTTGTAGGCAATGAATTTTCCAGTTGCTGGATCGTAAATACGATTGCCTGTACCCAGCGTATTGGAAGTCACACCTGCCACAGGGGTCACGCTGATCACGGCGGGCGATGTGGTGGAGGAACCCGAAAATAAGCCAGAGCTAGAGCTTGTGGTTGTCTGACCAATGGGTCTTGCGCCCACCATCAGTGGGTCCATGGTGGTTTTACCAAAACTGAAAACAATGTTGCCTTTGTCTTCGGCAAAGTTCGAGCCAAACGTAATGTCCGTGCGACGCTTCATGGCGTCGCCTTGACTAGAAAGTCCGTAGCTGCTGGAAGCCTCTAGTCCTTGGAAATTCTTGCGAAGTACAAAATTGACAACACCAGAAACAGCATCTGCGCCATACACAGCAGATGCACCGCC
>Ga0114977_10002173_pt1 | contig 12664 bp, 5 predicted proteins | sample S_130805_MF_Meta_FD_87026 | JGI IMG/M metagenome (GOLD analysis project Ga0114977, IMG submission 87026) | Freshwater microbial communities from Lake Simoncouche, Canada to study carbon cycling - S_130805_MF_MetaG | ecosystem: Environmental > Aquatic > Freshwater > Lake | place: Lake...
GCGAGCAGCGGCGGCTTACGGACGGTGGGCTGGCTCGACAACGGCGATGGCTCGCTGGCCGTCGCCTATGCGGCGGGGGGCGACACGAACCTCGACTGGATGGTCGACATCCTCGATGCGGCCAACTTCCTGTCGGCCGGCAAGTTCGACTCGGGCGACCCGGCGACCTGGAATCAGGGCGACTTCACCTACGACGGGGTCGTCGACATCCTCGATGCCGCCGACTTCCTCTCGACGGGGCTGTTCGACGCCGGGTTCTACAACGCGCCGGCACCCTCGGCGGGCTCGATCGCGGCCGTTCCGGAGCCGGCATCGGCTGGCGTCGCCATCGGCATGGCGGGGCTCCTGCTGGGCTGGCGGCTCCGCCGGCGGACGGCTTAGCCGCCGCCGCCCCGGGGTCGTCCCGGAGACGCGCTACGGGGTCCTCGGCCGACCGATGGAAGCAACGCCTGCTTCCATCGGTCGGCCTCCCCGGCACGGCCGGATCGTCGTGAAGGCGGTCCGCGGTCAGGATGGTCTTCTCTCTCTGGGGAAGCCCCTGTGTAGAATGCCGATAGAGTTCGGATGGCCAGCCCGGCGGCGCGGAGGTAGCGTGCCGGCAGGTGTTCTGGAGGCGACGATGCGGCAGCGGCGAGGAGCGTGGCGAACCGTCGTGACGATCGCCGCGTGGGCGGTGATCGCCGGTCCGCAGTGGTGCTGCTGCACGCTCAAGACACTGGCGGCCCTGCCGGCCGGCAACGCGGCGGCCAGTACGGAGGCGGCTTGCTGCTGCTGCGAGGCTCTGATATCGGCGGCGGGCTCGTCGTCGTGTCCGCTCGAGAGTCACCCGGCAGGCGACGATGGGTGCCCCTGCCGAGCCAAACTGCGGCCCGTGGCGACGTCGGGCGACACGGCGGTTGCAGTCGGCCAACCCGACCTGTCGCCCTGGGCCGGCTGGCAGGCGGCCTGGCCTCTCGCCTGGTGCCCGCAGATCGGGCCCGACACAGCTTCCCAGGGGGGCCGGTGGCCGGGCCCCGATGAGACGCCCCGCCTCTCCGGCCGGGAACTCTTGCGCGCGCTGAGCACGCTTCGCTGTTGATCGGGGCCATGGCCGCACCCCGGTGCGGCCCCCGATCCGGCATCCCACGGACTGCGGCACTGGCCCGCGTCGGCGTGCGTCCGCAGGTTTTCTCCATCGGCTTCTTTCCAGACCCGACCTCTCCATCCACCAGGAGTGTGCCATGAGTGCCCTTCGTCCACGTTCGCTCGCGATCGCCACCTGCCTCTGCCTGCTTGCAGCTCCCGAAGCCTTCGCCGCCGCGCCGGCGGCGGACCCCGCGGAACCGAAGCACGGCGACCATGAACACGGCGTGGGTGCCCACGGCGGCCTGATCGTTCCGCTCGGTCGCGACAGCTACCACGTCGAGCCGGTGTTCGAGTCCGGCGGGATCCTCCGCCTCTACCTGCTCGGCTCCGACGAGACCCGCATCCACGAGACGCAGCGGCAGACGCTCACCGCCTACGTGAAGCCGGCCGGCGGGAGCGAAACGGTGGCCATGCAGCTCGCGCCGGATCCGCAGGAAGGCGACGCCGCCGAGAAGACGTCGCGGTTCAAGGGCGTGCTCCCCGAGCCGCTGCGGGGCAAGCCGGTGGACGTCACGATCCCCAACCTGCGGATCGAGAACGAGAGGTTTCGCGTCGGCTTCACGTCGGCGCCGCCTCCCGACCACGCCGCGGCGATGCCGGCCGCCCTCGCCGACGACGAATCGGCGAAGCTGTTCCTCACGCCGGGCGGTACGTACACGGAGGCCGACATCGCGGCCAACGGCCGGCTCACGGCCCAGCAGAAGTTCAAGGATTTCCAGGCCAAGCACGACGCGAACCCCAAGCCGGGCGACCGGCTCTGCCCGATCTCCGAGACCAAGGCCAACCCGCTGTGTGCGTGGGTGATCGGCGGGAAGACCTACGAGTTCTGCTGCCCGCCGTGCGTGGAGGAGTTCGTCCGCACGGCCAAGGAGAAGCCCGCCGAGATCAAGGATCCCGAGGCCTATGTCAAGCGTTAGGCATCTCGCCGTCGGGCTGCTGGCGGCCGTGTGCCTCGTGGGGGCGGCGCCTGGTGCGCGGGCCCACGAGGGACACGAGCCGCTGCCCACCAAGGGCGTCTTGCTCGACGCCGAGCGGGGCACCCTCGCGCTCAGCCCCACGGCCCATCGCGCCCTGATGATCGAGACGGCCGACGTGACGGGCCACGCGATCGACACCCGGATCATGGCCTACGCCCGGCTCGTTCCCGCCAGAAACCGGCACGCCTTCGCCGCGACCGGCATCGGCGGCCGCGTGACGGCCCTGCACGTCCGCGCCGGCGACGTGGTGGCGGCCGGCCAGCCGCTGGCGACGATCGAGAGCCTCGCGCTCGAGACGATCCAGCTGGAGCTGCTCACGGCCCGGGCCGAGCACGAGCTGGCCGAGCGGACCTTCGAGCGTATCCAGGCGCTCGCGGAGGCCCAGGCGGCCGCGATCCGCGACCGCTCCGAGGCCCGGGCGCGGCTGGAGCAGACGCAGGGATCGGTCGACGTGGCGGCGGCGAAGCTCCGCAGCCTCGACGTGCCGGAAGAGGTGGTCGCGGCGCTCCTGGCGGACGCCGACCGGCCCCTGACGAGCGCCGTGGAGATCATCAGCCCGATCGCCGGCACGGTGATGCACATCGACGTCACCGTGGGCGACGTCGTGCCGGCGAACGAGCATCTCGCCGAGGTGGTCGACCTCGCGGAGGTCTGGGCCGAGATCAGCCTCCTCGAACGCGACGTCAACGCCGTCGTCACGGGGCAGCGGGTCGAACTGGCCCTGCCGGCGTGGCCCGCCGAGCGGCTCGCCTCCACGATCCACACGACCGGAATGATGCTCGATCCGGAGACGAAGCTCGGAACCGCCTGGGCGACGGTGGTCAATCCGGCCGGGCGGCCGGCCCGGTTCCTCCCGGGGATGACGGGCCAGGCGCAGATCGTGTCGGGCACGGGCGTCGAACGGACGGCCGTGCCCGCGGAGGCCCTGATCACCAACGGGATCGAGAAGTTCGTGCTCCTCGAGGAGGCCGCCACCGAGAGGGGATTCGAGTATCGCAAGCAGAACGTGGTGGTCGACGCGATGAAGGCGGGCGTGGTGATGCTCCGGGACGGCGGCGTGTTTCCGGGCGACCGCGTCGTCACCAAGGGCAGCCACGAGCTCGGCAGCTTCTTCGTCAGCGGCGTCCTCCGGCTCAGCCCCGAGGCCGAGGCGAACATGGGCCTGCGGACGGAGCCCGCGGCCCTGCACGCCATCGACGAGGTGCTCGAGTTCGACGGCATGGTCGACGTGCCGCCGGGGGCCCGGACCGTGGCCGCGGCGCAGGTCGAGGGCCGGATCACGCGAATGCACGGGCGGATCGGCCAGGAGGTCAGGGAGGGGGAGGTGATCGCCGAGGTCGCGAGCCTCGCGGCCCTCGACATCCAGCTGCAGCTGATTCAGGCCGCCGCGCAGCGCCGGCTCGCCGACGAGAGCCTGGTGCGGCTCGAGGAGCTCGATGCCACCCAGAGCGTGCCGCGGAAGCGGGTCTGGGAGGCCCAGACGGCCGCCCTCTCGCTGGCCGAGCGGGTCGAGGCGCTCGACCGCACGCTCCGGGGCGTGGGCTTCTCGGCGGCGGAGGTGGACCGCATCGGCAGCCGCGGGGAGGTCTTCCCGACGCTCGTGATCCGGGCGCCGGCGCGGGGCACGGTCGTCCGGCTCGACGCGGTCGTTGGCCAGGTGATCCAGCCGAACGAGGCAGTCGCGGAGATTCACGATTCCCGCCACGCCTGGGTGCGGGGCCACCTCACGGAGAACGAGGTCGGCCGGCTGCACTCCCACGACCCGGCCGGCGCGGCCCGCGTCCGGTTCATGTCGCTGCCCGGTCAGGTCTTCAGCGGCGCCGTCACCCGCCGCGGCAATGTGATCGACGCCCGCGACCGCACGCTGCCCGTGTGGGTGGGGATCGACGTGCCGCCGGCCCGCGCCCTCCAGCACAACATGCTCGCGCGGGTGTCGCTGCCGATCGCGAGCGCCGCCCCGGCCCTGGCGGTGCCCGTCTCCGCGGTCGTGCGGCAGGGCACGCAGCCCTACCTTTTCATCCGCGCCGCCGACGGCTCGTTCCGGCGGCAGGCCGTCACGCTGGGCGCCGGCGACGACCGGCTGGTGACCATCAGGGACGGGCTCGCGCCGGGCGAGATCGTGGCCGTGGCGGGGGTGGCCGACCTGCAGACGGCCTTCGCCTCCATCCGCTGACCAGCAGGAGCCCGACGCATGCTCGACGCGATCATCGCCTTCTCGCTCCGCAACCGGCTGCTGGTGATCGTCGCCGCGCTGGCGGTGGCCGTGGCCGGCGGGCTGGCGCTGGAGCAGATGCCGATCGACGTCTTCCCCGACCTCAACAGGCCCACGGTCACGGTGATGACGGAGGCGCCGGGGTTGGCCCCCGAGGAAGTCGAGACACTCGTCACGCGGCCGATCGAATACCTGCTCAACGGGGCCACCGGCGTCCGCCGGGTGCGGTCGGCGTCGGGCATCGGCCTGTCGATCGTGTGGGTGGAGTTCGAGTGGGGCACCGACATCTTCCGTGACCGGCAGATCGTTGCCGAGAAGCTCCAGCTCGCCCGGGAGAAGCTTCCCGCCGATGCCAATCCCGTGATGGCGCCGGTCTCGTCGATCATGGGCGAGGTCGTGCTCCTCGGGCTCCGCGACACCCGGCCTCCGACGACGGCCGCCGAGGCCCGGGAGCAGGGGCTGGCGCTGCGGACCCTGGCCGAGTTCACCATCCGCAACCGCCTGCTGGCCCTCGAGGGCGTGGCCCAGGTGACGGTGATGGGCGGGATCCTCAAGCAGTACCAGATCATCACCTCGCCGGCCCGGCTGGCGGCGCAGGACGTCACCCTGCGGCAGCTCGTCGACGCGGCGCAGAAGGCCAATGCCATCGCCGGCGGCGGCGTGATGGAGAACGCCAACCGCGAGTCGCTGATCCGGATCAGCGGCCAGTCGTTCACGCTCGCCGACGTGGGCAACACGCCGCTGGTGTGGCGGGTGCCCAGGCCGGTGCTCATCAAGGACGTCGCGGACGTGGTGTTCGGCGGGCCGGTGAAGCGGGGCGACGGCGCCGTGCAGGTGAAGGTCGACGACCGCCTCGAGGGTGGCTCGGCCGTGATCCTGGCGATCCAGAAGCAGCCCAACGCCGACACCCTCGCCCTCGACCGCCGCATCGACGTCTCCCTCGACCAGCTCGAGGCCGACCTGCCGCCGGGCGTGATGATCGAGCGGCGGATCTTCCGGCAGGCCGACTTCATCCGGGCCGCCGTCGACAACGTCGTCGAGGCGGTCCGTGACGGGGCTATCTGGGTGGTGGTCGTGCTGTTCCTGTTCATGTGGAACCTGCGGGTCAGCGTCAGTTCGCTCACGGCGATGCCGCTCTCGATCCTGGCGACGATCCTGGTGTTCCGGTGCTTCGGCATCACCATCAATACCATGACCCTCGGCGGCATCGCCGTGGCGATCGGCGACCTCGTCGACGACTCGATCGTCGACATCGAGAACATCTACCGCCGCCTGCGGGAAAACCGCCACGCGGCGCGGCCTGAGCATCCGCTGCGGGTGGTGTTCCAGGCGTCGGCCGAGGTCCGCAACTCGATCGTCTACGCCACGCTGATCGTGGCCCTGGTCGTGCTGCCGCTGTTCTCCCTGGCCGGACTCGAGGGGCGGCTGTTCGCGCCGCTCGGCCTGGCCTACATCATCTCGCTGCTCTGCTCGCTGGCGGTCTCGCTGACCGTCACGCCGGTGCTGGGGTATCTGCTGCTCGCCAAGTCGCGGCTCCTCGACGACGCCGCAGACTCGTTTCTGCTGCGGTGGCTGAAGCGGCTCGACGAGGTGGTGCTGCGGTTCACGCTCCGCCACGCCCGGGCGGTACTCGCCGTCGTGGCCGTGCTCGTGATCGCCAGCCTGGCGATGATCGGCTGGATGGGGGGCGAGTTCCTGCCTCCCTTCAACGAGGGCACGCTCACCATCGGAGTGCAGACCGAGCCGGGCACGAGCCTGGCGGAGAGCAGCCGCGTGGCGCGGCTGGTCGAGGCCCTCGTGCTCGACGTGCCGGAGGTGGTGAGCCTTTCCCGGAGGACCGGCCGGGCCGAGCTCGACGAGCACGCCGAAGGGGTCCACTCCTCCGAGATCGACGTCCGGCTGGTGCCCCACGAGCGGCCCGCGCCCGGCTGGGCGGCCGCGGCGCTGCGGCTCGTGCCGGTGCTCCACCTCTGGGGCTCGGAGCGGGTCGGCCGCCCGCGGGAGGAGGTGGTGGCCGACATCCGCGACCGGATCACCAACATCCCTTCGGTGCGGCTCAACATCGGCCAGCCGATCTCGCACCGCCTCGACCACATCCTCTCGGGCGTCCGCGCCCAGATCGTGGTCAAGGTCTTCGGGCCCGACCTCGGCGCGCTGCGGGCGGCGGCGGCCGACATCGAGAGCCGGATGCACGACATCCCCGGCGTGGTCGACCTGCAGGTCGAGCCCCAGGTGGAGATCCCCCAGGTGAGGCTCCGGGTCGACCACCGCGAGGCGGCGCGGCACGGGCTGGCCCCCGGGGACGTCGCCGAGCTCCTGGAGACCGCCTACAAGGGGCGGGTGGTGTCGCAGGTGTTCGACGACGACCGCTACTTCAGCCTCGTCGTCTGGTACGACGAGGACTCGCGGAACAGCCCCGCAATCATCAACCAGACCATCCTCGACACCCCGTCGGGCCGCCGCGTCGCGCTGGGGCAGGTGGCCGAGGTGCTCGACACGACCGGCCCGAACACGATCAACCGGGAGCACGTGCAGCGGCGGATCGTCGTCTCCTGCAACGTGGCCGACCGCGACCTCTCGGGCGTCGTCGCCGACGTGCTCACGGCGATCGAGCCGGTCAGGACGGACCTGCAGGCGCTGCCGGGCGACTACACGGTGGAGCTTGGTGGCCAGTTCGCGGCCCAGCAGGATGCCACCTTCCGGCTCCTGGTGCTCGGCACGGCCGCGGTGGTGGGCGTGTTCCTCCTGCTCTGCAAGGCGCTGGGATCGTGGCGGGCCGCGGTCCAGGTGCTGGTCAACGTGCCCCTGGCCGCGCTGGGGTCGGTGGTGGCGCTGCTGATCGTCAACCAGCCCTCGGCGGAGGCGCTCGCGGCGGCTCCCTGGTGGCAGTGGCCGCGGGTCTGGGCCTCCGCCACGAACCTCTCGGTCGCCCACTGGGTCGGGTTCATCACGCTGATCGGCATCGTGAGCCGCAACGGGATCATGATGATCTCGCACTACATCCACCTCATGCAGCACGAGGGGGAGCCCTTCGGCGAGCGGATGGTGATCCGGGGCAGCCTGGAGCGGCTCGCCCCGGTGCTGATGACGGCCTTCACGTCGTTCTTCGGACTCTTGCCCCTGCTCTTCGGGGCCGGCCAGCCCGGCAAGGAGATCCTCTACCCGCTGACCGTGGTGGTCTTCGGCGGCATGCTCGGCTCCACGATCCTCGACCAGATCGTGACGCCCGCGCTGTTCTACGCCTTCGGGAGCCGGGTGGTGGGCCCCGGTCGCACGCCCGAAGACGACGCCGGGCTCGGCGGCTCCGCCGGGCGGATCCCGCTCGGCGAAGCGGAGCGATCATGACCGCGACCACCGTCGGCGCCGGGGGGCGCCCGCGCCGCCTTCCATCGTCCGCGGCGAACCTCGATCATCCAACTCGATCATCCAAAGAGCCCCGCGAGGATCGCATGCATCGACCCCTGATCAGATTTGCCGTCCGCGGGTTCAGCGTGGTCCTGCTGGTGGCCGCCTTGCTCGCCGGTCGGGCCGGAGCGGCGGCGCGTCCCAACATTCTCTGGATCGTCCTCGACGACGTCTCACCGCACTTCTCCTGCTACGGCGAGCGGACGATCCGGACGCCGCACGTGGATCGGCTGGCCCGCGAGGGCACGCGGTTCACGCGGGCGTTCGTCACCGCGCCGGTCTGCTCGCCATGCCGCTCGGCGGTGATCACGGGCTGCTACCAGACCACGATTGGCGCCCACCACCACCGCAGCGGCCGCGGGGTCGAGAGGATCCGGCTGCCGCCGGGCGTGCGGCCGATCCCGGAGCTGTTCCAGGAGGCGGGATACTACACCTGCATCGGCAGCGGCCTGCCGACGGAGAACCGCCGCGGCACCGGCACGGACGGCGAACTGGGCAAGACCGACTACAACTTCGACTGGAACCCGGAGATCTTCGCCGGCACCGACTGGTCCGGCCGCACGCCCGGCCAGCCCTTCTTCATGCAGGCCCAGCTGGCGGGGGGCAAGCTCCGCGGCAACAGCGTCGAGTCGGCGCGGAGGCTCGCGGAGCGCGCCGCCGCCGACCTGGACGGCGCCACCGATCCGGCCGCGGTCACCCTGCCCCCGTACTACCCCCGCGACCCGGTGCTGCTCGGCGACTGGGCGGCGTATCTCGACGCCATCCGCCTCACCGACGAGCACGTCGGCCGCATCCTGGCCCGGCTCGAGGCGGAGGGCATCCTCGACGAGACCGTGATTATCCTCTGCGGCGACAACGGCATCAGCCATGCCCGTGGCAAGCAGTTTCTCTACGACGAGGGCACCTGGACGCCGCTCGTCGTCCGCGGGCCGGGCATCGCCCGGGGGGGCGTCCGCGACGACCTGGTCGAGCTCATCGACATCGCCGCGGTCTCGCTGGCCGCCGCCGGCATCCCGCCGCCGGCGACCATGCAGGCCCGCGATCTGTTCGCCGCCGACCACCGGCCCCGCGAGGCGGTGTTCGCGGCCCGCGACCGCTGCGACGAGACGGTCGATCGAATCCGCAGCGTCCGCACGGACCGGTTTCTCTACATCCGCAACTTCCATCCCCGGCGGCCGCTGCTCCAGCCGAATGCCTACAAGGACTCCAAGAGCATCCTCCAGACGCTCCGGGCTTGGCACGACGCCCGCAGGCTCGATCCGCTGCAGGAACGGCTGCTCTTCAGCCCGACGCGTCCGGAGGAGGAGCTCTACGAATGGCCCGCCGACCGCTGGCAGGTGAACGACCTCGCGGCCGATCCCGCCCACCGGGAGACGCTCGCCGAGCTCCGGGCCCGCCTCGACGCGTGGATGGCCGAGACGCACGACCCGGGACCCGAACCCCAAGCCATGTACGATAGCGACATGACGGTGTACCTCGGCCGGCCGTGGGACGCCAGGACCGACAGCATCCGCCACACGATCGCGCTGATGAAGGCGTGGGCAGAGGAGGGCAAGTGATCCCCGCCGCCACGCCGTCCATACCCCGCCCGACCAGTCCGACCACACAGTCTGCCGTCCCGGACCGACCGGCGTCACGGCCGTATGTCGTCGACTGCCAGACCCATCTCTTTCTGCCCGAAGTGCTCGAGGAGATGCGGCGGCGGACCACCGAGCCGCTCGTCTACGACCAGGACGGCACGACGATGCTGCGGATGGGCGGCTGGCTCCGCAAGGTGCCGCCGCACTACGCCAGCGTGGCCGACAAGCTCGCGATGATGGACGCCAGCGGCATCGACCACGCCCTGCTGAGCACCAACGATCCGGGACCGGAATGGTTCGGCGCCGACGGCCTGCGGATCGCGGAGCGGATCCACGACGCGCTGGCGGCGCTCGTGCCGCTCCATCCGGGCCGCTTCAGCTGGCTCGCCACCCTGCCGCTGCAGGACGAGCGGGCGGCCCGTGCGGAGCTCACGCGCTGCCTTGGCCTGCCGGGCTTCCGCGGCATCCTGCTCTACTCGAACCTCGCGGGCGTCTGGTGCGACGAGGCTCCCTTCCACTGGCTCTACGCGCGGGCCGAGGAACTCGGCCTGCCCGTGCTGCTCCACCCCGCCAAGCCGCTGACCACCGATGCGGTCTGCGGCTACGAACTCACCGGCACGCTCGGCAACATGTTCGAGGACACGATCGCGCTGGCCCGGATCATCGCCAGCGGCCTCCTCGACCGGCATCCGGACCTGGCGGTCGTCTGCCCGCACCTCGGCGGTGCGCTGCCCTACCTCTGCGGCCGGATGGATCACCAGGTGAGGGTCTTGAAGCGCGGGCCGCAGCACCTGCGGAAGAAGCCGAGCGACTACCTTCGCGACATCTTCATGGACATCGTCTCACCGCTGCCGGAGGCGATGCGGTTCGCCCTCGACTTCACGTCGGCCGACAAGCTCCTGTTCGCCAGCGACCATCCCTGGGTCGAAGCGGCCGAGATCCTCGGATCGCTCGAGCAGCTCGGCCTGCCCGCGGAGACCGAGGCCAAGATCCTGGGCGGCAACGCCCGGCGGCTGTTCAAGCTGTGAGGGGCGGGATGTCGCACGGCGGCCAGCAAGGGCCGGGTCGCGATAAACTTCATCGACGTGGTTCCGGCGCCGGGCCGGGGCATCGACGCCGCGGGTTGCGTGGAAGGAGGATCACATGCCGGTGCGTTGCCTTCGCATCATCGTGGTGGCAAGCGTGGCGGGCGTCATGCTCGTGGCGGCAGGCGTGTGCTGTCTCGCGGCCGACGATCTCGACGCCCGGCTCGCTCGCGACGTGAGGCCGCTCGTGGCCCGTTACTGCCACGAGTGCCATGCCGGCGACGCCGTCGAGGGCGACGTCGACCTGGCGTCGGCGACGTCGCTCGAGGATCTTCGCGGCACCCTTGGCACCTGGCAGCGGGCGCGGGAGGTGATCCACGACGGCCAGATGCCCCCCAAGGACGCCGCACAGCCAACCACGGCCGAACGGGATCTGCTCGAAGCCTTCCTGCAGGACTTGCTCAGGCGCGAGGCGGTCGCCCGGGCCGGGGATCCGGGAGCGGTCGTGCTCCGCCGCCTCGACAACGCGGAATACACCTCCACGATCCGCGACCTGACCGGCGTGGCCACGCTCGATCCCGCCCGGGAGTTTCCCGTCGACGGCGCCGCGGGCGAGGGGTTCAGCAACACCGGACAGGCGCTGGTGATGTCGCCCGCCCTCGCGGAGAAGTATCTCGAGGCGGCGAAGGGAGTCGCGGCCCATGCGGTGCTGCTGCCCGACGGCCTGCGATTCGCGGAGGGCACCAGCCGCGCCGATTGGACCGACGAGTGCCTCGAACGGCTGCGGTCGTTCTACCGCCGCTTCACGGCGCCGCTCGACGAGGCGATGCAGACGGTCGCCCAGGGTGTCGAACTCGACATGGGCCGCGAGGGGGGCCTGCCCGTCGCCCGGTATCTCGCGGCCATCTCCGACCGGCGCGAGGCCCTCGCCGCCGGCGAGACCGCGGCCGTCGCCGGCGAGCGGGGCCTGAGCCGCACGTATCTGGCGACCGTCTGGCAGGCGGTCGCCGCGGCGAACGCGGCGCGGTCGCCCCTCGTGGAGAGCGTCCACCGAGCGTGGCGGGATTCGAAGCCCACGGACCCGGAAGCCGGCGGCCGGATCGTCGCCGACACGATCGTCCCGTGGCAGCGGGCCCTGTGGAAGTTCAACACGGTCGGCCAGATCGCCCGGCATCTCGGCCGCACGGACGGCCCGGCCGCCTGGATGGAGCCGGTCGAGCCGCTCGTGCACCGGCGGGAGTTTCGCGTGAAGCTCGCGGTGCCGCCCGGTGGCGATGCGGCGGTCGTCCGGCTCGTGGCCACCGACGCGGGCGACGGAAGCGACCAGGATTTCATCGTCTGGGAGAACCCGCGGCTCATCGCGACCGGCATTCCGGACCTGCATGTGCGGCACCTCAACCGCGGGGCGGCCGCCGTCACCCGTGACCGCGCGGCGGTCGCGACGGCCGTGCGGGGATGCTTCGAAGCACTCGGGGAGGCCGAGGCGGCCCGGGCCGTCGGCCGCGAGCCCGAGCCGCTCGCCGACCTCGCCGCCAAGCATGGCGTGGATCCGGGCGTGCTGGCGGCGTGGGTCGATCTTCTCGGGGCGTCCCCGCCCGCGCCGGCGGGCGGCTTCCTCCTCACCGCCAAGGCCGCCGCGGTGGCGGGCCACGAGAGCCTCGCCGGCTGGTCGGGCGAGCAGGCGCTGAGCATCCTCGCCAACAGCGGCGGCGAGTCGCTGAAGACCCCCGCGGAGTTCAAGCCCGGCGGAGTCGTCATGCACCCGGCGCCCGATCGCCGCGCCGTGGTTGCCTGGAGGAGTCCGCAGCCGCTCACGGTGCGGGTCGAGGGGGCCGTCGGGCAGGCTCACGTGGGGTGTGGCAACGGCGTCGCCTGGAGCCTGGAGGTCCGCCGGGGTGCGAGCCGGCGGCAGCTGGCGTCGGGCACGACCGCGACCGACCGCTCCGGAATGGTGCCGATCGAGCCGATCGTGGACGTCGTCGTGCGGAAGCACGACCGGCTGTGCCTGGTCATCGATGCCCGCGACGGCGACCATTCCTGCGATTCCACGGCGGTTGACCTCGTGATCCATGCCGACGGCGCGGCGTGGAACCTCGCCGCCGAGCTGGCCGACACCGCCCCTGGCCGCGGCATCCGCACGGGCAACCCGGTGGCCGATGCCTCTGGCCGCGAGGGTGTCTGGGAACTCGGCAGCGAGCCGGCCGGCGCGGATGGCTGGCAGGTGCCCGGCGGGTCCCTCCTGGCCCTATGGCAGGAAGCATCGGCGGCCGACCGCGGGACAATCGTCGCCGACCTGGAGCAGTTGTTCGCCGCCGCGGCCGCCCCCGAGCAGGCCGACGA
>Ga0114977_10002176_pt1 | contig 12653 bp, 7 predicted proteins | sample S_130805_MF_Meta_FD_87026 | JGI IMG/M metagenome (GOLD analysis project Ga0114977, IMG submission 87026) | Freshwater microbial communities from Lake Simoncouche, Canada to study carbon cycling - S_130805_MF_MetaG | ecosystem: Environmental > Aquatic > Freshwater > Lake | place: Lake...
GCCGTCGGTGCGGTGTTCGGCACCACGCTGCGGCCCCGGCTGGAAATGGTCTGCGCCACCACTGACACCTCTGCCGAAGGCTACCGGCAGGCCTATGGCTTTGCCCGCGCGACCGCCGACTGGCGGGTGCTGGTGGACGATCCTGCGGTCGAGGCGGTGGTGATCGCTGCCCCGCAGGAGATGCACCGCGTCATCGCCGAAGCGGCTTTTGCGCGCGGCAAGCCGGTGCTGTGCGAAAAGCCGCTGGGCGCATCGCTGGCCGACAGCCGCGCGATGGTGGCGGCGGCAGAGGCAAGCGGTGTGGCCAATATGGTGGGCTTCAACTACATCCGCACGCCGGCCTCGCAATATGCCCGAGCGCTGATCGCGTCGGGCGAGCTGGGGCAGATCACCTGGTTCCGGGGGGAACATACCGAAGATTTCCTGGCCGATCCGCAGGCCCCGGCGACCTGGCGGACCAGCGGGCAGGCCAATGGCACGATGGGCGATCTGGCCCCCCATATCATCAATGCGGCGCTGGCGCTGATGGGGCCGATCACCCGGCTGATTGCCGAGGTCGAGATCGTGCATGCGGTGCGGCCCGGTGCGGCTGGCCCGCAGGCCGTGACCAATGACGATCAGGCGCAGATCATGTGCCGCTTTGCACAAGGGGCCATGGGGCACCTTGGCATCAGCCGCATCGCGACGGGTCGCAAGATGGGCTATGCCTATGAGATCACCGGCACCAGGGGTGCGATCCGCTTTGACCAGGAAGACCAGAATGCGCTGTGGCTGTACCGCAGCGGCGATACCCCCGGCCGGCGCGGATTCCGCAAGGTGTTGACCGGGCCGGAGCATCCCGATTACCTGCCGTTCTGCCAGGGGCCGGGGCATGGCACGGGGTATCAGGACCAGATCATCATCGAGGCGCGGGATTTCCTGCAGGCCATCGAAACCGGTCGCGCGGTCTGGCCGACCTTCCGCGACGGGATGGAGGTGAACCGCGTGATCGCCGCCGCCCATGCCGCGCAGGAAAGCCGGGGCTGGGTCGATATTGCGGATTTCTGACGGGGGACGGACATGAGCATCAACATTGGCAACGCGCCCTGTTCCTGGGGTGTGGAATTTGCGGGCGACCCGCGCAACCCGGACTGGCGCGCAGTGCTGCGCGACTGTGCGCAGGCGGGGTATCGCGGGATCGAGCTGGGTCCGGTGGGCTTCATGCCCGAAGACCCCGCCGTGCTGGGCGATGCGCTGGCGGGCGAGGGGCTGACCCTGATCGGGGGCGTGGTGTTCCGCCCGTTCCACGATCCGGCTGCCTGGGACGATGTCCGGGACGGGGCCGTACGCACCTGCAAGGCGCTGTCGGCGCATGGGGCAAAGCATCTGGTGCTGATCGATTCCATCTCGCCACGCCGCGCCCCCACTGCCGGGCGCGCGGCAGAGGCGGAACAGATGGATACCGCCGAATGGGCCGCCTTCGTGGACCGTATCCGCACCGTCGCGCGGCTGGGGGCAGAAGAGTACGGCCTGACGGTGGGCATTCATGCCCATGCCGCAGGCTTCATCGATTTCGAGCCGGAACTGGAGCGGCTGCTGGACGAGGTCGATGAAAACCTGCTGCGCATCTGCTTTGACACCGGGCATCATTCCTATGCCGGATATGATCCCGTGGCCTTCATGCGCCGACACATGAACCGTATTTCCTACATGCATTTCAAAGACATTGACCCGAAAGTCAAGGCGCGGGCCATTGCGGCGCGGACCGGCTTCTATGATGCCTGCGCCGAGGGCATTTTCTGCAACCTCGGGCAGGGGGATGTCGATTTTCCGGCCGTGCGGCAGTTGCTTCTGGACGCCGGATTTGACGGGTGGTGCACGGTAGAACAGGATTGCGATCCGGCGGGCGAAACCTCGCCCGTGGCGGATGCCCGGGTGAACCGGGCCTATCTTGACTCCATCGGCTTTGTTGGGGGGGCGTGAGCCATGGCAAAACTGACCTGGGGTCTGATCGGTGGGGGTGAGGGCAGCCAGATCGGCCCGGCGCACCGGCTGGGGGCGCGGCTGGACGGCGCCTATGATTTTGTCGCGGGCGCGCTGGACCATGATCCGGCGGCGGGCCGCGCCTATGCACAGCGCCTGGGTGTTGCACCCGACCGGGCCTATGGCGACTGGCGCGAGATGCTGGCGGCAGAAGCCGCGCGCCCGGACCGGCTTGATCTGGTGACCGTGGCCACGCCAAATTCGACGCATTTCGAGATCACGAAGGCCTTCCTTGACGCCGGGTTCAACGTGCTGTGCGAAAAGCCGATGACGACCACGGTGGCAGAGGGCGAAGCGATCGTGCGCGCTGCCAAAGCCAGCGGGGCGATCTGCGCGGTGAACTACGGCTATACCGGCTATTCGCTGGTGCGCCACATGCGCGCCATGGTGGCGCGGGGCGATCTGGGCCGCGTGCGGCTGGTGGTTGCGGAATTCGCCCACGGCCACCATGCCAATGCCGCCGACATGGACAATCCGCGCGTGCGCTGGCGCTATGATCCGGCACAGGCCGGGGTTTCGGCGCAATTTGCCGACTGCGGCATCCATGCGCTGCATATGGCCAGTTTCGTGACCGGGCAGGAGGTCACCTCGCTTGCTGCCGACTTCGCCTCGCTGGTGCCGGGGCGGGTGCTTGAAGATGATGCAATGGTCAATTTCCGCATGGATGGCGGCACGGTGGGGCGGCTTTGGACCTCGTCGGTGGCGCTGGGCCGCCAGCACGGGCTGACGATCCAGGTCTTTGGTGAAACCGGCGGGCTGCGCTGGGCGCAGGAACAGCCGAACCAGTTGTACTGGATGCCGCTGGGCGGGCGGTTGCAGGTGATCGAGCGTGGCGAGGGCAATCTTTCGCCCGAAGCTGACAAATCCAGCCGCGTGACCGTCGGCCATGCCGAAGGCATGCCGCTGGCCTTTGCCAATATCTATTCCGGCCTTGCCGAAGCCATTCTCGCCGCGCGCGAGGGGCGGGCCGCCGACCCGGCGCTGACGATCTTTCCGCGCGCCGAAGACGGGTTGCGGTCAATGGCCGCCGTGCATGGCGCGGTTGCCTCGGCCCAGGGCAACGGGGTTTGGGTGGACGCGCGCCCGCCGATGTTCCGCTGATCAGGTCGGGGCACGCAAGGTGCCCCGGTCCACCACCCGGCAGGGAAAGGTGCGCGATTCCGGCAGCCGCGCGGGATTGTCCAGCATCGCCTCGATCAGGTCGATCGAGGCTGCGATGATCTCGGCAAAGGGCTGGTGGATCGTGGTCAGCGCAACCCCGGCCCAGCCGGCCATTTCCATGTCATTCAGGCCGATCACCCCCACATCCCCCGGCACCGACAGGCCGGCATCGCGCAGGGCACTGATGGCCCCCAGTGACAGCACGTCATCGCCGCAGAACCAGGCTTCAGTGCCACGGTCTGCGGCAAGCTCGGCCTGCATGGCCGCGCGGCCCGCATCGAAGGAATAGGCATCGGCAAAGCGGATGGCCGCACCCGTGCCGGGATGCCGCGCCGCCCCGGCCAGAAAGCCCGCCATGCGGTCCTGCGTCGTGCTGGCCGCTTCCGGGCCGCCCAGAAATCCCAGGCGTGCATAGCCCCGCCCGACCAGCGTACCGGCGGCCATCTGGCCGCAGGCGATATTGTCGATACCCACGACATGGACATCGGGCGTTGAGGCGGGCCGCCCGAAGGCGTGAACCACGGGCATGCCGGCCTCGCGGAAGGCGCGGGCAAAGCCGCTGGGCAGCGTCGAGGAGGCGACGATGACCCCATCCACCGAATACTGCCGCAGCATCTGCACGGACCGCGCTGGGTCGGTTTCCTCTGACAGGTTGACCAGCAGCGGGCGCAGGCCCCGGTCCTGCAGGCCGCGGGTGAACAGATCGAAGATCTGCAGAAAGACCGGATTGCGGAAGTTGTTCGTGACCAGCCCGATCAGCCGCGTGCTGCGTGTGGTCAGGCTGCGCGCCAGAAAATTGGGGGAATAGCCCAGGTCGGCTGCCGCGCGTTCCACCTTGGCGCGCGTCTTGGCCGAAATTGACGCGCCTTCGGTAAAGCAGCGCGACACGGCAGAGCGCGATACCCCGGCCCGGTCGGCCACATGTTTCAGCGTGACGGTCATGCGCGGCCTTTCTGTGCCGGACCGTGGTAGCAAAATCTGCCTTGAATGACAGGAAAATGGACCGTGTTGCGCAGATTTTTGCAACGCGTTGCAAATGCAATCCGGTGCGGCGGGGCTGGACCTTTGCCGCAGGGGCGGCCAGAACTTGGCGGGGGACAGGGGGCAGTGATGACCAATCGGGACCGGGAGTTTCTGACGCGGCTGTTTCAGGCGGCGGTGACGGCCGCCGACCCCGAAGCGGCGCTGCGCGCGCATCTGCCCGCCCGGCCAAAGGGGCGCACCGTGGTGATCGGCGCGGGCAAGGGCGCGGCGCAACTGGCGGCGGCCTTCGAGCGGCTGTGGGACGGGCCGCTGAGCGGGGTTGTGGCCACGCGCTATGGCTACGGCGCGCCGTGCCAAAAGGTCCGGGTGCTGGAAGCCGCGCATCCGGTGCCCGATGCCGCAGGTCTGGCAGCGACCGAGGCGCTGTTTGCAGCCGTGGCGGGGCTGACAGCCGATGATCTGGTGGTGGCGCTGGTCTGTGGCGGCGGAAGCGCGCTGCTGCCCGCACCGCCGCCAGGCATGACGCTGGAAGATGAGCAGGCGCTGAACCGCGCGCTGCTGGCCTCGGGTGCGCCGATTTCGGTGATGAACGCAATCCGCAAGCAGATGAGCCGGATCAAGGGCGGGCGGCTGGCCGCCGCTTGCCATCCGGCGCGGGTGGTGTCGCTGATCGTCTCGGACGTGCCGGGGGATGATCCGGCGCAGGTCGCCTCTGGCCCCACCGTGCCGGACCGGGTGACGCGGGAAGAGGCGCGGGCGATGGTTTCGGCCTGGCGGGTTGATCTGCCGCCCCGTGTCGCGGACTGGATGGCGGGGAACGACGGGCTGGCCCCGCGCCCTGATGATGCGGTTTTTGCGGGTCAGGAGGTGCGCATCATCGCCTCGGCCCGCCTCTCGCTGGAGGCGGCGGCGGCAGTGGCACAGGCCGAAGGGGTGGCGGCGGCGATCCTTTCGGATGCGATTGAAGGCGAGGCGCGCGATGTCGGGCGGGTCCATGCCGCCATTGCCCGCGAAGTGGCGCTGCGCGACCGGCCCTTTGCGCGGCCAATCGTGATCCTGTCGGGCGGAGAGACAACCGTGACGCTGCGGGGCAAGGGGCGCGGCGGGCGCAATTCCGAATTTCTTCTGGCGCTGGCGCTGGCGGCGGACGGGGTGGCCTTCACCGGGCTGGCGGCGGATACCGACGGGATCGACGGGTCCGAAGACAATGCAGGGGCCTTTGCCGATGGCACATCGGCCATGCGGCTGCGGGCCGCAGGGGTGGACCCGGCAGCGGCGCTGGCGGCAAATGATGCCTGGGGGGCTTTTGACCGGCTGGGCGATCTGTTCGTCACCGGGCCAACCGGGACCAATGTCAACGACTTCCGGGCGATCCTGCTGCGCTGACAGCCGCCGCCACCCGCCTGCCAGAGGCGCACCGCCTCCAGCGGCCAAAGCAGCATCAGGATGTTCAGTGCCGGCCCGTCAGCGGTTTCACGTCAACGCTGTGCTGCCCGCTTTGGCTGCCCGACACGCGCAGAACCCCCTTGATCGGCGAGACATCGGAATAATCCCGCCCCCGCGCCACGACGATATGGGTCTCGCCCGCAAAGACCGCGTTGGTCGGATCATAGTCCACCCAGCCCGCCTGCGGGCCGCACCAGGCGCACACCCAGGCGTGCATCGCATCGGCCCCCTCAAGGCGCGGTTTGCCCGGCGGCGGCGTGGTGCGCAGCAGGCCCGAGACATAGCCTGCGGGAATGCCAAGGCCGCGCAGACCCGCGATCATGATATGGCTGAAGTCCTGGCACACACCGTGCCGGGCGGCAAAAGCCTTGGCCATCGGGGTGTCCACGTCGGTCGCTTCGGGATCATAGCGCATGTCGCGGTGCAGCGCCTGCCCAAGGGCGGCCACGGCGGCCAGCGCCGTCATCCCGGGGGTGGTCTGTGCCAGGGCATAGGTGGAAACCTCGGGCACCAGCGGGACAAAGGGCGAGGCGGCGCGGAAATGCACCGGCGCGTCAGGACCCACCGATTGCACATCTGACAGCGCCTGCGGCAGATCGGTCACCGGCAGGGACGGCCCCGGCGGCAGCGGGCCGCGCCGGTCAACCCGCGCAACAAGGTTCAGCGCCACCTTGGCAAATGCGCCGCGAAACGTGAAATCGGTGGCGCGGTTCCCGAAGAAATCGCTGCGGTCTGTCCGTTCGGACGGGTCGGGCAGAATTTCCAGATGGCCGGCGATCAGGCGCTGCTCGCCCGGCAGGTCAGCCGGCATCAGCCGGGCCAGATGCCGCCCGCCGTTGGCCGGGTTGGCGTAGCTGTAGGACAGGCGCAGGACGATATCGTAAATCATGCGGCCCTACAGCAGACAGGCATCGGACAGGGCGCCCGACAGACCAAGGATATCCCCCCGCAGGCTGCGCAGGGCAGCGGCATCCAGGGTTTCGGGGGTAAACAGGGCGGTGCGGGTCTGCACCGCCCGCACGCTGCGTGTAAAGTCCGCCAGATGCCCCCGACGCGCGCCCCCGGTCAGCCGGTCCGCCTGATCCTTGATCTCGGTCAGGTGAAACAGGATCGCGCGCGGGTTCTGTCCGTCCAGCGCCAGCAGATCGACCACGCTTTCGCGGCTGGCCATGACGGCATAGCGCTGGCGGTGCGTCATGATGCTGTCGCCGATTTCGATGGCAAGATCAAGGCTGCCGGACGGGGCCTGCGGATCGGTCAGCAGCGCCAGCAGGTCGGCCATGGTCGCAGCGCGCTCCAGCGACCGCCCGATGGTCAGAAACCGCCATCCGGTGGCGCGGTACATGTTTTCATGCACCAGCCCGGAGAAACCCGCGACCTTGCGCAGCAGCACACTCAGGGCCAGCGCCGCATCGTCACCCGCCGTCACGGTGCCGGCCATGCGGCCCATGGTCTTTTCCAGGTCTTTCAGCGCGGCCCAGCCATCGACCGAAAAGCGGTCGCGGATGCGGCTGGCCGACCCCACGGCATTGCCCAGCGTCCTGATCAGACCCAGGGGCAGCGCCTCGGCGGGTTCAAGGCCGTAGCTTGCCAGGGTCCCGGCGATGATCTTGCGCAGCGGGTCGGACCCGGCCATGGCAAGGCGCGCGTTATAGGCGCGCGTCAGGCGCAGCAGCCCCTCGGTGCGTTCCACATAGCGGCCCAGCCAGAACAGATTGTCGGCGGCGCGGCTGGGCAAGGCGCCGGACTCGGCCCTGGCAAAAGCGCGGCTGGGCTCGGACAGCATGGTGTCTTCGGCCACTGGCGCGTCCGAGACAACCCAGACATCTGCCACCGTGCTGCCCTGTTGCATGGCAATGGCGGCCGTATCTGCCGATGTGCCGATGCGGGCAAAACCGCCGGGCATTGCCTGCCAGCCCTGCGGCGTGCGCGCCAGAAACACGCGGATTGTCATGGGCCGCGCCACCAGCCCGCCGTCCTGCCAGACCGGCGTTGTCGACAGCCGCACCAGTTCCTGACCCACCAGCCCCGCGCCGTTCATCACAAGCCAGTCGTCAAGGGGACCGGCGGCCCCGCGCAGCTGGCCGGCCAGCGCATGGGCGTTGTCCGTCTCGAAGGGCAGCCGGGTGGCCAGGGCAGGGCCAATCAGCATCTGGCCGGCATGGGTGCGGACATGATCGCGCTCGGCCTGCTGGCCGCACCACCAAGTGGCGATGTTCGGCAGTTTCAGCGGCCGCCCGTTCAGCGCCCTGGCAATGCCGGGCAGGAAGGCCAGCAGGGCCTGGCTTTCCAGCACGCCCACGCCCAGCGCGTTCACCAGCGTCACGGTTCCGGCGCGGATCGCGGCCAGCAGGCCTGGCGTGCCGATGCGGCTGCTCTCGTCCAGTTCCAGCGGATCGGCCCACTGCGCGTCCATCCGGCGCCACAGCACGTTGATCGGCACGGGGCCAGACACGGTGCGCACCTTGACCGCGTCATCCTCGACCGTCAGATCGCCGCCTTCCAGCAGGCTGAAACCCAGATAGCGGGCGATATAGGCATGTTCGTAATAGGTGTCGGTCATCGGGCCGGGGGTCAGGATGCCCACCTTGCCGCCGGACCGCACCAAGGCATCGCCCTGCAGCCCGTTCAGCGCATCACGGAAGGCCCGGAAAAACCCGGCCAGGCGGTGCACGTTGCTTTTGCCGTAGATTTCGGCAAAGACCCGGCTTGCCGCAACGCGGTTTTCCAGCGCGAATCCCGCCCCCGACGGGGCCTGCGTGCGGTCGCCCAGCACCCACCAGCGGCCATCCGGACCGCGTCCGATCTCGAAGGCCAGGAAATGCAGGAAATGCCCCGAGCGGGGGGGAATGCCCACCAGCGGGCGCAACCATTCCGGGTTTTCGGCAATCAGGGCTGCGGGCAGATGACCGTCAGCAACAAGACGGTTCGCCCCGTAGAGGTCGGCCACCACGGTTTCCAGCAGGTCGGCGCGTTCGGCCAGACCCTCGGCGATCTGGGCCCATTCCGCGTCCGGCAGCAGGATGGGCAGCGGGCTGAACGGCCAGTCGCGCTCGGTCGCGCTGCTGGCCCCATAGGCGCGAAAGAACACGCCGGCGTCGCGCAGATATTGCTCGCCCCGCGCGACATCCCGCTGGATGCGGTCTTTGCCCAGTCTGTCCAGATGGGCGATCAGCGGTGCCCAGACGGGGCGCATCCTGCCCTGCGGATCGACCAGTTCGTCGGGTACGCCCGGCAGGGCGCGGTAGCTGTCGAACAGGCTGGGCTTGGGCGCGCGCGGCGCAGAGCGGGGCATGTCACAGTCCCGGGGTGCGGCGCAGGTCAAGCGTCAGCGGAAATTCGCGATGCGGGGTTTCCGCAGCGGGCTCATAGGCTGCAGGCGTGTGGCCATGAGGCTCGAACCGGGCCAGACGGCGTGCTTCAGCCTCGTTCCCGTTCACGGGGAAGGTGTCATAGGTGCGCCCGCCGGGATGGGCCACGTGATAGACGCAGCCCCCCAGCGGGCGGCCCGTCCAGGTATCGTAGATATCAAAGGTCAGCGGCGCGTTGACCGGCAGGACCGGGTGCAGCGAAAGTGCGGGCTGCCAGGCCTTGTAGCGCACGGCCGCCACGGCGACGCCGTTTGTACCCGCCGGCGCAAGCGGCACGCGGCGGCGGTTGCAGGTGACGGTGTAACGGCCGGGGTCGGTGGTGGTCAGCTTCACCTGCAGCCGCTCGACCGAGCTGTCGGTGTAGCGCACCGTGCCGCCAATCGCCCCGGTTTCGCCCAGCACATGCCAGGGTTCCAGCGCCTGCCGCAGTTCCAGATGCACGCCTTCGCAGGCGACCTCGCCGCAGAAGGGAAAGCGGAACTCGGCCTGCGCCTTGAACCAGTCGGATTGCAGCGCAAAGCCGTGGTCGCGCAGGTCGGCCAGAACATCCAGGAAATCGGTCCAGACGAAATGCGGCAGCATGAAGCGGTCATGCAGCGTGGTGCCCCAGCGCGGCAGGGTGCCGGTGGCGGGGCTGTGCCACATCCGCGCGATCAGGGCGCGGATCAGCAGTTGCTGGGCGAGACTCATGCGCGGATCGGGCGGCATCTCGAAGCCGCGGAATTCCACCAGACCCAGGCGGCCTGTCGGCCCGTCGGGGGAATACAACTTGTCGATGCAGATTTCGGCGCGGTGGGTGTTGCCGGTGATATCGACCAGCAGGTTGCGCAGCAGCCGGTCCACCAGCCAGGGCGCAGGCGCAGTGCCTGCGCCGGGCAGAGGTATCTGCGCCAGCGCGATTTCCAGCTCATAAAGCGCATCATGGCGGGCTTCGTCGATGCGGGGGGCCTGGGAGGTGGGGCCGATGAACAGGCCGGAAAACAGGTAGGACAGGCTGGGATGGCGCAGCCAGTGCAGGATCAGCGACCGCAGCAGATCGGGGCGGCGCAGGAAGGGGCTGTCGGCGGGCGTGGCCCCACCCACGACCACATGGTTGCCGCCCCCCGTGCCGGTGTGCCTGCCGTCGATCATGAACTTGTCCGCGCCAAGCCGGACCTGCCGCGCCTCGTCATAGACGGCTTGCGTTGTGGCCACGCAGTCGTCCCATGTGGCCGCCGGATGGATGTTCACCTCGATCACGCCGGGGTCGGGGGCGACGCGGATCACATTCATGCGCGGATCATGCGGCGGGGCGTAGCCTTCGATATGTACGGGCATTCCCAGCTTGGCTGCAGCTGCTTCGGCGGCGGCGACCAGTTCAAGGTAATCCTCGATCCGCTCCACCGGGGGCATGAACACGCACAGCCGCCCGTCGCGCGGTTCTACCGAAACGGCCGTGCGCACAGAACCGCCCACGTCGCCGATCACCTGCTCGACCCGGTCCTGCACCGCCTTGGCGGCCGTGAAGCTGGCGCGGGCCTGTTCGCGCGGCTCTGGCGCGAAGTCGGGCAGGGGCCCACGCTCTTCGAACGGATCGGCGGGGGTGACGTAGGGAAACTCGGTGGGCTTGACATAGGGCAGCGCGCCCAGCGGCAGGCGGTAGCCGACGGGGCTGTCGCCCGGCACCAGAAACAGATGCCCGCGCCGCAGGTTCCACTTTTCCGAGACCCAGGTTTTCTGCGCCCGTGCCTGCCAGCGCTGCACTGGCAGCACGAAGCCCGAAGGCTCGGTCAGGCCGCGCCCGAAGACGCGGGCGATTCGGTTGCGCTCCTCGGGGTCTTTCAGGCGCGAATTCTCGGGTGTGACGTTTTCCGGAAGGTTGCCTTCCCTGACGATCCAGTCCGCCGGATCCTCATAGGCCGCCACCACATTCCGGGCAGGCAGGCCCAGCTCTGTGGCGATGGTTTCCAGCAGCGCCTGTGCCTGCACCGGCGTCACGCCGCCATCGGCGGCCTCGGTGGCGATCAGGGCGGCGTCATGCCAGACCGGCTTGCCGTCGCGCCGCCAGTACAGCGAAAAGGTCCAGCGCGGCAGGGTTTCGCCGGGATACCATTTGCCCTGACCGTAATGCAGGAAACCGCCCGGCGCGAAACGGTCGCGCAACCGGCGGATCAGGTCATCAGCAAAGACGCGCTTGGTGGGGCCGACGGCATCGGTGTTCCATTCGTCCGCCTCGAAATCATCGATGGAAACAAAGGTCGGCTCGCCCCCCATGGTCAGGCGCACATCGCCCGCCGCCAGCGCTGCGTCCACTTTGCGGCCCAGCGCGTCAAGCTCTGCCCAGGCGGCATCGGAAAAGGGCATGGTGATGCGCGGGTGTTCGGCCACGCGGGTGACACCCATCTCAAAGGCGAAATCGACCTCGGCATAGCTCGCCAGGCCGGAAATCGGGGCGGCGTTGCGGTAATGCGGGGTGGCGGCCAGCGGGATATGGCTTTCGCCGGTCAGAAGGCCGCTGGTCGGGTCCAGCCCGATCCAGCCGGCACCGGGCAGATAGACCTCGGCCCAGGCGTGCAGATCGGTGAAATCCACCTCGGTTCCCGCGGGGCCGTCCAGCGCCTTGAGGTCCGGCTTCAGCTGGATCAGATAGCCCGAGACGAAGCGGGCGGCAAAGCCCAGGTGGCGCAGCGCCTGCACCAGAAGCCAGCTTGAATCGCGGCAGGATCCGCGGCCGCTGGCAAAGGTTTCCTCGGGCGTCTGCACGCCGGGTTCCAGGCGGATGACATAGCCCACCGCGCTGGCGACGCGGGCGTTCAGGCCGACGACGAAATCCACCGTGCGTTGCGGGCGGCGGTCGATGCCCGCCAGAAACCCTGCCAGAAGCGGGCCTGCGGGTTCCGGTGTGCGGTAGATCACCAGATCGGGGGCGATGTCTTCGGGATAGTCAAAGGGAAACTCTTCGGCCTGGGCTTCCACGAAGAAATCGAAGGGGTTGTAGACGGTCATGTCGGCAACCAGATCAACCTCGATCTTCAGCTCGCGCACCGGTTCGGGAAAGACAAAGCGCGCCAGCCAGTTGCCATAGGGGTCCTGCTGGTAATTCACGAAATGCGGCTGCGGGCTGACCTTGAGCGAATGCGACACCACCCGCGTGCGGCTGTGCGGCGCGGGACGCAGGCGGATCACCTGCGGGCCCAGTGTGACGGGGCGGTCATAGCGGTAGTGGGTCAGGTGATGGATACTGGCTAGGATCGACATGGCGGCCCGATCGGTGAAGGTCGCGATCATTCGTTTCACATCCCGGGGCGGGGTGCCAAGGTTTATTGACCTGATTGGCGATACGGCGGCCCGGTGGCTGCGTCTGGGCAGAAGCGCCTAAGTATTGGGCGGTTGCGAGATGATTACATCAGATGGGGTGAGATGAGGACCCGGAAGCAAACGTCCAGTGGACGTTTGTCGGGTCCGATTGCCAGAGGGCGCAAGCCCGCAGGCAAGGGGCCATCCACCTGCCTGACGCCCCTTAATCCGCCAAGAAAAGACCGCCCACTGGACCTGAAGGGTGCCTGCGGCCCTTCAGGCGGAACTCCGGTGGGCCTCATTTGGTCACCACGGTCCGCGCAAGACAGCGCTGAAGGGCCGAACTCGACGCCGCGAACACTCAATAGACAGGGGGCGGCTCCGCGCCGCCCC
>Ga0114977_10002177_pt1 | contig 12649 bp, 15 predicted proteins | sample S_130805_MF_Meta_FD_87026 | JGI IMG/M metagenome (GOLD analysis project Ga0114977, IMG submission 87026) | Freshwater microbial communities from Lake Simoncouche, Canada to study carbon cycling - S_130805_MF_MetaG | ecosystem: Environmental > Aquatic > Freshwater > Lake | place: Lake...
AAGGTGTCGGCGCAGGACGATCGCACCGCGCGTTCACGCATCATGTTAGATACCGAAAAATTATTTAATCAGGAATTGCGTTCAACTATTCTTTCTTTCGCGGCCAATTGAAACCATCGCGCAGTATGTTTCAAGTCGCTTAGTGAGCCGATTGTTGTTGCCAATTCTTAAGGCAAAGCGGAAATGCTCGAACTTTCCATCGCGACTTACAATATTCACAAAGGCTATTCCGCGCTCAGTCGGCGTTTTGTATTGCATGAATTGCGTGAGAATTTACGCAAGCTAAACGCTGATATTGTGTTTCTTCAAGAAGTTCGCGGTGCGCACGATCAGGCGAGTCACACGCGACCCCAGCACGAATTTATCGCACAAGATCTTTGGCCGCACCACGCTTACGGCAAAAATGCGGTGTACGACGCGGGTCATCATGGCAATGCGATTTTAAGTCGTTTGCCGATTTTAAATATCATCAATACCGACGTTTCGGCTCATCGTTTTGAACAGCGTGGCGTACTGCATTGCGAAATTGAATTGCCCAATGGTTTGCCTTCACTACATTGTTTCTGCGTACATTTTGGCTTGTTTGCCAAAGGGCGCGGCGTTCAATTTGATGCCTTGGCTGACTATATTCGGAAGGTGGTGCCGGTGCACGCTCCGATAATTATTGCCGGTGATTTCAATGATTGGCGGAATCATGCCCAGCATTTATTTGCGCAACAATTGGGTTTGCATGAGGCGTTTGAAATGCATGCTGGTCAAGTCGCGCGTAGTTTTCCAGTTCGTTTTCCGATGTTTAAATTAGATCGAATTTATGTGCGTGGTTTGACGGTGACCCACAGCGCGGTGCATGCTCACGCACCGTGGAATCGCATTTCTGATCATGCTGCTTTAACCGCCACTTTGCGCTTGCCATGACGCAAAGCACTTTCGACTTTGATCGGCAATTGCCCACCATCGAGGCAGAATTAGTCGTTCAGTCGGTGCCGGCAACGACTCACCAAATCGGTGATCAGCAGCTCACTTTGTTGCGCAATGGCGCGGCATTTTTCCCTAGTTTGATTGAAGCCATTAATCACGCTCTTCATAGTATTTACCTAGAAACCTACATATTTGCTGACGATGTCAGTGGGCAACAAGTTGCCTTGGCCTTATGTGGCGCCGCGCAACGTGGGGTGAAGGTGCAAGTGATAATGGATGGTTTTGGTTCTGCAGGTTTTTCAGCGGTCAGCTTCCAAAATCTACAACGCGCGGGTGTGCAAGTGCTTTGGTTTCGTCGTGAAAGTGAGCGATTTTCTTTACGTCGAAAACGGCTGCGGCGCTTGCATCGGAAGCTGGTGCTGGTGGATGAAAAAATCGCGTTCGTTGGCGGGATTAATATTGAAGATGATAGTGTGCCGACGATGGCGCGTCCGCGATTGGATTACGCGGTTCGAGTTGAAGGTGCGGTGACAGTCGAGGTGTCGAACACGATGCGCCGACTGTGGTTTGTGGTGTCGTGGGCTAATTTTCAGCGGCGCGACAAGCCGTCGTGGCCTAGCGGTTTTGTGCCACAGCCAGCGTCGCCGGTTCGATTATTGCTACGAGATAATCTGCGTCATCGGCGTGAAATTGAACACGCATATTTGAACGCGATAGCCTCAGCGCAATCCGAAATTGTGATTGCCAATGCCTATTTTTTGCCGGGAAGAAAGTTTCGGCGCGCACTGCAGCAAGCGAAGCTGCGCGGCGTGCGAGTGATTTTGTTGTTGCAGGGACGCGTCGAATACCGTTTACAACATTATGCGACGCTGGCTTTGTACGATGAGTTACTTCGTAGCGACATTGAAATTTATGAATATCATCGCAGTTATTTGCATGCCAAAGTCGCGGTGATTGATCAACAATGGGCAACGGTAGGGTCTTCAAATATTGATCCATTTAGTTTGTGGTTGGCGCGAGAGGCTAATCTCGAAATTATGGATGCTGGATTTGCGCAAGAGCTGCGGGCAGATTTGCAGAGAGAAATTGAACAGGGTGCTCGAAAAATTGAGTTTTCAATTTGGCGCCGACAATTATTGACACATATTTTATTGATCACCAGTTATGGTTTGGTTCGTTGGTTGCTGGGCGCGTTGGGTTATGCTCATGAACGCGATGATTATTGATGATTTATTCACCCCAACGTTGCGTCAGTTGATGTTCGACACCAAGATGGTCAAGAATGCGCGCCACGACGAAGTCGATGACTTCCTGCAACGATTGCGGATGGTAATAAAACCCTGGATTGGGTGGCAAAATTACCGCACCGGCGTGGCTTAGTTTCAACATATTTTCTAAATGAATGCTGGAAAATGGCGTTTCCCTCGGCACCAGAATCAGCGGTTTCTTTTCTTTGAGCATCACATCGGCACTGCGCGTTAATAAATCATTGCTAAGCCCCATGGCGACCGCCGCCAAAGTGCCCATCGTGCACGGACAAATAACCATTGCATCGCCCGGCTTGGAGCCGGAGGCCATCGGCGCAAACCAGTCATCTTTGCCATAGACTTTTAGTTCGCCGCTCACCGTGCCAAATTTTTCATTGAACATTTTTTCGGCATCTTGTGGGCGCGTTGGTAAGACGAAATCCATTTCTTGTTTGGCGACAATTTGCGCCGCTTGCGAATAGACTAGTTGGACGCGTACGCCACTATTTAATAAACATTCGATGAGGCGGATGCCGTAGGGTATGCCGGAAGCGCCAGTCAGTGCGACGGTGATCGTTTTCATAGTGGGTTTCCGCGAGGTGTTGGAGTTGAAGTATCCATGAATTTCGCCGCAATCAATCCGTTTATGCTACCAAAGAATAGTGCGGCACAGGTAAAAATAGGAATCAGATAGGCGATGCCGGTGTGCGGAATAAGCCAGTAATAAACGATGAGTAATTGTCCGGCAATGTGCGCGAAAGCGGCGATTAGGCTGTGACTAATGGTGCCAAACCAGCGCGAGGGTAAGTACTGACTGAGCGCCAAGGCCAGCAAACTGCAGATCGCACCAGCCAAGCTTAGAAAAAATCCTGGCGTTAAAAAACTGCCTAATAACAAGCTGCCGGCGAGCACGCGCAACAAGGAAACCCAAGCGGCAGCACGCCAACCAAAACGGCTTAAAACGATCAAGGTGACGATGTTGGCTAAACCGGGTTTGACGCCGGGTAAGGGTGACGGAATAGCCGCTTCCAACACCGTCAATCCCAACGCTAAGGCTGCCATTCGCGCCAGGTGCTGGTCTTCGGCGGTGGCGGTCAGTTTAATAATTGAGGCTGTCATATTTTTTCTGACCGCCGATCAATTCGACGCTGACTTGGTTGGGCAAGCAAATTGATATTTCACCGGCATTTTTTAACCAACCTTGGCGCACGCAATATTGGCGCGGACTGGGATCGGAAATGATCCGCGCTTGGCGTTGATGAATGGCAATTTTGCTAATACCGAGCGGTCCGTTCACTTCAATGATGGTGTCGCGTGACAGCGGTAATTCTCGGAAAATTTTGCCGCCACTTCGAATGATAGCTTTGTCGGCAGCGCCACCATTCCAAATGCTGAGTGCCAGCCAAATAGTTAGCAACGTCGCGCAGCTGAAAATCAGCCAGTCACCACGTTTTATCAGATGGAGCGGAAGCGAGTATTTAGCGGCTGTCGAGGGCACGATGCCGCACCAAGACTTGCTGTTCAGAATGGAAATACTGTGCCAATTTTTCGACTAAATACACCGAACGGTGTTGGCCACCGGTACAACCGATAGCGACAGTCAGGTAGCTACGATTATCGGCGATGTAGCAAGGTAACCAATTATGCACAAATTGACGGATGTCAGTAAACATCTTTTGAGCATCAGGTGTATTTTCTAGATACTCAATGACCGGCGCATCGCGGCCAGTCAGCGGCTTCAACACCGGATTGTAATGAGGGTTGGGCAGGCAGCGCACGTCAAAAACGAGATCGGCATCGAGTGGAATGCCATGTTTAAAACCGAATGACTCAAACAGTAAGGTGAGTCGCGCGCGATCGAGATTGATGAAGTTTTTAACCCAAGCGCGTAGTGCGTTGGCGTTTAATTCGGTGGTATCGATGTGATGACCAATGGCCGAAAGTTCAGTTAATACTTCACGCTCGAGTTGTATGCATTCTGGCAAAGTGCGATTGCCGTTGGACAGCGGATGGCGGCGCCGCGTTTCGGAAAAACGTTTGACCAGTTCGTCGGTTTGGGTGTCCAGAAATAGCAAATGAACGTCGATGACATTCTGTTTGAGTTGTGCAATATGTAGCGGTAATTCTTGTACGCTTTTGCCACCACGGACATCAATGCTGACCGCGGTTTTATGGCAGTCGGCTTGCTGTAAAGTATTAATCAACGCAGGTAATAATTCGGCAGGAAGATTGTCCACGCAATAATAGCCGCTGTCTTCCAGTACTTTAAGCGCCACACTTTTACCGGAGCCGGACAAGCCGCTGATCAAAAATAATTGCACGTTTATTCTTCCAGCATTTGTTTTTCGTGGCGAGCAATGAATTCTTGCATAGTGTCGATTCCGCGCTGTTGAAGAACAAAATTGCGTGCGGCAGCTTCCACCAATACCGCTAAGTTGCGGCCGGCCATCACCGGAATAGTCACCGTGGTCACTTTCACCCCAATAATTTCTTGGAAACTATCACTCGCCGGTAAGCGATCTAAATTGGAAATGTCAGAAGTCGATGGGCGATGCAAATGAACAATGAGTTTGAGACTTTTTTTGCGACGGACGGCGGTTTCGCCAAACATAGTGCGGATGTTGAGTACGCCCAGTCCGCGCACTTCTAGAAAGTCGCGCAATAATTCTGGGCAGCGACCTTCCAAAGTTTCGGGTGAAATGCGGTACAGCTCGGTAATGTCATCTGCCACCAACCCATTGCCTCGGGTGATTAATTCCAAACCAAGTTCACTTTTTCCGACGCCGCTGTCGCCGGTGATTAGCACGCCGACGCCCAGTACATCGAGGAATACGCCGTGGCGGGTAGTCGATTCCGCCAGTTCTTTCACCATGTAGTGACGCACCATCCACATTAAATGCACGCTGGCTAACGGTGAGCTAAATAATGGTGTGTGGGTGCGGTTGGCGAATTCGATTAACGCCGGTGGCACTTTGTCCGAACCCGCCATAATTAAGCAAAGGGAGCCGCATGCTTCTAATTGTGCAAAAGCTTCAGCTAAGGCAGACGGATTTAGATTGAGTAAATAGTCCAGCTCAATATCGCTGAGCACTTGAATCCAATTGGAATGAATGAGGTTAAGGTGGCCAATCAGACCTTTGTTTGAGGCATTCACTGTTTCGCTGTCGAGTACGCGGTCGATGCCAGCATTCCCAGCAACCCAAACCAGAGCTAAGCGTTCTTGCTTGTCTTGAAACAACTGCTGAATGTTAACTTGCGCCATGTCGGTTAACCTTGCCAATCAGTAAATAATTGATGAATTTGCGCCGGATCGGACAGACTTAGCAAGCTTTCACGAAATGACGGCGTGCTAAACATTTGGGCTAATTCGCCCAATAGTTGCAGGTGCAAATCGGTGGCACGCTCTGGCACCAGCAACACGAAAATTAAATTAACCGGTTGACCATCAGGTGCATCAAATGGAATGGGGGTTTCAGTTCTAATGAAAGCAGCGACCGCGTCGCGCAGCCCTTTGACGCGGCCATGAGGAATGGCGACGCCTTGTCCTAAACCGGTTGAACCGAGCTTCTCACGAGCAAATAAGCTTTCAAATACCTCGGCGCGAGCAATCGCGTGAGAATTTTCGAATAATAATCCCACGCGTTCGAAAATACGTTTTTTGCTGGTAGATTCTTGATCGAATAAGATATTTTCTACCGGTAATATTTTGCTAATTAGACTCATTTTTTACTCCCTGAAATAAAGAGAGGGTGACTCAACGTCACCCTCGCTCATTATTCAGTTATGTCTTGTTTGCCAGATTCATCGTGCCGGCGGTCATTGTTTTTTTCTTTGTGTTTTAAAACTTGGCGATCCAAAGAGTCGACCAGCGCATCGATAGCAACATACAAATTGCTATCCTCGGTTTCAGCAAAAATAGTTTTGCCGGAAAGATGAACGTTGGCTTCGGCCTTTTGCACCAGTTTATCAACTGACAAAATGACATTGATGTCGATCACGTTATCGAAATGGCGCTTTACTTTTTCCAACTTGCTCGCAATATGTTCGCGAATAGCGGGGGTGATTTCGAGGTGACGTCCAGTGAGGTTGAGGTTCATAGCCTGCTCCTAAATTAGTTATAAAGATTTACGAAGATTAACCGGGAGAATATTTATTAATTCCCGGTATTTTGCCACAGTTCGGCGGGCGACTAAGATGCCCCGCTGTCCTAGGATTTCTGCAATACCGCTGTCAGTGAGAGGATGTTGCGTATTTTCTTCGCTGACCAGCTGTTTAATTAGGGCGCGGATCGCAGTTGATGAACACGCGCCACCGGTTTCGGTGGACAGTCCGCTACCAAAAAAATGTTTAAGTTCATAGATGCCACTTGGTGTCTGCATGAATTTCTGAGTGGTGACGCGTGAAATAGTGGATTCATGGAGCTCTAATTGTTCAGCAATTTCGCGTAGCACCAAAGGCCGCATCGCGATGTCGCCGCGTTCAAAAAATTTAGTTTGTTCATCTACAATAGCTTGCGACACACGCAAAATCGTTTCAAAGCGTTGTTGTAGATTTTTAATAAACCAACGTGCTTCTTGCAATTGAGCTGACATTTGTTCGCCGTGATTCTCGTTACGCTGTTGCAGGATATTGGCGTAGATTTGATTGATACGCAAGCGTGGCATCGCTTCTGGATTCAAGCGCGCCTGCCAATCGCCGCCTTGTTTCTCAATAATGACATCTGGCACCACATAATCGGCGGCGCGTTGTTCAAAGCTGGCACCCGGTTTCGGCTGTAAATGAACGATTAAATCTTGGGCGCAACGTAAAACATCATCATCGCAATGCAGTAATTTTTTCAGTTTAGAAAAATCGTGCATCGCCAATAAATTTAAATGTTGGGTGACGATCGACAGCGCCAAATTGCGTCCCAATAAATTTTCTGGCAAGGCGCGCAGTTGCAGCGCTAAACATTCACTTAAGTCGCGGGCGCCGACACCCGGTTCGTCCAAATGTTGTAATTGAACCAAGGCGGTTTCTAAATCGTCGAGCGTGATGTCTAATTCGATCGGTAGTAATTCGGCGATTTCAGTTAGTGGTTGACTGAGATAAGCATTTTCATCGAGCGCGTCGATCAGTAACTCGATAATTTTTTTGTCGCGTTCCGTCAGCGGGCTCATATGTAATTCCCACAACAAATGCTCACGCAAATTGGGGCGATCAGCGATAACTTCGTGTTGATAATCGTCGTCATCGCTGCTGTTGTTGGCGGACGGAAAAGTCAGCTCAGCCCAATCATTATCGGTATTAAAATTTTCTTTGTCGGTGTTGTTGGCGCTAGCCGAAGATGGCGCATCGCCATGGCCGTAAGGCTGCGTTGAATCCTCGTCTTCTTGTTCCAAGAATGGATTTTCATCGAGCAAGCGCGCAGTTTCTTGATTGATTTCCAAGGTGGACAGATGCAACAGTTTAATCGCTTGCTGCAATTGCGGCGTCAGCGTTAAGTGTTGTGATTGCCTGAGTTGGAGTGATGCTTTCATGCCGAATTAGATGGCTTTTATAGCTTGAAATTTTCGCCGAGATACACTTTTCGGACGTTTTCATTATAGATGATTTCATCCGGCTTACCTTCAGCCATTACCGACCCAGCATTGATGATGTACGCGCGATCGCATATCCCTAGCGTCTCACGCACATTGTGATCGGTAATTAGCACGCCAATGCCGCGGTCTTTGAGGAAGCGGATAATTTTTTGAATATCCAGCACGGCAATCGGATCGACACCGGCGAACGGTTCGTCCAGCAAAATAAAACGTGGACTGGTCGCCAGTGCTCGTGCAATTTCGACGCGCCGACGTTCGCCACCCGATAAACTAATCGCCGGATTATTGCGGATGTGCGAAATGTGCAATTCATTGAGCAATTCATCCAGACGATTTTCCATCGTTGCTTTGTCGTAGCCCTGCAATTCCAATACCGCCTGAATATTTTCAGCCGTAGTCATGCGGCGAAAAATCGATGCTTCTTGCGGTAAATAGCTGAGGCCGAGGCGGGCGCGACGATGAATCGGTAAATGGGTGACGGCTTGGTCATCAATGTAAATTTCGCCACCATTGGCCGATACCAGACCGACGATCATATAAAAACTGGTGGTTTTGCCGGCACCATTGGGGCCTAATAAACCGACCACTTCACCGCTTTGTACCGACAGTGAAACATCCTGCACGACGGTGCGTGAGCCATAACGTTTTTTAAGATTGGCAGTGCGAAGTTCGCTCATGGTTTACCTTGTTTGCTATCTTTGTTTTTTGGCTGAATAACGGCGCGTACGCGGCCTTGATTGGGGGTGTTGGCAGGCGCGTTGGTAATGCCGATTACTTTAAAAATTTCAGTCTTGGTGCTGTAATTAATGTGGTCACCGCGCACTTCATCGGCAGTCCGTTTGACGCGCGCTTTACTTTTTAAATCAACAATTTCGTTGCGTGTGTCGTAAATAATCGTTTCGGCATAACCTTCGACAATCTCATCGCTACCTTCGCGTTTTTGGCGGAAGGTGGCGAGTTGTCCGATGGCGGTGCTGGTACTAAATCCATCAGCATCTTGCGTGACAATTAATTTTTCAGCGGTGATTTTTAAGGTGCCTTGCGTCAGCTTTACTTGGCCAATAAAGGTGCTGGTTTTCTTGGCGTCATCGACCGTCACGCTATCCGACTCCAAATTAATGGGTTGCTGGCGATCTGCATTTTCTGCGTAGCTATGGCTGGCGATGACAGGAAAAACAACGCCATCAGGCGGGAAAAATTAGCGAGCAATGGGCGCATGAACGGCTTTCACGTTGGATAAAAATTGAGTGATGCGAGTGGTTAAATCTATATTCATACCGATTGCATGCACTACGGTGGTGGGGGTGCTTAAGGTGACGGCCTGGTTACTATCAGCTTGATTGAGCTTAGGTAACAGGTGCAAATAGTCGGTGGTTAAAATGGTTTCGCTGTGGGTGGTAAGGTTGGTTTGTACCACTTTCACATTGTTATATAAAAATACTTCCTCGCCATTATTGAGCGTCTTGCCGGTTTCGGCGGTGGTCACTACTTTCGAGCCATCTGGGTTGAGGCTGGTCAATAACGGCGCTTGCAAATAAGTCGCATTGTCGTCGGGGTAATGCCACATTTTGCTGGCGGCCAAATTAAAGCGCGGTTGGCCTTGTGAGTTCAGGTTGGTGGCCGTGACATTTTCAATCACGAAATCGACGTCGTGGCGGATAGGCGCAGCAGCTTTGTTGGCTTCTGGCGTGATTTGCTGATTCAGCCAGTAGGTGGCGCCCAATAATAGAAGGGGGATTAAGATCGGCAGCCAAGCGCGCAAACGATCTAAAAATGCAAAGTTCATAGATAGGCAGAAAGTTGCTCGGCCAAGGTGTTTTGGCCGGACATAATTAGTTCACAGACTTCGCGCACAGCGCCATAACCGCCTTGTCGGCCGCTGATGTAATGGGTGTTTTCGTGAACTGCTTTCGGGGCGTTCGGCACGCTTAAGGCTAAACCCACGCGGCGCATTACTGGCAAATCAACCACGTCGTCGCCCATAAAAGCCGCTGCTTCTGGTGGTAAATTAAGTTTGGCTAACAAATCCTGCATGGCTTCCCATTTTTTTTCAACGCCTTGATAAAGATGGGTCACGCCGAGATTTTTGGCGCGCAATTCAACGCAACGCGAGGTGCGACCGGTGATGATAGCCAGCGCCACACCGCTGGCTTTAAGCATTTTCATACCGTGGCCATCGAGCGAATTAAAACGTTTAAATTCTTCACCGGAATCGGTCAAATACAGCCCGCCATCGGTTAGTACGCCATCGACGTCAAAAGCAATCAGGCGTATCGGTTTAATTCGGTCTGTGAGTTGCATCAGATCACCTTGGCACGTAATAAATCATTGAGGTTGAGGGCGCCGACCACTTTGTTATCCGGATCGATGACGACGAGTTGGCTAATATTATGGCGTTCCATCAATGCCACCGCCTCTACCGCCAACGATTCGGCTTGGATGCAACGCGGTTGGCGCGTCATCACACTGGTGACTGGCGTGGTGCTGAAATCAATTTTCTTTTCTAAGGTGCGGCGCAAATCGCCATCGGTATAAATGCCGAGCAAGTGTTGCTCAGCGTTTACCACCGCTGTCATCCCCAAGCCTTTGCGTGAGATTTCGAGTACCGCATCGGCCAGCGTGGCGGTTTCGCTAACCAGTGGAATAGCGGCGTCGCTGTGCATAATGTCGCGCACGTGTGTCAGTAAGCGTCGACCCAAACTGCCGCCCGGATGTGAGCGTGCGAAATCTTCTTCGCCAAAACCTTTGGCATCTAATAACGCTACAGCGAGCGCATCACCCAACGCTAAGGCTGCGGTGGTGCTGGCGGTGGGCGCTAATCCCATCGGACAGGCTTCTTGTTCAACCGCGCCATTTAAATGGACATCAGCGGCCAGTGCTAAACTCGATTGCGGTTTGCCGGTGAGGGTGATCAAGCGCGCACCTTGTCGTTTAAGTACCGGTACGATGGTCAGCAATTCTTCGCTTTCGCCGGAATAAGACAGTCCGATAAAAACATCTTCGGCGGTAATCATGCCTAAATCGCCGTGGCTGGCTTCCGCCGGATGAACGAAATACGCCGGCGTGCCGGTGCTGGAAAGGGTGGCGGCAATCTTTCGAGCAATGTGCCCGGATTTGCCCATGCCGCTCACAATCACTCGGCCTTCGCAGCGCAAAATGATGTTAAGTGCTTGAAGGAAACTATCGTCGATGCGAGCGGACAGCGCCAAAACGGCGGCAGCTTCGATCTCGATAACTTTGCGCGCAAGGTCAAGTGCGTGCGGAGCGGCGGTCAGTGTTTTTGTCATAGCGGCGATTATAACAATTAAATTTGCCCCAACGTGACTTCGAAATTTTGAAAGCTGTCGTAACTTCAGGCATTATCCGGCTGGCAACAATCTTTTACTCATCTATGAATAGCTCATTACAACTCGTCTTAATTTTATTGGCCGTCGCGGTAGGCGTGGTGGTGGTCTGTCGCATCTTGCGTTTACCGGTGATGTTGGGCTACCTCATCGTTGGTATTTCGATCGGCCCGAATGCGCTAGCTTGGATTCCAGATGCGCCAGAAACGCGGCAACTCGCTGAATTTGGCGTGGTGTTTTTGATGTTTAGCATCGGTCTCGAATTTAGTTTGGCGAAATTGCGCTCGATGAAGCGGGCAGTATTTGGTCTGGGCACGGCGCAAGTGGTGGCGACGACTTTGTTGGTAATGGTCGCTTCGATCTTTTTTGGATTGGATTGGCGCGCGGGTTTGGCGCTGGGCGGCGTGTTGTCGATGTCCTCAACCGCCATCGTCAGCAAAATGTTGGTGGAGCGGGCGGAGCTCAGTTTATCGCACGGCCAAAAAATTATGGGCGTGTTGCTGTTTCAAGATTTGGCCGTGGTGCCCTTGATTATCGTGATTCCCGCTTTAGCCAATAGTGACGGCAATCTGTCGAGCATTATTGGTTTGGCGGTATTGAAAGCGACGGCGGTTTTGGCGGCGCTTTTGATTTTTGGCCAACGTTTATTGCGCCCGTGGTTTCATTTGGTGGCGCAACAAAAATCGTCCGAATTATTCATGTTGAACGTGTTGTTATTTACCTTGGGCTTGGCCTACATCACCGAATTAAGTGGCTTGTCGATGGCGTTGGGCGCTTTCGTCGCCGGCATGTTGATCTCGGAAACTGAATATCGTTATCAAGTGGAAGAAGATATCAAGCCATTCCGCGATGTCTTATTGGGATTATTTTTCGTCACCATCGGCATGATGTTGAATGTGTCAGCGGTGATCGCCGGCTTTGGCTGGGTGCTGTTGGTGGTGTTGGTTTTGGTGATTTTTAAAGCGGCGGTGGTGGCACTGCTGGCACGAAAAATGTCCGGCGAATGGGGTGTTTCCTTGCGCACTGGTTTGGGTTTGGCGCAGGCCGGTGAATTCGGTTTTGTGTTGTTAACCTTGGCCGGCGACGTGAATTTATTGCCTGATCAAGTAATGCAAAACGTGTTGGCGGGCATGCTGATCTCGATGCTAATCGCGCCGTTTCTCATTCAATATGCAGAATTCTTTGTTCGTCGTTTATCGCCCGACGAATGGAGTAGTCGCGCTTTTCAAATGCACCAAATTGCGGTGCAAAGTATGTCGTCCAATCAACATATTATCGTCTGTGGTTATGGTCGTAGTGGGCAGGCACTGGCTAGTTTTCTCAAATTAGAAGGGGTCCGTTTTATTGCCTTGGATTTGGATTCGCGCTGCGTACGGGAGGCGGTGGCGGCCGGCGAAAATGTGGTTTATGGTGATGCGGCGAAGCGAGAGGTGTTGCTGGCGGCGGGTTTGATGCGCGCCAAAACCTTGGTGATTACTTATGACGACAAACATTCAGCGCTTAAAATTTTGCAGCAAGTGCAAAAAGTTCGCCCCGATTTGCCGGTGGTGGTGCGCAC
>Ga0114977_10002180_pt1 | contig 12646 bp, 14 predicted proteins | sample S_130805_MF_Meta_FD_87026 | JGI IMG/M metagenome (GOLD analysis project Ga0114977, IMG submission 87026) | Freshwater microbial communities from Lake Simoncouche, Canada to study carbon cycling - S_130805_MF_MetaG | ecosystem: Environmental > Aquatic > Freshwater > Lake | place: Lake...
AAATTGTTCTTGTGCACGTTCAACAAGCGAAACAACATCTCCCATTCCAAGAATACGATCTGCCATACGACTTGGATAAAAAACATCCAAAGCGTCCATTTTCTCACCAGTTCCAACAAACTTAATGGGTTTATTTACAATTGCTTTTATGGATAAAGCTGCACCACCTCTTGTATCGCCGTCTAATTTTGTTAATACAACTCCATCAAAATTAATTCGCTCATCAAAAGCTTTAGCCGTATTTACAGCATCCTGACCGGTCATTGAATCAACAACAAATAAAGTTTCCGTTGGATTTACTGCAGCTTTTACCCTTGCAATTTCATCCATCATTTGCTCATCAATAGCCAAGCGACCAGCAGTATCAATTATAACAACATTAAAAGATTTACTTTTAGCATATTGAATAGCAGCACTTGCAATTCGAACAGGGTCTTTATCTTCTTTGTTTGCGTAAACTTCTATTCCTAATTGTTCTCCTAGCACTTGTAATTGATCGATTGCTGCAGGACGGTAAACATCACAAGCAACTAAAAGTACTGATTTATTTTTTTTATTTTTTAGGAATGATGCTAATTTCCCAGAAAAAGTTGTCTTTCCAGAACCCTGAAGTCCTGACATTAGAATAATACCTGGATTTCCCTTGATGTTAATTTCAGATTCATTGCCACCCATTAAAGCTACAAGTTCTTCGTGGCAAATTTTAACCATTAATTGCCCGGGAGAAACTGCTTTTAGAACATCGCGCCCTAATGCTTTTTCTTTTACTGTATTCGTGAAATTTTTTGCTGTATTAAAGTTAACATCGGCATCTAATAAAGCGCGCCGAACTTCTTTTAATGTTTCTGCAACATTGATTTCCGTAATCTGCCCTTGTCCTTTTAGAACCTTAAATGCTCTTTCGAACTTATCACTTAAATTTTCAAACATAAACTAACCTAAATAGTTGACAAATATAAGAATTTGAAAACTAAATTAAGGAATTGTAATAATGAATTTACTAACTTTGTTAAAAAAAACACATGAACGACTCAGCCAAAAAAAAATCAAATGGATTCTACCTTATATGCATATTGCTCCTAATGGTGTTACTTGCGATATTAACCTATATGTGGTCAACTAAACGAACAGAACTAAACAACTGCTCTAACGAAAATCTATTGCTAAAATCAGATATGGAAGGCATGAATCAAATGCTAGAAGGATATGTAGGGAATATTTCATCTGATTTAAAGAAGGATTTTAAAAACATGCTAGCAACCTATGATAAACTAATTGCCAAGGATGCTTCTAAAGCTGATAGTCTAAACAAACAAAAAACTGAAATTCAAATGCTATTGGGCAAACTAGAGGCTAATAAAAAACTTTCCGCTTCACAACTTTATAAGTTCAAAAAAGAAAATGAAACACTTAGGGGAATTATGAGAAGTTATGTAATGCAAATAGATTCATTAAACACAATTAATTATGGTTTAAATAAAGATTTAGAAGATAAAACAACAAAGCTTAATGAAACCTCTACAGAACGTGACGAATACAAAAAAGCAGTAGAAGAAAAAACTGAGCAAATAAAAAAAGGCAGTAAATTAAAAGCTTACAACTTTGTTTCAGAAGCACTAAGAATGAAATTTAACAATACAACAGAAGTAACAGATAAAGCAAAAAAAACTATACAATTAAGAAGTAGTTTTACTATTTCTGAAAATAGTTTAACAAGTTCCGGAAGAAAATTAGTTTATCTTCAAATAACAGATCCAAATGGCACAATTTTGCATTCACGTTCTAATAACACAGTTGAAACTGAATCAGTATCTGTTTTATATTCTGACAAGAAAGAAATTGATTATCAAAATCAGTCTATAGATTTAAGCATTTATTATGATCTGCAAGGAGAATCATTATCTAAGGGAAATTATAAGGTGAAAATAATTTGTGAAGGAAATATAATTGGAACAGATAGTTTTACTCTAAAATAAGAATCGTGTCAGAAGAAGAAAATCATGGAGATGTTTCGTTTTCAATTTCTAAATTAGGAATTGCAAGCATTGAATTTTGGCATCCAATGAGCAATGCCCTTCCTGGAATTATACTTCAAAAACTAGCAGTTTGCATCATTGAACTTGGTGAAAATCAAAATGTAAAAGTTATAGTTCTAAAATCAAAAGGAGAAAAAGCTTTTTGTGCTGGAGCAAGTTTTGATGAATTAATCGCAATCAAGGATTTAGAACAAGGAAAAAAATTCTTTTCAGGATTTGCAAATGTTATCAACGCTTGCCGAAAATGCCCAAAATTTATTATTGGTAGAATTCAAGGTAGAGCCGTTGGAGGTGGTGTTGGTCTAGCCGCTTCAGTAGATTATTGCTTTGCTATGAAAAATGCGGAAGTAAAATTATCAGAATTGGCAGTTGGAATTGGGCCTTTTGTAGTTGGACCTGCTGTAGCAAGAAAAATCGGGCTATCAGCAATGAGCGAATTGGCAATAAATGCAACTGAATGGCGGAGTGCAGAATGGGCAAAAGAAAAAGGATTATATACTGAGGTTTTTAACGAAACTGAAGAAATGGATGCGGCTGTTTTAACGCTGTCCGAAAAACTTGCGAATTCAAATCCTCAAGCTATGAGTAATCTCAAAAAAATATTCTGGGAAGGAACAGAAAATTGGGATAATCTACTCATTGAACGGGCAGAAATAAGTGGAAAATTGGTCTTAAGTGATTTTACAATTTCTGCAATTAATCAATTCAAAAAGAAGTAAAAAAAAACTCCCGCTATTTTTTTTCTTAAATCATTTGTAAATAAAAACATTAATCGTATCTTTGCACCCCTAAATATAGGGAAGATCGTAATTATTTAAATACCGCAAATCGTGAATACATTAAGTTACAGAACGTTATCAGCTAATACCGAAACTTCTAATAAGAAGTGGTTTATTGTTAACGCAGAAGGTCAGACACTGGGAAGATTAGCAAGTAAGGTTGCCAAAGTTATTCGCGGTAAATACAAAACATGTTATACACCTCATGCAGATTGTGGTGACAATGTAATCATTATCAATGCTGAGAAAATATCTTTTTCAGGCATGAAGCTTGAAAATAAAGAATATGTTCGTTTTTCAGGTTATCCTGGCGGACAGCGATTTACTTCAGCAGAAAGCATGTTGAAAAATCATCCTGAACGCTTAATTGAAAAAGCTGTTAAAGGTATGTTACCAAAAAATGCCTTAGGTAGAAAATTATTCACAAACCTAAAAGTATACGCTGGCGAAACACATAAGCACCAAGCACAGCAAGCAGAAACATTAAATCTTGATACACTCAAATAAATTTTATGGAAGTAATTAATGCTTTAGGGCGAAGAAAAACAGCTGTAGCACGTGTCTACATGTCGAAAGGAAAAGGAAAAATCTCTATTAATAAAAAAGAAATGGCTGATTTTTTTCCAATCGATGTTTTACAAGCAAAAGTTAATCAACCATTTGTTTTGACTGATACGGTTGGAAAATACGACATAAAAGTAAATGTTGCAGGTGGCGGAATTAACGGACAAGCAGAAGCTATACGTTTAGGTATCTCTCGTGCACTAGTTGAAGTATCAGCAGATTACAAGCCACTTTTAAAAGTAGAAGGATTAATGACGCGTGATCCCAGAATGGTAGAACGTAAAAAACCAGGGCAACCAAAAGCACGTAAGAAATTCCAGTTCTCGAAACGTTAATCGAGCTGTAAGTTTAGCATCCAAATTCTGGAGTACCCTGATTGATATTCAATCCCCCTTCATTATTGACGAGTAATTAAAAAATAGGAACGTAAACAAAAAAAACAATATGTCTAAATTAAATTTTGAAACTTTATTAGAAGCAGGTGTTCACTTTGGTCACTTAAAAAGAAAATGGAATCCAGCTATGGCTCCATATATTTTTGAGGAGAAAAAAGGAATACACATTATTGACCTGAATAAAACAATGGTTCATTTGGATCACGCATGTGCTGCGATGAAACAAATTGCAAAATCTGGAAAGAAAGTACTTTTTGTTGCAACAAAAAAACAAGCGAAAGAAATCGTTTCTGAAAGAGTAACTAAAATTAACATGCCTTTTGTTACAGAACGTTGGTCTGGTGGTATGTTAACTAACTTCCAAACAACTCGTAAATCCATTCGAAAAATGGCTTTAATTGATAAAATGAAGTTAGATGGGACTTGGGATACACTTAACAAACGTGAGAAATTATTCAAAACACGTCAAAGAGATAAACTAGAAAAAACTTTTGGTTCAATTGCAGAAATGACACGTCAACCTGCTGCAATTTTTATCGTTGATATTTTAAAAGAACACATTGCTCTTGCGGAAGCTCGAAGATTGAATATTCCAACATTTGCAATGGTTGATACAAATTCAAATCCAAAATTAGTTGATTTCCCTATTCCTTCAAATGACGACGCAACGAAATCTATTACCTTAATTATGGATCAAATCTGCTTAGCTTTAAGTGAGGGATTAGAAGATCGAAAGAACCTCAAAGAAGGAGGAAATGAACAATCTACTGCTGAATCATCATCAAATATTGTTGCAGAGGCTGTTGCCCCTGAAGTTGTAGCCGAAGAAATTGTTGCTGAGGCAGTTGTTCCTGAAGTTGCAGCTGAAGAAATTGTTACTGAAGTAACTGACGAAGTTATAGCAGAAGAAATTATTGCTGAATTAACTGAAGTAGTTGTAGCTGAAGAAGTTATTGCTGAAGTAACTGACGAAGTTGTAGTAGAGGAAAGAGCTGAAGTAACTGACGAAGTGGCTCCTGAAGTTGTAGCTGAAGAAATTATTACTGAAGTAACTGAAGAAGTGGTAGCAGAAGAAATTGTTGCTGAAGAAACTGATGAAGTTGCTCCGAAAGCTGCTGCAAAAAAAGAAACAAAAGAAAAACCAAAGAAGAAATAAATTATAATTAATTAAAAAAAATAATTATGGCTATTACAGCTTCAGATGTAAACAGATTGCGCCAACAAACAGGTGCTGGAATGATGGATTGTAAAAACGCATTGGTTGAAGCCGATGGAGATTTTGAAGCGGCCGTTGATATTCTAAGAAAAAAAGGTCAAAAAATTGCTGCAAAACGTGGCGGTAATGAGGCTAAAGAAGGAATCATAATTGCTCAAACAAATGAAGATTGTACTTCTGGAGTTATTCTTGCTTTAAACTGCGAAACAGATTTCGTTGCTAAAAACGATGGCTATGTAAGCTTCGTTCAATCATTGGTAAATATTGCATTGGAAAATCTTCCTGAGACTGCTGACTCTTTAAAAGCTTTACCATTTGATGAAAGATTATCTGTTGAAGAAAAAATCACGGAACAAGTTGGAATCATTGGTGAAAAATTAGATTTATCTAACTATGCTATATTAAAGGCTTCTAGAGTTGTTGCTTACAATCATCCTGGAAATCAATTAGCAACATTAGTTGGTTTGAACAGTGATTCTGATGCTTCAAAAGACGCTGGACGTCAAATTGCAATGCAAATTGCTGCTATGGATCCAATTGCTATTACTAAAGATGGTGTTGATCAACGTACAATTGAAAGAGAAATTGAAGTAGGAAAAGATTTAGCTATTCAAGAAGGTAAGCCTGCTGAAATGGCTGAAAAAATTGCTATGGGAAGATTAAATAAATTCTTTCAAGAAAATACCTTGATGAGCCAACAATTTATAAGTGATAATAAATTAAGTGTTGAACAATTTTTAAATAATTCTGAAAAAGGTTTAACAGTATTAGACTTTAAACGCTTCTCACTGAGTTAATTTTTAAAAAGCTATCTTTTAGGTAGCTTTTTTTTTGATATAAAGAGTACTAAAAAAAACCTTTGGTTATATTTGCTTAATATTAGTTATGAAATACAAAAGAATTCTTTTAAAATTAAGCGGTGAATCACTCATGGGTGAGAAACAATTTGGAATTGATAACAAACGAATCAACTCCTATGCTCAACAAATAAAAGAAATTAAAAAGCTTGGGATAGAAATAGCAATTGTAATTGGTGGTGGAAATATTTTTCGTGGAGTTCAGGCAGAGGAAGGTGGAATGGACCGAACACACGGAGATTATATGGGAATGCTTGCAACAATGATTAATTCTATGGCTTTACAATCTGCTTTAGAGTCAAACGGTGTTATGACGCGACTTCAATCAGCCATTGAAATGAAAGAAATTGCAGAACCTTTTATCCGTAGAAAAGCTGTTCGACACTTAGAAAAAGGTAGAGTTGTAATTTTTGGAGCTGGAACAGGAAATCCTTTCTTCACAACAGATTCTGCAGCTTCTCTTCGCGCTATTGAAATTAATGCTGATGTTATTCTTAAAGGAACACGTGTTGAAGGTATTTACACTGCAGATCCTGAAAAAGATAAAAATGCTACAAAATACGATCATATTACATTTGATTCAGTTTACTCAAAAGGTTTGAATGTAATGGATTTGACAGCTTTTACGCTTTGTAAAGAAAATAATTTACCTATTATCGTATTTAATATGGATAAGCCTGGCAACTTGCTAAAGTTGTTAAAAGGTGAAAAAATAGGAACTCTCGTATCTAATTAACTTTCAAAATAAATTTTATGACGGAAGAACTTGAAATGATTTACGACGAATTTAAAAGTTCAAACAATAAAACCCTAAACCATTTAGAGAGTGAGCTCAGTAAAATTAGAGCTGGAAAAGCATCTCCTGCAATGCTGGGAAGTGTAATGATTGATTATTATGGTTCAATGACGCCAATTAACCAAGTAGCGAACATCAATACTTCAGATGCTCGAACAATCTTAGTACAGCCTTGGGAAAAAAGTATGTTGGGAGATATTGCTAAAGGAATTATCAATTCAAATCTTGGCCTAAACCCCCAAAACAATGGTGAGCAACTTATTATATCTGTTCCACCTTTAACTGAGGAACGAAGACGTGAATTAGTGAAACGTGCAAAAAGCGAGGCTGAAACTGCAAAAGTAGGAATCCGGACAAATCGTAAAGATGCTTTAGATTTATTGAAAGATTTAAAAAACGATGGTTTATCAGAAGATTTATGCAAAAATTCAGAAGATGAGATTCAAAAGATTACCAATTCATTTATCAAAAAAATTGATGATCTAGTTGAAGTTAAGGAAAAAGATATTATGACGATTTAAGGGCGTCTTTTTCCATCTCCTTGATTACAACTTGTTTATCACTTACCTTCGTTTTGAGAATTTTTTTCTCTGAAACAATCAAAAATTCTAAAGCATTATTTATACAGATATCAATATCGTGAGAGGATAAAATAATTGTCTTTTGCTGCTTTTCAGCAATTAATACCAATAACTCAATCAATTTTTGCCGATTTAAATAATCTAAAAATGCGGTCGGTTCATCTAATAAAATAATAGGTGTAGACTGAATTATTGCACGCGCAACAGCGCATAATTGTCTTTCGCCATCACTAATTTCACTTGTATCTTTTTCGATTAAATGCACTAAATTTAGTTCCCTAACAACCTCTTGAATAACCTGCTTATCTTCCGTATTCAATTTCCCCATATTATTAGTATGAGGTGATCTTCCTAAAGCTAAATAATCCAAAACTGTCAGATATTCAACACCAGTAAAACTACTGTCTACATAAGCGATTAATTTGGGTAAATTAACTTTTGAGATTTTCTGCAATTCTTGTTGATTCAAAAAAAGTTTTCCAGATAAAAGTGAAGTTTGTCCAGTGATAGAGTTTAAGAAGGTAGATTTTCCAATTCCATTGAGTCCAACTAAAGCGTATAGTTTTCCGGCATCCAATGTTAAACTTGGAATAAAAAGTAAAGGTTTAGAATATCCTATTTCTATTTCTTCAAATCGAATCATCTTAATTTACGCATTAAAATAAATACAACAAAAGGTGCACCGACAATAGATGTGAAAGCATTAATTGGAAGTGCTATTTGCTTAGAAAACAACTGAATATAACTATCGCACAACAAAAGAAAAATAGAACCAAAGAGCAAATTACCAAGAATTAAGTAGCTGTGATTTTGTGTTCTTAATAAAATGCGTGTTAAATTCGGTACAGCTAAGCCAACAAATGCAATGGGCCCACAAAAAGCAGTGATTAATCCTGCTAATAGAGCTGTAATTCCCATAATTAAAAATCTAACCTGACTAATTTTCAAACCCAATAAACCCGCAGAACGTTCTCCAATCACTAACATATTTAAAGGTTTAATTAAAATGAAGGATAGAAATATACCACAAATAAAAATGAATAATATAAGTGGGAGTTGGTTAAACTCAACCTGCTGTAATGAACCCATAGTCCACAAAGTATATGCTTTTAATGCACCTTCACCAGATAAGGATTCTAAAATTGAGACAAGGGCAGAAGTAAAACTTCCAAACATTAATCCTACAAGTAAAAGTGAAATTTGAGAATGAATTCGTTGCGCTACAGCCATCATGAGAATTCCCGCAAGAAAGGCTCCAATTAATGCAGCAGAAACTAATCCAATATCTGAACCAAAAAAACTAAATCCAGACATTAAAGAAAGGGCTACTAATAAACTTGCTCCGGAATTTATGCCCAAAACATAAGGACCTGCTAAAGGATTATTAAACAATGTTTGCATCAACATACCTGAAAGAGCAAGTCCACCACCAGCCACAATCGCTATTAAAATTCTCGGTATTTTAAACTCTCTAATCAAAACATGCGTAGAATTATTACCCTTAAATTCAAAAATCGCTGAGAAAAAATCATTGAGAGAAACATAAATTTCTCCAGTTGATAGATGAATAAAAGCAGAAAGCGGAACTAATAGCAGTGCAATAACTAAAATAAAAGGAATTCTTTTCTTAATCATTTTAATTCTTTGTAAAAATTTAGATTTTTTGGAGAAGGAATTGAGCTAATAGAATATAAATCTGCAAGTAAGAGATGAGGTTGAACGGCACTTAACTCCCAAAATTTATTCAAATCATTTGAATAACAATAAATTTTACCATTTTGAAAACAGTTCAATCTTTTAGCTTTAGCATTAGATTTAATTATTTCTGCTCTTGACCTAAAACCTGGATTTATCCAAATTTTAACATCTTTTGTATCCATTAAAATCTTTTCCATAGAAACAGTATAACTTCCTGTTCCCTTTGTTTTACTGTAAATATAATTCATTCCTGCATCTTTAAACAATTTTGCATTGTAACTTTCTCCTGCTGGTGCATACCAGTAATCACGGATAAAATTACCTGAAATAAGCTGATCTTTGGTTTGCTTCTTTACCTTCTTCATTGTTGCATTATAGGATATCACTAGCTCACTAAACAGTTTTTTTGCCTGCTCCTCTTTACCTGTTAAATAGCCAAATAATAACAACCACTCTGCCTTTCCAAGAGGATCTTCTTCACGCCAATCAAAATTAGGAATACAAGTAATCCCCATTTTCTTTAATTCCTTACGGTGTGGAAAATCACCTGAAAATGCACTATGAACAATCGTTTTGGCACCTGAACTTATTAAAAGCTCCATTGAAATTTCTTGAGAAGACCCAAGAGAAAGAATAGCTCCAGATTGAAGTCCTTGCTTTACAGAAGGATTATAAACAAATTTTGAGTCAGATACTGCGCAAATAGCATCCTCTGAATTCAAAACTGACAACATTCCAATATGAGTTGAAGACAAAGCGGCAATGTCTAGACATGGAATTAATACATTATCCTTGTTATTTGATGAAGCATTTGCATTCTTTTTTTTGCAAGAAAACGAATAAATAATTTCGGGATGATCAGGATGTAAAACTTTAATTTCTATTGATTTCTCCAGCTCATAAATTTGAAGACATTTACTGTATTTACAACTATTTTTAACACTTGGAACTTGGCTATTTTTTACTTCATTTTGGGAGCAAGCACCTAAAATTAATAGCCAGAAAATACAATTTAATGCTATAAAAAATTTAATATTGTTCATTCTTATTTGGAAAATCTCCCGACTGAACATCTGAGATATAATTTTGAAACGAAACCATCATTTGTTCATATAAATTATTGTATTTTCGAAGAAAGCGTGGGCTAAACTCATTGTTAATTCCAAGCATATCATGAATAACAAGCACTTGACCATCTACACCATTTCCTGCTCCTATTCCAATAATCGGAATGGTCAGCATTTTTGCAACTTTAGTTGCTAAATCAGCTGGTATTTTTTCCAGCACAATTGCAAAACAACCTGCTTTTTCTAATGCAATGGCATCTTCAATTAAACGATCAGCCTCATCTTTTTCCTTTGCTCGAACTACGTATGTCCCAAATTTATAAATTGATTGAGGTGTTAAACCTAAATGTCCCATAACAGGAATTCCCGCTGTAAGAATCCGCTGAATTGATTCTATAATCTCTTGTCCACCTTCCATTTTAACTGCATGTCCACCAGATTCTTTCATTATTCTAATTGAACTTGAAAGAGCTTCTTTTGAATTTCCCTGATAGGATCCAAAAGGTAAATCTACAACAACTAAAGCGCGCTTTACAGCACGAACAACAGATGAAGCATGGTAAATCATTTGATCTAAGGTAATTGGTAAAGTTGTTTCATGTCCGGCCATCACATTTGAAGCGGAATCGCCGACTAAAATGATATCCATTCCAGCCTCATCAATAATTCGAGCCATTGAAAAATCATACCCCGTTAACATGGATATTTTCTTACCCGCACTTTTCATCTCAAAGAGTGAATGTGTTGTTACTTTTTTTAAATTTTTATGTACAGACATTTTTAAAGTATATAGCCAAGTTCTAAAAAATAGGCAGATTTATCACAATTTATTTAAATAATTCTCAACATTTGTCTGAATTCGATTTGCAATATCTGAAGTTTCAGATTTAACAAATGTATTTCCTGAAATTCGTTCATACAATTCAATATATCGATCAGTAATTGTTTGCACAAATTCCTCCGGCATTTCTGGCATTGTTTGACCTTCTAAACCTTGAAATCCATTTTCCATTAACCATTGTCGAACGAATTCTTTCGATAATTGTTTTTGTGGCTCGCCTTTTATTTGGCGCTCCTCGAAACCTTCCAAATAAAAATAACGAGAAGAATCGGGTGTATGGATTTCATCAATTAAAATAACCTTGTCATTTAGCAGTCCAAACTCATATTTCGTATCGACTAAAATAAGACCACGTTGTGCTGCAATTTCAGTTCCACGTTGAAACAAAGCACGAGTATAATTTTCCATTTGTAAATAAATAGCTTCCGGAACAAGATCTTTTTGAATAATTTCTTCACGTGATATGTCTTCATCATGCCCTTCTTCTGCTTTAGATGCTGGAGTGATAATCGGTTCTGGAAAACGGTCATTTTCTTTTAAACCCTCAGGCATTTCCACCCCACAAATCATCCTTTTTCCTGCAGCATATTCTCGCGCTGCATGACCTGCTAAATATCCTCGGATTACCATTTCAACTCGGATTGGCTCACAAGCTAGCCCAACAGCAACCGAAGGGTCTGGTGTAGCAAGTAACCAGTTAGGAACAATATCTTTGGTTGCATCTAAAAACATCGTGGCTACTTGATTCAAAACTTGCCCTTTAAATGGAATTCCTTTAGGAAGAACATGGTCAAATGCAGAAATTCTATCAGATGCGACCATCACAACTAAATCATTCTTTAGGGTGTAAACATCTCTAACTTTACCATGATAGACGGATAATTGTCCTGGAAAATTAAACTCTGATTCTGTTATTGCATTCATTAATCTATAATTATATTATTTTTTCTCTTTTTCTTCAGCTTCTTCAAAAGCAGTTACAATTTTTTTTACCAAACTATGACGGATAATGTCACTCTGTCCCAAACGAATAACGCCGATTTCCTCAATATCTTTTAAAACATCTAAAACATGAGCTAAACCAGACTTTTGTTTGTGAGGCAAATCTACTTGGGTCATATCGCCAGTAATTACAAATTTAGCAGTCATTCCCATTCTGGTGAGAAACATTTTCATTTGCATAGGCGTTGTGTTCTGCGCCTCATCTAGAATTACAAATGCTTTGTCCAATGTTCTTCCACGCATAAAGGCAAGTGGAGCAATTTCAATGACCCCAAATTCTAACATGTCTGCTAATTTTTCATGTGGAATCATATCGCGAAGCGCATCGTATAATGGCATCAAGTAAGGATCTAGTTTTTCTTTCAAGTCGCCTGGTAAAAACCCTAAATTTTCTCCCGCTTCTACTGCTGGTCGCGTTAGCACAATTCTCTTAACTTCCTTCGCTTTTAATGCTTTTACAGCCATCGCAACAGCCGTATATGTTTTTCCAGTTCCTGCAGGTCCAATTGCAAAAACCATGTCCTTCAGATTTATTTCTTGGACTAATTTTTTCTGATTAATTGTCCTTGCTTTAATTTTTACGCCGCCATTGCCATGGACTAAAGTTTCTGAACCGTCATCATTTGAGAGAAGTTTTGAACCATCTGACAACATTAAATTGTCAATTGAGATCTCAGACAAAAAATTAAATTTGTTGAAATGGGCGACTAAAAGTTCAAATTTTCGTTCAAGCTCATACATAACTTCTTCATCTCCATTTAATAAAATCGTGTTTCCACGAGCAATTATTTTCAACTTCGGAAAAAAAGTTTTG
>Ga0114977_10002181_pt1 | contig 12645 bp, 11 predicted proteins | sample S_130805_MF_Meta_FD_87026 | JGI IMG/M metagenome (GOLD analysis project Ga0114977, IMG submission 87026) | Freshwater microbial communities from Lake Simoncouche, Canada to study carbon cycling - S_130805_MF_MetaG | ecosystem: Environmental > Aquatic > Freshwater > Lake | place: Lake...
TCTCAAAAAAGTATGATCTTGGGGATGAGTACAAGGCTTATTTCCAAAAATTAGAATAAAGAAGATTGTGCACATTACCCCCCGCGAATGCTTAATGAAAAGTAAGGTTTAATCAGAATACGTAAAAAGAAAAACTTAAACGAAAGGGAATATTTAATTTTTACACTCTATGCCTCTGCGGTAAAAGAAATGGTTTTTCGGAACAGAGATGAATAGAATTCTAATAAGTAGTTCACCACAGAGCCACAGAGGACACAGAGGTTTCGGATTCTTGTTTCAGAAAAGTATTGTTGACGTAAAGTTGTTTTTTCTCTGTGTTCTGCGGTACAAGAAATTACATTTCGGCAAAGTCATTCCTCCTGTACAAATGTATTACTCAACACAGAACCAAGCCCCGGACACGGAAATTTGATTTTCGTTAAAATGCAAATGAAAACAAAATTAATGTTAGAGACGGAAATACTAAAATAATACGATAAGAATAATTCTCATGTTCAAAGAAAAAGTTATTTTGATTACGGGCTCAACCCAAGGCATAGGAAAGCGCACTGCATGTCGACTCGCAGAACAAGGAGCGATAATTATCATCAATAGTAGAAGTTCAGACAAGGTAGAAAAAACTGTTGCTGAATTTACTGATCATGGCTTTACTGTTTTTGGAATTAGTGGAGATGTCAGTGACTATCTATTCTGTCAGGAAATGCGGAAGCAAATCATTTCACACTATGGTAGAATTGATGTTTTAATTTGCAATGCTGCAATCGCAGTAGAAGGCACTATTGCCGACAGCTCTTCACGAACCATTGAGCTAGCAACACGGACCAATGTCCATGGCAGTATTTATCCTGCCATGGCGCTGATGGATGATTTATCAGCCACCAAAGGAAGTATTCTATTCATCTCGTCAATTGCGGGAATTGTTGGACTGCCAGGATTTGCCATGTACTCATGTACAAAAAAAGCAATATTTTCCGTTGCAGAAAGCATGAAAAACGAAGTGGTAGATCGCGGTGTTTTTATCGGAGTATGCCTTCCCGATTTTACCGAAAATGAAGATTCGAAGCAAATCATGACAATCAATGGTGAACTAAAAACCCTCGTGAAGCGCAATGGCATAAAAACTATTACGCTCGATCGGACAGCAAAATGCATCATTCATCAACTAAAGTCCAAACGTTTTCTGTATTTCACCTCGCTTCGAGGTCGATTCATGTATGAATTTTATCGTTTCTTTCCAAGATTGCTGGTTTTCGCAATGAAGATAAAACGAAAACAATTTATGAAATAAGAAAGGAAACAGCTACAAGATTGAGTATGAGCAATGTGATCCCTACTAAAAATGCTAGAGCAAAACGTTTTGTGGTCTCTGATTTTGAAGGTAAAATTGAGGCAAACCTAAGCAGTGTTTTTTCCTCATCCCTTGGAGTTAGAAATGTCACTAGCAACCAAATTAAAGTTGTAATCCCGGTGCTTATTAACATCTGTTCACTAAACTCATCGAAGTAACTTGTTCTCACTATCCCTGGAAATTTTTGGTGGATCACATGAAAAGTTAGTGAACACAAACAGGACGAAATCATCGCTGAGATTTGTGACCATGCATTGATGCGCAGCCAAAACCACCGGAGAACATAAACCGGTGCAACACCCGCCGAAATGGAAAAGACAATTAAAATCATCTGTTTCAAACTTGAGCTATTCATGGCAATGACAACTGCCAATGTGCTCAACAAGGCCATCGTACCGAAAGACACTATGGAATAATGCTTCTCTGATTTGAATGGAGACAGATATGTTTTATAGAAATCTATGGTCAAAAAAGAGGCTCCCCAATTCATTAAAGATTCAGAGGTTGAGATGAACATCGCGAAAAATCCGAGCAAGCATAGTGGTTTAATCCAAACGGGCACGACCGTATGGATTACATCAATAAAACCTGCCTCAGACCCCACTGATTTTTGCAGAGAAAGGCTGAGCACAACCATGACCAACATCAGCAAAGACAACAGAGCGTAGATAATAATAGACAACAATGCCGCTTTCATGGCACTCAGGGGTCCTTTTGTCGCTGTAAATCGTGCCATTTCTGGGCCACCTCCATCAAACAATTGGGTGCTCCACCATTGAACACCCAGAAAAACGAAGAACAATCCCCATTCATCTTTCACTGACGTGGGTGGAAACAGGTCTGATTTTCCCTTGCCCATGGACTGTAAATGATGCACTGCACTCGACCATCCATCAGATGCTTGAAATATAAAATAGAAAGCGATCATAATTCCAACAAAATAGAGGAGCGCATGAAACCCATCCACTTTTATCTTCACGTTGAAACTGTTCTTCAACGCAAAGATGATCAACACTATCCCGACGATAATCACGGCATTTTGTTGCGTGATGTTGTACCAGGTTTCGACAACTCGACTAAAGGCCAACACATGGAAGCTCAAGAGAAAGGCGACAACTAGAGCGCCCACATACACAGAACGAAATTGATGCAAGAAACGTGCTGACTTGCCCGAAAAGCGAAAGAGGATAAATTGATTGTCTGTAATTAAATCAAGTTTTTGCCAAAGAGGGGCGAAAACAATTGGGATCACGGCCGAACCTAAAATGCTTGGCCAAAAAATCCACAATCCCCAAATTCCTTTTTCTTCAATAATGCCAGTAAGCATCTGCCCCTGTTCGACAGAAACATAATACATGAGAAGTGAAAGTCCGGAAATGAACCACGATGTTTTTTTTGAGGCTTTGAAGATGCCTTTGCTCAGTTCAAAGCGCTGAAAAAAAGTTAGGCCAAGAATGATTGCACAATAAAAACCAAAAATTATCATTCAAAAAAATTAATTCGTTGAAGAATGAACTAAAATACTAATATCCAACGTAAACATCCCGGATTTAGAAAATGATGTTTGGCGCATATACTGTAAATTTCGAAAAAATCTCTATAAAAAAAGCCACCATCAGGGGTGGCTTTGAAAATTCTTACTGCAATAAAAATTTTTTCTTTAAAAACTAAATCTAATTGTTAGAATTAATTAATTTCTCGGCACATATTGTTTGTTGCCATTACTATTCATAGAGTAAATTCCGCTGTTATTCATACTAGGAAACAGATCAATCGTCCAAATTTATAAATATGTTGCCCCAACCCTCGTTGCATCTTGCTGCAAATTTTTTGTTTAGCCATCAATCCTATCATTAATTAAAACATGATAACGAAAAAATCTCCCCGGTTGACAAAGAGGTTTTTAAGAGAATTTATTTTTAAATCCAAGAAAGCTCTAATTATGACAAATTATGTTTTTTCAATTCCTTTTGAGTTAACCAGCCTTCTTTGCTACTTATCGATTTAATATCATCTAGAGTAATTGACTTTTTACTTTCCAAAAGACGAAATGCAGATGAAGCATCTTTTGGATAATAGACAATTTCAATGTTTTTTACCGATAAGGCTTTTTGCAATTTTTCTAAAACTATACTTGCAGTATCTTCTGGGGTAAATTCCATGGAAATTGGAAGAGTGGTTAATTCCCTAAGTTTAGTGGTATGAGGAAATCTATTCCGAAAGTCGAAGTCTTCACTTTTGTAAAATCGAAGAAATAAAGTTGGAAATACATCGTTAAAGTCAACCATAAATTTTCCTAAGGTTGCCAGTTGGGATTTTGCTTCTAATTTCATGATGAAATTAATTAAAGTGGTTTGAACGCCTCACTTGCTACCGCTAAGGTAAACGTGTTGTTTACTAACACATTCGGTTCCTTTCGGGCATTTGGCAATGTGGCCACTTGCACTTTGATTCCAGTTGAATCTTTAAACCGTGTTTCAAAATTGCCAATTTGCATGCTCGCTCGACATTCAAAATCATCCACCTTTGTTGAGCTAATACTCGCCAAAGTGGCATCTTCATCTGCGTATTTACTTCCATTGTAAATCCGCAAATCCAATCCATAGGTTTTTTCAAATTGAGCGCGAAGCGTCTTCACTGACATTCTTCCAGAAATATTAAACTCTGCCATGTTTTAATTTTAGTTAAGTTATTTTGTCAGACAAATATAAAAATCGAACTTATCGCATTCTATTGCAAGTTGTTGCAAGTTGTTTCAAGTTTACCTTATACAACTAGCGTTTTGTTCTACTTTTATATCTTCAACAACATGAGAACGAAGGCGCAGCAAATAACCGATGATTTTTACCATGCAGAACTGCGTAAAGCGATTTGTTCCAAGGTAAAAAATCAGATTGTTGAATTCAATGCATGTCGGAATCTATCCATTAAACTAACTGAATTCGGGACCCCAATTTCAGCGCATACCTTGGCGCGTTTTTTCGGTGTGATTCATTCCGACAATAGGCCGTATGCAGCAACGCTCGATATCCTGTGCCGCTTTATTGACTATGAATCATACGCTCAATTCTGTTTGACCATCGGTGAAACAATGGAATACGCATTGTTTTCTCCAAAAGATGTTTTTGCTGATGGAGCTTATTCGCTGATCGCATTCGAATTGGCGATTGCCGAGAATGACTGGAAAACAATGAATGACTTGCTCGAATCTGTCGATCTTGACCACCCATTCACCTACGAATTAGTCATGTATTTGGGGAATGCTGTCCGCAATCATCCGAATAAAAAGGACTTCCTACATGCGCTTTCGCAATCGAAAAGTGGACGTTGGTTTTTTTATGAAAGTTTTGTAGATGAAGATGATGATAACAGTTATTATTCGGATGCATTGCTTGAATATTATGCAAAAAGCCCAATCCCACTTGGCAATCAAGTATTTATTCAATGCTTCCTCGCCGTGAAATTCATATATGCCAACAAGTCAGCTGATAAATCGAAGTTCAATTGGATGCATATGGATGGCATAACCTATGAACAGTTTCATTTTCATGAGATCTCACGCATTCTTGAACTGAAGATTCTCCTAGATTTTCAAGACAAAACGCTAAATCGAACCTACGCAGCACACCTTGATTTGGTGTGTGAATTGTCTGATAAAATGCCGCATTTCAACGCTTCATGGGTATTGGCCAGAACAATTAAAGCGCTCGCATTTAGTGGCATTTTTAAACTCGCCTTGGATTATGAACCATTTAAAAATGCAGTTCTCAAGAGATTTCAAGAAAACCCAGGCCGTTTACATTCCATAGGGGAATTAATCCTACAATTTGTCGGACACAGCTATTTTATGCAGTACAAAAAGGAAAAATTTATGCTTCCGCCTATTCGTTTGAGTTATAGACATGATAATGAAACAAAGTCGAGAATCGCCGTTGAATCCGCTACAGCGATATTGTATGCGGACGAGCCTGTCAAACATCTTCTGAAGAAGAATCTTTATTCATTTACGGAAAAGACAAACCAAACGTGGATCAATCCATTGGTTTTTGATTAACCAAGATGTTAAGATGTCAAGATTTTAAGATGTTAAGATTTTAAGACTGTAACTCAACATACACGCTTTAATTGCGTAGCATTCAGCCGCGGCTGACGTAGCAACAAATTTCGAATTGCGTAGCCTTGCTATTAACCAACCTTGTACAGCATTTTAATCACCCAATACCAAAATGCGACAAGGATCACGATTCCAGCCAGTATTCCAAAAACGCCCACCACCTTAATTAACTTGATGGAAAAACGATACAAATCACGATTCAAATCAGCATCGTGCGCATAAGATTGGTCGTCAATTTTACTTCTGAAAAGTGAAAATCCTTTGTTCTGTTTTTTTCTCATCTATTCTCTTTAATATGCATGACTTTCGTTCACCTTTCAGCACCAGAGGATCACGCTTGTTTTTCCGATAAGTTATTGAACGCTGCTACCAATTTTTCCAGCAATTCATCCGTCAAATCGGATTCATTTGACACCAAAGCGGTTTGACCAGAAAACTCAAATTGAACATTGTTCTTTTTGAAACGAATGAACAGAAATGTCTTGCTCCTTCCGCTCGGATATTTGCACGTGAAGGTGATAAAGTTCGGCGTATAATTGATTTGAATGACGTCCTTGAATCGTTGCTCTATGCGGTCGTGAATGGACTTTAAATTCGAGATATACTCCGACGTATGTTTATTGCCTTTTAGAATTTCGCCGAGTGCGGCAAATCCTTCAAATCGCACTTTTTCACCTTTAGATACTACTTTCGGAATGACTTCCAAATTGACACTTGTCACTGCGCTGAAGCCAATGATTCGAGAGATCTCTTCGGAGAAATTCAGGTTTTCTGGCACCAACTCAATGATGTAATTTAACAATTGAGAAATTTGAAAGCTTCGGGATGTCATGTAAGGATCTTGTTGGCATTTCCTGAACAACACCTTTTCCCATTCTTCATCAAATTCCGAGGTTGTATTGAGTACAATTTGCTGTGATTCGGTCAATTCTGGCAACCTCAGCTTTTTAGCGGTCTGCTCAGTCCATTCGCGGAATGCAGGTTCAATCGTCAACAATTCATATATTTTGGGATAGGCGATCTGAATACACACCAAGGCATAATTGATCAACAATTCATGAATTTCTTTTTCCTGATTGCCCTCCATTTTTCCGATAATGTTCAAAAGGGAAAGTGTATTGATCAAGCGTTTGAGTGATCTTGGATTGGTGCCTACAGACAGTAAGGTCAAATCGGCCAACTTTTCCTTTAGGAAATCATTTTGCAAGACACGGTCATCAATGTACCCGATATCCTCCAATGAATGAATTAAAAACTTGGTGACATCATAACTGGCCACTGGCATCGAAAAGGGCAACTGGATAATTTTGTCAAAAAACGAACGAAATTCCCGCTCATTTTTATCGGTTAAAGGCCCGAACTTCGGAACCAACCCTTTCACCACCACCTCATAATCAATCGCCAAGACGAACAAGCAATTTTCTACCTCAAATATATTTTTGATCAACTCTAAAATCTCAACTGCAACCGGCGGATCAATGCGGTCTAAATCATCAATAAAGAAGATAAAACCTCGGTTATTGTTTCCGCTTTTACGGTCTTCATCCAAGCATTCATTGATGGCATCTTGAAGTGCTTGTTTGAATTGAAGCAGACTTACTTCTCCCTCTTCAGATTCCAACAAAGAGTCAACGAGATCTGATTCCAAGCCAACAGTGCTGGCAGCCGCTTTTGCACCTACCTTGCCCAGTTTAGAAAACAATCCTTTTACTTTATTGATTGTCGCACGAGATTTTGTTTCGTGCTTATCCTTGATGATGGCAAGTATTTCATTTGTTAGTCCCCCGATGATCGAAATTAAGGCCTCATCTTTACTTTTCATGAGCGAGTACTGCCACGTATTTACCCAAATTCCATAAAAAGGCCTGTCGTTATTGACTTCTTTTGTGTTCAATCCTGATTCACACAAGCGATGACGAATTTGATTGAGCAAAGAAGTTTTTCCACTTCCCCACTCTCCCTGAATGGCCAATGTTGTTGGCATTTGGCACGACTCAATAAAATGAATTAGGGCATCTGTGTATTTATCTACACCCAATAAATCTTCAGCCCCTTCCTTCCGGGGTTTATCTATAATGTTCGATGTTTTTTGCATGATTTGTTCGCTCAATGGCAACAATGAGACTTATTAATTGTTAAGAGTCGCTTATTTCACGATTTTGAACTCAATACGACGGTTTTTCTCCTTATTTTCCTCCGTATCATTCTCAGCAATACTCTCTGCCGAACCTTTGCCGATTGTTGACAATCGACCTTCGTCTATTCCGTTGTCCACAAGCCATTTTTTTACGGCTAAAGCTCTATTCTCAGATAATTTAACATTGTAGGATTCTTTCCCTTCATTGCTCGTATGTCCAATGATTTCAACTTTTAAATCAGGTAAGTCTGTTAAAAATCCCAATGCTGTTTTTAATTCTGTCTCAGACGAAACCTCAATTTTATCGCTGTCGAACGCGAAGAAAATAGCATTAAATGTCACCGAACGGTTTGAGACATCTACACCAGCTTTAACGTCTGCTTTAAGTTGATTAATTTCATCCTTTGGCGCTTTAACGACTTTCTTTTCAATCGTCTTTTCAATTTTTTGAGGAAGTTTGTTTTGCTTCTTAGGTGCCAATAAAAAGTAAGATAATAATGCACCAAGCAAAAGCAATAATACGATAAGAATCCACCAAGGGAAACGTTTCTTTGGAGGTTCAATCATGGCGGCCAATAACGTTGGATTAACCAATTCTAAAGAATACCCTCCTTTTGTAAATGTTTTTTCTGCTTTGTAATCCACGACACGAACACCATATTTTTCGACATGGTTGATCAAATTTTGTAAATCATGTTCGCCTGTCTCTGTGTCTTTTGATTCCCATGTTTTGGCAACCAAAATCTCCACTCCATCTGCCGATTTAAATGTTTCAGAAGTGTCCGTAAAATGTGAAGCGTTCAAATCAATATCCTGAGCTGTGCATTCTTGGCGAATGCTTCCTGCTTGAATTACACCATACATTCGGTCGGTATAAGGCCGAAATAAAGACTTGAAATTTTTCGGAGCGGAAGGATTTATTGTGTCCGGCAACATTTGTTTCAATTCGTCAAAAGTAGCCGTAGGATACAGTTGAACCATGGCATCTACGATACCTAGTGCTGTACGATTCATGTGTCGACCTGAAACTTCAAAAACTCCCTTTTTTAGAGAGAGTTTTTGAGCATCAGTAAGTTTTTCAAAAACCTTCATACTTAAATTTTTACTGATGAAAGGAGATTGAAATATTCTGTAATTCCAGATTTAATGCTGGATAGGAACTCATTGGAGAACTTTATATCATCAGCATTCCCAGCGTATTCAAAACGAATAAAATCATTCTTCATGCGCACAAAACAAAATGTTTTCGCTCGTGAAACAGGATTTGTACAGGCCAGAGTCATGAAATTTGGGGTGTAATTTATTGTCGCATTGGCCCCAAAAGTCTGCTCTGTCCAATTATTCACGGATTTGAGTGCTTCTATGAGCTCGGAAGGATACTTTTTTTCGTCCAGCATCTTCTCAAAAGAGGACCAGCTTGTGAAACGTGTTCGACCACCAACGATGATAAAATCTTCGAGTTCAGCTTCTACGTCCACGAGTAAGTCGCCCTCTTTTTCCTGTACTTGGAAAAGCAAACGAGCGACTGCCTTTTCGATAGGTACGTCAAGTGCTTCAGCCAAGGTTAAGATATTCCCAATTTCCGCTTCAGTGATTACACCATCAGCAAGCACTGCACTCACAGCCGCTTCAAACACTTTTGGTTTATCTTCAGAGGAGAATTTTTCAGCACTGGAGTAGAGCAAATCAGTCAATTGATCATCCGTAAATAGGTGAGCCATGGAAATGACTTGCTTTATTGATGAAGCCAAACCTGGGAGCTCCGAGTCACTTTCAAGTGCATCAAGCAATTGATTCTCATCTTCGTCAAAAGCTCCGTCAGCCAAAATAGATACTGCGAGAATATTGGCTAGTTCATTGATATTTTCTTTCATACTTTATTTTCTAATCACGTGAATCAATTACCAGAAGAAAAATATCTTTTTCCAAATACTCTTTTTTCTCGCCGCTCGGGCTTTGGACAAACGGTCAGCTACCTCACGTCCCTTTTTGGTACGTTGATCAAGTCTGCCATCTGCTCGTCGCTTTGCCTTGATTTTTCTCGTTCTAGCCATAGCTGATTACAATTCAATTAAATCACAATCCTCTTCTTTAAGCAATTTACTCGCTGAAGCTAGAGTCATTTCATCGTATTTCGGACCTGTTTTTACCCATTTCCCGTTCTTCTTAAAATGAATTTGACACTTCACAGAAAATGCTTCTTCAAAACGCTTTTCAAATCCACCAATAGTCAAGTTTCCTCTCATCGATAAATCGGAATCACCTGCAGGAACATATTTACCACCTAAAGAAACATTTTTCGCGTTTGCAATGGATGCATCTTCGTCAACTGGCTTGTCATTTGGGTAACGTAAAGAAGGATACAAATACGGATATTCTTTAACGAAATTTTTGTAGAAAGTGATTACCTTGTGCTTTCCTGAAACATTTAATTCTGACATAACTGTACATTTTTTAGTTTCTCAAATGTAGGTTTCTCAGAAGGAAACAATCAGTTTAAGTTAGTTCAAGTTTGATTGATTTAAGAGATGATAAAGTGACCCGTTTTGATTGAAATACGGAATGATTTTATCAAGTTTCTGATGAAATAAGTTACTTGGCATGACGTCAAACAACCCAGAGAATAAAGACTTCAAACGTTCATGAAAGTGCAAATCAATCAATGATGACAACAGAAAACATTCACCTAGCGAGTAGAAAATGATGCGCTGTTCCTCAGTCGTTTGGAAAGGCCTCTGTTTCGAGATCAGTTCAAACATCCACTCGATAAATTCCCGAAGCTGAACCTTATCGCCATTGAATTCAAAGAACAGTATTTTGCATGAAATATAACGTGCGGTAGGAAAAACGCCTATTTCAATTAATTGATGTTCATTCAAAGCTAAATTCACAAACAATTTCCGTCCGATTTCAAGTGCCTTATCTCGTTGACCGCTTATAAAAAAATGTCGAAAAAGCAGACAGTTTCCAAAGACCAAATCTCTTAAATCTTTGACATTTTCCTCGGCTCGTAAACCATTCAAATAGCACAGGATTCCTTCTTCATAATTGGGAATGGAAAATGTTGGATCTGCCAGGAATTCGAAAAAATATTCTCGAATAATTGGAAAGCGACAAAATTCACGAAAAAATAATCGATTGTCCGAATTCGTTAAGGTAGAATGAAAAATTTCTTCGGCAAACTTTACTTTAATTTCAAGATCGGTGATTTCATCAAACTGCTCTGTATAGAAATACAAGGGTTTGATTTCATCTGAATGAATGCAGACACTGATTAAGCTTTTCACCGTCGATTTATTCTGAGGAAATTTTCCAAATCCTCGAACAAAGGTGTCCAATTTACTCTGTTGATCCTCAAAATCATTCCACCCCTTAAAGCCACAAAAGCGTGCTAGAATATCTAAGGTGTGTAGATAGGGTCTATTCAAACTTCCTCGAAGTAAAAACAAACGATAGAGTGAACTTTCTGAAATACTACTGAGTCCTTCAATTGTGATTTGCTCACTCAATTTTCGGCAATCCAACTTTGACCGAATCGGAAATCCAATCCGTATGCTCAACAACTTATAAAGTTCCTGCTTTAAATAATCAGAAAGCACATAGTTTGGTTTGGGCATGCCTGTATCAATTAATATCCTGTTAAAGATAAAGATAAGCTAGATTTTTAGGACTTTCCTTTACTACTTGAACTTACTTGAACTAATTTAATGAGCAGAAAAAACCTTGAGCATTTGTTAAATAAAGTCAATACGCTTGTTCCCCTAACATTTGATTATCTTTGAAATGAATCTATTTTTCTTTGTTTCATGAGATTTATTTTTATCGCCCTTCTCCCCTTCCTTTCCTTGTCACAAAACATTCCCAATGCCTCAACGCTAAAGCTTGAAGACATCATGAGTGGAAATGAGTTTGTCGGTTTCCTCCCTGAAAACATTCGTTGGAGCGTGAACGGCCAATCCATATACTTTGACTGGAATCCCAACCATGAACCCGGGAACAGCACCTATGCATTTCAGATCAATGAAAAAGGTGCAACACCGAAAAAAATCAATCGTACAGATGCCATCGAATTTGACCCGTCGCAAAGTCAATTTAGTCAACAGTATTCTTCCATTGACGGTGCTCTCGTAGTGATAGATAGAAAAACATCGGCTGTTACACCGCTTTATTACACCAATGAAGACGTATACAATGTGCAACGCACCAACAGCGAACATATCGTTGCCTTTCAGCAAGGAAACAACCTGTTTTTGTACAATGGGCTGAATGGTTCCATCTCCCAGATTACCAATTTTCATGCTGGTTCTTCAAAAAACGAGCAGAAAGACTCCACCTTTCTCATGAAAGAAGAGCAATTTTTATTCGAATACATCCGCGATAAAAATGAACGAACAGAATGGAGCCACGAACAACGAAAGTCTCGTTTTTCATTGCCTGAACCCATTTATTTTGGCAAGGAGGTTCTTGAAAACCTTCAAATCAATAAAACCGGGAAATATGTGACTCTTCGTTTTAGCACTTACCCAAAAGAACGAGATACGGAAGTGGAACATCACATTTCTGCGGATGGTCACGCCTATACCACCCCAGCCCGCGCTAAAGTTGGTGCAGAAGAACCCACACATCGATTGGGCATTTTCAATACCGAACGCGACTCCATCTATTTTGTTGATTTCAGCACCTTGAGTGACATTAGAAAGAAGCCTGCCTACCTGAATGATGCGACTAATTATACGTCGGATCGAAAAATCGTCATGCATGCATTGAAGTTCTCCTCCTACGGAAATCAAGCCGTTTGCGACATTCGCTCCTATGACAATAAAGACCGTTGGATTGTACTTATCCATCTCGAAACAGGAAAGTGTATAGAAATCGATCACCAGCACGACGACGCGTGGATTGGTGGCCCTGGTATTTCGGGATGGAACACCGAAGAAGGCACACTCGATTGGATCATCAATGATTTAGGCATTTGCTTTCAATCGGAAATCAATGGGTATTCACAATTGTATCTCTACACGATGAGTACAAAGGCCATTACGCCCA
>Ga0114977_10002183_pt1 | contig 12632 bp, 6 predicted proteins | sample S_130805_MF_Meta_FD_87026 | JGI IMG/M metagenome (GOLD analysis project Ga0114977, IMG submission 87026) | Freshwater microbial communities from Lake Simoncouche, Canada to study carbon cycling - S_130805_MF_MetaG | ecosystem: Environmental > Aquatic > Freshwater > Lake | place: Lake...
AACACCTATTGCATTATGTTTCATTTTAAAACCACTTGCATACCATTTATTATCTAACTTGTAGAGGTATTCAAGGGTTTCAATATCTTCATATTTACTTAAATCAACACCTTCAACTCCACCTCCATTAGCCATTTTTTGTCCATCCATATAGTGCGTAGCATCGCTTAAATCACTTGCAGATTCGTGTACTTTTGTAACAACCCATGCAGGTACTCTTTTACCTTTAATAGCACTTGGTAATTCTTTTGTATGGTGTATAATTTGATTGTTGTCGTTCAATACCATTTCTCTATTCTCATCTTCAATAGAACCACCATGTTCGTAATGTTTTCCACTCATCAAGCCATCATACAATTCCTTTGCATTAATAGGTCTAAAAGACGTATCACGCTCTAATCCTAATCTAAATGGAGGAACTTTAATACTTTCTAATTCGCTTCTTAAAACGCTTCCTATTTCAACTTCAAATAAGTCTACGATTGCCCATAAATAATCTGAATCCTCTGGGTCTGAATTAAGAATATACCAAGTACCTCTACCATAAGGATTGAATATCTTAGCAACAACCATTTGGCTTTCTAAATTATTGCCTTTTGAGTATTGGTCAAATAACTTCTTGTCAATTTCTTTCGTGAATAATTTCATTGTTTGCTTATTTTGTATTTGTTCTGTGAGGTTCTCCTAATTTACCACCTTTACCATATTGTTGTCTTTCAATCCATTCTATTGCTCTTTGCCGAGAAGGAAATTCAGCAACATATACGCCATCAATTTTATCCCAAACTTTATATGGATTTAGTTTATTTTCGGGTTTATGATGATATTCATAAACGCTATCCATTTCATTATCAAAACCATAAGGATTACCATATTGGTCAAAACCACCACCTTTAGCCATTTGATTATCAAACCCATCTTCACTACTGAAATAATAATTTGTTAAATCAGTTTCTTGTAATTCTTGCTCTAAGAAATATTCGGTGCTATCTGCATCATCTTGGTCTTGTACACTAAAATAAAATGCTCTAAATTCTTCATTTATATCGTTTGGATAAAAACCACTATTGTTCTCAAAATGTTCTTTAGCTTTTTCAAACTGTTTTTCATCCTTAAATATAAGGACTAAACTTTCTATCATATTATCTCCAACACCACCACCTTTTGCCATTTTGGTTTTTTGATTTTCGAGAATTTCTTTTATTCTTGGTTGCATATCGTTTGTTATCTCAAGTTTTTTTTCAAATATTATAGTGTAACTACCATCTTTTTCACTTTTTCTATAAGAACTTGCTATATCTTGTTTATCTGCATAAAATAAAATATTTTCAGCATCACTTTTATTATCTACTTTAACATATTTCTTTTCTCCAACTCCACCTCCATTAGCCATTTTTGGTCTATTTGATTTTAACCAACTCACAACATCATTATAAAATGGTCTATCTCTAAATTGCCCAGAATGATATGCACTTCCTTTGAAATCTCTTGTATTACTCAAGTAAAAATGCGTAGGGTCTATATATGTCAAATAAAAAGTATCTTCTCCATCTTTTACTTCGAGAATATTACCAACACCACCACCTTTAGCCATCATTTTAAAACTTTCTTTTGGGTTTTCAATTCCCATAGATTTTAGCATAGATAATCCTACTACTTTGAAGTTTTTATCTCCATCATAATCACTTAAAGAATCTTTTGCATCCTCTTTAAACTCCCATCCACTTACTGCTTTATTATTTTTTAAGTCTACTACAAAATATTTATAATCATCCACTCCTTTATTATATTCCTTTTGAGAACGTGACATACGTCCACCATTAGCATAATGTTCTGAATCTAGCATTACTTCTCCATTAGGCATTGTATGTACACCACCACCATTAGCAAATTTTACAAAAGGTTTAATATATCTCAATTCTTGTTGTGAAAATCTTCTACTTGACATAACTATATAATTCTTTTTAGTACTGAATTTTGTAGTCGAAATTCCTGATGTTTCTTTTATTATAAAGTCGTAATCTGGGTATGCTTTTTTAAATATTTTAGCGTTCTCTTTACATTCTTCTAAAGAAAATAAACGACCTCCAAAAGGTGCTTCGTAACCTATTCCAAAATATTCTTTACCATTATGTTTGATTTTAAGTAAATCTTTGACAACAGCATTTTGTTGTTCATCACTCATTTTAGACCAATCTTTTCTTATAGACAACATATTTAACTTTTCTTCATCAGTAATAGGAATGACTTTTATTTCTCCATTATTTGAACTTTTTGTTTCAGCATCATAAAAATCAGAGTAGCTTTTATAAATAGTCATTAAACGATTATATTCTTTACCATTATCTTTGCTAAAATTCTTTTCTGCTTTATTTAGTTTATCGAAAAATTCAGCATTTATATCAACTGAACCACCTTTCTCTAATCTTACAACTCTAGAAACATCTGAATGATTTGAACGATTTTCGTAATAAACATCACCACTTTTTCTTCCTAAAGTAACTTGTTTTTTACTTGGTACACGATTATTGTTACCTCTAAATCTCCAGCCAACAGGCTTTGCAACCTCTTTAATATCGTCAATGATTTCTTCCTTACTCATTAACCCTAAGAACTTATACTCGTCATTCTTAGATAGTTTTTTGATGTATTCGTTAAAGTCCTTTTTGGTCATTTCTTCAACCTTAACTTTTGCCTTTGATAGAATATCATTTTTTGTCTTGCTACTATCTTTAGAATCACTATATTGTTTTTTTAATGTAGCTAATCTTACTCTAAGAGTTTTTTTAACTACTGCACTTTTAGTGTCTTCTATTTTTCTTTCTAATGTTGCGATTTCTGTCGCTAAAATGTTTGTTTTCATGTTGTAAAATTAGTTTTTATTTTCGATAATTTGTTTAATTTTTTGTAATTCGCTATTTAATTCGATATATTCTTCATCTGTTTTCTCAAAAAAGAACAATGTAGCCTTAATTTCTTCAGCCATATCGTCTAATTCATCCAAACTCATTGATTCATAATCGCTATCATCAATATCTTGTTTAGGTTCTTCTTGTTTTGCCTTTTTAGGTTTTGGAGTTCTTTGCTTTCTTGGTTTTTTAGGAGGTGTAGGTGTTGGCATTGGCATTGGTGTAGGCTCTTCTTCTTCTTGCTCATCCTCATCTTGCTCATCCTCTTGGCTTGTTTCTTCTTCCTCATCCTCCTCAATTTCATCTATTCTACTCAAATCTAATGTTCTTATTTTCATTAAAGTCATTCTAATCATTTCAGAAATAGCAGTAGCCATTTTATCTTTCTTAGATTCATTATCAACTTCTTCATAAATCTTTTGCATACCAATTATTAACTTCTCTGCTTGAAAAATATCGTTTGGTAATTTTGATTGCATTTCATCGTCTATACCAAGTAGTGTAAGTAGTTGTCCCATTAGTTTATTCTTTTTAATTTATTCACATACTCATTTACAAATTGGATAGGGTAAACATCTGCCATTTTAAAAGCATTTCCATCTGGTTGAACTAAAATCGTTGTAACCTCATTAAAAGGCTGAAAATCATCGCTTATTCCTGTAATTGATATAGTTCTTATTGTTATGTTTTTGTCTTCTCCATTCGTACTTTCATAAAGATTAAATTTGCATATATCTTTACTATTGTAGCCTAAATGTTTTTCGCAGTTATCGTTTAACTCTTTTCTATATTTTTCGATTGTTATTTCTTGTTCTTTTGTCATTATATTATTTTTGAAATTTGTGTTATTATGCTATTATATTGGTCAGTAGCTTGTTGTTCACTTAAAGCACCACTAAAAACTATTTTACTTTGTTCTTTTTTTGAAGCCTCTCTATCAGATGGGTTATCTGACGAAGCCAAATAATCAATATAAGCATTTTTAATCAATTGTGCATCGTATATTGGAATACCAATACTGTCAGATATTTTGTCATCGTAACCAGCATCGTAAATTGAGGCTATAAAACCCTTAAATTGCTGGTATCTAAATTGCCTTCCATCACTTAACAATAAAGCTATCTTATTTTTATCAAGAACCTCACCTTCTTTTTTTACATTAACAAAAGTGTATATTTCTTGTTGAGTTCCTAATCCCCTACTTGTTCTAACAGGATATGCTACTATTATTCTATAATTTACTCCACTATTTGATAATTTTTCAGCTATCGAAATAGCAGCCATACTACTATAAATCATTTCAGTTTGAGCATTAACACCCCAACTAAAACTACTACCAACGATAATATCAATTCTTGGCAAAGGCTTTTCTACTTTAGGAATATAAATAAAAGATTTTTTGAAAGTTGTTGACCACTTTAGTTTTCCATTCTCATCAACTTTTTGTCTTCTCTCAACCTTGTGTTTTTGAATTTCTGCTTTGAAAGGATAATAAAAAACAATATCTCCATTAAAGTCCTCCTCAATTAAATTTTCTTTAGGTACAATTCTTTTTAATATTTCGCTATAATATCCATTATAATTAGTATTAAAATTTACTATGTGTTTTGGAATCTCCTCTTGATAAATATGATAAAAATACAAAGTGCCATCTGTTTTCTTTTCACTTTTTATTAAATTAGCAGACACAATTTCATTTAAAATAGGACTAAAAAATTCAACAACAGGTATTAAACCAAGTGAAGCTAAATCAAACGAAAATATACCTAATTCTTGTTCCGTAAATTTAATTGTTTTTTGTTGGTCTAAATCAACAACATCAAGATTTATAGTTCTTCTTCTTAATGTTCCTAAAAAAGTGTCTAATTCATTATTAAATAAATAAGTGTCAATATTGTTAGTAACTAAACTTGCATCTGTTGTACCAAATTTTGTTACATCTTGTGCTATTCTATTGATATAATCCGTTCCTAAATCATCAAATTCTCTTTTTGCATTACTATTTAAAGGAACAGCAGTTATTGTTTCATTAATAAACTTATTGTAGTCCATTAGTGAATCAAACATAAATGCTGTTCTATTTTGAGTTAATTTGTTTTTTTTGTAATAATTCACTATTTTTCTATTTTCGTTTCAGCAACATAAAAATCTTCATATCGTTCAAAAACTCCACTTGCACTTTGTTCTAATAATGGATTAAGTGAAGTTAAAAATCCTGTTTTGCCCGACAAAATTAATTCAATATTATCATTCACTAAATTATTAATATATTTTTCAGTATATTTAGTGGCATTCATTAGTTGATTAACGGTATCTGCACTACTTCTAAAAGCTACCATATAACTTTTAAATGTTGATGCAAGTGTTTTACCATTTTCTATGACTGGCAATCCTTTTCTTTTTGCTATTGCACGAACTAATTCATATTCAAATGCTACCCTAAAAGAAATGTTTGTACGATACGAAACCAAAGCTAAATTTTTGGCATTAATGCTTTCAATTACGGTTCTAAGTCCTAAAGGAGGAGGTGTTGTTTTATTATTAGCTTTTGCTTCAATATATTCATAATAGTTTCCTACTAAAAAGTTATATAAAAATTTAAAACGTGTTGTAACTTCATCAGTTTTTTTATCAAATTCAGTATAATAAACACTACCACTAAATCTATCTAATAAAGACAAATCTTGTTGATTATTACCTCTATATTGTGGTGCTGGTGGTTCGTTGGGATAAATGTTACCAGTAGCAATAATACCAAATAAATTATTTCTTACAATTGGTGGTTCTTCTGTATTTGCAGAGTTTATTTTTGCCTCCAAATTTGGTTTTGTTTTGCTACTCTTAGCAAGTGCATCATTAAAAAGACCTGCCGTATTTGGGTCTAATTTAGGCATCTCATCCATAATCAATATTTTACCATTCCTCCAACAATCTATTAATTTCCCTTGCTTGAATCCTTCTATTGATTGCCCTCCTAATATTTCTAATGGAGATGTGTATTGAGAACAGTTTAATGTAACATATTCTCTACCTAATGCTTTTGCTATTTGCTCTGCCGTATATGTTTTTCCACCACCTGCTTCACCAATTAAGTACACGTTATTTCCTGCAATAACATCATCAATAATTTGATAAAAATTAGGAATATTAGCAGTTGCTTGTGAAACAACAATTTCTTTAGAAAAAGCAGGTATTTGTAAAATTATTTCTTGGTTCTTCTTGATTTCATCCAATACGGATTGGTCTAATTCGGATAGCTTTACTTTATCGTCACGAAGATATTTTTCAATAATTTCAACCACTCTTGAACTATCTACACCATTTTCTCCTTCATTTTTCATGACGCTTGACATTGTTGCTAATAGTTGTTCGATAAAATTATCGTCCGTACTTGCATTTGGTTGTGCATCTAATTTTGCTATTTCTCTTTTAACTTCATCAATTTCCGTTTGAATATCTGCTTTAAAATTATCTGGCACATTGTCATATGAATCTTTAAGCGTTTGTAGTGTTTGTTCTAATTCTGTTTTGGTAGCCATTTTTTATTTGTTTATGTTTTTTAATATTATTTCTAATCCAAGAATACCTTTTCTTGCCTCTTCATTACCCTTATTTGCAAGAATAGTAAGTCCAGCTATTGCTTTGTTGAGTTTTTGCGTTTTTTCAATTATTGAATCTTTGCTTTCTTTTTTTGGTTGTGGTGTTTCTTCATAAAGTTCTAATAGATTTTCAAAAAGACTTACATCCATGCCATTTTCAAATACTAAGTCGTAATCAAACATTTTTTGGTCATTGTCGTAAATTGATTTTACAACTGTCATTACTTGATTTCCGAATTTCCTAACAACCTTATCACCTACGTTAAATTTTGGAATATTTGTGTTTTGAGGTTCTTCTTTGCCACCATAATACTTAGCAAAAATATCACATAGTGTTTGAATAACCATTGATTCAGAAGCAATTTGTCCCCACTTTTCAAAGCCAAATCTACTCCATTTAAAGCCTGTTTCAGTATAAACATCACCTTTAATAGCGTTCCAATCTTCTTTATTTGAAGAAGTTTCTTTCTTTTTATAGGCATTGTAAACTAATCGTCCATCGGGTAATGTTTTTTTGTAAACATTCCAACCTGCACATTCTTTTAATAATTCGCCTTTGTCAAAATTGTAATTCTTTTTAGGCATTGGTGTATTTTTTTTTGGTAATTTTTTGTTTTTTGATGGAGTATATAAAAATGGTTTGTCATAATCACCTATTGAGATATAAACGTAAAAACTTGGTTGTGTACCATAATCACCCGTTTCTCTGTAAGTAACCCCTATGTGAGCAATTTCGTTTATACGTTTTAAATATGCTAATGCCTCTAAATTATCTGCATACGTTTTTTCTATCCAATAATTATTAACTTGTGTATTTGTTTTGTCTGTTCCTTGTAATAGGTCTATTGGAGCAGATAAAATATTTATATTGACACCATTATATGAACTTTTCCTAATTGAAAATTTAGAATCTGGGAACTCTTCCTTTAATTTAGTTCTAATATTTGCAACTCTTTGTGTATTACTTATATAATCCATTTTCTTTTTTTTGTTGTTTTGTAGCAAATTTAGTAAAGATTTGCGACTTTGTTGTTTTATATTAGATTAATTTCCACGATATTTATCGCCAAACAACAATTTACCTAACTTGTCTTTTTTGCTCAATTCCTTATTTTGTTCGTAAAAATATTCATTCTTAATGGTTAAATCCTCTTTTTCTTTATCGATTTCTCCTCCTTTCTCATACCTAATATCGTTTTTCATAGGGTCAAAGTTTAAGTTTCTACCATCTCCCAATTTTATATCACTTGCATTAAATATCGTTATTGCTCTTGTATATTGACTTGGATTTTGAGGGTCGAATGGTGTATTTATTTCCTCTGTGTAAAAAACACTTGTAAAGCCATGCGACATCAAAAATGCTTTAAAAAGACTATTGGTATCTCTTGCCATTAATAACCAAAAACTATGTTGTTGGTCATACACTTTTCTTACATAATCACCTATTTGACTTTCTACTACTTGTTTTAATTTTTGTTTTTTGTCATCGCTTACTATCTTTTTGTATTTATCCCATGATAGCGTTTCTGTTATTGTGTTTATCCAATACTCTGCACCCTCTCTCTTTAGTTCGTATTCATCACCAATAGCCATAAAAGGATTTTTAGCTAATAAAAAGCATTTGTACATAGTTTTACCTCTTGAGAAGTTATTAGAATATGCTTCGTTATAGGCAAAATACGCATAGGGACGTGCATTTTGTTTAGCAAAAACATTAAACACAAAAAACTCCTCATCAACCATTGTTCCATGATAAGTCAATAAGGGTTCTAATGTAACCATATTTATCGCTTTAGAAATACCTTTATAATGCTCTAATAGGTTATTTTTATTATCGTTAATGAAGTTTTTACCAGCGTTCTCCCAATCACCAAACCAATCTTTAAATGCTTTTGTACGCACTAATATTTGTTGCAGGTAAGTTAATTGAGATTTTTCTTTAGATGGTGTTTGTAATGTGTATGATGGTACAATATTACCACCATTAGCGTAAGTGTTTGATTTTTTAAATTTTTCGCCTTCCGTTGTAGTATCTACAAAACTGACTTTATCTTGTGGAAGTTTGAAATAATCCCTCATCGCTTTAACGATTTTAGAATTAACTCCTTTCCTTCTATAATCCTTTCTTGTAGTCATCATTTCAATATACAAAACACCTTCTTTTTCTTCAAAAAATCCTTTAACTGCACCTATTAAATGTTCAGAACCTTTTCTAGTTTTTTGAAAACTTTTAGTCCACACTTTTAACAAAGGAGGAGTTGAACCAATCATGCCAAATGTTGAACCACCAAAAGGGAATAATACAAAATCAAATTCTCCAGTTTGTATTTTTTGTTCTGCATTAGGAACATCGTATAACCAAGCATAAATTGTATTTTTTGGATATATGAAGTTACCCTTCTCTTCATGATATATTGCCACTTCCTCTAATTGTGGTTTTTCTTTTATACTACCACCATCTTTGTATTCAATTTCACCACCATACTCAAACTCATCAACATTTTGCAATGAATCAAATTCCAATGTATCGCCTTTAGTTGCTTTAACGAAAATACTTATTGCTTCAAGAATATCTTCCCCACTTTCTTTGTTTCGTTTGTACCATGACAAGAATTGAGCATCTTTATCAGTTCTTTCTTTCTCATAAAAATCGTTATCGAATGGGTTTATTCTTGCAAATACATCATACCAATAGATATATTCTTTCCTTGTATCTTTTTTCTTAAAAAGAACATCTAATTTCCCATCTTTTACAAGTTCGCTTACGTTCTCCTTATAGTATTCGTCATATGCCTTTGAAACGGCTGATTGTTGCCATTCTCTTGTTTTTTTAGTGCCACCATTATATAATCTTTCGGTTTTTAGTTTAGAAAAATTAGTCGCTATATATTCCAATGCTTTTTCAAAATCATTGTTTAATATTTCTGCTTGATTAAGTTTAAATTGACGAAGATTTTGCTTACCAGATGCTCCTTCTCCAAAATGTGTTACACATTCTGAACCAACCAATAAAGTAAACTTTTTCTTGTCATTTTGTATATAGTAAGCATTCTTAATTGGAGTACGACCACACAACTCGCAATTCATATTTCCACTTTGTGAATTAGGAAATAATGTGGGTGCTTTAGTATATCCTTTAGGAAAAGAAAACTCTGGCATTGCTTTAGTCTTACCTTCTACTTCAATATCAACAAAGTCAATAATAGGAACTGCACTCCACTCTGTTGGTTCTGTTGACATATGTTTCAAGTTAGCATTAACCCTTTGTTGATATGTGTTCAACTTTACTTCTCCACCATCCTCAAACCTTATATCATCATTGTTGCCATCAAAAGTAGTGTTTGTTCCGTCCGCAAGTTTGATTTGATTGGATTCAAATGCACCTATTTCAAATATTGAGGATTTGTCTTTTGTCATTAAGATAATACCATCGTGCAATTCATTCATTGCTAATAATATATCTTCCTTAGTTTGAGAACTTACATATTTCGGATTTTTTAAACTTAAAAAACACATTTTTTCTTGTGCAAAAGGTCTTGGTGTTATTGCACTTGGTTCGTCTTCAAATAATTCTTTATATTCATCAATTCTTTGGTTGTTTTTGCTTTCTGAATAGGCTTCTGCATACCACAAACTTGGTGTGAAGAAAAATGCAATAGAATTTACATTTTTAGTTCTATCTCCAAATTTATTTTTGTCAAATATGTTAAATCTGCCATCAATAGTTCCATGATAAACCACCAAAGGCTCACCATTTTCGTCAACTACTTTAGAAACGTCTTTAGATATATTAGCCAAAGTGACTTCATCCATCGCAGAATCCTTAATTTTCGCCATTGCAAGTTTCTCCCAGTCACCGAACCATTGTTTAAAAGCAGGAGTTCTTACTATGTGCCATTGTTTGCTTGTTAAATTAGACTTATTGCCATTTGGTGCAAGTAATTCGATATTGGAATTTGGAATATTGCCACCTTTTGCCATTGTTTCAACCATATCTTCTTTTGGAATCCATTCCGAATAATATTCTGCTCTTTCTATTTTATTTGCATTTTTCCATTTATGATACATATCTTCTTGAACCGTTAAATAATTGTCCTCATCTTCATCAACTACATAATATTTATAATTCTTATCTTCTGGAAATGAAACCATTTTGAAATTATCAATTGCACCACCATCAGCCATTTTACCACGTTCTAATTCATTAGCATCAACTTTTGACGCTTTACCTCCCATTACAGCAGAATAAACCCTTGCCATTGCCCATTGTTCTTTTGACTTAACATTAGGTCTTACACTCTCTGGATTTGTTTTATATGCTCCAATACCTTTATTATAAATATCTTGTAAGGCAGAAAGTTTTAAGCTAGTCAATTTTGCAATTTCTTCAAGGCTATGGCTTTCATTTAAGTCAAAACCATACTTTTTGTTAAACTTGTTTCTGTATGTAATAACATTACCACCATCTTTCATTTTAGCACCTACAACCTTATGAAAGTTATTATCGTCATCATTTACTGCATAACCATTATCGTGTAACCAATTTTTGATTAATTGGGTATCGTTAAAATAGGTTTCTTTATTTTTACTAAAAGTAGCTTTTTGGTTAATATATCCAAATATGACATCGTTTCCATTTTCAATAGCATAATCGTCAAGATATTTCAACATTTTTTTACCTATGCCTTTTAATCGTTCAGTTTTTGTAACGTGAAAATTCTTTAAATATAAAGGATTTTTAGCTTCAATTCCATATTCTAAAGCATGGTCTGGAGTAGTTCTATAAAAGTTTAATTCTACCTTTTTAGATACAATTAAATCTTTAATCTCTCCACCATTACCCATTTTCTTTGGATTATGCCCCCAAATCAGTAAAGATGTATGTTTCCTTGTTTTATTGCCTTTATCGTCATACAAAGCACCTTTATTGCCACTCATTCGACTAATAAAAGATATTTGCTTGTTTGCCCATTCCCACATTTTAGATGTCCAATCAGAAACAGGAGTATCTTTCATTCGCATTATCCAACGAGCAGATTCTCTACCATTACTAATTCCTAAATCGTTTGATTCTTTGTCGCTAAGTCCAGCATCTTTGCCCTCTTGACTATCATAAAATTCTTTTAATTCACTTTTGCTCATGTTGACTAAAGACTTCCATTTTTCGTAGGTTTCTTTGTGTTCGTCAACAGAACCACCTTTTTTAAACATTGGTAATCCTGCTTCTGTGCTTTCTTTTAGTTCTGGTGTTATGTCTATGGAGTGTTGGGTGGAATTAGAAAACTCGCCACTTTTTAATGCTTTTTCATACCTAATATTAAGTTCTCTTAGGTAATTCATTGCATCTTGCTTATTGTCAAAAACTTTACCTTCTTCATTTGGAAACGGATTAGTAACTCCAAATTTTTGCCCAACAGGGCTTTTGCTTATAGAAGGTGGTGTATCTTTAAAATCGCCAGTATTTATTTTTACTGTTTTCGGCTCTTGCTTAAACAAACTCTTAGCTACATTACCTACTATACCTAAAGTTCCATCATTTGTGCTTCCGTAAAATCCTTTCATTCCTGCACCTCCTACTTTTAATCCTTCTCCCTCAAAAACGCTTTCTCCATCTTGTACTTTTTTAGCTATTTCTTTACCAAACATTCCTTCTAATTGATTAAAAGCAATATAATCTTGGTCTTCTAATATTTTACCATCCTTATATGTTTTTGCTCGGTAGCTATCTACCCCTTCTCGTTTTACTATTTCAATTTTATCAACTTGCTTACTCAAATCATATCTTTCATTCTGTTGCTCTCCAGTAGTCCAAGCTATCTTATCAGCACCTTGTTTTACTGCTTCTTTTAATGCTACTTTTAAACCTAATTTAGTCCATGCGTTTGTGTCTATTACGAATGGGGCTGTGGGTATTTTATATTCTTGACTTCTCGCATAATCACGATTTGCTCTATGTAATAAAATATTATTTATTTCGGTATCGTTTTTAAAAAGATTTTGTTCATCTTTAAATACAAAAGCTAAATATTTTCCTTTGTAATTTAATTTATATGCAAAATCACTTTCCTTGTCAACTATTTTTTCAATAGTTGAGTTATCCTTTGTTATAGGTTCTAATTTTTTC
>Ga0114977_10002185_pt1 | contig 12617 bp, 12 predicted proteins | sample S_130805_MF_Meta_FD_87026 | JGI IMG/M metagenome (GOLD analysis project Ga0114977, IMG submission 87026) | Freshwater microbial communities from Lake Simoncouche, Canada to study carbon cycling - S_130805_MF_MetaG | ecosystem: Environmental > Aquatic > Freshwater > Lake | place: Lake...
CCAACAACTCCTCCCGCTCCATCGGTCCTACCGATCATTCCTAACAGAGTGAATTCCTAACGGAATTGTATCCAGGTACTCGCCTAACCAAATGACCCAAGTCAACCCGAAGAAGAGTCGCAGCGAACGCGTAGCGTCACTAAAGCTTGGAAAGCTAGATTGGCAAATCTGGCTTGATCGACTCCGCAGCACCGATGTCCTTATTCGATTCGCCGTCGCTGCAACCGCTGCATTGCTTCTGACGCTCCTGGTACGCGGGTGGGAACCTCCCTTCCCCTATCGAATCGGATACGTTCCCCCTCGCGCAATCCCTGCTCGCGTTCCCTTCCAAGTCGAAGACGATGTGCAGACCGACGCTCTTCGGATCCAAGCTGCTCGCGAAGTTCTCTGCATCTACGAAAACCGTAAAGAACCACTGGTGCAACTTCGAGGAGCGATGAAAGACGCTCTGTTCTCTTTGCGCACACAACAATCCTCAAACGAACTCTCGGACATCCAACAAGAAAATCTACAAGCCTTCGGCATCACCCCACCAAACGCGGAACCACTGCGAGATGCGGGAAAGATAATTACCAACGAACTAGCTATCGAATGCATTCAAAAAACTCTTGCTACCGATGCTGAAATTTCGAAATACGATTCGGCCATTCGGGAAATATTCGACCCAATGGAAGAACTCGGACTCCTGCAGTCCCTCCGTCACGATAGCCATAAAGGAAATCAACGCTTCATCAAAGTTATCTCCGTCGGTGATGAAGGAAACCGACGGGAAGTCGATGTCGCTCGCGTCCGTATCGCCGAAGTCCTCGTGACACTCAAGTCCTCCCTCGAGCGCGAATTCACGAACCAATTCGGAGAGGGAACATCTCGACTCCTGGCCCTTATGGCCCACCGATACATCTCGAACAAAATCCAAGAGACGCTCTCGTTTCGAGAAGACCTCAGCAACGTCGCTCGGCTCAACGCAGTAAAAGAAGTCAAGCCAGCGATGATCTCCTATGAAACCACATACGGCACCGTGGTAAGCATGGGGAAACTTCTCGGGTCAAAGGAAATTCGACTCCTCCGAGCCGAACACGATGCATACCTTCGGCAAATGGGTTGGGGACTGCGATTCCAGCGTCTCCTCGCTTTCCTCGGACTGCTTACCGCCCTGTGCTTCCTGTGCGGGTTTTTTATCTACCAATCCAAAGACAGTTCGCCAATCTCGCAAACCGAAAGCTTCCTTAGGCTTATCGGACTATGCTCAGCTACGGTCCTCGCTGCCGTCTTCGCTTCCCAAGACCCCTTTCACGTTGAGATTATTCCAGTCACCCTCTGCGCAATTACCGCGACGATTATCTACGGAAAACCAACCGCCCTGATGCTCATGGCCGCGATCTCCTTGATCATCGCTTTCAGCACCGGGGTCGATCTTAGCGAGTTTATCCTTCTGTCGAGCGCTGCGGCCGGCGCAATCCTGCTGTGCGGTCGTATCCGAAACCGAACGCGATTGGTCTACGTTGGTTTCGGTGTCGCATGCATCGTCTTCGCAACCTACCTCGGACTCGGAGTCCTTACCGGACAATCTCTCGAAGTAATCTCCGATAACTACGCATCGGAGCTCGGAGACCCAAAAACAGGCTTCTCAAGCCGACTTATTTACGAAGCTCTAAAGCAATTCGCATTCGTCGCCCTATGTGGGCCCTTGATGACCGGCATCCTCCCGTTCATGGAACGCTTCTTCGATATCCAAACCGACCTGACCCTTCTCGAGCTCAGCGATATGAGCCACCCATTGCTCCGACAACTAGCGCAAAGCGCGCCGGGTACTTACAACCACACCATCTCCGTCGCTTCCCTCGCTGAACCAGCCGCAGAAGCCATCGGCGCAAACGGACTCTTAGTGCGTGTCGGCGCGTGCTTTCACGATATCGGCAAAATCTTAAAACCGAACTACTTCGTCGAAAACCAAATGCCAGGCGTCAATCGCCACGATACCTTGCAACCGGAACTCAGCACCCTCGTAATCATCGCGCACGTCAAAGACGGCGCGGACTTGGCACGACAAAATCGAATCCCTCAACGGATCATCGATTTCATCGAACAACATCACGGGACAACCCTCGTGGAATACTTCTTTCGACAAGCCCAAAAAGAAAATGTCGGAAACGAAGACAACGAAGAAGTCTCCGAACGAATGTTCCGGTACCCAGGTCCGAAACCTCAATCGAAAGAAGCTGCCATTTTGATGATCGCCGACGCGGTGGAGAGCGCTAGCCGCGCTCTGAAAGAACCCAACCCTTCGCGTATCCAACACCTCGTCGATGAAATCGCCATGAAAAAACTTCTCGATGGTCAATTCGATGAATGCGATCTGACCCTCAAGGAAATCGATCTGATCAAACACTCACTCGTCAAAAACCTTAACGCAGTCTACCACGGCCGAGTGAAATATCCTGATCAACAATCCGCAGGGTAACTTCGAACACTTGCGGCCCCCCACGTTGCATATTACATTCTCAACGCCCTGAGAGTAATTCTACCCCGAAGTAACCGACGTCGCCCCCGCAGGCTCTGACGATGTCTGACCCATCATCCAAAGCCCCACCCCCGTTCCCAGCTGAACCTCTTACGATCAAGCTCGATCGGCCTCTGGAATCCCTCACATGGATCGGCCGATCGTTGGTGCTTGCCGAACTCTCTCGCTTGGCCTACGGCCCACCCGAACAGATTTCCAAAGTCGTCTACCCCGCCGGCATCGACCAATGCGAATTCATTCAAGAAGCCGGCTCAGAAGCCTACGTGTTCGGAACTCGATTCGATTGCCTTGTGGTAGCACGCGGAACCGAGCCAACCAAATGGGACGATATCTCCGCTGACGCTAAAGCCTGGACGATCGCTTGCGAAATCGGACGTGTGCACAGCGGCTTCCACACCCACGTCGATCTGCTCTGGCCAGATATCGAAACCCATCTGCGTGAGAACCAACGCCCCGTCTGGTTCGCTGGCCACTCGCTCGGCGGTGCCATGGCTGCCGTCTGCGCAGTACGCTGCAAACTCTCTCCCATTCCCTCGAACCCTCAAGCCATCTTTAGCTTCGGTGCACCTCGCGTCGGAAACCGAAAGTACGCTTCGTTCTTAAAAATCCGCCATTATCGATGGATCAACAACAACGATATCGTCCCGAGAACTCCTCCCCGGCTCCTGGGTTACCATCACATGGGCCGCGAAATCTACATCAACCGAAAAGGTAAAATAAGCCGTATCCACCAATGGCTTCGATTCCATGACCGGCTTCGTGGATTCCTCACGTCCCTTCGCCAAGGAAAAATAGACTACTTCTGCGACCACTCGATGAAAGAATACATGCGAATCATTCGCGAGCTCTACGCGTCCGAACAACGCGGCGAGAGAATTCGAACACCTCGCTCTTTGCGGTAAACCCTGCGGATTAAGTCGACTTACCGGTCGCCAATCGCCCCATTCTCCACCTGACAATTACCCGTTGCTGTTTTTTCAAGAAAGAGCCACCGGGCGAAGTGCCGAAAGGATAGGTGATTAAACTTAAAGATATCGGTTTCAATCCTTCGATTCTGGCCGGAAGATCCCAATGACACTTCACATGGATCCCTTCGCATCTTTGCAGCAACGCAAATCGCGTCGCCATTTCGCTTTGCATCTGCTCGCGATCGCGGTTGCAACTCACGCTGCGTTATCGCAGGATCTCGTTGCCCAAGATAGCCCCACACCTGAAACCAAAGGTGTACGGTACTTCGCACCCCGTACACTCGACTTTCAATTTGGAATGAAGTTCAAATCGAACGACAACTTCTGCTCAAATCTCTTCGCAACCATCGCCTTTCCAACCGATTGGCCCGAACAAAAAGTAAAACTCAAACTCTCTAATATCCCGCCTAACTCCCAGTGGCAATTTCGCGATCTGCCCCCTAATGCACCAACCACCGCCCGGCAGATGATGATGAGTCTTCCCGGACTTCAACCCAACAATCAACTCGATATGGTGTTTGATGTCGAAGTAGAGAAATCCTTCATCGACCCTCCTTCCGACACCTCGGTCTTTGTTATCCCCAAGAAAATTCCCAAGGAGCTTAACTGGTTCATGGGCAACAGCCCAATGATCGATGCAAACGCCTCAGACATTAAACGCGTCGCCAAGTCGATCAAAGACTCAAAACCCGAGTCCGCTTGGCAACACGTCGAAGCCCTCTACGATTGGGTGCGCGAGAATATCGAATACCGCAACGGTCCTATCCGAAACACCCGCGAAGCAATGAAGGATAAACAAGGGGATTGCGAAGAGATGACCGGGATCTTTATCGCCCTCTGCCGAGCTAGCGGTATCCCCGCTCGCTGCGTTTGGATCCCCGACCACTGCTACCCAGAATTCTACTTAGAAGACGACGAAGGGGATGGGCATTGGTTTCCATGCCAAGTCGCCGGAGACCGCCAGTTCGGCCAAATGCACGACTATCGCCCCATCCTGCAAAAAGGGGATCGCTTCAAAGTTCCCGAATATACCTCGCCGCAACACTACCTCTCTGAGTTCTTCCGCTGCACTCAGAAATCGGTCGGACCACGAGATCCCGAAGTCGAACCCATCCTCGATCTAGGTCCCCTTCGCGCCGAAATCGATGCTCTCCAAGCTCAAGCACCCGGCAATCAGCCTCGCGGTAATAATCAACCCGACAACGAAAGTCCTTGATTTCCAAAACCCCTTTCTGCTTAAAATTCGGTGCGATTAAGGTGCAAACCTAACCTAGAAATTCACCGACCGCCCGAATACCTTTTCTTGCATCAGGACAACGCGTGGCCCATCCTATTTGCGATCGATGTCAAACCGAAGTCGACCTCGGACGAGAAATTCATTTTCATATTACCATCGAAATCAAAGCAGGCGGGTTCGTTGAATCCGACTCTTTCGATGAACCAACCGATCGATTCGATCGGTTGGAAGAAACCCTCGCGAACGCCGACTCAACGTGCGATGCAGATTTCGAAGAAGCGTGGTTCCAAAGCAAACAGTACATGCTTTGCCAACCTTGCTACCAAAAATATGTACGCAATCCTCTCGCAAAAACCAACTCCTGAAACGTCGAATCTGCCGCGATGCGCAACCTCCGAAACCTCTTGTTGCCCCTCGCCGCATCACCCCTCTCATCGCTAGCCTCGCTGTTGCTAGCCGCGCCGCTGCTTCCTAGGCCCTTGCTAGTTACTGTGCTTCTGATTGCATCGTTGCAAACATCGCTGCAAACAACATCTTCGTTTTTTGCAACCCAAGCTTGCACATGCCAACCGCCCTCGCCATCAGCACCAAACTCAACTCAACCCGCACAAGCATCACCATCGCAGGCTTCCAGCCATCCAACAACCCGTCAGCCTCGCGCGCGATTCGACGCGATCCACTCTCACACTTGGATTGACACTCCACCTACCCCTGGCTTAAACGACTATCACTTGTTATCGAGTCCATCCCGCGCCGCCTCCACGCTCCGATCACTCGGATGGCAGATCGATCTTCAATTGACCCCCTGGAGTCGCGAGTCGCTCACGGACGTGGACTTGATCGTCTTGAATCTGGTCTCCGCCGATCTCCCCCCGTTCCTCGTCTCCGAGATCGAAGCCATCGAAGCGTTCCTCAGGGACGGAGGTGGAATGATCGTCATTACCGACCATACGAATTGCTATTTCCACCATCATGTACTCGGCGCACTGTTCGCCAAGCTCGACATTAGCCTTGCGAACGAAACAGCCTGCGAACGCGTTCCGATGAAACTCGCAAGCGGAAACGGATGGATTCGCATCGAGTCATTCAGCGATCACCCAATCGTCCAAGGAATCCGTACCCTCGGAATTCAAACCGGAGGAATTACCGACGCGCGTTTCGGAATCGCATGGACAAGCCCACAAGGATGGGGAGACCTCGGCAGGGTTCCAAAGTATGGAGAAGGTCAAGATGTCGGTTTCTTCGGCGACTTTCAACAGCAACCTCATGAGCGTGTGGGCCCTCTTCCTGTCCTTTCCGCCAAGTCGATCAACAAAGGTCGCATCGTGTTAATCGCAGACCAAAATGCCGTTGGGAACATGTTCATTGGATACGCAGATAATCGATTGATGTGGATCCAAGCGGCGTATTGGGCAAGCTCACAGAAGCGACCGCAGGCAGATGAAATTCAATCAGGGTTTGCACCCGATCCCGATCGCACCTTGATATGGTGCTTCGAACCGATTTCCCAACACAAATCCTATTGGGGATCCACCGATGCGGATCGCAATTATCACGCATTCGGGTTGCTCTCAAAGCATGCCGACCCAAGAGCCACCGATCAAGCAATCCCGGATGCAGCTTGGATGATCGTTCCTGACCCCAGCATCTTTGATGATCCTGCGTATTTGAAAACCATAGGAGGTTTTCTTGCTGATCCGAAACATCAGATGCTCGTCCTGCAACCGAACCCTCCCACAACTCCCAACACCCATCCAAGCTCTTTGGATTGGTTGCAATACTTCGAGATCGACCAAAACGACCAAGTCGTCGCAGTAAAAGAGATTCGCACTTGGAAAACCAAATCGGGATCCAAGATCCATGTGTTACCCAAGAGCGATTGGGAGAACCGGGCGATTGCGACACCCTATAAGATACGAAGCGACGAGGAAGAGACCCGCGATTTGCAACGGATGGAATTCTTATGGGAACACGGAATGTCTCGAATCGGATCACTCGATGCCCAATTCAACATCCCCAAAGACTAACTCGCCTCCGTACCTCCCTATCTATCTCCCTGCCTCCTTCTCTTTCTACCCCCCTCCCTTTCCATCTCCCTAACTTTCTACCTCCCTCTCTCTGTGCCTCCGTGTCTCTGTGTTTCAAAAATCCCCCCCTACAATCTCCCCGCTCCCTGAAACTCATCAAAGAACGAACACGCGAAGGAATCCCATGTTACGATTCAAAGGTTGTACTACTCCACGCAACAACCCTCCAATGGATGTGGCGATACTGAAGCGAAAAAGCAAATGCACTCAAGACAATCGTCTCCCCCAAGTTCAGCGGTCTCACTTCTGCTCGCTCTCGCGCTCGGAAGCTTCTTGTGTGTTGATTCCCATGCGCAAGACGCCCTTCTCAACGGTGCGCGATTTACGAGAGATGCAAGTGGACGCATCGTCGGATTGACCTATTTTGGTCGAAGCGGACTGAAACAAGCCGCGCCAAGTGACACCTCAAACCTCACCAGCGTCGAGATATCGTATGGAACCACACTCAAACAAGAGGATGTGGACTTTCTTTCAACACTTCAAAACGTAGAAGAACTCTCCTTTGGCGGAAACTTGGATGACGAGTACGTTGTCATTGAAGGTAGCCTTTCGTCGTTAGCTAGTTTGAAACGGTTAAAAAGTGTTTTTTTATGCAAACGTGATATGCGCGATCGCGATCTTGATTTCCTAGCTGATCTTCCCAACCTTCAGTATCTGGAGTTCCTAACTGGTCCCAATCCATCGCACGAAGAGGGTTCAAGCGTCACCGATGCTTGCGCTGAATCGATTCAGCAAGCCAAATCCCTTCGCTGGCTTCGTATCGATGGCCAAGGCCATCTCACCGATCGGTTCATCGATGCAATCACACAACACCTAAACCAACTTGAATACATTGATTTGGCTTCCGAACACCTGACCGATCGCTCCTTACAGGTGATCGCTCAGCGATGCGCAAACCTAAGATCGCTCGACTTGTGGTCCAGTCAATTTACCGACCAAGGCGCTTCGTATCTTGCAACAGCAAACCAACTTCAAGAGATTTGGCTCGAATGCCCTTTACTGACAAATAAATCGCTTGAAGCTCTCGCTGAACTCAAAAATCTTCGGCATCTCCTGGTAACAGCCCCCACGGTTACCAACGCGTCGATAGAAAAAGTCGCGAAACTTCAGTCCCTAGAAATCCTTTGCCTTAGGAACACTCCGCTATCCGATGAACAGTTTGCTATGTTTACAAATCACCAAAAACTGAGGTCGATTTTCGCCAACGGCCGAGCCCTTACCACTGAGAAAGTCTTGAACGTCATCGCCACGATGCCGAAACTCAACCATACTGAACTCTCGGAAGCGAGCGAGGCTCAAAGAGCAGTCAAACGATTTCTGGCGGACCGCAAGTCTGCAGCGGACTCAAACTAACTTACCTTCACCATAACACCAACCAAGATTCACAGATGATCGTCAATAAATTGAGAGCATGGCTTCGCCCGCTCCGGATCGCCTTCGCGAAAAATTCCGATGGATTTCTCAGGGATGTATCCGGAGTTGTTCATGTAGGTGCGAATGCAGAACAAGAACGGTACATCTATGACGATTATGGTTTGAATGTTCTCTGGGTTGAACCGATTCCTGAAGTCTTCACTCAACTCAAAGCCAATATTCGGAACTTGAAGAACCAGCTTGCAGTCCAGGCTCTCGTTACAGATCTCGACGACAAGGAATACGTGTTCCATATCGCAAACAATAACGGAGCGTCTTCGTCTATTTTAGATCTCAAGCACCACCGAGATATTTGGCCGAGCGTCGACTACACCACGACAGTGAAACTTAAAAGCACTACCTTGCCTAGCTTGCTTGAGAGGGAAGGTATAGACGCCAGTGGATACGATGCATTGATCATGGATACGCAAGGATCGGAACTGCTTGTGTTGCGAGGAAGCGTCCCCGTTTTGAGGCACTTCAAGTTCATCAAAACCGAAGTTCCAGACTTTGAATCCTATGAAGGTTGCTGTCAATTATCCGACATGGACTCCTTTTTGAGCGAACATGGCTTTAAAGAATTCTCCCGCAGGAAGTTTGCTAGCCGAGCAGAAGGTGGAAGCTATTTTGACGTGATCTACAAGAGGCAGTCCTAAAGTTAGCGTTGCCTAAGGCTGATTGAGTTGCTCATCCACGTGTGGTAACCTCACGCCTTAAAGCATAATCCTCACCCCCGTGAGGTCTGGGAACGCATCTCTATTTATCCGTTGAGTTCGCAAGGAAACAGGTAGAGCATTTGGATATTTCGACCGCACAAGCAGAAATGCGAAGAGCTTACTTGCGCGGTGGTCCAGGTGCCATCGTCTCAGGTGTAGTCTGGTTGGCTGCTGGATTCGCAGCATCAACGTCTAGCGTACCAATCGGCTTTGCCGTTTTGTTTTTCGGTGGAATGCTGATCTTCCCTGCCGCAACTTTCATTCTCCAGGTAATATTGCGACGTGATCCAGTTTCCAAAAACAACCCCGGTGCTTGGACGGTAATTGAAACCATATTTCCAATGATCGGCGGATTGCTAGCCGCTTGGCTACTCATGCCATATCGCTCGGAGTGTGTTTTTCCGATGGCAGCAATTGCGGTCGGCACACACTATTTTGGATTTCGCACCGCGTACGGTGACTGGACCAATTGGGTCCTTGGAGGAATCATGTGTATCGTTGGTACCGCATCCATGTTCTCTGGCTCTCCGGATGCAAACTTGGTTCCCTACATGATCGCAGCGATCGAAATTGTGTTTGGGTGTTGGTTCAGCTGGCACAGCGTCTCGAAGGACGACTGAATGTCCTCAACTAGCAAGCAACAATAACATCCTGCTACAATTCGAGCACCGCTCGGCCGAACATGTTTCAGATTGCCGATGTGAATCATCGAATCCAAGCAACGTTTGACTTTCATGTACCAATCACTTCGTAAATCTGTTATCACCGCCTTCCTCCGCGACTACGGATTCCGCGTAGCTTTGAATCTCCACCCATACGCAGCACAAGAAGGAGCATCGCTATGGGCCTTGATACCGTAGAACTAGTGTTGGAAATCGAAGAAGCGTTCGACGTTTCGATTCCAGACGATCGCGCTAGCACCATGCTAACCGTCGGAGACGTCTACGAATTCCTCCTTCAAAAGACTGCTAACTCAGCATTGACATCGAACACTTGCTTGACCGCTGCTGCATTTTACGACTTGCGGCGGCAACTGCGATCACTCGGATTGTCTCATTCGTCGATTCGTCCGAAAACGAAATTGGATCGAGTAATCCCGTTGATTGGTCGCCGGAAGTATTGGCAAGCTCTTAGTTCCCAAATGGATTTGCAATTCCCAAGTCTACAAAGACCATCATGGCTTGCCCTTCTCAATTGCATACTTGTCGCGATCGTAGTATCTGCATCCTTTATCGGATTCGCCATTCCGAGCTTGATGACTGGAATCCTTGCCGCTGTGGTGTTTGGGCTCTGTAGTTCCGCGATATTGTGGTTTGTAACTCATCCGTTCGCCATTTATCCCGTGTCATCTTGCTCTACAATCCGTGACCTCGTAACGAGCTTGGTCGCTATAAACCACAATACTCTCGCCACGCGTTATTCGACTCGAAATCCAACCGACTTTTGGAATACACTACAATGGATCGTCGCCGAACAACTTGGAGTCGATCGAAGCAAAGTGGTGCCTAGTGCACGATTCGTCCAAGACCTGGGCGCGAACTAGGCAGATCAACACATTCCACAATGAACAACGAAACTCGTTTGGAACTGCAAAACGAATTGGAATGGCTCACACGAACGAGGTAACGCGATTGGATATGGTTCAAGCCCAATCGCGATTGCGACATACTGTTTACTGACCATCGACCTCGGATACGTTTGATTTCGCAAGTCTTGCATTCAAGTATTGCGCGTGCCAACACAATCGACCTTAGGTCATGGGAACATGGATTGATAAGCTCAACTGGTACGGTCTACAAGGATTAAGCTGTTCCATAAAAAACAAGAAAGTCCGAACGCACTGGGTTGAGGAAGTCTGTTTATGTCACGCAGCAACGCACCGCGTCATACCCCACCGACACATGGGCTCAATATCATCCCTTTCGCGATTATGGCTGGAGGCTGGCTCGGACCTCTCCTGATGTTCTGGCTTTACGTATGGGGACCTCTGAGACCATTCCACTATCAGTCCGGCAATCTCTTGCCACCTGCGTCGTTTCTATTCGTAATCATCGCTTGCATCTCGCTCTGGTGGCTCCTGCCACGCGCATACTTTCGAGTTCATGGATTTGAGCAAACGGGGAAGTGCTACGTGTCGCTGGGCGTTGTGTTTTTTCGCTGGTTTGTTCCGGATGGGGATTTCGCAAACCGCTGGGAGCGGCGGAAAAATGCAGATTTCCGCGTGATCCGTGGTCGTCGTTCCGCTGCTGACTTCGTCGTGCGCACCGAGCAGAGCGAGCGTGGCCACCTAGTATTGTTGGCTCTTGGAATCGCATCAGCAGCATGGGCGTGGAGCATCGGGTGGCATGGCTGGGCGGTGTACCTGAGCATCGGCAATGTTTTCGTCAACGTCTACCCAATTCTGCTACAAAGGTACACGCGTAGCCGCTTGCGTGCCGTGTTGAACCGAGGGTTGCAAGGAGACCCAAGCGAAGCTGCAGTCCCCCTGGCGCAGTAGCCTTCACCTGCTGCTTGTCCCCTTGAAGTTGTCATTTGCTATACTGGTCTGCTGGAGAGTTCTATCTCGCAAAAGAACTTGATCCTGATAAACCAATCACCATGTCGGGCGTACCCAACGGCTTACACACGGAACCCTCGATATGTCGAACTGACTTGCGTTGAGTCAATCGCTTGGGCCCGCTGAACCCCGTCGTAATGCGAAAGTGATGGTCTTATGAGCATCGAAACAGATATGAAGCGTCTCAACGCAACTCCATTGAGTAGACGCGTTGACCCATCCGATTCTCATTTACGACAGCTTGAAACATTTTTGGGAGTCGTTCTTCCGAGTAGTTATGCGCAGTTTCTCGCGAGATTTGGGAAATTCCGCGTTAATGCCAAAATCGATTGCAAGACCCTTCCAGGAGCGTATATCGCTCACTTCTATGGGTTCAGGGATGACGATGATGTCGAAATGAACCCGGGAGGTGAGTTTAACGAATTGGGGCTAGCGCCGGTTGCTCTCTGCATCGGCAGTGATGATTGGGGTAATCAGATCGTGTTGTTCCTTGCCGATGGTCTCAACGGAAGGGTATATGTTTATGAGCACGATGGCGGCGCGGATTTCATGGACGATCCAAACTGGCAACATCAATATGGTTTGTCATGGACGGACTTGAAACAATATGATGAAGCAAGCGAGAAGCCAGCGCCGTTCGCCAATCTGCACTATGCAGCTCCCGACTTTATAACTTTTCTTGAATCCCTTCAGTCGAACGGGGGAGAAGACTCTGAATGAATCCGATTGCCTTGCCTGTCGCCTGGCACCTTCCTCACACCGCCAATCACTTACCAAGCCCTTCACGAACGCGATTCGCCCACTTTCGGCCGGAATCGTAGGTGTGCTTGAAGACAACGTTCCAAGAGCGGTCCTGTGCTGGTAAACGAGCTTGGCATCGTACATGGGCGAAACTCGATCATTTGTTCGATTCGCGCGTTTCGAGACTCGGTGGTCGACTTACCCAAGTCGCAGCTATGGATGGTCTGCGGGAGGCAGGATGTTATTTCCAGTGGTCGAAGGGGGGGACCGATTCAACGAGTGGATCACGATTCGGGACGCCAGGAAAGCCGACTCCGATCCGATTGAGATCGAGGACACGCCAGCGAGTCGGCGTCAGCGGATCTTGGAATTGCTGG
>Ga0114977_10002187_pt1 | contig 12605 bp, 18 predicted proteins | sample S_130805_MF_Meta_FD_87026 | JGI IMG/M metagenome (GOLD analysis project Ga0114977, IMG submission 87026) | Freshwater microbial communities from Lake Simoncouche, Canada to study carbon cycling - S_130805_MF_MetaG | ecosystem: Environmental > Aquatic > Freshwater > Lake | place: Lake...
CGTGGTCGAGCGTAAGCTCTGTCACAAGGGAAGGAAGTACTATGGACTGGCCGAACTAGAAGAAGGCAATGCCGTCATCTCTATCCACCCGCAACAGCCGGCAAAGGAAAAGATGAATACGCTTATTCACGAAGCCCTGCACATCGGGGACTGGTTATGCGACCGTGAAAAAGACCTTAACGAAACGGAGGTCAACCACATCGCCTCACAGATTTGTAACGTCCTATGGAAACAGGGATACCGCAGAGCAGACATCAAATGAGCGCAGCCCCTAACCCTAACGACCTTCCACCGGATAGCGACAAGCTGATTGCCGACGCTGCTCGCTTCCTCCCTATCGGTGCGGCCGCAATGCTTGCGAGAATCGTAATGTCACAGGAACCCGTGTCCTTTGGCTGGATTGCCAGGCGTATGTTCTTCGCAGCCGTTACCGCGTGTATCGTCGGTTGGGCAACTGATGGTTACATCCAATCACAGGGCGTACGCTTTGCTGCCGTTGGTGCATCTGGATACTGCGCACCCGAGGTTGCGGATTTCGCTATCAGATGGCTAAAGGCTAGAGGCAACGCAGAGATGGCCAAGGTGTCTGGTAAGATTAAGACTAAGAAGAAATGAGGAAGAAGAAGTCCATTGCAACGAAGGGCTTCGACCCTCTTACCGTTGGACTCGCTGGTGTTCTTCTCCTGGCTTCATTCTGCTCTTTCCGCGTATATCACGCTGCCGGCTCAGTCCTCGATCTAGCCGTCGATAAGGATACCTACGCAACCTTCATTGTCGAACACGCTGACGGAAAGAAAGACCTCCAGTCGGACAACGAGAAGTTATCTGATGAGGTAAACAAAGGTCGAGACAGCCTAATGGATGCCCAGACACAAGCCCTGGGGATGATGATAGCCTGCGGCCTTATCGGTATTGCCCTAGGTATTCGGACATACCGCCAATCAAAGCGTCTCTGAAGGTCAGCCAGAGGGGTCTTTTGCCTATCTCTCAGTACCCTCGTAGAAGATAGCCGCACCCACTTTACGCGGTGTCATTACCCCATTGGTCACTAAAGCCTTTAGGACGGCCTCAGCCTGTTGGCCATCTAAGCCGTATTCGTCCACTAGCTCTTTGATGATAACGCCCCTAGCGGTACACTCCTTAGCCCCAAAGTGGGCGTACTGCTTACCAATCTTTAATAACTCAAACTTGGAGACAGGCGGTGCAACCTCCCAGAGCACCTTGCCGTCCGCGTGGCGCAACTTGAGGGATAGGGTTTCGTGACCGTCTGGCTTACGCATACCTGCCAACTTGCCACGCTTAGTCAGATTGAAGGAGAACTCCGGCAAGTCTTTAGACTCGCGTCGAATGTTAATGATAGCCCTAGCCCAGTTAACCAACTCTGAGGAACCTAGACCGCTATATGACATATCGCTAATCGTTTGGCCGTCCGTCTGCTCCTTCGGCTTGGGCTTACCTTCGTGGTGGATAAAGCAAAGGATAACCCCTGTGTCATTTAGGATAGGCTGGATAAGGTTACGGAGGAAGTTAGAGGCCACCTCCTGTTTAGATACATCGCCACCGATGTAGCTCAGAAGTGGATCGCAAACCACGAACTGAAGTTTATTGCGTACTACAATTTTACGGAGCATCTCGGCAAATGCCGCACCAGTCTTAGAAGTCTCCGTGTAGAACTTTAGGTTTTCGTTAAGCAGTATTCGCTCGTCTGTACTTAGCGACATCGAGCCGATAACTCCCTGTGCTGCGCAAGCAAGGTCACCCTCGTTATTCTCAGCCTGGATAACAGCCGTCCGCAAAGGGTACTTAGTCGGGATACCAAACAACTCGCGTCCCACGGCAAAGGAGCAAGCCATCTGCATAAGGAAAGACGACTTACCTACACCGGATTGACCAGTCACTAGTAGCGACGCACCCTTACAGAGCCAGCGTCCGTGTCCAATCACGTGGTCTTTATCATTGTTAATATCAAACTCCATCAACTGATTGACGGATAACTCAGCCGGCAAGTCTTGGCCATCCTTCCAGACAGTCCAAGCCGACCAGTCGTGTGCTCCAACATTCAAAGCTAGAACTTTCTGCTCATTCTGTCCACGCATCACCCCGCCTAATCGTGACCATCGGGAAGGGTTCTTGTTCTGTGGATCGGGTTCGTGGTCTGCCAGGAACTCGTAAATCGCATCTCTGCGTCTTTCCCATTCCGACTTGTCTGGTGCATCTACGCGTACCCAAGCGTGTACCGACTTACCTCCGCTATCAATCAATGCCGTGATGGGCAAATTGGACTGGTTGAAAATTGCTACCTGCTCTTCTTTCTTTAACTTATCAAACTCGACTAGGACGTGGCGGTATGCGCTAACCGAAGTGTCAGTACCCGAGAAGTCTTCCGGTGTGAAAGGGTTAATACGCATCCAAGCACCAGCGTCGCTCCCTCTGTAATAAACCTTATCCCCTCCCGATGGCCCAAAGAATCTGTCTAGCCATTCACGCCTTGTTAAGAAGTTGCCCTTTGATGCAGGGAAGAATCGACCGTCGTTCTCTCCAGCCTCATTGGTAATACAAACCACCTCGTCATCCTTGAACGCAGCCAGGAGTAAGTCGGCAGTAGTCAAAGGTACGGAACCGAAAGCAATCTCCGCCACACGCTTAGGGTCGAATATCATCCGTCCGTTTGTACCAACGGCTCTATTCTGGCTGACTAGCCACCCTTTAGGATTGGTGTGCGGTTTAACGTACGCGTCGTTCAGCTTGTGCTTCAAGTCGCTTTCAGACCAAGGCGGTGAGCAATGCGTACGGTTCCAATCTGATAACAGTTTCCAAGCGTCTGAATAGGGCAGGTCAAAACCGTGTGCCAGGATAGACGCAGCACGATAGGTGGCGGGATGTCCACCTTGCCCGGAGACAGCGTGTGGAAGTTTAGCCAAGTAAGCAGTAGCACCGGCAGTACGATCTGTAATAGTCATTTTGCTAGAGTAGCGTCTACGGCTTTGATTCTTTCACCTATCCAGCGCATAACAGGTACAGCCATAGAGTTTCCGCAAGCTTTGTAGCGAGGGCCATCGGGGCATTGCTCCTCGGTCTTGCCCTTCCAGGGGATGCGACTCCAATTATCTGGGAAGCCCTGCAGACGCTCGCACTCTACAGGGGTAAGGCGACGAACTGCCATTGCTTGATCCACGTGCGCATCTTGCTGAACTAAAGGTACATTGCCTCCACCTGTTCCAAACCGAGTAACAACGGTAGGTGCTACATCGTGAGGGCCTGTTACGCGTGAGTCGTTAGGATGGTTCTCGTAGAGCACACCGTGAACATCAGTCTTGGTAAGCGTATACATCGGGCCTCCTTCGCTAGCTCCGACTCCTTGTGGGCCAGCGTTATCTCCGCGACCAATAATCGTACCTTGAATAGCAATAGGCTGTGCTACACCGTGGCAAAACTCTTTAGTTAAAGTGTGAGCTGGATCTCCAGCGTCTCCTACTCCTACTCCCTGCCTGTTTACCTCGTCGTGTTTTTCCGGGTCACGCGTGGCATTACGCAAGTCGAGTGGGATAGGCTGTGCAATGTAGTTTTGTTGATGCGTTCCTGGCAGGGCGACGGCCCCTGCTATATCTCCGAGCAAACGTACTTCTTCGCGTTGGTTCTGCGTCCAAGCCACAGGCTCAACCACCGCGTGGGTCGTCCGGGTATCTCCTAGGTCGAAATTGTTTAAGGTATTAGCCTTTCCGTCGGCAACCCAACTCTCATCGTCCGTGACCGACTGCGCACGTTTAGACTTACGAAAAGGAGTTGGTAGTGTTGATGGGCAAATGTAGCCCCCCCGCTGGCCTTTGTTACAATAAAGCGTACCAGCCTTATCAATCAATCGCTCTGCGTTGGGTTGGTCGCTTCCACTCCACAAGATTGGGCCGCTTGCATCAACGCTTGCTGGAGCATCGGTGGCAACGCCTTTCCTCTTTTTTGCGCCCTTCTCAATATACCCGAGCAAGCCTTCGCTGAGAGATAAAACCGCTGCGGGAGCTCTCCAGTCTCCAAGACACGCGACAACGAAGACTCGACGACGACGCTGGGGTACTCCAAAGTGTTGAGCGTCCAGCACTCGGTAGGCGAACCCATACCCGAGCTGCCCCAACGCTGAGAGGAAGGCACCAAAGTCCCGTCCTCCGTTACTTGACAGGACACCGGGGACATTTTCCCAGACAATCCACTTAGGTTTAACCCTGTCTGCGAGAGCAAGGAAAGTAAGGGCGAGGTTTCCGCGTGGGTCGGACATTCCTTTACGGAGTCCTGCAACGGAGAAAGATTGGCAAGGTGTGCCTCCGACCAAAAGGTCGACTGCTCCTTGTTCGATTGGCCAGGCGGTGTGTTCGGTGAGTGATCCATAGTTAGGTGTGTTTGGGAATCTGTGTTTTAGTATTTCGCAGGGAAAGGGTTCAATCTCGGAAAAGCCAACAGGCACGAAGCCCAAAGGTTCCCAAGCGACTGAGGCTGCTTCCATTCCGGAGCAGACAGAGAGATAGCGGATATTTGTTTTCATAGTGGCGTTCCTCTTATCTGCCACCAATCCACTTCCGTCAACGCTTTTTCTTTATAGCTCCGTAGAAAGGTATGCGCCTCCCACCCTTCATCAATTCAACTTTCGATATAAAGCCTTCCTTAATTCCGGCTCTAAGCATTTCCGTAGCAACGTGCCGGCCAATCTTCCAGTCGGTCTGCCACTCCTGGCGGGTCTTAAAACCTTTAGGTATAGCATCGTCTTTGCAATGGTACGCGGCTTGAAGCCGAGAGAATAGGTCGTTGTTCATTTGGTTGCAAAGGGTGGTTCCCAGTCTCCATTAAACTTGTATGCCTGGCGACCTCGGTACTCGCCCTTGGAATCAATCTTGAATGCCAAGAAGCCGTGTTGCCAGCCCAAGCTAGATAGGTTCCTCCGGGCATAACGCATCCGCAGGTTGCAGGAACATCCGCAAGCCCACGATCCACCGCCACCGCGTCGGTTAAGGTTAATCTGTTCGTGCCTATGGATGTGACCCATAACGACACCGCCACCGTGCGAGTTAACATAAGCCGCAGCCATCTTATCAAGAGCCGTCTTGCCGTGGGTGAATCCGTGAGAAAGGGTTAATTTGCCAATGTCTAAGAATCCTTCGTGGACATCATATTGCCGGATATGCTTAGTGCCGGCATTGCGCAAGGCCTTGGACATTTCTCTTTGAACATCTTGCAACGCCTCAAGCTTGGTAATGCTGTCCGTTGATTCCATTTGCTCACGGACTCTGTCGTCGTGGTTGCCCCATAAAAAATGTGTAGGTCGGTAAGCCTCTAGCCATTCTTTACCCGCTTGGATATCTTCGCGTAAGACATTCCAGGCAGACTCTTTCTCCCCCTTGCCTATACCTTTGCGAAGACAAGCTAGATCCCAATTATCGCCTAGGTGTACCCTGTAGTGTGGCTGGAACTTTTTGCAGTATTTTAGAACATTTTTCAATGTGTCTAGGTCTGCTTCGTTGCCGTGGTTATCACCCATTACTACTACGCGTATTTCGTTGTTCATAAAGTTTCAGAGATTTTAATGCCGATGACTGAACCAATTGCAGAACCTGTTGCGTAGGCAATGGCGGCGTCGAATGAGTTTTCACTCTTAGCAATTTTGCTGATTGCGTAGAAATTAAGGAAAGCGAAAGCAAGGTCGCTAATGATCGCTATAATGTAATCTGCATGAGCAACTGCCCGAATGTTAATGCAGATAATAGCATAAGCGATAACTTGAGAGAAGCAGAGTAGCGCGTTAGATTTAATGCGTGTCTCGTTGCTCATAAAAATAAGATACCTAAAGTAATACCTATTAAAAAACCCAAAATGTAAGGTATGTAATCGCTCACGACTTCACCCCCTTGGCTGTATCCCATTCACGAATAACCATAATCCATTTTTGGTATTGCTCCCTTTCAGTATCGTTTGAGACATTGAAAGTTCCGCTATGTTTAATAGCGTTATCACCCGCCTTACGGAGAAGCTCGTTCTCGGCTTTGAGTTCTTTCAGCCTATCCAACAACTGTTCCTCAACTGGTATTGCTTTCATCTTTTGCTCGTGACGCAGACGGCCATTCTCGGCTTGGAGTTTTACATAGTCACGGTACTCGCAGAACTTGCCCAATGGGTTATCTACAAAAGACCAAGGGAACCACAGAGGGTTTGCACTATAACGAGGTATGTCGCTCATTTGGTATGCTCTCGGTTGTGTACTAGGTTGTCAGCAATGCCGGCAGCCCAGTTGTTAATCCCAGCGATGTCACGATCTGAAAAGGATGTTCCGTAGAACCAAGATTCCTTATATGTTGCGTCGAGCAATGCTTCAATGCTGTCTAGCTCCTCCTGGTTGGCCGCAAATGTACCCTTACGCTCAATGTCAATATGGTGGTAACCCCATCCGTTACGCTTGGCGCACTCGTGAAGCAACTCTCCTTCGTTAACATATCGCAAGTCAGAGACAATGGCCACTTGTGCTCCGATGCGGAAGTAACCCTCAATCGCTTTAATTGTCTTCTTAGCAAAGATGTCTATGTCGCGGCTCCGGCAGAACTTGCCGAACTCGACCATCAACGGACGGATAGCGGTCTTCTCCGCGTCGACTTCGGTGTCCACGGAGAAAGGCAAGTCGACCTCGAGGAACGCTCGGCTCAAGCCCTGGCGTAAAGCCGTAGCAAACTTGAACTTACAAGTTACCGTGTTTCGGAATGTGAACTCGTTTAAGAGTGCGTCGGCAAGGGTGTCCTTGCCCGATCTAGCATAACCCGATATACCGATGATGTGTTTTTTATTCATTTGGAAAAGCGTTTGATGCGCCAGTCAGAACCTATTAACTGTCCAGCGGTTGTAAAGTTAATAAACTGAGCGTTCCTATGTCCGAATTGGCGCAACTTCCGTACTTGCTTGACGGTGGCCAATCCCTGCGACCGACGGTCTGACAACTTGCGAAGTAGCCACCGCGCTTGAGCTTCTGTAAAGTTTGAACCGTAGACCTTGTGACCCTCTAGAAGAGCCTTCTGTGAAGGGGTCATTAGACCCCCTTGGCTAGCCTCTGGGGGCGGGATTAAGCCCAATAGGGGTATTGCTACGGATATGTCAATCAGCCCCCTTTCCCTAGCCTCCTTTGCGTCTTTCAATCGCTCCAACCGTTTGAACTTAGCAAGTAGCCGTTCCTCTGCGTCAGCATCAGCACCGTCGGCATCGGCAAGGCAATCCCTCAATCCGAGCTGCGAGCCGGCAAAGGCATCTGGGTTACCTGTAAACGCGTCGGCAGGGTTCAAGGTGTTCTCCCCGGATGTCCAGAATGGATCTAGGATGAGGCAATCAATCTTGCCAGAGGAAGTCCTAAGACCCCGCCCAATCATTTGCGACCATAACGCCCTGCTCTTAGTCTCGCGTAAGAGTACCACGCAATCGACCTCGGGGCAGTCAAAGCCCTCAGTAAACAGGGATACATTGGACAAGCCATCGAGCTTTCCCTGCTTAAACCAATTCACCGCTTCCTCTCGTTGGTCTAATGGTGTCTCTCCGTCAACGTGCGCCCATTTAGCACCTAGAGCACACATCGACGATGCAAAGTCTTTAGACGACTGTACAGACGGCAGGAAGGCAATCGACCGCTTCCGCTCGTGCCTGGCAACCTCGTCGAGCACGTTCGCTGCTACCTGCTTTAGTACCTGCTCAATCGTACCAGCCTCACCGTTAATATGTACCGCTAACTTCTTGGCCATCGGTCTGACAAGGTATCCCTTGCATATAAGGTCACGAATATAGATTTCGTGGCACAAGCTGAACCCTTCGTCCTCAATCCGTTGGCGATCTAGTCTGTCTGGTGTGGCCGTGATAGCAACTTTAGGGCCATTGAACCTGGCGAGTAATGCAGAAATACCTTCTGCGGACACGTGGTGCGCCTCGTCCCATATAGTCAGACTTTCGTTCATAAAGTCGGGTTGGTCTTTATCAAACACCGACATAACAAACCCATTCACTCCACCGGCTCGCATCGCATCCTCGGCTTGCTTCAGTAACTCGATACGGTGCGCCAGAAACACGACAGGAAGTTTATAGACTTCTTGCCACCGCTTCATTACCTCGACGGCAATACGCGTCTTACCGCTGCCAGTCGGTGCGACGAGCAAAGGGTTAACACCCGAACGCAAAGAAAGAAGGACGCTTTCAACAGCGTCCTCCTGGTACTCTCTTAATGCCGGTAGCATTAAAACGGCTGGTCGGGGCCTTGTGACAATCGCTTAAAGAACGATCCGTTATATACAACGCCTTCGGTTCCGTCCTTACGCGTATACTTGCGCTCAGTCACGACCACCTTGAAGCTACGGCCAACTGCACGTTCACCGATGAGGCGAATAAACTCTTCGTCGATGTCGAACTCGCCACGGCTAAGGTATTTGTCAATTTCGTCTTTAGTAGCGGACGCTGCCATAAACTGCTGGAGACGACCGTACTCGCCATTCTTCTCCGGCTTAAGGAAGATGTCGGCAGATGTGGTTTCGCCTTCAGCGGTGACGAGCGTGAACTTCGCATAGAAGTCGCTACGCGGTGGCATATACTCGTACTTCACCGCTTCGACGGTGCAGTCGTATGTCCCCGCTTTGGAGACGTATTTACGGCCTTCAGCGGCCTTTGGATCGAACTTGAATGACATATGTATTATTGGTTTTGGGATGAAGTGAAGGCATACCGAGGAAGTGAGAGTGTAGTCAACTCCGAACCGTAAGAAGGCCAGGTATTAAACTTTAGGCATTGGACGTAGGTGGACATAGCAGACTCCATCAAACGCTTGCCTTCGGCAATCGCAGCTTCGTCTAACTCGTAAACCTTAGTCGCATATGGGGCTTCCTTTTCCACGGCAATTAGCAGGAAGCGACTTGCGCCTGTTAATTCCATATAGAAGGCAGCCTGGAGGAAGTACTTGAAGTTGAATACATCACGCGAGAAGGAATCTGCTGATGCGTCCTGCGTGGTCTTCAAGTCTATGACAACCTTCTCACCGTTAATGGCCGTCACAAGGTCGGGGCGACCCTTGATGAAAGCACCGTTCCATTGTTTGGAAACAGGCTCTTCGGTTGACCACTTAGTGGTATCGCAACCAAGGGATGCCAGGGCTTTCTCGGCAGACTCCGTTACGGCACAAACGATGTCGTAAGTGTCCTTGTCGACGACTTCGGTGTCGGCAGTAAGCGCAGAGACGAATACCTCGTATGCTTCTTTGCCAACTTTGGTGCGACGATCTACATCCGGGGAGATGGCAACCTTTGCGTTAAACTCTTTAGGCTGGAGCGTTGCCGTGTGGACAAGGCGACCAAACTTCATAGCAGGGCTATCCTTGTGCTCGGCCGTAAGCCAAGCTTGATAATGAGCTGGCGACTTGAGCAGCACTTTAGCACCGCTGTAATTCAAACCGATGATGTCTTTATAGTTATCCATATTAGTTTTGCTCGGGTTTAACTTCGTTAGCCGCATCGTTGACCGCTTCGGCAGCCACCTTATCAGCGGCTTCCTTTTCGGCTTCTACGCGAGCGTTGTACGCATCGGTAATTTCGTCGGCAGCAGATGTCATACGGTATTGTTTTTCGTACAAACGCCAGGTCGCAATCTCGGTAAGAGAAGCAACGCGGAAGAACGTATCAACATCAACACCGTGTTGGGTGTCGACCTTGACGAGGTAAGCAACGTCGGAAAGACGTTCTAGGATTTGACCTGTTTGAGCAACTGAGCCAACGGCTGAGTATGCTAGGTAGTGTGCTTTTAGTATTTGGGACATAAGATTATTTGCGAAGGTTCCAGCCGATGCAGATGCCAATGCCTAGGCAAAGAGCACCAGTTAGAACGGAACCAATGATGATGTTAGTAATGGAGTTTAGATCGACCATAAGATTAGGAGTTAAGAGCGTTAAGGAAGGGCTTAGGCTTCTTCAAGATAGTTTCCTCGTCAACTGCCGAAAGGTCGGAAAGCGATTGACCGGCTTCGAGCATATGCGCCTGTATAAGCAACTCGATAGCCTTCTCGGTTTTACCAGGAGGGATAAGTTCAATAATAGACTTAGCGATAGGCTCTACGCGTTGAATGCGACGACCGTTCTCGGACACTTCCGAGTCCTCAAAGATAGCGACACCGAAACAGCAGTCTGGAGAGATAAGCCGTACGCCCTCAGAGATGGCACGTGCCGTAAGCATACGACGAGGCCACTTCTCCCAGTTTGCCTTCAGCTTGCCAGGTGATGAGAAGGCCGTTCCGTTCCGTTTGTATTCTTCAATGTCAGCGACAATGACAGCACTCATACCTGCTTTAAAAAACTTACCAACGACACGTGTATCGGTGCGCTCAGTCCATTCGACTACGCCACCGGAGATGAGGTACTTGGCAAGCAAAGCATCAGATCGGATAGCCAACTGACCCTGGATGAAGTGATAGGTGCGAGCAAGCTCTAGGGGGGACTTACGCTCGGACAAGCATTGCATAGCAAGCACTTCTCCCTGCTCCATTTTATCGCAGCCGAACAAGCCCGACTTAAAGATAGACTGACCCAAGACTTTGATAGCCTCCATTGGGTTTGTGATGCGGTCGTACACTTCGACCGACGAGTTGGTAGTAATGATTTCGTTAGACATATTATTTTTTAGAAATTGGTTTAACCTTTTCTTGTAGAGATGAACGATAGACGTGTACCACCTTGCCGTCAATGGCCAAGTTGTACATCTCCCTCTCGCGTGTGCCGGCAAGCGTAGCTTTTAGCGCAGCGAACACCGTTCCGTCGTCGGCAACAAAGTACCTTGTACCTTCTACCTTACTAACAAGGCGAGGTGGTATCATTTGCGGGATGACGTTCGGTAAATAGTTTACGCGTCTACGTCCTGGAGAGCGAGCTTGAGTGCTGACTGAAGGAGCAACACCGATCCGTACAGATACGATATTGTTTTTTTGTCCTCCTTTGTCAGTTTCTTGCTTTTCAATGCGTCCTTTACCCTTTGAGATAAGTCTTCGTATTGAGGCGAGTTGTCGATTATCATTATTATTTTTGCTCATTGGTGGTGATGGGCGTTTATGTTATGTGTGTAGGTGAAGTTACAAGTTGAGTTGCCGGGCGTGGTCTAGCAACAGCAAAGCGTCGGCTTGGTCTTGCTTAAACTCGACGGCAGGGAATCTGTCCTTGGCAATCTGAGCTAGGTGCTTCTTCCAGCTCTTACCGTGGTCACGCTTCTTTCCTGCGCCAATCGTCTTCTGCCATTCCTGCGGACGGACGCGGATGATACGGAAACCGCGTGTCTCAAGGATGCCTAGGATACGGCCATAGCCTTGGTGTAGCTTGGCAACCGTCGACTGAGGGATAGGCCCCCATCCTCCCATCGGTATCTCCTCAATGATGGCCGTATAGTGCGAAGGGCTAAACTCTGAGAAGTCGGAAAGTTGTGGTGGATCGGATAGCGATGATATGGATATGCCTTCCGGTGATGTGCAGGAGAAGCAAGCGATTGCCCCTTTACTACCAGGGTCGATAGAGATGTAGGAGCTCATTTGTTTAATTGGATAAACTGCCCTTTAATGCTTTTGGAAATTGATGCTGAAAGCAAACAAGCATTTGCCTCGTCACCGTAAGCAACAATAACACTTGGTGCTCCACCACTTGACGGTGCTTCCGTGCCATCAACATTGAAAAACTTAATTCTCTTTTGAATAAACAGCAATGACTTAGCATAAGGAAAAACATCATCAAACCACATCTTTGTATCTGTTCGTGCAAAGATAAGAGCTATACCGTTGTTGTGTTCTCTCATCTTGCGAATCCATTTAGGAGTCTCACGTCCATATGGAGGATTCATCCAAACAATTCCATCATTCCATGGTGTTAATAGTCCGTCATCTAAAATAGTTAAATGAGTCCTGGCAGTAGCCCACGGTCTATTGATTGGAGAACAAGGATCTAAATCAAAAGGCCCAAGCGCATCAGTTATATACTTAGGGGTTAACCACTCATCGTGGCCAACGTTGTTTACATTTAAGGCGCTCATTGTGCGAATAGATTGCCGACGCGTACCGCTGCGTCTGCCTTCTCTTTAGGTATCATTCCTCCAGCATCCTTCCACCCTTGGTAGCCCATAGCGTATACAAGGTAGATAGTAATAGGGTCGGCTTCGTGTCCACCGTTCACAAGTCGCTCTTTCGTGGCCTGTAAAAATCCGTAAGCAACCTGGTCTTGCGCCTTCGGGTTAAGCCAAGAGCTACGCGTCCAAGTCTTGCGACCGTGTGCCTTGAGCCAACCGTTGCCGTCGACCCACGATCCAATGTGCATCTGGTATTTGCCCAATGCTCGGCCACCGTCTCCGATGGTGTTATAACGGTCACCGGACTCGACGAGTGCAACGGCTTTGAGAAACTTCCAGTCAGCGGCTTCTTTAGTTGTCATATTGAGTGGTAGCGCAGCAATTGCCGACGCGGAAAGGTAGAGGGATAGGTCTAACATACCGACTATCCCTAGTACTCACTTGTAATCAGTCAACAAAATAGGGGCGGGGGGTAAAAATTAGGGGGGTGGGGGGGTATAAATATCTTAGGGGGTAATTGA
>Ga0114977_10002192_pt1 | contig 12584 bp, 21 predicted proteins | sample S_130805_MF_Meta_FD_87026 | JGI IMG/M metagenome (GOLD analysis project Ga0114977, IMG submission 87026) | Freshwater microbial communities from Lake Simoncouche, Canada to study carbon cycling - S_130805_MF_MetaG | ecosystem: Environmental > Aquatic > Freshwater > Lake | place: Lake...
TGGGGAAGGATGGACTCCACACGCATATAAACGGTGGAAGGTGTTGGTTGATGGATTGCAGGCGCTGACGGGTAAAGAGTTGGACCCAAAGCTTGCTATGCAATTTTTGGAGTTTCCGAATTATTTGGGGCACATTTTGCCTTGGATTGAATTTTGGTTGAGGATGGCAGAGGCGACAACTGGGTTGTCGTTGTTGTTACAGGGACAGAAGACCTCGGATAGTGTTGGGGTAACACAGGCTTTGCAGAACAACAGCACGACCAATCTGCGATTGCTAGTAAGGCAGTGGGACGATGATGTGTGTTCTCCAATTATTCAGCACATGTATGAGTGGGTACAGCAGTATGGGCCGGAGACAGCACGGGGAGATGCGGTTGCTAGGCCGTTGGGGTCGTCGACGCTGATTGCACGGGAATTGCAGCAACAGGCTGTGGTTCAATTTTTGGATAGAAGCGTACAGCCGGTTTTTGGGATAAGTCCGAAAAAGATGGCCAAGGCATTCTTTGAGGGATTGCAGATTAGTGCGGATTCGCTTGCGTTGGAAGAAGAGGAAAGGCAGCAGTTGGAAGCGGCGAGCCAACAGCCGGATGCGCGAGTGGAAGTAGAAAGGTTACGAGGGGAAACGCAGTTGAAAATTACTGATATGTCTGCTAGGCTTGAGCATATGAAAATACTATTGAATGCCCAGCTAAAAGCGTTATCTTTGGACCATGCGGATACGGTTGTTAGGGCGCAGATGGAAACAACGCTACAGGCAGAAACCTTGAAGCAAGTGGGCGTAGAGCGGAGAGAACATGTAAAGGCGGGGTTGAAGCCGGAAGGGGAAGATTCAGATAGGGAAATCAATGGGGCGTTGGCAACGCTCGGACTGTAGACATGAAGTCACTAACACTTGACTATTATGGAGGAGTTGCCTATGTTAGGGTACAAGGAGTATTGGATGCGCTGGAAGCGAAAGTGCAGCTATGTCATAAGCAATGTGCGACACCAGGATTGGACCCGATAACGACCGAGTTTTTGAGGGGACGCGCAGCAGAATTAAATGAATTGGCGGCGTATCTAGTGCAATTATCATAAAAATTGAAGGGGATTAACCCATGACTCAAGAGTTGAATACAATGGACGAAGGGACAAAAGATGGTGTCGGAGAGGGAGCGGATGAGGGTGTAGGAGTAGGAACGGAAGGGGGCGGACAGGGGGAAGGTGCGGAGGGAACGCCAGCGTATTTTATTGGGGATTTGGATGAGTCTACGGTGTTGGAGCGGCTGCGGTATACGGGAGAGGTGCCGGACAGACTTTCTGCGTTGGAGAGTCGGCTTGCGTCTCAACTGTCGCCGCTGACCGAACGATTGTCGGCTGTTCAGAAAAGCCTGGGGCAGCGGGCCGGTTTTGAGCCTAAGTGGGAAAAGGTTACTGAGGCGTTGAAGGGATATGATCCAGCATTGGCGGAGGCGCTGTTGCCTGCGTTGACTGCGGATTTAAAGGCTTCGTTGCAGATTAATGCGTTGGATGAATCGGCGCTTGCGCCATTTGTCACGCCGCTGTTGGAACGGGAGACGAGCCGGCAGGAACAGCAGGCGACATCGACGATGTTGGGGATTATTGGGATCGATCCCGAAGAGTTGGTGGCGAAAGACGGGCAAGGAAATGTGACAGAGCCGAAGACGACATTGCAAAAGAGTTTTTATGCGTGGTGGGGCTTGCAAGACGCCAACACGCAAGAGGCATTGAAGACATATGGGTTTCCTCTTGCACAAGCGTTGCATCGCTTTAAGCAGTGGCAAGGGGAACAGACGCGGATAAAGGCAGTAGCGGCAGAAAAGGCAACAACTCGTTTACGTGGGGGACAGCAGGCTGCGACCGGGCAAAGGGGGGTTTCTACCAGGAGGCGGTTAGAAACCGAGGCAGATGGGTTTGATTCGGTATTTAACGTAAAAAGGGGCTAGTGTATGGCAGGTCAATATTATGCGACTGATCCCGCCCGAGTTGGGATTATAAAGGGTGAGATCCTGAAACAGGCGATGTTCGATGAGGTTCTGGGCGCGGTTGGAAAGCCACTCCAGATGGATAAGAATAGGGGAAGAACTTATAAGGTAAAGCGGTATCTGCCTTATGGCGGGGTAGATAATCAGTGGGTTGCAGCGGGCGGGGATGATGAATTTGTTGCGGCCCACATGACAGGAGAGGGAGTTACCCCTTCGGCGGATTCACTTACGTCTACTGTCCTGTCGCTTGTACCTACTCAATTTTCTTGTCTGTATACCTATACGGATCAAACAGCGATTTACCATGAAGATGATATACCGGCCGAGGAAACTCGACAAGCTGGAAAGCGCATTGCCTTGGTGCGAGAGTTGTATGCGTATGGAAAGTTGAAGGCGAGTACCAGTAGTCATTATGGGGGCGCTGGAACATCTACCGGTACAGTAAATGGGAAAATTACTCCGACCCTGCTGCGTCGGGTACAGCGGAGCCTGCAACGGCATTATTGTGACCCGGTAAAGGAGATAATATCGCCGAGTCCAAACTTCGCTACATATCCAGTTGATGCGGCCTGGTTTGCGTATACGCACACCGATGTGACCTCGGACCTATATGACTTGCCGTTCTTTACCAAGGTAGCGGAGTATGGGGATCGGACTAAGGCGCTGCCTCGGGAAATCGGGAGTTGGGAGTCCTTTAGGTTTATTACTGCGCCCCATTTAACGTACTATCCTGGGGGCGGAGCTGCCGTTGGAGCGACGGGACTAAAGGCTGACAACAGTACGAATATTGACGTATATCCGATGATTGTTGTTGGAGCGGATTGTTTTGCTTACTTGGCGCTTCGTGGTCAACAGGCAATCAATGCCAACCATATACCGTACAACCAGCCTTCTAAGAGCGATCCAGGCGGGCAACGGGGTTATGTATGGGCGTCGACAGAGTATGGGGCGGAGATTATGAATCAAGGATGGATGGCAGTTGTTGAAGTCGGAGTTACCGCGCTATGACGACAAGCATTTCAACTGGGACGCAGCAGGTGCAAGTGCTGCGTCGGGGGGACGCTCTCAAAGCGCTTTTTGATGCTGTACTTGTGGATTTGACTGCGATACAGACAGCGTTGAAAGGTACGAATGTCATCAATGTGTTTACCCTGTCAAAGGGATCTACGCCGGAAAATGTTGCGACGACGGCGGGACAGTTTCGGATTGATGGGGTGACGTATACCAAGGCGGCAGTTCCAGCAGGGACTGCATTTTCAGCCGCAGATACCATTAATACCGCAGGAGCGGCGGGGAAGAAATGGGGAGCCTGGAATGTTCAGATTGTTGGAGCCGGAACCATAACGACTAAGGCGGTAGGAGCGGACCAGTCATATACTACTGAAGCGCTGGCGATAGCTGCGCTTCCGGCGGTTGAGACTGGAAAGCTTATTATTGGGTATGTTACGGTACAGGCGAAAGAAGCAACGAAATGGACGGCCGGGACCGATGATCTAACGGCGGCGAGTGATTGTACCGGGGCCTTTTACTACTCGACTTCGAGTAGCCCGTCCCTAACTCTCTCTGCGTGAGGAAAAAGAAATGACTGTTTCTGTTACTGGGTTGACGTTTAAGAAAGTGTCGGATTGTGGGGTAGCCGGAGCGCAGTATGCGCGTTTTGACGGGTATGGGACGTATACGGCTGTCGATTTCACGATTACGGCGGCAGATGGATTGGGCTTTACGCCGAATAAGGTAGAAGTGCTTAATCTGACGGATCGCACTTCGACGGTGGCGTATCGGGATACTGGGTTGACTACGACTGGGACTTTGGGGTTGGTTACAGTGGCGAATGGGACGCGAACATATGCGGCTCATGGTGTGACATTTGGAGCCAATTCGGTAGGGATTACTATAGCTACGGCAGGGCCAATTACGAATAATGATGACTTTGTGATTGAATGCTGGGCGTAAGGTTGTAGGGCGGCTGGGGTAGGGCGGAAAGGCATGAAAGCCAACAGAGTGATTTGTTGGCTTCTCTGTTAAGGGGGACAAATGGCGGATTCGGTTACGGTAAAAAAATTGTGCCATAGTGGTTCTACTGTGGTTTTGTATTTAATGGGGCTGTCAGACGGTACAGGGGAAAGTGCCGTTGTAAAGGGGGATAAGAGCGAGTTGTCGATGATGGGGCAGTGTCCGGCAGTAGATACGGGACATATGGCGATTCGCTCGGTGAAGTGGTTTCAGTCGGGTTATACATATATTTCACTGCTATGGGATCATACAACGGATGATCTTGCGGTGATGCTGGGACCGGGGCAGGGAGAGCTGGATTTTAGTATAGCAGGGGGCTTACATGATCCGCAGAGTACGGGAGGTACTGGAGATTTGTTGTTAACGACAGTTGGTCACACGGCCGGGGATACATATGCTATAATTTTAACATTGGACCTATATAAGTAAGCTAAAACAGAGAGAATACCTTGAACACGCCAATTATTCGTAAGCAGACTCGGTATGGAACAGAAGCAGATCCGGCACAAAGCCCGGTTGTGGTTATTGAGACGAAAGCAGATGGGGAGGTGGTTATTCCGGCAGGAGTTTCCCCGGAGGCAATAAATAAGGACTATCAGAAGGAATTGGCCTTTTTGGAAGAGGTAATGACCATCTTTGTGCATCCACCACAGGATCCGAATGATACGACTCGATTCTTTTCGGTGGGGGTGAATGAGAGCGAAGTCTATATTATGGTGGGGCGTCCGGTAAAAGTGCGAAGAAAGCATGTTAATCAGTTACTTAAAGCGCGACCAGATGTTGTTACTCATAGGACGGATGATCCAGGAGACAGAAATCCGAATCGGTTAACGACGTTTTCGATGGCCAAGTATAACTTTGATGTAATTGAAGATACCGCGCAGGGACGGGCTTGGCTGGTTGAAGCTAGAAAGAAGTATGCAAGTCGGTGAAAGTGTTGCTATCGTACTTGGACGGGTAAAATGACATATAAAGAATTGTGCGAGGCAGTTGCGGAAGAGGTTAACCGACGTCCATTGACTTTTTCTAGTGTTTCTTTAGCTACGGAGACGGATCCTTTTAAACGGTCGGTTATTAGGGCTGTTACTCGGGCTTATGCTGAGGTGTTGTTGTATTCTCGGCATTGGACCTTTTTGAATCAACGGGGGAATTTGCTGACGTTGGTGGGGGGGACAAGAGACTATGTTATTACGGGTGTACAGTCTTTTGCCTGGAGTAGTCTGTATTTGGCGGAAGTTGGGGGAACAGCTCGGTATCCGATTGTACAGGGACAGTATGAGACATGGCAGGAAATGGAGCAGTCGGCAGTGGGGACGAGCGGCGTTCCACGGTTGTTGATAAAGACGACTGAGTTGGATAAATGGTTATTTTGGCCCACTCCCATAAAGGCGTATGTATTGTATGGAAACATGCAGATAAAACCGCCAGTGTTGACGCTTACAACGGATACACCGGTTTGGGATGCGCAATACCATGATGTAATTGTTTGGGTTGCGGTCTCTATTTTGGAGGCTCGGGTAACGACGACGGATGAGGTTGTGTCGACGTTGAATGCAACAGAAGCGAAACAAATGGCAAGTAGCCGGTTTGGTGCACTTTGTGCGCAGTTTTTGCCTGGCGTACAGCCTCGCGGTTCATTTATGTGATGGGCGGAGAGGAGAGTTAAATGTTGCTTATGCCTGTTCTTATTCTAGCGACCTGTGGTGTTACGGTACACGGTTTGATTCCAATATTGTTTCTAAATTATATTTGCACGTAAATGATTAATATATCGTCTATGGATACTTCTCTAGTCGCGGCATTAAAGGCGGATGAGGGATTTTCTCCTACACCATATATAGATGTTGGAGTTGGGGGAATATCGTTGGGTACTGCTGTCGGGTATGGACGGAACTTGACGCGGGAGCCCCTTGATGAAGAGGAGGCGTCTTTTCTGTTGTATTCCAGTATTATGAAAAAACGGGCTGCACTGGAACACCAGCAACCCTTTTTTAATAAGCTTTCCTCGCCTCGGAAAGATGCTATTTTGCTAATGGCGTATCAAATGGGTGTAGCTGGGTGTTTAGGGTTTAAACGGATGTGGGCATGTTTGGAGAAGGCTGATTGGGTAGGTGCTGCGTTGGAGGCGAAAGAAAGTAAGTGGGGGCGGCAGTATACAAAACGGGCGGAAAGGGTTGTGCAATTGTTGGAAAGTGGGAAGTGGCCGAGTGGGGAGGGGAAGGTATGAGAGGGAGAAGATACGGGAAGTTTGGAGTTGGAATAATGGTTGTGTTGGTTGGGGTTGGTGCGGGTTGTTCGGGGAGTGGAGGACAGCGGAAAGAAGGAGGGGTTCAGGCGCTACCGGATATTGTTTGTAAGGGAAAGATTGTAATGAATATAACGGGAAATGCAGATTTTTCATTTGTTCCGGGAAGTGGGGGTTCGACTTCTGGAACATTGCAGGCGGATTGTGGAGATGGGTTTTCGTTACAACATGGGGGGAAGAAATGATGAAGCGGATGATACGAATCTTTCTTGGTTTGTGTGCAGTGGTTCTTGGGGTAAACGGGGCGTTGGCAGCGAATTATTCGGTTACGGTTGGCTGGGTAGATTCTACGCCATACCTGTCAACGGAAGTACCAAAGTATGACATGAAGTGGAAAGTGGGGGCTGGGGAAGAAGCTTTGATTACGGATTTGCCTTCTCCGGGCGGGGCGTTCTCGATTGTCGCAGAGCCGGGGCAAGTAGTTGGGGTGGCGGCAAGGAATAAAAATGAAACGTTGGTTTCAGCGTGGTCCCCTTGGGCAGAAGCGACTCTTCCATTTCCGCCGACACAACCACGAGTACCCTCTTCTGTAGTCGTTACTGTTGTTATTGTACCATGAGTATAAAGAACACAGCGGCATCTTGGCTTATCGGGATAAGCTGTGTTCTTTTTGTGGGGACGAGCTTCGGTATTCAGCTTCGTTTTGCCTGGGAGCCGGGAGATAATTGGTCATTATTCCCGAACGTTACTTCTACATTATGCTCCAATGCTATATGCCAGGCCGGGATAGCTGAGTATACCTATACCTTGGAAGTACCACTTAGCCCTGGAGATCTTGTAGATGCCCGGGTGAAGGGAGTGTCTACTACGGGCCAGGAAAGTAGTTGGTGTACATATCAAGGGCATATTCCGAAGCCACCAGAAAATATTCAGGTGTCGATACAGCGCGATTTGATACGACAGTAGCGGGGCGGGAAATAATTCTACTCTTTGGGTATATGATAGAATTGTAAATTCTGGGACTTTTGGGGGAAGTGAGAATTTTGGAGAGGCAGCGTCGGCTCGTTATTTGAGTGTTATAATGGCATTTTCTCCCAAGGTGGCCACGCAAGGCCTACATTGAGGTGACTTTAGTGCCGTACTCACACGTTCCTAACTTTGCGGATGCCATAATCGGGATTATTCTGGTAACTATCGCAGGAGTTGCTTCTTTCTTGCGTCGCCTCCTGGCGTGGTTGATTCGACAAGCAAAGTTGGAGGGCAAGCCGGAGGCTCTGGCGGTGTTGAATGATGAACTTCCGCAGATAAGCTGTAAAATTCTGTACGAACGTAGGCATGGTATTATCCTGGAAGCTGTTGTTCATGTTCTTGGAAGTTGGGCATCCGGGTTTATTACCTTTTTACTTATTTACTCGACGGGAGTTGGGCCTACAATAGCAGGATCAATTGGTGCGTTGTGTGCGTTACCTGGTTGGGCTGTTGTAGATGGCCTTGCGAAAATAGCATATGATCGGTTGTTGTTGTTTTTGAAACAGTTTAGTTTCGGGGGGAAGGGGAAGTCATGATGAGTTTGTCGGGAATTAATAAGGGGATTGAAGATGCAAACTAAATTTGTTGTTGCTTTGATTGTCGGAATTCTTGCTTCTGGATTGGCGATAGCTGCGGCTTCTGGGGTAGAGTCGGGATGGGGAGGACCAGAAATAACCGGAGTGACAGGAGGGAGCATTTTGCTTGTTGGATTGTTTAGGGGAGTGGGAGCGTTATATGAGATTGCGAATAAAATAGGAAGGAATGAGTCAGAGGTAGCAAGGATTGCTTTAGAGTTGAGTCATTTGTCAAAAAGTATTGGAGATACGACTATTGAGTTAACGAAACATGTTACACAAACGGCGCAACGCTTGGAGACGTTAGAAACTGTTACTAAGCTTAGGGCGATTAGACGACCGCAAGAAAAAGATGGGGGATGATTAGATTATGGCATATACATCGACACCTGGAAATTTGTTTGTTGGTATGTCCTCGGATGGGACAAATTTAACAATTCCGATTGCGGCACTTGCTGCATATGGGTTGACTGCACCGTTGGCACACCAAACGACGGGAGATGCCAGGGTTATGGCATATGCGTTTGGGGCGCGGATAGAGGCATGGTATCGAGGGTTGACGGCAGCGAATAGACCAACGGCATTAGTTGCGGAGACGAAGCTATCAGTTGTTGGGCTGGCGGCAGAAAGCTTTCCGGGGCAAGGGAAGGAAGAAATAAAAATTACGGCGTATCGAAACCGCCCGAGTGGGGCTATGGATGTGGAGCCATGATTAATACATTTCCGCTGTTGGCCGGAGAGACGGGGACATATGCTACGGGATCACCGGCTACGGTAACGTTGTCTGGCTCGCCTGTTTCGGGGCCTTATCGTACCTTCTCGGCTGCGTCTTCGGACGCACAAAACACATTTGACAATGGATCGCCTTGTACGGTTTTGATTCGGAAGGTGGGGACGAATACATGGCTGGAGGCATCTTGTACATGGAATTCTTCTACAAATGTGTTTTCAGTAGCAAGTAGTCGGCAATCAAATGGTTCTTTGGGCAATGGGGATAGTGTAGAAGTTTATGCAGTTGGTGACGTACCTCCGGTTACATTACGGGAGCAGCTAACTGCGGCCCGGACCTACTACGTAGCTACGACGGGAAGCAATTCAAATAATGGGCTAACGGCAGGAGCGCCCTTTTTAACAATTCAAAAAGCGGTGGACACGGTATCGTTTTTAACTGATCCAGGGACTAATACTGTTACGATAAGCGTTGCAAATGGGACATATACGGAGAATGTCGTACTGCGCAAACATTTGCTTGCTACTGTTACAATTGACGGCGGAAGCACCTCGACAATTATCTCACCTTCATCGGGAACTGTCTTTGATAATAACGGAGCTGGATGTTGGTCGTTAAAAAACATGAAGGTTGTCTCTTCTGGATCTGGAGGTGTTTGCCTTTTTGCTTCGGTATTTGGGTAGATTGAATTTTCTGCTATGGACTTTGGGGCAGCCGCAGCGTCGCATATAAGAGCAGCTTACCAGGGCTATGCAAAGGCGACGGGAAATTATACAGTATCTGGGGCCGCACCTGTACATTGGGATACATTCGACGAGGGACGCATACATGTAACATCAAGAACTATAACCTTTACTACGAATCCAACAAATTTTTCAACTTGTTTTGCGAGTTCTGTAGTTTTTCCCTCAATTTATTGCGCTTCTAATACATTTACAAACTCTGCTTATGTAACGGGGAAACGATATAATGCGGATGAGGAAGGTAGAATAATGACTTGGGGCGGGGGGGCAAATTATCTTCCGGGAAATTCGGCTGGGACTATTGCTAATGGTGGTGTGTATAGGTAACAGGTAATGTTAATTCGCATGCGTAGGAAACTGAGGCAGGTATGAATCTCGGTGCATCTTTAGGGGCACCACTAGGCTGGTCCTTTTTCGCTCCAGCTACGGGAGTAGAGATTAGTGTCTCGGCACCGGCGGCGTTTGTAGGAGCCGGGCTAGCCCCGTCTGTTGCAATTGAGCTTATTATTTTTCCGGAGAAACTTGGACTTATTGCGTATGCGCTAGCGCCTACGGTTGCAGCCGGGGCGCATGTACTTGCCGGAGCTGCGCAACTTGTGCTGGAGTTGGATAGTTCTGCGGTGGCAGCCGGTAGTAATGTGCAAGCCGCAATGAATGCTGCGGTTTTAAGTGCAGCCCCGGCTACCGCCGCTATTTATTTGGATATTGATGTTCTTGGAAGCTATAGCGTCCTACAGGGGATACCGGCTACCGTAGCAACTGGGGTTAATGTACAGCCAAGTGGAGGAGCGGTAGTTGCAGGGAGTAAGGGGGCGGTTGTAAGCGGGGGCGCGGCGGTTGTTGTTGCAAGGGTGGGAGGTGTATTTTCGGCGATTCAACCGGCCGTGCATCCAGATGGACATGTTTGGGTTCAAACGGGGTTTGGACTACTTGCGGGGAAGGCAGTTACAGTAGGGGCGGGAGTTAACGTCTTTTCGGGAAGAGCGGCTTTGCTCCTGGCAGCAAATGCCCCACGAATCTTTGACCCAATTCTGGATGCGGACAATCCGATTGTAAGAGACGTAACAAAAGTACAGCGGGTGAAAGATGTTAGGCAGTGGGGGATAGGCTTAGAGTCGCATATGCTACAAATTCGGGTTGTTGGAAATCAAAAAGTAAGGAAGGCGCCATGAGTTTATTTCGAGAAACTGTATACTTGGATCGGGATAATGTAATTAGGCTGGAATTGCGGGAGGATGAAGAATTGTTGCGGGTGAAGTATCCGGGGCTGGTTCCCACAAAGTGGGAATTGATAATTGCAACTACGCCGCCAACTACGATAAGTAGTGACACACATCCAGAAGCGTTTAATTGGGAAGGCGATGTGTCGGTTTTGGAGATTGCAATACAAGCTGTGTTAACACAAGCCTTCTCGGATTTTACCGCAGTTACGCTTATTCTTTACTCGGCTGAATTTCCAAATGGGTTGATATATTTGCACCCATTATACACACGTGATATCTTGAAAATTAACGCAATTGTTGTTTCATAGGAGAGAGAAAAATGGCGGCGCCGTTATATGCTTATAATACAGCGTGGGGAAAACTGTTTGATAATTCTCATGCTGTGGGGGATACATACAAGGTGGAATTGCTGAATAATTCGGCAACTTTTGTTGCGACGCATGCGACAAAGGCGGCGGTTGATAATTCGGGAGCCTATGAGGTTACGGCGGCGGAATGGCCGGCGGGGGGAATTACGCTGTCGGGAGTGACAAAGGGGACGGTAACAACGAATGATATTGCTTTCGATGCAAACGATGTCGATGTAGAGGCGGCAACAAACGCTATTGGGCCTGCATATAAGGCATTAGTATATAACTCAACGGATGATGTTCCGGTTGCTTTTCTGGACTTTCAGGCCGCAAAAACGGCAGATGTGGGGACACATTTCAAGATTACCTGGGCGGCGAGCGGGATTTTAAAGGGATACTACTTGTTGTCGGGGGAGACTGGGTATACGGAGTATTTGGCTTTCTTGGCGACGCAGTAGTAGAAGAAAATATGCGTGTTACGAAGCCGCATTTTAAAAAGTTCCTGGGAGCTGGGGCAAGTGCGCAGCATAAGTACGGCCTGAAGTTGTTGGGGCTGCTGGAGGCTCGACTAAAGAGTACGGGACAGAGGTTTGGGGTGTGGCGACGAACCCTGGACGCGAACACGCAACTGGTTGTGGGGCATGTGGCGTCGGCGGTTGGGCCGCCGGTTCGGTTTATTCGGGTATTTTCAGTTTCGACTTCGGAGTTGGAAGGTTTTCTTGAAAGTCTCTATATGGATAGTGGGTTTCTGGAAGTGGGGAATTTTGTATTGACCCTTCCCATTCCCCTGCTGGAGTCTGACTTTATTGTTGAACCTTCTACCTTATACCAGAATCAATATACACAAAATACGCAAGAAGTTTATGGGGGGGATCGGGGGGATGACTTACATCTTTATCCAGTTGCGGAGGAGATTGTAGACGGTGATTATCCCCCTTCCTTCAATTATACGGATCAAGACTCGAAGGTAAGTTTATGGAGTAAAACGAGGAATAATTTAAATGGAACGTCATTTTGGGCTGGAAATGCTACTGGAAAGTTGAGGTTATTGAATCAGGCAAAGCTCGGGTTAATAAATGGAAGTTCTATGTTTTTCCAAGAGGGAAATTCAATAAATGCCTCATTAACTTCGGCTGGTTTATTTACCTCGGCTGACTTTCATTATTGGATTGTTTATATCTATGCTACTTCTGGGGGACCACAAAGAATAACATTTGTTCCGTTGGGGGTTAATTTAACGATTCGGGAAGCAGTACAAACTGCTTCCGGTACTGAACGAATGTTGCTTGAAGCCTTTTTGTTGGCGGGGGCTAGTAAAAGAGGAGACAAGAGCATAACAATAGATTTTCCTGTGGGATTGCCTGGAGGACTGCCCTTAGCTTATGGGTGGAAGTTTAATTGGGATGGTTCTAAGGCGTCTGTTGTGTTACTGAATAAAACAAGTTCTAATGTTAGTGGAATTTCCGTGTGGTATGGGGATAAGGCTCATGTCGTTAGTAGTGTTTGTACGCTGTCATTTACATTAACAGGGGCTAATTTTAATGTTGAATTGGAAGTAGAAGAAACGGCAGAGTGGTTACAAGAGAATGGAACAACTACTTGGATTTGGTATCCAACGGTTGGTACAAGTGCGATGTTGTGTCCATTTAGCGCAAGCGGCCCGAATCCGCTGGTAAGTGTGTCATACCCCA
>Ga0114977_10002193_pt1 | contig 12583 bp, 9 predicted proteins | sample S_130805_MF_Meta_FD_87026 | JGI IMG/M metagenome (GOLD analysis project Ga0114977, IMG submission 87026) | Freshwater microbial communities from Lake Simoncouche, Canada to study carbon cycling - S_130805_MF_MetaG | ecosystem: Environmental > Aquatic > Freshwater > Lake | place: Lake...
ACAACCTGTAGCGGTGTTATGTTCGGTCAACACAAGACCTACCCCTGAATGCAATAGAACTGCTCCCGTTATCCGAGCACGAGCCCGAGCACGAAACTCGGCGAGAATCGAAATCATCCTGGTCACTATGTTTTCTCAATAGCCAAATTGGTTCTTCGAGGATTTTAGTGGCCGGTATTGCTTTGCATCAGATTTGCAGCACTCGTACTCGTACCAGTGAAACGGAGACGGTTTTAGCTAATGCCATTATTCCCCACCGCACCCGCCCCCGCCGCAACCACCGCATCCCCCCCCCCCGCCGCATCCTGCACCTGCCCCGCCACATCCTGCACCGGCACCGCCACAACTACCGCCTGCCGATCCGCAACCCGCCGTACCAGAGACGGATGCCCCACAACCAGAACCACAACCTCCAGACGTCGCGCCACATCCAGCCATGTTAGCCACCGACTTTTGATACGACCGATACATCGGATCAAGCGAACTTCCCTGCAACGCTGCAACTCCAAAAACTCCCATCGCTAAGAGTGGTAGCGTCGAGTCGGAGGCAAGCACATTCACCTCGCTCCGTCTATGCAACTCGACTGACTTTAAAATCTTCACAGAACGGCAAGCTGACTGAACGTCGCTCAAGAATCTCTTACCGCGCTCCGACAATCGTCTTCGCGCCATGATAACCAGAATGACGATTGGAATTATCACCATGTAGCCAAGCAGAAACATCACATTGAAATGCCGTGTGGCGATCGCAGCGATAAGCTTGTAGAGCCCAAGCCCCTCAAGCCCCAAAAACAACATCCATGCCATCGAGCGAACTCCCGCCCGATCACTGTGGTCATTGAGCAACTGCTCCTCTTGAACCCAATCGCGATACCCACCCATTAGCCCCCTCGCCTTGAGCATGCACTCTGCCCCAAAAATACTTGCCGCATCCTTGGCTGAATGAAAATGCTCGATCAAGTACTCCTGAATGGCCGAAAACCTATAGCCTTGTGAGACTTTCTCCGGATCAGAAACCCATTGTGTAAGCTTGGTCGTAAACCATTTCCCATGGGCGAGCTCCGTCTTGGTGATCAACCCTCGATCCACCAAATCGACCATAGCCGCCCGCAAAACCTCGGAGTCTCCCCCTCGCAAAAATGCGACCTTGTAAGGATCGAGTTTCTCGGGCATTCTGAGCGAAGGCCTCGCGTTGGCTTCTGCATTCAACGATTTCACTCGCCGGCGCAAAGCAATCATCCCCACGACGAACAAAATCGTATAGAAAATCAGAAAAGTGGGCCCATTCATCGATCCGATCGGATCGGAAAACCATTGCGCGAATACCATCTTGCGCTCCCCTTTCTCAGAAATGAATCTCTGAAATCTCTGCTTCTTGTTTCTTCTTTCATTCTACAAGGCACATTACGCGATTTCAGTAGGCGCACTTTTTTATCGGACAAGAACGCCAAACCGGAGGTTCACCATTTCTTCATAACAATCATTCATAAATGCAGAAAGCCTTGGGGGGAATTTTCATCCCGCCCAAGGCTTTCTTGTTCTCTGGCACCGGGGTGCCCTATCGGAAACACCCCGGTGCTCAGTCGTAAGCTCTATCGCGAAGCACCCGCAGAGACGATTGACCCAGTAACCGCCCAACCGCGAGTTCTATGCTGCTCCAACCCAGGAGAAAGGCCAGTCAAGCATTCCCGCAAACGCTCGACCAACGATAGAGCTTATGTTTGGTTCGTCTTCGTGCCGAGGAAGTTCATTTCTCCCTCAACACCATCGGAATTACTAAAGCCTATCGAAGGGCGTCAACACCAATCCTCTAAAATTTGATTTTTGTGTTGGGCAATTTTGCCTGGAGACCATCTACAGCTTTCTTGCTCAATCCGGTATTGGTCAAAATCAAGTCCTTCAAGTTCTTCAATTTGGCCAAATCCCCTATCTTCTCATCGGTCACAGCCGTTTTTCCAATGTGAAGAAACTCTAATGTTTCCATCTTCGACAAATGCTCCAACGCTCCGTCTCCAATGCTGGTATCGTCCAAATTCAATCGCTTGAGCTTGCTGCCAACCAACGCAACCAACCCGGAATCGCTCACCCGTGTATGCCAAAGATTAAGATCCTCAAGCTTCTCAAGCTTGCCAATCTCTACCAACGCCGCATCTTTGATGGTCGTCTCGCTTAAATCCAATGCGGTGATGTTGGGAAACTTACCAATGTGCTCGACGATCCCCTTGGTGGTGATCCCGCAATCGCGAAGCTTCATCTTCGACATATCTTTTGCACCGCTGATCGCTGCCAATGCATCGTTTCCAACCCGTGTACGGAAAATGTCGAACTCCTTGAGTTTCGTCATCCCGGACAACGCAGTGAAACTCTGATCGGTCACACCGCAATCCTGAAAGGATATCGCAACCATGTTGGTCATCCCCGATAAATGCTTCATCCCCTCGTCGGTGATCCGAGGCCCCCAAAGACTCAAATTCCGTAACCGAGTCAGTCCGCTGATGTGCGACAATCCAACATCGCTGATCTGATTGCAGTCAGACAAATCTAACAACTCTAACTGCGTTGTATCCTTCAAATAGGCAAGCCCCGCATCGGAGAGCTTCGTTCTCGGTGCACGAATGCGTTTGATCGTCTTCGACGCCCCCAAGCTCTTCAAGCACTCGTCCGTGATCGGACTTCGGTCTAAATTCAAATCGTCGATCTTCGGAAACTTGGCGATCTCCGCGATCGTCGCATCCGTGATGGCGGCTTGCTCAAGCCGCAGAGCGCGTAAATTCGGCAACGATTTGAGCGATGAAATCCGCTCGTGCGTCGCAAGAGGCCCACTGACGGAAATGCTTTGAACGCTCGGAATCTCTAAAACCCTCGGGAAGGTGTCGATCCAATTGTCTCCGCAATTGCGAAAATCCACACTGATGACCGCTCCATCCTTTTCTTGAACCACTACCCCCAACATTCCACGGATCGCAACAATCGCCCCTTGCGCATCCTGAGCCGCCGCGATTCCCCCGCCGAACTCCCCAACGGCTGGAACGAATCCCACCAAAAGGGCCGCAGTTAACATCCCACGCTTTAGCCCAGCCAATCGCTTTGGTTCGTTCCGGTTCGCTTCGTCTCGCTTCGATGGAAAGGAAATCATCGCATGCCTCTTTGATGTTGTTTAGTTTGGTTGGTCGGTTTGACTCGTCGCTCGTAATCTTCGTTCAGGCGGTTTTCTTTGACAAGCACTCGAACTGGTTTTTACGAACCATTTCCTACCCCAATTCCCTGTTCCCAATTCCATGTTCATTTTTCCCCATAACCCGCAGTTCTGTAGGTACGATACTTTCTCCTCCCAAATGCCCGCACCGTCCTACGCACTCCATTCTCCGGTCAACGAACCGGCCAACCACAAACAAAAAACGACTCTTCGATGCTCATCGATCCAGCACAATCCGGTGCCCCCCCGTACACTCCACCCTTCGGCGCTCGATGCACCCCCGACGGGTGCCACTTCCATATCTATAGCCATTCGGCGCAAAGCCTCTCGATCCTGTTGTATCGCTCCAAGGATGATCGTGACCCCTTCGAGACAATCGAACTCTCCGAGCAACACCACAAACATGGCGATATCTGGCACCGCTTTATCCCAGGTCTTCGCCCCGGAACGCTTTATCACTATCAAGCCGATGGCCCATTCCGCCCCGACCTCGGACACTGGTTCGATCCCAAAGCTCGCTTGATCGACCCCTACAGCGATGCTCTCGCCGGCGATTTTCTTCCTTCAAGCGACGGGGTGATCCGCCCTCCGAAATCGGTCGTCATCGACCACAACTTCGACTGGCAATCCGACAAACATCCCAAAACCCCACTTCGCGATACGATCCTCTACGAATTGCACGTCGCAGGTTTCACGAAAAGCCCTACAAGCCATGTAACCAAACCGGGGACATACCTGGGCCTGATCGAAAAAATCCCCTACTTGCTGTCCCTGGGTATCACCGCCGTGGAGTTGATGCCAATCCATGAATTCCCCATCCTGCATTTCCACGGCAGCCCATTGAAACACCCGAACTACTGGGGCTACGATCCCATGGCGTTCTTCGCACCCCACCGCGGATACGCTTACGATCCCTCACCAGGAGCCCAAGTCCATGAATTCAAACAGCTCGTTCGCGAAATGCACCGCGCTGGCATCGAAGTCATCCTCGATGTGGTCCTAAATCATACCTGCGAAGGAAACGAACGCGGTCCAGTCCTCTCCATGAAAGGACTCGAAAACTCTGTCTATTACCTGATGACCAACCAAGGCTCGCACTTCTGCAATTTTTCCGGTTGCGGAAACACATTCAACTCGAATCACCCTGTCTGCCGCGAACTGATCTGCCACTGCTTGCGACACTGGGTCCTTAACTACCACGTCGATGGATTTCGCTTTGACCTCGCAAGCATCCTTTCTCGCGATAGGAATGGCAATCTCAGCAGCTCTGCTCCCATCCTCGAATGGATCGCCGAAGACCCTGTACTTGCCGATTCAAAACTCATCGCCGAAGCTTGGGATGCGGCCGGTACCTACCAAGTCGGTGCGTTCGGTACCGGACACGGCTTGCCATGCATATCCCGTCGATGGTGCGAATGGAACGGCCGATTTCGCGACGATACTCGCCGCTTCTGGCGCGCCGATCCACACACCGACGGCCCCTTCGCTACCCGATTGTGCGGATCCTCCGATCTCTACGAACCCTACGGCCGCACCCCCGAAAACAGCATTAACTTCATCACTTCTCACGACGGATTCACCCTCAATGATCTTGTCTCCTACTCTTCGAAACACAACGAAGAAAACGGTGAAGACAACCGCGACGGCGATAATAACAACCTCAGCCAAAACCTGGGGGTCGAAGGCCCTGCCACCAAAAAAACAATCGAACGCGTGCGACTTCGCCAAATCAAAAACTTCTTGGCAACACTACTCCTTAGCCAAGGTGTCCCGATGCTGAGCATGGGGGACGAAGCCCGACGCACACAACGGGGAAATAACAACGCTTACTGCCAAGATAACGAAATCTCTTGGATGGACTGGTCACTCGTCGAATCCAACCAAGACCTCGTGCGGTTTACACAATCGCTGATCCAACTCAGAAAAATACACCCAGCCCTGCGACGCACCGAATTCTTCGCAGGTAACTTTCGTCACGACCAATCCCCGCCCGATATCAACTGGTTCGACCTCCAAGGCAACCCGCTCGATTGGCAACAAACCAACAACAGCCTCGCTTGCTCCCTAACCTCGCCAACACGACACAATCGTCCTCAACCAACAGACTCTCATCAAACGTCGGCCCAAACTTCCTACAGACATGCGGATACGTTGCAACTTGTTGATCATTCTATTGCGAACCGCGACCTGCTGATCCTCTTCAACCCAACCACTCAAAACCTGCATTATCGCCTTCCGGAAAACCCCACGGGTTCCCCTTGGCGGCTCTTCTTCGACACATCGAAATCTCTACGCGATAGTCTTTCCCCAGACGGTCTCGGCCCGGTGTTCTCGCCAAACCCAAGAAGCAAAATGATGAACCGCTCGATGATGCTCTGGATCTCTTCCGACTGAACCTCTACCCGAAAGCTCTAGTATCCACCGATAGGTTTATAAGCGGATTGCTCGAGCCTTCATCGCTTCTTCCAACCACCTTAACTCACGACTGATCCCCACATCCAACGACTCGCTTGCAAGGGACTTCGGTAGCACACTCCAAGCATACGTCTCGACTTCGTATTGCTCACTTCCATCAAACCAATCGCCATGCTCACGCACACAGTCCAAGAATTTCAAGATCTCCCCCCGCGTCGAATCGATCGCTCCCAACCGTTCCGCATAAATCGGCACGTGGAAGTGGATCCGCCACTGGCACCCATCCACCCATTGCATCTGACCATTGCGAACTCGCGTTAACAACTTCGGTAAATCCTCAAACAGCTCCTTCGAGCCATCGGATTTGATCACTAAAGTCTGATGCAAGTATCGATCCTCAGCGAATAAACCGAGTTGTTCCAGAGCCAACGCTCGCTCCTCGGGCGACTTACCCACCCAGTCTACCCGTATCGCCGATGAGACTTGCACCTTACCAACTCGGATCCCCAACCGACGATCTAGCTCTATCGCCAACTTCTGATCTTCAGCCATCACGGCACTGTGACATATATCATGACAAATCGTCAGATACTTTCTTGCAATCGCGGCACGCTTCGCATCAATCGCAGGTTCCGACCAAAAACGCTCGTAATAAGTTCGAAGTGACGCATGATCGGTAAACAAACAACCTGGCTCAGGCTCCAATGCAATGACGATCCGTCGACCGGTCTGCTCATAAAGCTCATTCAAATGCAGCGCTAATTCCAGTAGCTGATCAGCCGCCTGCTGCTGAACCATCAAGCCTACCTCACCCGGTGAATCATCGGTGTGCGACCAACTGATCGGCAACGTGGAAATCGAACCACCTACCCCCGTTGGCAATAGCTCATGGAGGATCGATACCAACTGCTTGGTGTACTCAAGCCTCTGAGGTTCCCACCAAGCCGGCTCATACACCCGATGCTTAACTACCGATTGATGGAAGTCCTTCTGAGGGAATCCATTGAGCGTGTAAGGAACCAACCCCATCTGCGACAAGCCATCGCGAAACTCCCCAATCCGCCGCTCCTTCTCAACTCGACTTCCAGATAACATCTCCAAAGCAGCGGATTGAGAGAACCAAAGTCCGATCCCCAAATTCTGTTTCCCTAAATGCTCGCGGACCCTCAACGCACATCCTTTGAGATTCGCTAAGATCTGCGCAAGATTCGTCCCAGCGTGCACGTTTGTGCAATACCCAATGGGACTTCCTGTCCCCACCTCGCTACCGACTACCCGACTATTCACTTCCTGACTATTCACTTTTACTTCTTCGCCTTCTGGATGCTTACTCACGGTTCGAATGTATCCTTCTTGGAAGACTTCCCTCTCGAGCCACTGGACCCTTTCGCACCACTGGGCCCTTTCGCACCACCAGTCTTCGATACCGCTCTCTGAAAATCACGGAATTCCTGCGGCCACGGGGCCAAAAACCGAACTTGCTCCCCGGTTATCGGGTGCGTAAATCCCAAACTCTCTGCATGCAACGCAATGCGTTTATACGGCCAAGCTCGGTGCGCCGCGAGATCCGGCCGATATCGCGGATCCCCCAATATCGGATGCCCCATCTCCGCAAGATGAACTCGGATCTGATTGCGCCGCCCAGTCTCTAACCGAACCTCGACCAATGCCGTCTCATTCCAGTCATGACGAAGCTTGTAATGGGTGATCGCTAACTCGCCGGTATACTCCCCACCCTCGCGATTACCAGATTTATCCCTTCCACCACCCTTCCCTTTACCCACCGCCCCTTCTCGAGACTCCGGCGCATTCTCATTCACTGGCCCTTTGACCGAATAACGATTCAAATTCGCATCCGTTGCCAAGTAACTTCGGATCGTTCCCGATCCCTTCTGCGGCACCCCTGCTACGATCGCAATGTACTGCCGATCCGGCTTCCTAGCCGCAAACTGCTCACGCAACAACTCAGCGACCTGCAACGTCTTGGCTAATACCAACACCCCAGAAACGTCGCGATCAAGCCGATGCACACAGAAGATCTTTGCTTGCTCATCTTTATCCCTGAGCCGTCGCTCCACCTTCGAAACCAGCGTCTGCCCCTCGCGATACATCGTCGGCACGGTCAGCAAATTCGGCGGCTTGACCACAACACATAAATGAGGGTCATCGTGCAAAAACTCAATCGGCCCCGGTCGGCTGGCACTGCGAGCCTCCGTACGGACCACCACGGGCATCGGTATCCAATCGACTTCTATCTGATCCCCAGGCTCAACTCGCTGATGTAACTTCCGACACAACCGCTCATTGATCCGTACACATCCATTTTCAATCAACCAATGGCTCTGGCTCGCCGGCATCCCAAGCAAATTCTGAAGCACGCCAGGAAGCTGGCGAGCTGGAAACGGGATACTGTCCGGTACGGTGATCGTGCGTAGTGTCATAACCTTGAAAAATTCGGTCCATCGGGAATTTTAGTGGCTGGTATTGATTCGTATTGGTTTTGAATCGCCGTACTCGTGCTCAGTGAAACGGCGCTCGTGCTCGTAATCGAAAGCAGCCTAAAGTGGTATCACGTTCGTTAAACTCACGAACTACCTCCGATTGCAACTAAACTGTTCCCGTTCTCCGAGCACAATCCCGATCACGAAACAGGGGTTAAATCGCAAGCATATCGGCCACTACTTTTTCATCAACAGCCAAAAATTCTAATAAGAAAGCCTTCTTAACATACCCACCAAGCCCTTCAGGGGTCAGCCATGTTTCTAAAAATCCCAAGGGATTCTGCCCGGATGATTGCATTGCAAGCGTTTAAATCGTATCGTAGGGACTCGCAAGAACACCAGTCGCCGCCCCTGAACTCTCTTGCTCAGTGATTCACGTTCCCATTTCTCCTATCTGAGCTTCTACCTCATGACCTCTCAGACTCCGCCGAACAATTCGGAAAATCCCTTCGACTCCTCTTCAGCCTCCTCCAGTCAAGCAGCAACCACTACGACAACTGCAGCGACTAAGAAATCGCCATCTGCCCTGGTGTGGCTACTCCCCGCCCTCGTCGCCGTCGGAGCAGGCGCAGCCTTCCTGCCAGGCGTCCTTCAGAAAATGTATCTAGCGCAGGAAGAAGCAGTCAAAGCCAAGGGCAACATCGTCGGCGAGCGGACCGACATGAAACCACCCCCGGGAAAATCCACGGATCCTTACGCGTCGCTTAACCAGAATGGTAATGCCGGCAACGACTCCGCAAACCAAGACGACTCGAAAAAATCCGACGACTCATCAGCCCAGAAGTGAAAAGATCACGAGTAAGCCAACGATGATTCGGTAAACCGCAAACGGTGTAAAGCCACGCGCTTTGACCCACTGCATAAACCAAGCGATCACCGCTAACGCCACGAAAAAACTCGTGAAAAAGCCGATCGCTAAAGTCGTCCACTGAGCACCGCTGATACTTTCCTCGGACTTCATGATGTATTGCAATAGCTTAAAGCCACTTGCTGCAAACATCACCGGTATCGACAAGAAGAAACTAAACTCCAAAGCCGCAGGGCGCGAAAGCCCCATCACCTGCCCGCCGGCTATGGTCGCCATGGAACGACTCGTTCCAGGAAACGCTGCCGCCAAAATCTGAGCCGCACCGATGACAATCGCTTGCTTCATCGACATCTGCTCCATGCTGTTCGTCGTAGATTGCGAACCATATGTTCGGTCAATCCACACCATCGCAATCCCTCCGATGACCATCGCTAAACCAATCATCATTGGTGACTCCAAGTTCTCGCCAATGAACTTGTCCATGAGGAAGCAAGGGATCGCAGTGACGACAAAACTACAAAGCACCAACGCTAACGGATGACGCCACCAAACAGCAGTCCCTTCTTTGGGCCCCCGCAATGCTGTAAGAAATGAACCTAAAAACTCTACTAGTCGCGGCCAGAAATAAACAACCACCGACAAGATCGCACCAAGCTGAATGAAAACCGCAAACATCTTCCAAAACGGGTTGTCGAGCTCTAACCCCAACAACTTCTGCGCAATAATAATGTGAGCCGTCGAACTCACCGGCAAAAATTCCGTTAAACCCTCGACTATGCCAACCACGAACGCCACCAAATAATCCGACATCGCTTCCCCAATCTTAGATCCCGCCGCAATGCAATGAAGCAAACAAAACGATCGGAATTATAGCGATGGTTTGAAAAGGAGATACCTCAAGCTGCGTCGCGGCCCTGCCGCCGAAGCTTCTTTCGCTCCGCTTTGCTCAGCGGCCTCTGATTGCCATAGGATTCCTCATCCTCATCCTCGCCCTCCTCGCTGCCTGTTCCCTGCTGCGATGCTGGCTGCGAAGCTTGCGGAACACTTCCTGCACTATTCGCACCACCCATATTCGAACCCGGCACAGCCGACTTTGGTGCCGCTGTTCCCGATGAAACCGATCCTGCCGCAGCCCCGCTTTTTGCCCCCGAACCAGAACTTCCACCACCCGCAGTATCTAGCCCCTGGGAGACCGCCGACGAATCCTTCGGTGGCCTCAGCTTCAATCCATCGAACAACCCAAGTATCTTTCCTGCCAACTTCTTGGTTTTAGGAGCTTCTACCTCCTCAAGGATCTCGAAAGCCTCCACGCGGTTCGATGCATCCTTCGTTTCCGCACTGCGACGAAACGGATTCCAACCCTTCTTCAACCAAGAACGCTTCGGTGTTTCTGACCCTTCGGTCTCATTCTCCGAATCCTCACTCTTCCCAGCTGGACTCTTCCCGGCAGGACTCTTCGAAGCATCACTCTTCGTTGCCGAACTCACAGAGGCCGAACTAGCCGAGGCCGAATTCACAGTGGCCGAATTCACAGTTGCCGAATTCTTCGTGTCACTGCTTACACCCGCTGCAGCTTGTACTGGTTTGCTCTGAGACGAATTCTGAATTGGCGCACTCTTCGCCATGACCGGTTTCGAAACCCCACTCGACGTATCCTTGCTCGCCAACGCAGTATCACCCGCTCCAGCAACCAATTCGCCATCCTTCGCTCCAACAGCTCGCTTGCCAAACGAAGGGAACCACGACTTCTTTTTCGCCGGTTCAGCCGAATCACTTTTAGGCTGTGTTGACTTTTGTACAGCCGTATCCGGAACACTCTTCGATTCCAAACCGCTGACTGCATCCGACCCACTGGCTGCACGTCGTTGGAACCATCCAGGTTTCTTGGTCAAACCCTGATCGACAACCAATGCTTCATCGACTCGCAAAGGCTCTTCGATCGGTTGCTCATTGCGCTCTACACGGTGAGGAATAAACCCAAAGAGTCGCATCGGACGCTTCGGCGGACCAGCCTCCTCCTTGGACTCTCCTTCTTGTTCGGATTCAAGATCCTCGGATGAAACGGATTTTCGCTTCCAAGGCAACCAAGACTTCTTCGGAGTCTCGCCGTCGATCTCTTCTGCCTGAGCCTGCTTTTCTTCTTGGCTCTCGAATTCATCTTCAACCGATTTCAACCATTGAGTGTTCGATGCTTTGGTAAATGCAATCCGTTCAATGAATCGATACTGAGCTTGCATGTAACAATAACGCAGCGTCAGCCCGACCGACTGAAATACAGCCAGAACACCCCCCAGCCAACAAGCTCCCACGAACAAGTCAATGCTCCCGAGGGACCACTGCAATTTCAGCAAGCCAGTTCCAAGAAGTGCAGCGCATCCCCAAGCGATCAAACCGCCAAACCAAAGGGCAACCGCACCTGGAACAGCCCGCAATTCACCGGTCAATCGCAATCCAACTAACGCTACAACCGAAGCGTAAACCGCTAACACCAATGGCCATCCACCGTAGCCCATCTCTTTCTTGGTCCAAGGATCAATCGATTGGCCCAACAAATACAAAGCTGACGTGGAAGCATCGAAACTGGAGAATACAGAAACTCCTAACATCACCAGCCAAACGCGGTATGTCGCCGTGAAGTCATCAAGCCGATGTTTGCGAATGCTGTAAAGCATCCACGAGGCGATGGCACAAAACATCCAAAGTTGACAAGTCAACCAGTTCGCAATGCTATGAGGACTTCGCAGATCAAAGAGTTGCAACAAAGGCAACGCCGATCGCCCGATGGAATTGGCTGAGGAATGAAAAAAATAATGGGCTGCTACTAGCAAGAGCCAGACAACCCACAGCGAAGCAATCGCTGCCGACAAAACAGTAGGCTTAATGGGGATCGCCTGTACCAAACGCATTTGGCAAGGCTTGCGCACAGAGGGACTATACGTTCCGGAATCAAAACCGCTCAAAAGTGAATTCGACGAAGTCCGCAATTGTTTGCGATTCCGCTTCGCCGCCCGCGCAGATTCCACCGCGAAATCCGAATCCGAAGCGACCGAATCGAGAATGACCCGTTTGCGTCGATCCAAGCGTTGGGAGCGCGAAAAAGGCATCTCGAATTAATCCAGGGTAAATGCAAAACCGTCGACGTAGCTACCCCCTTGAACTCGCCGGACCTTCCGACAGCCTGGGTGTAGCCCTGGAGTGAATCCCAAAATCCCACGGATACGTCAAGACCAATGAGAATCGCAAGATCTCCCTAATCAATCTCGCTGTGGCTTCAGCGAACCCGACCCGCATAGAACAACCAATAAGTCACCGGAATAACGAACAAAGTAAAGATCGTGCTAGCGATCAACCCGAATATCAACGACCAACCTAACCCCGAAAATATCGGATCCAATGTGATCGGTATCGCGGACAACATCGCTGCACCTGCCGTCAATAAAATTGGCCTAAGCCGAACGACACGACTCTCCAAAATGGCATCAAACAACGGACGACCTCCACGAACCGCTTGCTCCATAAAATCGACCAAAATGATCGAATCGCGAGTCACAATCCCCGACAATGCGATCATCCCAATCATCGCTGTCGCAGTGAAATACACCGGATCGCGATACCCGCCCACCTCAGATGCCATCAACCCATTAAGCATATAAAATCCAGGCA